>Ga0308160_10001320_pt1 | contig 35845 bp, 29 predicted proteins | sample PhyFR1_FD_201036 | JGI IMG/M metagenome (GOLD analysis project Ga0308160, IMG submission 201036) | Phyllosphere microbial communities from UC Gill Tract Community Farm, Albany, California, United States - DLSLF.R1 | ecosystem: Host-associated > Plants > Phyllosphere > Unclassified | place: USA... | reverse complement strand
AACGTATCACGGGAGACGCCCATGATTTTACAGGCTTTAGAGACGTTGCTAAGTTCTTCGGCCAGATTGAGCAAACCTGTTTTGTGTTTGATGACGGGATTGGTAGTATGAAGCATGAGAGTTACCTCGTGTTTTGTATAAGGATTTGACACCCATATCAAAACCGGTAACTCTCAACCTTTCAAGGTCATGTGTCAGATCAAGTCGCGACTAATACACATTAATACAATATACTTAGCCTCCGTTTTGCGTTTACTGGTGACAAATCACTATCGCTGTTATATTGAAATTCTATTTCACCTAAATACTGATCATAAGTAATACCGTGAGCACTTGAAAAATTCAGAATCGGCATTGGAATTGAAGCGTTTTTATGTTGTAACGAGCAACTCCTGCGAAACTCCAGCTTCATTAGTCTATATAATTTTGTTTCGGAAATATCGGTCGCTAGGACTTGAGATGCGTTTTTAGTTATTGCCTCGGAAGATATAAATGATGGGTTTATAATAGGCTCGTAATGGGAAATTATATTTACTACGCATGATTTATTCTGGCTGAATCTTTGCTGATCAATTAAGGGGGTTATTAACTGATTAAGGGTGTCAATAGTTAAACCTATTTCTTTGTAAATTACGGCTAGTTTTTTTAAACTTATCCCTTTCTTAACGCCGTTACTACCATTAATAGTAATGAGTACAGGTGTGTTCTTTACATTAGCTAAATTATTTTCTGTAACAAATTCATTATTTGAGTATTCCGAATTGTTTTTTGTTACCTTTTCAGAAAATGTTAATGGTTTCTTATTGCTATATTCACTCAGCACTCGACCCTCTTCTAATAAAGGTAATGGACGGCACCAGGTTATATTATTACTTCCGCTACTTATAACAATTGGCATTATCTTACACTCAGTAAAGATATCTGCTTTAGTGTTGAGTGCTGTGACTTTAAAATTTTCACTACTGGTTGAAAAAAAACTTTCACTTTTGCCAGCTGATTTTGATGTGCTAGTTTTGACACTTAATAGATCAATTGCCAAACGCATCACTACAGCTGTTCGTGGCATGACCATATAAATGCTTTGACCAACCATACTTCCAACTTGAAATCTTAGTTCGCTTTTAGCTTCAACTTTAATGACAAATTCCTTTTCTTTTATTTTTTTCGCTTCAGCCTCATTAATTATCATCTCTCGAAAAGGAGATTTTCTTTGTGGATCTGAAAGTTGTGTGGCGAATTTATTGAAGTTTTCCACTGACATATCAAATGAGAAATCATTACCTGAAATAAATTGCGTTACAATGATAGCATTTGCCTCAAAAGGCATTACTGACATGTAATCTATACCACGCGAATTCAGTAAATTTGTTTCCAGTCCCTGTCCAGTACCAGCTAAACTTAAGGCAGCTGCTTTATGGCGATTGTTAAACGAAAGCCTGATATTGCCCGCTACTGTTTTGGACAATATCAGGTTGTGCCTGTCTGATAATTCCGTGACAATACCCGCAAACCAACCCGGTGCTAAGGGAATACCAGCAGCAGCGATGCCAAAAAATGCGGCAATCTTGTTAGCACTGGTCAGATACAGTGCATCTCCGGGCTTTATTTCATTAGCTAAATTTATTATTGATTCTGAAATTTTTTGTTCATTTTTTAATCCAAGAGCATTATTGGTCACCTTTGATAAATATTTAGATTGAGAGGTAAAAATATTTAAATTGTGATCATATAAAGTTTCTTTATTACTGATTTTTTTTATTATTAATTTAAATGCTGATTTAGACAACCCGTAAATAGTATTTGTAACGCCAGTAAAGCCAGGATCAAATGCCTTTACAAAATGAATCATCGCCTCTTTTTTTTCACCTTCTATAGAGTGATTTTTAGCGTGTTTTATATTAACTCTAAAGTTATCGATTATAGATGAAAAAAGAGGAATAGTCTTACTACTGAAATTACCTTTACGATCTGATGAGAATGGGAGACCAGAATGGTATTTTTCATGTGGGTCACTGCCCAAACGAGACGAAAAATCTTGTGGTGGTTTATGGCTGGCTTTACTCACTGATAATTCATGATTTGATATATGCTTAGGGTCAATAAATAAAATTCTTTTTTTTTCACCATTTTGAACTACAATCTGTAAAAAATTCATTGATCTTTTTATACTTGAGAGGCTGTAACCTGAACTTAATGGGATTTTAATTTCATAAAGCAAACAAGAGTAATCTTTTACACTATTCCCTCTTTGAATTGATTTTAAGTATAGTTTTTTTTCTTTCATAACGTATGATACAAAAAAATCATTATCAATTTTGAATGTCAGGTCATCGTGCTTGTTTCTATGAAGATAATCAAAAAATTTAATGTTAATAAATTGCTCATTTCTGTTAATATCTACTTCAGGGATAGTAATATTTATGATATAGCTTCTCTCAGTATTTTTTTCATTACCGACCAATAGTCCATTGTCATCTATGTAAAGCTCTTTAAATTTCTTATCGCATTCACTGCTTATTAATCTCGATGTTTTATATTCATAACCTGTGGTATACTTTTTAAAAATACCTTCAAATAGATCATAGCCTGTACCCTTAATTAAAATAAGATGTCCGTCGTTATCGATGGACATCCCTAGATTATTAATAGGAAGGGTTGCTGCTGCACCGCAGTAAACATAATTTTTGGCATTTATATCTTCTATTTTTCTGTTATTATATTCTACTTTCACTAACTTGTTTAAAGTATAATCTCTACTAGATGGCATTAGATTAGTATGCCTTGGGCTCAAAGGAGAGTTGCTTATCTTTTTTATTTCCTCACTGAACGTGTGTACATCCCCTGCTGACAATGACCGCCCTCGTAGTAAGTTATTAGATTTTTCAATATCTCTCATTATATACATACTATCAGTTTTTTTAAGCATTTATCCTCCAAAGATATTTATAATAGCAGAGATTTTTACTTATTTAGGGCGTTGTTGGGGTTTGAGGGGCTTTGTTGAATAAATCGAACTTTTGCTGAGTTGAAGGAGCAGATCACGCATTCCCTGACAACGCAGGCAGGGCTCTGTCGCATTAAGGCGCTGTTAGGGGTTATCGGGTAAAACAGTTGTTGGGAGGCTCACTGACGCTGCGAGACTACGACGGTCAGGTAGCAGAGGCTTTGGCCATGGTGCGTGCCCTGAACAAGATGGCGAAGGCAGGTATGCCAGAAAGCATTCGTATTGCCTGAGGATCCGACCTGCTACAGGGACGCTCGCCCGGGATCTGATTTATTCAACAAAGCCGTTAAAATATAGTCTTAGCGTGGTTTTTTTTCCTTTTTCTAGGCGAACCCCTGCATGCTCATGCGTTGGTGTCGCAAGTTTGGGGAGTGGTGCAATTGGCTAGGCGTGTTGCCAAAGATGAATTTGAAAGGATAAGTAAGCAGTGTTAAAGTGGATAAACCGGTCAGCAGTGACTTTTTGCGTATCCTGTCTGACCGGAACAATTTTTCCCTGGTATTGGCTAGATTAGCTACCTGACCGAAAGGTCAGGTTTTTTTACTATTTGCTTAACGGAGATTATTATAGCTTACGTCTCCTGATCCGTAAGTTGTACTTAAGTTTATTATAACCTATACTTAGGTTCAGGTTATATCACTAAACGGGAAAATGCGAGTGCAACGGAGCCTTTATGTTTTCTGCCTTAAATGAAAATCAGACCATAACGGAAACGCTCCGGCAGTATATAGACAGAAAATTGTCTTCACTTGGCAGGATTGAATACGCTTATACGGTCGTCAGCAAAAAAAATCCGTCAGATGTACTTATTATTTCCACTTATCCTGATGAATGGGTTGAACTCTACCACACCAACAATTTTCAACTCACTGATCCTGTGATATTGACCGCGTTCAGGCGTACATCTCCCTTTATATGGGACGAAAATATTACCCTGATGTCTGACCTAAAGTTCACCAAGATATTTACCCTCGCTAAGTATTACAATATCGTTAACGGCTTCACTTTTGTGTTGCATGATCATATGAATAATCTCGCGTTGTTGTCGGTCATCATTGCCAACAACGAACAAGGGGAGTTGGAAGCACGGCTCACGTCTGAGCGTGGAGCCATGCAGATATTACTGATCGATATTAATGAACAAATGTATCGTCTTATCGGTGCAAGCTCATCCAGTAGGCAAAGACATCATATGGATAAGGTAAAACCCATTTTCACCCTGCGGGAGAACGAAGTTCTTTATTGGTCCAGCATGGGAAAAACTTATGGTGAGATTGCCGCCATCGCAGGTATTTCCGTAAGTACGGTGAAGTTTCATATGGGCAATATTGTCTCCAAGCTGGGCGTTAGTAACGCCCGCCAGGCGATCCGGCAAGGTGTCGAGTTGGAGCTTATCACAGCGACAGCGGCCAGGTAATAACTGACTCCTCGGGGTAGCCGCATTCACTGATAAGCCCTGATGCTATCTGATCCCGATCCTCTGCTTCTGTCGACAAAAATACCAGATATATACGCTCTCGCTCACTGAGGTAGGCTTCTTTAAGTGTCTTGATCTGCCATCCTGAACGTTTCAGTATTGTCAGCATCGGGCGACTTACAATGGTGTGAATACCGTTGAGTTCGTTGTGGCGAGCCCAGTTAATCATGGCAAGAAACAGAACCTGGCTGACCGGATAGCGCCCGCCAAGAAGTTGCCGAGTCCGGTCTTTATCTACAAAGAAACGGCTCGATTCTATGCCGTCGAGAGGAAGCGGAACTGTGTCAAAACAGGCACGAAACGTGTGAGTTATCATATTGGGCTGTTCAAGGCCGATAAAACGCACGCTACAGACCAGTTGTCCATTGTACAAACCAAGAATATAGCGCGTGTCGGGATTATCAAATTCATCAAATTCCAAGTCGACGTTGCACACCACATCCCATCTCAGCCGATCGCTGAAGGTTTTTTTTCTCAACCGATAAAGTTCATTCAAGTGCGTCACCTTCAGCTCATCATAGCTGACATCAAACAGTTCAAACATTCCATCGAGAATGTTATGTGGCCGTATTTCTATACCTTTTTTATTCATTGTTTGCTGAGCCTCGTATCCTCATCATTGTCTGTTCAGAGACATGGTCAGGGAGTATCAAGAAAAACTGTATATTACCTGATGCAGCCTTAATGCGACAGAACCGCCGAAAGCGCTGGAGCTGGAACGATCGCAGCGGCAGCGGACGTTCAACGGTCCGTCGCTGTGACAAACCGGATAAAACAGGACTTTCAGCGGGGATCTGCGCTGAAAGCCGGAGCCATTCACTGGACTGCATGGCTATGCAGTCTGGGGAAACTTATTGGACGCAAACGGGGCGGTTTACCGGGTGCTTTGCTGCCGGTTTTATCCGACTGACGCCGCATTCGCGCCGAACCCGTCCGGAGCGGTGCCGGTAAGAGGGGTGTTATGGTAAATTGTAGTGGTCAACAAAATTTGGCCACAGCTTTTGGTGTTTACAGTGTTAGCCATCTTTAAAACCTGGCTGTGGAGTATCAGCGTTCGAGCTAAAAAATGCAGGCGACAACGGTTGTTGCAGAGAACGCTGAAGGTGGGGGTCGCCGGTCGCCCGGCGTAGCCGGTTCAGTGTTGATAGGTATCGCCTATCCCATCCCTTGCCCTGTTAAGCTAACCCCGCTTCCAGCGATAACAGAGTTTCTGTGCGCGGTCGGAGTGGTCACGACAAGGCTGTAAGCCGCAGTCGGGGCGTATCTCCGCGTTAGCGGGCCGTCAGGGCCGCTTACGCGCGTGTACACCTTTCTTACAGCCATGGCTGCCAAATATAGCGGTAATTCTTCGTTTTTCCACTGATTTTGAATTGGTCACCTTGCCCTGAGCGTAGCGAAGGGAGGTACCTCAAAGCCTGCGTTGTCAGGCTTAAGGTACTCTTTCTTTAGAAAGCATGTTTTGTTCAGAATTAACGTTCGAAATTAACATGAAAAAGGACAAGGCTTCGAAGTTAATGGCGTCTGCGTTTAACGGCAGACCCTCTCGCCGAAATTAATGGCATAACAAATCGTCAGGATGGGTGAGCTTGACGTAGAAAAACGATGAAGTCAGGGGCAGGGGGGCTTAAAAGCGGGAATTTCGCTGTGCGATGCGCAGGGGATAGCCTGCCCGGCACCCAAGGTGTCAGCATCTGACCACGCGAAAGCGTGCAAGAAAGGAAAGTCGGTAATGTTAGGCGCTGGCCAAGGCTCGATTACGGCAGGGGAACACCCGCACGCTCTAGCAGCAGTCGGTAATACTGTTCAGCATCCGTGGTTTGCAGGTGGGGGAATTCCGTTTTCAGGGCGCTTTCCATTTTCAGGCGCATCACCGGTGTACAGGCGTCACTGGCCGTCCAGCGCCACCAGGCTTGCTGGTAACGCGTGTCGCTGCTGCGACGGGACGCGCGGCGTTGTGCGTGACCGACCAGCGACGCGTCAATCTCTGCGATGATACGCTGCTTCTCGGCTCGCAGCTCCGGGCTGACCACCCAGCGTTTAATGCTCTTTAGCCGGTTTTTCAGCGAATGGTAGCGGTCAATATCAATCCCCAGGCGGGCCATCTTCAGTTGATGCCGTTCATATTTCTCCCGCAGGGATTCGGCGACGCCCGCCGCTATCGCCCACTGACGGTAGTTATGCAGCCACTGACGCACGCTCTCGACGGTCATCCCACGTGAGGTGAAAAAGCGTTCCGTCAGAAAAACCCGCATCGGCTTGTGCTGGCCAGAATCGCTGTCGCGGTCACGGTGAACCACCACGTAATCCAGTTGCTCAAGCACACGCAACGCATTGAGCAGCACGTCATACGCCTTGCGACCGTTGTCATACACATGCAGTACCCCCATGCGCCGCGCCATTTCTTCCACCGGCAGCATGACTTCGAACATATACTCGCTGTCCGGGCTGTAGTCACAGTTCGCCGCCAGCACCAGTGACAGGGCGCTGAGCGCCTCGCGACTCTCGGAGCGGGCGGTGATGCGCAGGGGTTTCGGTTGAAATGACCGGTCAAACATCCGCGAGTAGGGCGTATAGCCCTTTTGGCGCAGCGCTATCAGGTCAGTATTGCGCCGCCAGTCATGGTAACGAATGCAGGCCACGACTTTAGACGCCATGCCGCGCGGCGGTTTGCCGGTAAAGTGGGGTTGGTGGTTACGGTGTGTTTTGGTCTGACCTTTGCGCTGGCGATTGGCCTCGCCACGCCGGGTCGGGCGATATGAAAACGGGGGGGGCGCCTGAAGCGCTACACTGTTGTCATTCACCCTGTCCCAATCTTATGGCGGACAGGGGTTGTCTTTTGATCGGCATGCGTTATAATCCTTCACAGGCCAGCAGCCTGCTTACGACCCCTCGATATCTGATTCAGCCGCCAAGTTGATTCCAGAATCGGGGGGTTTTTGCATTCGGCGACCGGTTAAACCAGGCCGCGTCTCCCGGACGTTTAAGGATACGTCCCATCCATCAAGTCTGTTCCGCTGTCCAGAAAGCGGGGTCACACATCGGTATAAGGCCAGAATACAGCCACCACACACATGATCCCGTCCGGCTATGCTGATATTGGTTAACAATATTACAGCGCGTGCCAGAAAGCATACCTGCTAAATCGCCCTTTATCCAGCCCGATCCCCTATTATGGTGAAAAATACAGCGCATACGGGGTGAAATCAACCAGGCAGGGTAGGGTGGGCAGCAGGGCAGGCAGACCGGGAGGTATCACCCGCAGGCGGGCGGGTGATACCCAGCGGAAGTCACAGACTAGTAGGAAGAAGTCCAGTCGGCTCCCTCATCCCAACGTGACTGCCAGTGCGCCAGATAGATTTGGGCCAGTGCCGGCACATCACGCACCACCAGGACGTTCTCGGAATTGGCACGTGCACGCCGTGTAAAGTTAAAGGAGCCGACCTGCAGATTCTGGCCATCGGTGACAATCATCTTGTCATGCAGGATGGGGTAACGGTCATTGGTTCGCAGCGGTATCCCGGCATTAACGACCAGGTTCATCGCCGCCAGGCTCGCTTTGCTGCGATTGCCCTTTTCGTCGACCACCACCCTGACGTCCACGCCGCGCCGGCGGGCAGCCATCAGGGCGCGTACCACGTCTGGCGATGTAAAGCTGTAGCCCATCAGCCGAATGCTCGTCTGGGCCTCCGCCAGTAAACGGATAACCCGTTGCTGCGCGGCTCCCTCCGGTGAAAATCCGACATCAAAGGACGGCGTGGCCCAGGTTGCGCCCGCAGGCAAGACCAGGGTCGCCATCAGCGCCCCGATAAATAGGTGTTTTCTCATTCCTGTTTTCCTTGATGGTACGTGACATTGTCACTCGTAATCTTTTACCTGGTGCGCCTTATATCCTCGCCCTGAAGGACGGGGCTTTACGGCGCACTAGGTAAGACAGATTTTGACTTTGACAGTGGATTTAAAATGTAGTAACATTACTACATTTGATTATTTATTGTAGGATAACTGGATATGACCATCACCACACTGTCGAGTCGGGAATTGAATCAGGATGTTACTCGTGCAAAAAAAGCCACTTGTAATGGCCCTGTTTTTATTACGGATCGTGGCAGAGCTGCCCATGTCCTTCTGAGTATTGAGGATTATCAAAGGCTGACAAAGCAACGCCGAAGCATCGCGGACGCGCTAGCCATGCCGGGAGCGGCTGATATTGATTTTGAGCCGTCCCGTGTGTCTGTCGGAACTAAGCCGGCTGATTTTTTATGATGTTCGTTCTTGATACTAACGTAGTGTCTGAACTGCGAAAAGTGCGAACAGGGAAGATAGATGCGAACGTGGCGGCATGGGCTGAAACCATGGATGCCGCTGATCTCTTTGTATCTTCGATCACTCTCATGGAGCTTGAACTAGGCATTCTGTCTTTCGAACGCCGGGACGCCCTACAGGGTGCTGTACTTCGCTCTTGGTTTGAGCAGCATGTATTGCCTGAATTTTCTGGAAGAACGCTGGCCGTCGATACTGCTTTAGCGTTACGTTGCGCCCGGCTGCATGTCCCGGATAAGCGCGGCGAACGTGATGCACTTATTGCTGCAACGGCGCTTGTACATGGGATGACTGTAGTGACAAGGAATGTGCCTGATTTCGAGCCGACTGGGGTGCAGATTATCAATCCATGGAAGCCCTGATTTTGTAGCGATGAAACTGTTCGCTACTTGCACATCATATCGCGCGCGATCCTTGTATTAATACTTAAGGGATAACTGGCGGATTTGACATCCTCCCCGGCTTAAAGGACGGGGAGGATGTCAATGATGAGCAATATCAGGCATCGGCAGCCCCTGTCAGCACCACATGATGCTGCTCGGCCTGCTGGATTGCCTTGATGCTCGTGGTCAACCGCCGGGGTTCGCGCAAACGGACGCGGTAACCCCGACCCCGTTTCGGCAGGCTGGCCAGGACCATACGCCACAGTACGGCCGAACGCACCGCCGCAGACGGCGGACGCGACCAGCTGTATTCACATTCAAGCTCAAACTCACAGACCGCCGCCAGCGCCGGGTCGGTCAGCACCAGGCCGCCGGGGTCCTGCGATCCCGGTTCATTGTCCAGGACACGCAGAATATGCTGCACCCGCTCGGCCCGCACGTAGCCGCGGCGCTGCCTGAGCGGAGCCGCTGCCAGCAGGGCTGCCTCAGTTGGCGGGGCCACCTCCACGAAGCGGTTGATACGCACCGCCTCCGATACAAACTTGTCCGCATCCTTGATATACAACGCGCTGCAACGCAGCAGGGTGCCATTAAACAGGGTCACATTCTCCCCCTCCTGCAGCGCCTGCACTTCTTCCACCTCCACTTTTTTCTGCTCACGCAGGATCAGCCGGTTATCGTCACGCCAGTGGCTGCCCGTCAGGCCCGCCTGCTGCACCATGGCCTGCATCTCCGGCCGGTACTCCGTACCCGCCATCAGTTGCAGGATTTCCAGCGTGTCCTTCGGATCCCGGATCTTCCCCGTGATGCGGATGCCCATATTGGCGACAAGCGTCCAGATTTCGTCGCCCGCCGCTGATTTCAGGCGTTGTACCTCCTGACCAGCCAGCAGCAGGCAGTAGCCCAGTGAGCGGAGCTGCGTGGCCAGCTCGCCCAGCTTTTCGCTATAACCCGCCCCCACTTCATCAATGATCCACAGGAACGGAAACCGATCCATGAACTTGCGGATCTTCATGATATCCTGCGGCCGCCCCTCCAGTTTCTCACCCAGATCCTGACTCAGTATCATGGCCAACTGGGACTGATAGAGACGCCCCAGCGTGGCCCCTTCATTGGCTGACATCTCCAGTGCCGGCACCAGTACGGTCAGGATGCGGTCATTGTGCACCACATCGCGCAGGTCGATATCACCTGCATCACGGGCGAAGACATGGCCATAGGTGTCATTGAACAGGCTCAGCATGCGGGTAAACTGCTGCATCAGATAGCCATGCTGGCGGAGCGCTTCCAGATCCCATTCAGCCGGGGTGGCGACCTTGTCCATGTCGAAGCCGGCCAGCGTACTGAGGTAGTTCTCCAGGACCCGACAGATATCTTCGTGCCACTGCTCTTCAACCGCCTGCGTGTATAGCCCGGCCATCTTTCGCAGCGGCAGGTGTGACTGGATGGTACGCTGTGACATCACCGTTCCTTCGCGTCGACACTTGTAGACCAGGGCAAAAATCAGCGCCTGATTCATGGCTCGCGCCTTTTCCTGCCAGCTGCCATCACCACTGCCGGTTTTAGGCAGCATCGCGTCCATCAGGTTGACGATGTAGGTTTCCTGCGCGATACCAAAGGCGTTGGTGGTGTTGGTCTGGGGGCGTCCCCTGACATCCTCCAGTAGCTCCTGCGCCCGCGAGCGCCCGCCCGTGATGAAGTTCATGGTACGCAGGTCATCCTCACGCCCAAAACGCCGGGCAAGTGACGCCACGGCCAGCGCCACATCGTTCTGCGCCTTGTGGTCAGAGAAAATCACGCCCTTTCCCCAGCACAGGGCGTTAAACACCCACCCCAGCAGGGTCTCGGTTTTACCGGCACCGGTGGTACCGAACATCAGGACGTGCCGGCACAGATCTTCCATCGACAACCAGAGCTCGCGACCGGCATCCTTCCCTCGCAGATGGCCTGCGTAGAGGATACCGGCGGCCCGATCAGTGTGAATACGCATCCGCGTGATGGGCAAAAACCCCAGCATTTTCGTGGGAGCCTGCCGGGCGGTGGAGGGGTCGTCCCGGGTCATGTCGGTGGGCATACGCATCGGCATCTGCCAGCGATCGTCCAGTACGGTGACCAGTGACCAGAACAGCAGCACCGGCAGGCTAAACAGCAGCGTCGCCGGGTAAACCATACCGCCGACCACTACCGTGCACAGGCCCCACGCCAGCGTACCCGGTTTTGCCAGCAGGTCACCCAGCCAGGGGTTGCCGACACGCCGCCTGACGCGGTCGCGATCAAGCGCAGTGGGAATGTCTGCCATATTTTTTTCCTGTCAGGACGTGGGGGTAGCGGGTATTCCAGACGCGCCCGGCGGTGCCGGTGTCTCCAGAAATGCGTCGAGTGCAGACGGCGAGCTCAGCACCGCCTGCGGAACGTAGCGGCCGTCATCGGACAAGATCCAGGGGGTGCCCGGCAGGCGGTAAGCGCGGAAGGCCACGTCGTTAACACCGAGGGCCGCCGTGGCGGTTTCGCAATGTGCCGCGTCAGCCGTGTGTCCCGCCTCCTGTCCCGGCACGGCGATGCCGACGTCGGCCGCGAACAGTGACGTCCAGGCCCCCGCCCGCGACGCGGCCGGCAAGCACAACACCGGGGTCAGCCGGGTCAGGGAGTCAGTCCCGCCAACGGACGTGACCGGGAAAATCACCACATTGACACGGCCGGCGGCGGTCTCAATATGGCGCTCCATCCGTTGGCAGTTGATGCACGCCGGGTCGGCAAACACATACAGCGTGCGCGCATGACCGGTGGACAAGGGCACGGTAAAAAGCCCGCGCGACGCCGCATGGCCGAGCCTGGCGGGCAGGTGGGCGCGCACTGACGCCGACAGCGTCCAGTTATCCGGGGCGGCCGGGTTCCCCCCGGCGGACACCGCTGACCGGAGCGGCTTTATCCCGGGGCGGTCGTTTATCCGGACACGCTCCCTTGCCTGTGAGGGCCGATCATCCACCGGCGACAACACCGCCCACAATGACAGCGTCAGCACAAGGGCCATCCCCCCGGCAAGAAGGGCGGCCACCCCAGCAATCAGGCGACGACGCCAGACACGGCTTTTTTCCACCGTGGCCAGTGCCACCGTAAGGCGATTCAGCAGCGTCACGGCATCGTTGCCACGGTACAGGGGCGTCAATGCGCCATGAGTCCGTTGCGCATGGAGTCTATCGCGATGTAACACCAGGCCCGGCAGGTCACGCAGGCGCAAGGTAAACAGGCAGATGCCGTGCTGGCGAGCCACAAGCAGGCCGACGCAGATTTCAACGGTGAACGGATCGGTAATAGGGGGCGTTTTCATCAATCACTCCGGGGCGGGCCTGCCGCCATTGAATGAAACAGTCGTGGTGTCCTGCGGCCGGTAAAGGGCGTCCAGGGAAGACGTGTCGTGTTCAGGATGAGGTCGTGGCGGCCGCCTATCGCGGGCATGGATCAGACCCAGGGTCTCAAGCTCCATACGCAGCCCCGCCACGGCCTGATCCGTCATCAGCGGCGGACGGGGCAGACCAAGCCGGCAGGCCTGCTGCTCCGCGCGGGCCTGGGCAACGATACCCGCCCCCTCAACGAAGACTTTTGCCGCGTCCGCCGTTTGCAGGCCGTACCACAGCGTCCGGTCGATCCCCTTGAGCCAGCGAAAACGGGCCGGGGGCAGACGCAGATCACGCCCATAAAGCCCGGCCAGCGCCGAGCGCACCGTCCCGTGCGTGGCCAGCCAGTCGCTGACCCCTGCACAGGCCAGGACTCGCGCCACCTGTGCTTCTGACACTGACCAGTCGGGCTGGCTGCGGAACACCGGAGCCCGGAAGGGACGGCGTACCAGGCAGGAACGATTCAGGCCATCAAGCAGGGTCGAGGCCGCCGCGCGGTCATCGGCAAACACCTGCAGCCCGAAGACGGCGAGCAAGGCCCGCTCATGTGGCTGCCACTGGTCAGGCGGCGTCATCGCCGGCCCCGTCTGCGCATCAAAAATGGCACGGGCCGCCTCGCGATCCAGCAGACGCTGGCCAACCAGGCCGTGCTGCGCCGCAAAATCCTCCGGTGTCAGCGCCCAGGCGTTCTCAGGCGTGGTGTCGTTCATCAATCCATCACCCTTGTGGCCTGACAGCACCGGGATCACCGAAGGGGCGAAGGTGACCATCACGCGCGGTAGCGTGTGAATGGTTAACCAGCGGCGACTATGAAAACCGAGCGCCGGATGGCGAGCGACTCCCCACCCGGCCAACATCAGCAGGGGGAAGCAGGGCACCAGCAGAATGTGGGCAGTGCCGTTCATGACAGCCAGCCACGTGCTGACGCTGACGGTCGTCGCCCCGTTGCCGGTCATGGCCAGCAGGTTGATGCGTTGAGCCGCGTAGTGGTGGATCTGCGGAAAGTCGGTGAACCGCCACAGCCAGTAGAGCAGCCAGCAGCTCCAGCGCACCAGGTCGGCGAAGTAGAGCCAACACAGCACGGCGGACAGGCACAGCGTGATCACTGCCACAGCCGGTTCATTATGACCGGCGGCACTGGGATAGGGCGTTTGCATAAGGGGATCCGGAAAGGGAAGCCGGGACGAACGGCCTGCTGAAATAATGACGAAAAAACACCGGCGCGGAGCCGGTGTCAGTCGAAAAGCCTTGATTCAAGCCCTGATGGGCGCTCAGGCCACCTGCGGCACCACCACGTCGTGCTCAAATTCAATGAAGCGGCTCTGCTGCTTCACGTATTCCGGCCAGGCGTCCGGGAACGGATCGTCATAATGGTTGTGGCTCATCGCGTCCAGGGTATCAAACAGTACCCTGGCCACCGACGGATGCGCATGGATACTCAGTACCGGCATATCGGGCATCCGGGTGTACAGGCGCAACGCGCTACCTTCCAGTTGGCGTCTGGTCCAGTCCTTCATGGACAGGCCGATGACATCGATGACGTCTTTCTTCACCCTATGAATATAGAGGAGGGTGCCATGCCGCGTATCGATACCGAAATACTTGCCGCCACCGACATCCATCACCTGATGCTGTTTCTGTGGACTGAATCGGTCAGGACGGCTAAGCATTGCTGCTATCCGATTTAGACAACGTAGACGGAAAAATCTACTGATCAGAATGTAAATAAGTGGTACGACTACCCCTGCCCATATCATGATGAAAAAGGATAGCGTCAAATAAGCTTCATTTGCCCATATCATGATGAAAAAGGATAGCGTCAAATAAGCTTCATTCCTGAGTAAAGAAGGCGCCATTAATACTGATGGTATAGATATTAACAACGCGCAGGGAAAACCGAGGATCATGTAAGTCCTGAATAACGCTTTCAACCAAACTTGTTTGGCAGAAATAAGTCTGCTTGTAATATCCATTATGACTTCCTCAATCTAAACTTCCTGTATAAATTACACCCTAACCTGTGTATAAAGCCAGGTAAAATTACCGCACGCCATCCTGGTTGCCCGGCGTCAGGTCGCGGTTGGAGGCATCCTGCAACCCCGGCGTTTTCCGTGAGTCGCTCCCCGCCTGAACAAACATCCCTTTGACGTCATCCACCATGCCACCCATGATACCGGCCATGCGCGCCCCTCCCAGAAACGTAATGACATGATCGGCAAGCATGGCCTGCAAACCAAACACCCGCGTTACCCCAAAGGTGGCGATACGGGCATAAATCATCAACCAGCCTATCATCTTGAACAGGCCAATAATGGAGTCAGTGTTGGCATTGGCCAGCGCCGAACCAAACAGCAGGTCCAGCAGTGTACCGCCCGCCATCACCGCCATTGAGGCAAAAAAGAACCCCAATACCATCAGCGAGGGCCGCAGCATCATGTCGATCAGGAAAATATAGCCATAGGCGCTGCGACTCCCCCTGTCCTCCTCGGCTCCAAGGTGTGTGGCCGACCACATTGGCCCCGCCGCACACCCCACCATGACGCTCACCAGCCAGTTGAAAACCCCGACCATCCAGTACAGGAACGGCACCGCCGGCAGGAAAACCGCCAGCGAGAAGCCTATCGCGAACAGCAGCAGCAACAGGAAGTAAAACGGGGGAGACAGCTCGGTCAGGACATCCTTGACCACGGCGGGCAGATTGATAAAGGTAAGCTTACCGATGGCACCCAGCACCGAGTTGTCCGCCGTCGAGGCGGCCGCCAGCGTCAGAGTGTAGGCCGTCAGGGCGCTCTCTGACGCACCCAGGGTATAGTCTCCAATAGTCTGCATCTTTATAAGCGGATTTACCTGGTTGTTGAAATCTGAGTTGGCACCGATATTTTGAGTTGCTATCCAGTTTGTTAATTGTTGCATTGGGCTCTCAAAAAAACCAACAAACACGGCATCCGGATCAGTGGCGCTTAGCGCCGCCCCATCATCAGGGGAGGTTTGCGATCCCAGCGGCGCGGTGTAAGGACTGTTCTGTACCTGCGCCCGGTAAGCTGCAAAGACCTGATGATACAGATCCCCGGTGCCCGTTTCGCCCTGCAGTCCCGGCCCGGTGGTGATCGGCGAGGCATTGGCCACCGCGTTGGTCTTGCTGTTGGCCGTCGCAAAGGTGTGATACCAGGCACCCAGCGACAACCAGCCCCGGGCTTTTAACTGGGTGGTCAACTGGCTCTGCAGGGCCGCGTGGTAATTCAGCTGGTTCAATGCCTGGTTCACGGTGTGTTCATAGGTGGCGGCCGCCGTCTGGATCAGGGTTTCCGCGTCAGCGAGCGTGCCGGTGTCCTGGTCGCGGCGACTCAGGTACGTATCAACAAACGCCCCCGCTGCGGCGTCAAGCGTCGACTGCAGGGTGTCCAGCGCCTGCCGCTCGGCGGCCGTCACGTTGTCGGTATTGACCGGAGACGCAAGGCTCCCCTCCAGCCCCCCTTCTGACGTTTCGGGGATACGGGCGCTTCCACAGCGCGCGCTGCCATTGTCAGTGAGGTAGGATCCGTTACCGCCCCTCGTCTCCATGGGCAGGGTGCGCGCCTGCCCGTCCTGATAGAGCATGGCCAGTTCGCGATTGGTGGCGTACTTGCAGAGGTTCATTTCAAACACGGCCCGCGCGGCCGAGCGGGTCGCGGGAGCCGTAGGCGGGACGACCAGGGACATGCCACTACTTATCATGTCCGCCGCCTTGTCGGTGAGCTGGTTCGCCCCGCCGATCCCCATGGTCGAGGCCGCCCACAGCATCACCAGTTGGGAGAGTGACCAGCCCGACGCCGTGGGGATCAGGGTGATAAAGCCGGCAAAGCTCATCACGGGATGCAACATCGTGCGCCCGCTACGAAACACCTGCCCCTCCTGCCCCCCCTGGTAGAGCGATTTCAGGGTCACGACCAGGAACCACACCAGCGCCACCGTGCACAGCACGCCGTTGAGCATGGCGAAAAGCGAGCCTATCAGCGTAGGCTGGCCGGGCTGGAAAGGGGACAGCACCACGTCCCCAAATATCATCACCAGCGACTGTCTGGACAGGTCACCCGTCTTCTGTGCGGCGTCGCTGATGGTCTGATAGTCCACGTCGGCGGCGAACGCCGGGCAGGATACGGCGCACAGCAGCGCCGCCGCCTGAAGGGGTTTCAGTAGCTTCATGGTAAACCTTAAGGAATGTGAGAGGTGAGACTGCAGAAATCGCCCGAGGGGAGGCAGGCAATGGGCTATCGCCGTAAACCGGCGGTGAGTACCCGGCGACACCAGCGCGTCTCCCGCAGGAAGGCCTGAAACCCGCCCTGCTCTGACGCCGAAACCCGCTGCGCGTCCAACTGCCACAGCCGGTAGTTTACTCCCAGTGCCTGCACAAAACCGGTGGCGCTCAGCAGTCCCATGACCAGTAACACACTGCCGATGCGCAGCCAGCCAGTCGGGCTAACGCTCCCCCCCGCTGTCACCAGCATCAGCAGGAGCCCGATGGCCGGCAGGGCCGTCAGCCACATCAGCCCCCACCAGATCCACAGACTGAAGCGATAGTGCCGGTATAGCGTCGAGGCCGGCAGGCCGGTGTAGCGCCCAACCTGAGCGATGTCGGAGACCGGCACCAGCACGTTGAGGGCAAACCAGCCTGCACGTTTCGCAATCGGTACGGGCGGTCTTTCCTCCGGGAGGCGATCACGCCCCCTGCTTTCTGTCTTCATGGCCCTCCCCCTGATGCGTCAATGTCGGTTGAAACAGCGTGAAGGGCTGATAGTGCAGCACACTCAACGCGCGCAGCGCCCCCGTAATAAAGGCGTACACCGCCATCAATGCGGGATCTTCCAGACAGCGGATCCCCGGTGTCAGGAAAAGTATCTGGCCAGGCCGGGCGCGCAGCGTTTCAAGCCGGAATCCGTATCCCGCCAGGAATGTCTCCGCCACGTGTGGATGGTGATAAACCGCCATACGCTCACGGATAGCCTGTGCCGCCTCACCGGCACCCCACTGCGTCAGCAGGGTCTGTGCTGCTTGCAATGCCGGGTGAACGCGATACTGCCGACTCCAGCGGGCAATAACCGCCCACAGGTCATCCGCCCACAACCGACCGGCCAGCGTCGGCAGATCGGCGCAGCAGCGGGTGTCCTCCGCAAAGGTCAGTATGCAGACCATGAGCCGATGCGTCAGCGACGCCGGCCCCTCACCGGGAAAAAGCGCCCCGGACAGCGCCGCTACCCCCTCCCTGGCCTTCACCCCCTGCAGCTCGCGCAGAACGTCCCAGTTGTCTCCCTCCGGCGTCTGGCCGGGCATCAGTCTCCAGGCCTGCCAACATCGCCAGCGGCTCGCCTGCCAGAACTGCGTCCAGAGTTCACCACACGGATCCAGCACCAGTAATGGGCCGTCAGCCGCGTCCAGTGCCGCAGTCAGCGCGTGGCTGTCTGGCACGAATACGCTGCTCATCGTCATTTTTTGCTCCCTTTTTTTCCTGATGTCATCACGGTGACGTGACGCCCGCGCTCATCTGTGCAGACAGCGCCTGCAACCGCGGGGCATAGTCCGCCATGGCGGCCAGTGCCAGCTGTTGGCCCGCCAGAATGTTTGCCTGCCGCAGCTCGTTTTTGATACCTAATGCCAGCCAGTTGCCCAGACTCTGCTGGCGCGCCAGTTCGCGCAGCAGGTTATCGCCGCTCATGGCCTGCAGGTCGGTGACCCAGGCAGTATTGGCATAACGGCGTCCCACCTCGAAGGCGTCGAACTCGCGTTCGCTCATCTCGCCCGTCTGCTTCACCTGCGCCGAGGCGGTCTGCTGGTAATAGGTCTCGGCGGACGGTGTCTGACGGGCTTCACTCAGTGCCTCGCGCGTGGCCGCCAGCGGCTGGCTCGCGGCCACCATATCCAGTTGCTGCTGCGCCGCAGCGCTCTGGATGGCCTTGTATTGCGTCAGCAACCCTTGATACGCCTGCCCGGTGGCGGTCTGGATCTCCCCCTTGCCCGGTGAGCGGCCCGCGTTATGGCGCGCCGTGTTACTGAGGTACGCCATCGCCGCGTCCGTCTGCTGGGGTGTAAACGTCAGGTCTGGCACCTTGCCAGGCGGCCCCGCGCCATCCAGCAGGGAGCGTATCTCGGTATCACCACCCGGCAGCGGTGACACACCTGAACACAGCCCCGTGCCGCCGTACGCCCTGGCCTCCTCAGCCGTACAGTAGGCCGCGTGTATGGCGGCACTGCGATAGCTCCCCTGCCGTGGCGACACCGGCAGACTGGCCAGCGTATCCCGCACAGCCGGGCTGCTTACGCCCCCGCCCGAGGTCAGGCGTGACGCCGCCGCCCGTGTGGCGCGGCTTACCTGTACCGCCGTGCCCGATGCTGACTCGCTGCAGATACTGTCCGGCAGGGTATAGGCCTCACGGGCTTTCTCCAGCCGGTCTGCCTGGCGGTTAAAATTGTCCGCCTCCCGCTGCATGCGTGCCGTCTCGGTGATGGCCGTGGTGATCTTTTCGCCGGACTGCACCACCGCCGTACCGGTTTCGGTCTCGGCCGAAAGAATTTCGCCGAGCGTGTCCTGTATCTTTCGCAGCGCCGGCATCACCTGCTGCTCAACCGGCTGACTGCTGACAACATCGACCGCCATGGCCTGAGCCTGTGGGGTCAGCGCGGCGAGCAGGCAGGTCGCCTGCAGCCCTTGCCGCACGCTTGCGTGTAATGCTCTGTTCATGGATTGGATCCTCCTGACGGGTTCAGAGGTCATAGCCCTGTTGCCTGACGAGTTCGTCCGCCAGTATGCGAAATGCGAATGGCATTGTCGCTGCTGATCTCACCCGTGGTGCGCCGCCGGTGCGCAATGACTTTCGCCGCGCTGCCGCCGGGGAAAAAACGCCCGAGGATGCGTCGTGCCGTCTCATCGCCCACGTCTTTTTCCAGCATCTCGCGCAGCGCCCTGTCCTCCGGCGTGGTACTCAGCGCCCACAGTTCCTGCGGCCCCACGGTATGCTTCATGATATGCGCCAGCGTGCTCCCTCCCTTGATTTTAAAAATCCCCAGGAAGGGCACGCCGCTGCCGTCCGCTGCGGCCCCACTGCCCATGCGCATGAATCGCCTGAGCGTCACCGTAGGAACCTGGAAGCGATCCCGCAGCACCGCCTCATCATCCGGATCGACCGCCACCATATAGACCGAGTTGGCGGAGCGCTGGACAGCCTCCGGAAAGTCACGCAGGTACTGGGATGAGAGCACCGTGCGCACGCCGTGCTTGCGCTGCTCGCGGTCAGCGGTCTCCAGCATCGGGAAGATAAACGGCACATGCCTGGCGTTGTGCAGCTCGTCGTACACCCGGGTTTTTACCTCCTGGTCAAGCTGCTCCACGCGCGCCCTGTGCAGCGCATGCCAACGTGGGTGCAGCCCCGCAAACAGCTCACCGGCAAACTGGGGCAGGACAAAGTCGCCGCCCGAGATATGCCCGGCAAACAGGAACATGATCCCGGTCTGCAGGTGACCGACCCTGGTCTCCTTGCCGACCACATACTGCAGATCCACATTGATGACCCGCGCCTGCGGACTGATCATGAACCGCGTGCGGCCCGCAAACATGCGATACTGGCGACAGGCGTCGCGCAGACAGCGGGCGAGGTAGTCGACAAGCAACTCCCGGCTCCCGTCACGCTCAATGGTGCCGTAGATACTGGTCAGATCCGCGCTGCCAAGCAGCGGGGGCATGTCTGCCAGTTCCGGCACCGCCTGAAATTGCGCCCGCTGCGCGGCAAGCGTTTCCCCCACATCCTGCAGCACATCGCACAGCTCATACCAGCTACAGTTTTCGCGGTAGTCGGGAAACCTGTCCCACAGCGCGGTTTTCTCTATCGCCCGGTCCACCTCCGGCACCAGACCAGGCTCGTAACGACGTGGCGTGTTGCGGGCGGCGTTGAAGGCTTCGCACACCAGGCGTCGCAGGATCACCCCGGTGTCTTTGCTGTTAGGCGGATCACCCGTGGCCGGATCGATGCACAGTGCCGTCAGCAGGTTCGTCATGAAGTCTTCCTCGTAGCCGAGCGGCGCGCGCAGGCCGAGCTGGATATCGAACAGGTTACGGCAGTACGCCGGCTCATTGCGCAGGATGATGTTCAGCACCTCGTCCTGCCGCGCGAGCGGCAGCGCCGATCGTATCAGTGAGACCATGCCCGTTGCACTCAGCCCTTTATCCGTCACTGAAACGAAGGGGAGGTGATGATTCGCACTCGTGGCCATGATGGTGGTCAGCCGGTTGAGCAGCACCGATTTGCCGCCCCCGGAGTCACCCGCCAGAATCGTGGTGAGTTTGGTCTGCTTCGGCGTGGCAAGCCCTACCGGCATGATTTTGCCATCGGGTGTTGGAAACAGGGCGTTGCCGTCTTCGTTCCATGCCGAGGCGGACCGGGTCAAGGGCAGCAGGTTCAGTGCCGCTGACAGGGGCGGGTACAGCAGACAGGGGCCACTCGCCGCCGATGAGGCGGTCAATGTGGCCACCCACGCGCGCACCGGGTCACCGAAGGTCTGCGTCACGCCACACACGCCCCAGGAGTCCAGCGCCTGTTTCACTAGCGTCAGACTGCGCGTCACCGTTTTGGGCGAATCGCCCCAGGTGGCGACAGTGATGCTCATCACACACACCGGGTCGTGCCTGTCGCGTGCCGCGAGCAGTGACACCGACTGCCAGATAGGCTTGAGTCCCGGCACCCATTGGGTGAAGTCCAGCACGCCGTGCTTGAGGCCCAGCTTGCGCATGCCGCCGGGCATCAGATCCAGCCGAATGCGCCAGGTCACGCCACGGGGAAGCAGCTTGCGCAAACACCTGAAACTCTGCGGATCCTGCGGCCCGAGGCTGACGGCCAGCGTGCCGTGCCAGACGCCGTTGATTTCCAGCATGTTGTTGCGGATCTGCTGCACACCCGCCCCCATCACCTGCACGTTCAGCCAGGGGGCCAGCAGCGCCGTCACGTCCTTACCCTGACGCACCCCTCGCGGCATCACGGGGTCGTCCGGCAACAGCGGCTGCCAGTCATTCCCAGTGCCCAGTGGGTCGGTCTGCGCGCGCAGCACGCGGCCCACCTCATGTGCATCAAGGCGACGGAGCAGCACGCCCTTGCCGCTGTCGCCGAAGGCACGCTCCACCTGGGCAATGAAGGCGTCGTGACGGATTTTGAGGCCCGCCAGGTCTGTGAGCAGTGGGTTCTGGCCGAAAGCGGCCGGCGGACTGGCCTTGATCAGCTCGCCCAGCCGCGCGTTTTCGTCGCGCAGCTCGTGCCCGGCCAGCACGCCGCGCCCGGTGTAGCACACAAGCCAGGTACGCTCGCGGTTCACCCAGGGGGCCAGTTTCTCTACCTGCTCGTCGAGCAGATACGCCAGGTCGAGGCCGGTACGCGTCAGCGAGCGGTACTGGGGGGCAAGCAGGTGTTGGATTTCCGCGCGCCCACCGTCCGGATCGCACTCGTGCACCAGACTGATCTTGTGCCCGGTTTTACGGTAATGCGCTGTCAGAGCCTCGGTCATGCGCGCGAGACGCCCCTGCCAGGCATCCGTCTGCCCTTCGGGCAGCGTTTCGTCTGACTCGCGATAGCTGCCAACGACCTCGTACACCGTCAGGTAGTCGCCGTTATGCGTGACCATAATATAGGGGGCTATGAGGTCGGGATTGTGAACGCGATCGTCGTCAGTCAAGCGGATAATTGTTTGCAGGTCACAGTAGTCAGGCAGATCACGGGAAACGGCAAAGCGCGTAACAGCGGTGATGACATCTTCAGTCCAGCGGATGAGGCGGTTTGGCATACAGGTCGCTCCGTGTGTAGGTCTGCCAGCAAGGCGTCTGCACCGCGTTCTCCGCCGTGCGGCCCTCTGGCAACAGCAGGGTCAGGTCGTCAAAAACATCAGGGGGAAGGATAAGCACGCAGCCTTCGAGGCGGTGCTGCATGGCCTTGCGGCTGGCGGGTGACAGTCGCTGCATCGCGCGGGCGAACTCTGACGCCCGTGCGGTGCCCCACATGTTCACCACTTCCCGCGCATGGCGGGACAACCAGTTCCACACGCGTCGACCGTCCCTGCGGGTGGCGCGGTCACCACTGCGCAGCGCAATCAGCGCCCGCCGCTGCAGATTTATCAGGTCAGCGGCGGGCGCATCCGGTAGCCACGCGAGGTGCCCGTGCAGGGCCGTGGGACTGTCAAGATGACCGGTGAGCCAGCAGAGCGTGCACACGGGCAGGGCATGCGGCCCCTGCCACAGCCGCTGTGCATGGGTGGAGCAGCCACAGCAGGCCTGCCCGGCCGTCATCGGCACCGGGCGCGGCGGGTCGTCTTCGCCGCTGATATCCGGCACAAGCGGCAGCAGCCCGCCTGCCGGGGCGGGTGCATCAAAAACAGACATGAGGAGTCCTTACAGGCCTGGCCTGATGAGATAAAAAGACGGGTTGGGTCAACGTTTGACTGTCAGGGGTCATCCCGTCGTTATGGCAGATGCACTCCCGGGTTGAAACTTTTTGCTGCAGGCGGGCAGCCGGATCTCAGTCAAGAGAAAATGGGGGGTGTTGTTGCACCTTAATCAGTCAAATGCCCAACTTTTCGGGTGCAGGTCAGTATTTAATCGTGCAGCGTGGGGATCACCAGCATATGATAGTTGTTGCCGTTGAACTGAAATTCACCAACATCAGCAAATCCCGCACGCATATGGAAAGCATACGATCTCGGATTGACCTTGTTGACAAATGTCACCACCAAGGGAAAACGCTTTCCAAACAATCGTCGTTGATACTCCAGCAATTTTTCACCAACTCCTTTGCTCCGGTATTCCTCGGCAATACAGATCGGACCATACTGATAGGATGTTTGCTTATTGAGCCGCTCCCCATCAAAAAGGTAATCCCCTAAAATCCCCTGCATATAATCAAACATTTTCCATGGCTTTAAAAAATCCCATGATGCGCCAATAAGCATACCGGCAATCACGCCGTTTGAGGCATCAACAGCAATCGTTACACCTTGCTCTGTGTGACTGAGCGCCTGTAGCTCAGCAATTGTCATATCGGTGGTAACAAACCCGTTGATTTTCGACTCATCAGTCAGGTTTTTCGCATGGTAACGCTCTAATAATGCTTTTACCTGTGGAATATCTTCATCCGTTGCACATCTGATCTTGATGTCTAACATTTTCACCCCTTAATGACCTGAAATGTATTTCACCAGTAACGTGACCATCATTGATCCTACTGATAGATAGAGCACTTTCTTAATGATTTCGCCATTGGTCTTAATCGCGTGCAAGCTGCCAATGTGATTTCCTAGGAGGCTGGCCACTATCATGGGAATACCTATTATCCAGGCCATCTGACCTGCAATAGCAAACGCAACGAAAGCACCCATGTTTGAGGAAAAATTAAATATCTTACTCGTGGCAGAAGCTTCAAGCAGACAAAACCGGTTAACAACTGCAAGCACAACAATGAATAAACTCCCTGTGCCTGGCCCAAAAAAGCCATCATAAAAGCCCACAACAAAGCATACCGTAAAGATTGCAATCGGGTTGGTTGTAGGTGTCTGATAATTTTCCTTCAGACGACTTTTTACTGTAGCGGCCACAAGACCAATGGGCAGAAGGGCAACAATCACAAGTGACAGTGCCTCTGAAGGTAAAATCAGAATTACGCGAGCGCCAACAAATGCCCCTACTAATGCGGATAGTATTCCTGCAGGAACCACCTTCCAGATCACAGAGCGGTTTTTGACAAAGTTTTTTATGGCCGCAATAGTGCCAATGGTACTCACAAGTTTTTCCTGGCCCAAAGCCAACTGAGGAGGCAAACCAGTCAGGATAAATGCAGGGATGAGGATTAACCCTGCACCACCTGCTACAGCATCGATATAACCCGCTATAAATGACGCTACCACCAGTAGAAATACACCAATGAGGAAAAACTGAGCGATCAAGCTTCCCCCAACGAAAATTGAGTGATCAATAAAATTAAACATGGCTTGCCTATACCGTTCTTAAATTATGTTCGCAACTTTCAGGAGTAAGCAGCTGCGTGCGGAGGGGTTTATTAAATATGCCGAAAACACGCAGTAACCAGCGATCTGTACCGTCATAGCGGGGGGTAAAAGCATTGCGTGTGTGTAACATTCGCTGATTGAGAAACGTCACAGCAGTACCAGGCACAAGCGGCACATTGTGCCATAACTCATTATTGAGTGTTGTATGACGCAACTTTTCTAGCGCGTGCTCTGCCGCTTTTGTCATGCCACTGACATTATGCCAGTCAAAGCGAGAATAATATAACCCCTTATGCTTGACAAGCACCGGTAAGCTTTTAATTACAAGGAAGTTAATTACTCCTTACCCATAAACAAAAAATTAACTGAGCAATTTGGTATTTATTTTGTTTGTAATGACAGGATTATTGTTGCTGCCAGCACAGCAAAAGAGCATGGCTGGAGTGCTAAGTGGCACTCTGAGTATAATGGCTTTGTGTGTTGGGTGCGTTTTATATCAAAAGAACCAAATAAGTTACCATGGAATACATCAAAGACAGCTCTACGTGTCGATAGTAGTTTGTTTCTTACGGTCAGAGATCGTTTAAAGCCAATAGCTGATCGGTATAGGGCAGAAATCAAAAATAGATATCCAAGCAAAACCACTTCAACGGGTGGTCCTTCTCTTGCAACTGTAAAAAATCCGGCACAGGCAACTTCTGCGGGTACCGTAACTCCGTCCCCTACACAAGTAACAGCACCTTCAACAACTGCCTCAGCTAAACCTAAAGTGAAGAAGCCTAAGTTGAGGCCTTTAGAATCACTTCATCGGGATAGAGAAATTCTGGTTGACTGGAATGTATGTACAGTTTCAGTTCCTAAAGCAAGGAAAAAAGAATATGCAATTTTTTTTGAATTATGCAAACTGAATTCAAAAGATACTCCGATTGTTTGTGCGGTTATGTTACGTGTTTTTATCGAAACAACTATTAAACAGATATCTCCGCTTATTGGGGGGACTGGTAAAAATCCAGGTGAAAAGAGTTTAGATGTAGCCCAGAAGCTTTATCAGTTCGGTTATTATGATCATGTGGTGAAAGACTTGATAAGTAAATATTCAACCACAGAGGGAGGGTTGTTTTCAATAAATAACATACAGTCGCATGTACATTCTACCCGATTTCATCCTAGCCAGCCTGTAGTTAATACATATTGGACAGAGTTAGAGCCTTTCTTATCTGCCTGCTGGAAATACATTACTGAACAAGACATTAATAAAAAGCAGAATGCTACTGAATTAGCTGGTAGTTAATAGTGAACTGGAGTTATAGGTTGATTAGGGCTTTGTAGATTAAATCGAATTTTTATGTGATTGGCTGATCTAATCGCTACAGCCCTTTCAATATCGGGTCTCCATGGCAAAGCAAAAGTTTCAAATCACCAACGGATCTGCATACTACAAAGCTCCCAGGCAGCGTAGGACCAAGGTATAGCCTGATAAGCCAGTCGTTGCTGATGGAGAAATTAAGATACTAAAAGATCACTGAAAACTACTGACCGGAAATTTCGGCGGTTCCGGCGTAGAACCCCGTTTTCTTTACTCATGCCAGGGAGGCAATTTTGCCCGCCGATTTTTTAAATGCCGATCAACGGGCCAGCTATGGTCAGTTCTCCGGCGAGCCCAATGATGTTCAGCTGGCCCGCTTCTTTCTGCTGGATGAAGCGGATATAGAGTTCATTAACAACCGGCGCGGAAGGGCAAACCGTCTTGCAGTTACATTGCTGATTGGATGTGTTCGCTTTATTGGCACATGGCCTCATGATCTGTCATCGATACCGGCTAACGTGCAGTGGTTTGTTGCACGACAACTGAGAATATCTGATACATGCGTTCTTTCCGAATATTCCAGAAGAGAAACCACATTGCGCGAACATCAGGCACTCATACGAAAGCAGTACGGCTATCGTGATTTTGCCTGGCCGTAGACCTTCAGGCTGAGCCGGCTGCTATTCACCCGCAGCTGGCTCAGCAACGAACGGCCAGGGCTGCTTTTCGATCTTGCTACCAGCTGGCTCCTGCAAAACAAAATACTGTTGCCTAGCGAACGTCTACAACCAACTCGCCCAGCGTATTGATTTCGATTTGCGCGGTCGGATCAACCAGCGAGATAAACTTGTCCGCCACCGCCAGGCATTTCCGAAACTCCGGCGACTTGCTGCCTGGGTCATCCAGCAGCAGTAGATCGTACTTGGATGCCAGGCGGCGAACCGTGTCGGGGATGTTGGTGTAGCACTCAAAATAGTCCACGTCTGGGGTTATTCCTCGCTCGTTACGCTCAGTAGATAGTGGTCTGTACAAAAAACAGTCTTAGCGTAGGATATTTTCCGTTTTCCAAGCGGACCCCCACTACAATGAGCCCGTATGGTTGTCACGAATGAAGACAGAAGACTACAGGGCACTGACCCCGCTGATTTACGCCCATGTAAATCCATACTTAATATGGAGACAAGGTTGCCGATCGACGTGGTTGCCTGAAAGTTGGCAGTTATCGCAGCTACCCGGTCACTGCCCCTAACAGTAGCCAAAAAAAACCATATTTATTATATGGCAATACTCAAATATTACACTACAGTTGATGTGTAATTTCTTTTGTCTAGGATATTTCTTATGCAACAGAACACGTCACATGTACCAACAAGTGGTCCATCTGTAACATCAGTTTTTTAATGCTGACAAAGCAGCATTGATGCCATTGTCAGTCGCAATTTTATCATATAGACATTTTATTTAAGTAAGGAAGTAAATTATGAGTTATAAAAATAAAACAGCATTTTTAGTTCCCTTGTTATTTCTAATAATCCCGCCTAGCCATGCCGTTACAGCAGGTGGGATTGTGTCGGTCAAGCATTCATGGCCTGCCAACTCAGAATTTAATAAATTATCTTTCTTCCAGCAGATAAGTACCGATGGCGGAACAGGCTCCCACTACTACTGGGCAAACCAGTTTTTTTTCAAGAACGGGGATGGTGGATATATTGGTTTACAAAATAGGGGTAACAAGGTTCATGCCTTTAATTACTCTATCTGGAAGGCAAAAGGATGGAAAAGTGGTGAGTGTAGTTACTTCGATCACGAAGGTTCAGGAGTGCAATGCCAGGTTGTTGTCCCATGGAAAACAGGGCATCAGTACAAATTAGATGTTTCCAAAGATGGAAATATAGTTACAGGAATAGTGACCGACCTGATGGATGGTACAGCAACAAAGGTTGGTGTTATCGAAGTACCAGAGACATTCGGCAAGCTATACTCATCTTCCGGTTTTGTTGAAGAGTTTTCCCAAGGAAATAGTCAACTTTCTTCCTGCTATGTAATGGGCGCTCAAAGTTCAATCTTTCTAAACCCAATAGGCGATGATAAAACGAAGGCAGTGCAGAATTCCTATACCTATGGAAACTGCAATGATCCTTACGTGGTACAAGCTGCATGTAATGACAATGCATGCATCAATACTGTAAGCAATCTTGGTGCGATGGCATCCCCATATGCACCTAAAGTACCGATTGTCAACAGCAGCGATTTGACCGCAGAGACCATATCTAACGGTTTGAAAAAATATGATTTGGTTGTTATTCGTTCTCAGAATGGTAATTGGGCACCAAATATCTATTTCCCGCAGCCTAACACGCTTAAATGGAAATCAATATATGTGGATCATCGTGCAAGTAGCAGCTCATCAATTCATGTAAATGGCGGTATTGTCAAGGTAAATAAGGGCCAGCACCTGATGTATATGTCCGATGGAAGCAGTTGGAAGGTTATTAATCCTACCTAAGATTTTCTGCTGCTTATTAAAGCACCATTGACGTCTTAGGTAAAGACGGATTCACAGGTACTATAAAAGGGATTATCGGGTCGCGCAAGGGAACTTCCCCCCTGCGCTCCCACAGAACCGGACGTGACAGTCTCCCGTCATCCGGTTCTTGTCGTTGACCGTTCACGCCGCGTACAAATTTCTCAGTGTGCAAACAGGCAGGGCTTAGCGCTCTGTATCTTTCTCAACCATTCATATCCCTGAGCCAGGCTACCGTGTACCCGCTTATATTTGCGGGCGACCCATTTCGCAAGGTGCAGATCTATATGGGGTCAGTTTGGATATCGAAAATTATTGTACTATAAGGGCTTCCCCGGCATGTCAACGCCGGTGTTTACGGTTTCTTGTCTGCACTTCAGTAAAAATAAAGGAGAGAGACTGCGGTACTAAGGGTAATGGGAGCGAAGCTACAATATGACGACATTTGGCTTTCATCACGGCTTTGTTGAATAAATCGAACTTCTGCTGAGTTGAAGGATCAGATCACGCATTTCCTGACAACGCAGGCAGTCCCGTGGCCAAGCAGAAGTTCAGAATCACCAACTGGCACACCTACAACAAAGCGCTTACAACCCCAGTAGCGCCGCATTTCAAGGAACAGGTAAAAGCGTGCTGGTTAAAAAGTGGTCTTAGCGTGGTTTGTTTTCCGTTTTCCAAGCGGACCCCTTGATGCACGGGCATATCAATATGCTGGGACATTACACATTCACGCTGCCGGAGGATATTCTGAAGGGTGAGTTTCGTCCGTTAAACATAAACAATGAATTATCTCTCTAGCGTGGTTTTTTACATCATTGATCTTCAAACCCCTAATATCGACGGGATAATGCAGGCGACTGAAAGCGTTTCGAATGAGAGACATGGGCAGGTAATACCATAAAAAAACAACATTTTATCTAACAACGCCTTAATGCGACAGAGCCCAGGCCGCCCGCTGAAGCAGGAACCCACCGAGGCGAGTCAGGCTCCGGTCTGAACGCTGTAGGAATCCCCGTCCTTTAGGGCGGGGAGGATGTCAATGATAGGTTAACGTAAATGATGCGTTACTGTTGGCATCACCCGGTGTAACCGGGTTATCTGTCTGATAATATCGCGCTTTTAACGATATACTGTAACTACCTTCCGACTCGCTCGTGCCTGTCAGGAACGATGACCCAAGACGCAGCGGGCGGTCATTATACAACAACTGTATGCCAATACCGCAGGCGGTATTGTTACCATTGCAATTATCAGCACCATTCAGCTTAAGTATGCCCTGAGATGCATCTTGCGCAGGGCCATCTATTTGCACATTCACGCGGGTTCCTGCGTTGCAATTTAATGGAATGGTAAAATTTTTGGTATTGCCTTCCCCTGGCCAACTGCCCACCCCCTTGAACCCACGCTTTTCAACCGTACCCATATTGACACTGACCGCTGCATTATCGACGTTGCAAGCCAGTGTCGTTACGTTGAAGGCGCTGATATTGAGGAAGGGTTCCGGGGTCTCCCAATGATTTTGATTATTTTTTAGAATAAAGGAGACAACTCTCCCCAAATTCACTTGACCAGAACCGGTGGTGGCTGACATCTTGTAAAAAGTAATCATCGCGCGCGCGGTGAGGGGCTCATTTTGGAATCTACCATTAACTGAGCAAAGAATATAGTTATTGGGATTGCCATCGCTAGTGCTAGTGCCATCCACCCAACCTTGTGTACCTGGGCAATTATTGTCCGATATTGCGCCGACACTGTAGCCTATGCCAGCAATATTAGTGCTATACACCCGGCGGCCATTGATGGATGTTACGTAGTTTCCATGTGATTTGACACCAAATTCCTGGTAATTCAGCGGTGGATCGGATGAGTTGTCGCAGTTGTAGGTTGAAACAGTGCTGGAAGTTAGTTGGTTTCCAATCTGCGAACCGACCGGTTGGTCACGTTGAATAGTGACGTTCGGCGGATTAACCATCGTCGTTTCTGTGACGGTATTACAACGGTAGGCTTGTGCGCCGTTGCTGACCAGCAGTGCGATCGGTAGCAACAATGAAAGTAAGGTGAGGTATTTCATGATCCAGTTCACTCAGGTTAATGGCACTCTGTCGTGACGGTCTGGACAGGCGCATTGGACGAATTGATACGGTAAGGTGCCTGGCAGCTCCCCTGCTGCCAACTGACCTGAACTACACCTTGCAATGGCATGCCACTAAGATAGACCTGCCCACGACCATTGACGATACCCGCTGCCATTGAGGGGCTATTGGCTAGGTGGGCGGATGCACCAAAGGGAACATCGGCACCTTGCAGGATCAGCATGACCCTTTCTCCGGAAACGGTGGGGAAATCGGCCATTGCCAGCGCGCCCTGGGTCGGCACCACGGTTTGCGTATCATTAAGAATTTCGACGTTATGCGGCAAATTAGCGGTATCCAGGGTAATGCGGTTGCGGTGATAAGGACTAACGTAAGGGATCACCGCATAGCCTGCACTATCGGTGTAAATACCGGTATTGTTGTTTACTTTAACGTTGCTGGCCTCTGGCGCTCTTACCAGCACCATAGTATCACCCAGTGGTTGTGAAAAGGTGATGCCGTGTGGATGTAGAACAAGGCTGCCCATGGCACCATAGTTGAGCTGATGCTGATACCGAGAATAGTTGTAACCGGCCCGATATTCGCCTGCGCTGGCTTTATAATCCACTATGGCGTTGCCGCTGGCCCCCCCCGCCCCTTGTTTGGCGTAACCTTGTTGCAAGTTGTAGCTAAGATTGTTGTTTGCCAAGGCGGTACCGGACAGCCCGACCGATGAAACATTATCACGGTGGTTACTAGCGCTACCTGAAAAATTCAACCAACTGTTTGGTAGTAAACGAGCGAGCGGAACTTGTATTGTTAGTGAGACTATTTGGTCGGTATCTTGAACGTGAGGCGTTTTGGTATAGGCGTAGTTGACCGAATAGTTAATCGATTGCAGGCTGGTATTATAACCGAAATTGATGCTTCGTTCCATGTCGTCCACCTGCCAATATTGCTGCTGATAGGCGGAGAGATGCAGGCTACCATAGCCCCCGAGCGATTGGCTAATGTTGATTTGTAGCTTGCTGCGTTTGTTATAATTGCAATGCCAGGCGCTATACTGCGGATGTTTACCATCGGCCCAACCTTCTTCATCGTAATAATGTGAATTGTAGTGGTCGGCGTTTTGTAGCGGCGCATTGTCACAGTCACTGTTGGCCTCGTTAAAATCGTAATAGCCTGAAGAGGAATACCGATAGCCAGTCAGGGTAAAGGAGGTACCGCTCAAGGGTAGGTCTTTGGCATACTGGAAACGAACCGAAGCCCCTTGTTGCCGATCATCACTTAGGTGCGTATTGGCGAAAGTCGCGTCCAATGAGATGGCTCCCAGTGTTCCAAGACCTTTACCGATCCCCATATTGGACGCAGTGTAATCGTTTGAGGTAATAGCGCCACCGTATAGTGTCGTGGCCCAAGGCAGACCATAGATGCTGGTGAATTGTGCAAAGTGAGGGGGCTTTTCTTTTGCATTGGTCGAACGATATTCCCCAGCAGTCAGCGAATACTTTAAATGCCCCTCGCGTTGCATGATTGGCACGGCGGAAAATGGTTGTATAAAATGGCGTTCGCTACCATCAGCTTCGTGCACGGTGATGGACAGATCGCCGCTGGCGGAAGTTGGGTATAGGTCATCGATGGTAAATGGGCCGGGGGAAACATACGATTGCCAAATGATATTGCTGTTTTGACGAATGGTTACCCGGGCATTGCTTTGCGCCACGCCTCTCACGACAGGCGCGAAGCCTCTCAGGCTTTCCGGCTGCATGTTGTCATCGGAATACAGTTGCACGCCACGGAAGGCGAAACTATCAAATACCTCGGATGGCGAGTAGCTTTCGCCAATCACCCACTGGCTTCTCAACCATTTGATGTCGCGCTGCAAATAGGTACTGATGCTATTCCAATTACTGGAGCGCAGGCTATGATTATACGCCGAATAATTGCGCAGACGCCAAGCTGCTAAATTCACGCCGCTGCGCAGGTTGAGGTATGAATTGTAGTTATTTTTCGCGTTATGTGTGTTCCATGAATGAGCTCCCGAATAGCCATAATTGAGGAATAGCATATTTAGTCCGTCACTCCACTCTTTGGGGTCAACGTAGCCTTGTGCATCTTTGCGCATATATTCTTGGGGAATAGAGATATCTAATCGTTGTTGGTTAAAGTCAAAAGCAAACTTCCCATCAGGAATGGTCTGCGTGATATCGTAAACAACTTGATTATTTTCAAGATGCATGAAATCAGGGGTGGCATTTTCTTTAACACCAAAATTAATATAATGGCTTTTTTCCAGCAGTGGTACCATTTTATCCGCACGAGAGACAAACTGAATCGACATTTTTTTGACATAATTACCGTTAACATACACTTCACTTATATAATCCCCTGGCGCTTGCTGACCGACTTTGTTGAAGTTAGAGACGTCAACGGATTTATTTTTATGACCGTGTACTTCTAGCGACCAAGGGTCGAAATAGTCATCAGCCAACATCGGTTCTGAATAAATGGCAAGTATCAAAGATAGGCACAATTGAGACAGAGATAATTGCCAAAAGGACTTGCCTGACATGAAAACCCCTACTAATTCCCAACCGTGGAATCACAAGCTTTTTTTTGTTCTGGGTAAATTCCGCCAAAGTCATTAATTGCTCGCCAGCGGATATTGGCACCAGGAAGAACCGCCAAATGCAGTGCCACCTCATGTTTGGGTAATACCATCGGTGGTTTATCAAGCACGCGCTGATCCACTTTTATGTCGTAAAGAGAGACGCTGAACGGCGTGGGATTATAGGCATAGAGCAGGTTATTTCGTTGACGAAATTGCAGCTTTTGGTAAGCGGTAGTGACATCCCCCTCTATCCCAGCTGGCCGATAAAAAAGCTTCATGCGGCTTTTTACTGACAATAGCAATGCGTTGGTGGTGCCGTGGTTAGTTGAGGGCACCGTTTTGATATTTAGCCAGTAAACCGATTCCACATCTTGCGGCAATGGCTTGCCGGTATAGATAATACGAACAGAGTTTTGAGCATGTGGATCGAGACGAAACAGCGGTGGTGTGGTAATAAAAGTTTCGTCATTATCATCAAAGTCCATTTGTTTGTTGACCCATGACTGAATCAAATAGGGCTTATCGTCCATATTGTTAACGCTGATGCTGGCTTGTTGGTTGTTACCATCATAGACTACCCGTGAACCGCCGATTTGCACACCCGCGACTACACTTTGGCTGATAGAGAGTAAAATACTAACAATAAGGCTGAAAATTATCTTGCAATACATGCTGTTATCCTAAAAATCAGCAAAGCGCAGCGCGACTCTGTGACGAATTAATTGTAGGCAATCGTGAAAGATGCGTTAGCATTTGCGGTTCCGGCAGTAACAGGCACCTCTGTGGCATAATATTTGGCTACATACTCTAGGGTATTGGTCGCAGCAGGGGACAATTTGACGTCTGCTGATGCGGTGTCAATCGGAATTTGTGTTACACCGTCGTGCTCGTAAATGGCTACGCCAACGTTAGTGGCTGTCTGATCGGAATTCAGTGCCAGTATAGTACTATTAGCTGGATGGGTGGGGCCATCGAAATGCACATTCGCTGAGGTAACTGAATCCGGGCAGTCAGTCAATTTAATGTCAAAGCGTGTAGCCGATGCGGTAGAACCTGCAGCGCTAAAATTTTTGGCAGACACCGACCCTAAATTAACAGTTTGGCTTGCAGATGATGTAGAAATGACACATGCGGTATCGGTAACGTTTCCGATAAAATTAATCTTGCCGTCTTCTGCGTGTAATGCATGGTTCACTCCCATAGAAGCGGCGATCACGGCCAATAGCAAAATTTTTGCTTTCATAAAAAACCTCTATGACACTGTCGTTATGAGTAGTTAGCAGATGTTGATACAGTTGGGAAAACAAGGTATATTGCTATTAAGTAACGCACTGATTTTTAACATAACCTTTTGTTTTTTATCAATTCAATAGCTCAATTTTCCTTTTTATATGAGAATTACTTAGCAGTCAGTCAGGTAATTATTTATAAATTTTCCGCCACACCATTTTTCGTGATATTTAGGTGCTCAAACAATCTCATAACCCATGATTAGTTGCCGATTGTGAAAAATATTTCTAGTGGGTTTTATATTCAGGCTGCAGGCTAATACTGCACATAAATTACTCACTAGACATTAGGCGGATTTAATGTTGATATGTTAAAGTTATAAACCTAATTATATTTTTTAATGCCATTTTAATCCTAGGTGGAAATAATTATTTTTTCTATACAGACATCCCTAAAGAGCACAAAAAAACATAAATAGTTGGAATTTTTTTTTAAAAGAGGTTTTTTTAGATTAAAAAACTGATTTTTTATAGGATTATAGTCGTATACTCCTAATATTTTCCGCCCCAGAATGGGTCTGCCTGCCCTGCAGTTGCTATGCCCTTAGTGGAATATGTATGATCTGACTGGCTTTGTTGAATAAATCAGATCCCGGGCGAGTGTCCCTGTAGCTGGTCGGATTTTCAGGCAATACGAACGCTTTCTGGCATACCTGCCTTCGTCATCTTGTTCAGGGCACGCACCATGGCCAAAGCCTCTGCTACCTGACCGTCGTAGTCTCGCAGCGTCAGTAAGCCTCCCAACAGCTGTTTTACCCGGTACATGGCCGTTTCCGCTATAGAGCGACGGTTATATTCCGTTGTCCATTTCCACCGCGCATTACTCCCGCTCAGTCGCTGATTCGCTACCGCACGGTTACGGTCTGCGTACTCACCGGGCCAGTAGCCCGCGCCCTTTCGCGGAGGGATGAGGGCGCTGATTTTTTTACGGCGCAGTTCATCGTGACATAACCGGGTGTTATAAGCACAGTCCGCCGACGCTGAACTGATTTTTCTGTGGGTCTGCCGGATTAATCCGGGGAAGGCCTCTGGATCCGTAACGTTGTTAAGCGACAGGTCCGCACAGATGATTTCATGTGTTTTGCTGTCAACGGCCAGATGCAGCTTCCGCCAGATACGGTGGCGTTCTTTGCCGTGTTTTTTGACTTTCCATTCGCCTTCACCCAAGACCTTCAGCCCGGTGGAATCAATTACCAGGTGCGCAATTTCACCCCGTGTGGGCGTTTTGACACTGACATTGACCGACTTTGCCCGCTTGCTGACACAGCTGTAATCCGGACAGCGCAGCGGAACGCCCATCAGGGTAAAAATGGAATCAATGAAGCCCTGTGCAGCCCGCCGGACAGATTGACCGGGATCTTATCATCCGCGAGAAAAGCAATCTCGATCGCATCGTCGCCACGCTGGGGCTTAAAGAAATGACGCAGGGGACGCTGGTCCGCAAACTGTGCACGTACA
>Ga0308160_10001317_pt1 | contig 35961 bp, 41 predicted proteins | sample PhyFR1_FD_201036 | JGI IMG/M metagenome (GOLD analysis project Ga0308160, IMG submission 201036) | Phyllosphere microbial communities from UC Gill Tract Community Farm, Albany, California, United States - DLSLF.R1 | ecosystem: Host-associated > Plants > Phyllosphere > Unclassified | place: USA... | reverse complement strand
TTCCCGAATCATCCACCACACTTCCACTCTTGACCGACATCCTCTCCCTCTTCTCCGCCTTAGCACTAGATGAGGAGACCAGTAATCGTCCAACATCGAATTTAGCCTCAGCCGCGATGGATGGTAACGTTCGATATAACAGTCCAAATAGCCTTAGGGCTGATTCGGTGAGAAGAGTGGACTTGGCTGCTTGAGCTTGTTCCTCTTCTGTCTCAGTCTCCGCGGGAGCGAGTTGAGCTGACTGTTGAGCGAAAGTGATGACAACAATCACGTCGGGGACTCGACGTCTAGCTTCGAATTCAAGCTCACGCCTGACTCGCGACCATGGCGATTCCTTTGAGCTCGAGGGTTCATGATCGATCTCGGCAGCGATATCTGCCAACAACTGCTGGACGACCTGAAGTTTCTGCAAACCCCTAGCGAGGGTAATAGCGGTCATATGCCTCACAAGGCTGTCGGCGTGCTGTAGACCCTTGGTCAAGAAGTTCTTATGCAATGGCGAGGGGAGGACTGATTCAATAATGGTAGATACGGCTGGCGGTTCAGCCCGGAATGGCATTACCGCCTCCGATCCTCGTGGGGCCGGGAGTCGGAATGTCGACATGGCAGGTGGGGGAAGGGAGATAATTCCACCAATGAAGGCCATGGTAGCCATCCATCGAACGCTGAGTTTCGGGTCAACAGCCAGAGCGGAATGCGCCCAGTACCTGTAGATTAGCCTGTATACCAGTGCTCTGGCGGATCACATACCCAGCGACGAGCTCCGGACAAGAATGAACGATCTGAGTGACCAAACTGCCCAATTTTCCATCGTCATCAATTACCCTCGCACCCAGTTTCCGGATGACATTTGCCAAGATTCGATTATGTAGCCTCTTCTTCTCTTTATCCTGCAAGTTCCCACGATCTCCTTCCTCGTTGTCCCGCGTCTTCGCATCAAGTTCACGAGGGTACCATCCCTCATCGACGAAACAGATTCCACGCCCTGGATTGGTAGTAACCCCCTCCAGGAATCCTTTGACCATATCTCCTACTTTCTGACCGCTCCTCATTTCAATGTCGGTTCGACCGAGCAGGCGGATGAGGAATTCCACGGATGATTCGTTTACTAGTGCTAGCGATATTCTTCTGCTGACTCCGGGGGAGGAGAGGGTGATGGCGTCCCAGATTGCTGTGAGGACTCGGAGAACGGTGATGGGTGGATCCTGGTCTAGCTGCGAGTAGATTGGGGGCATCAGAGTCCTAGCGTAAGAGTGGACAGTTGGCTGGGACAATAGAGGTAGGACGGTCTGTAGAGCAAGATGACGGATATCTGTATGATCAGCATTAAGCACCTCGACCGCTGGCAGACTCACCAGCTCGGTCAAGCGGATCATGCCCGTCGTTCAATGGCTTTCCCTCGTGGTTCCTGATCCTCATTCCAAACATCTTGCCCATACTCTTAACGCTTCCGCCATCCGATAAGACAGACCACATCCGCAGCGAGAGCTTCCCACTTGATCCATGTCCTAGACTGATATTTGGCGGATCAAGGTTGACGACGCCAGCAACAAAATTCAGTGTCGCCTGGATGAGGTCTCGTCGTTCAGATTGTAGTGACCTATTAATCTGTTGGTCAGTCAATAGATTTACGCCAATGAGAAGACGAGACTTACGATATCTCCAAAAGGCTCTGAATTGTTGAGCACCTTGTTGACCAGAGTGATCAGGTTGGTCCTGAAGAACGGTAATGGACTGAGTATAGTCACAATAGCTCCGAGAAGCGAGACTGCGGTCTCGACCAGCCGATCATTACGAGTCTGCCAGTCAGCCTATCACCTAAGTCTTGTCCAGTAAGACGCACTCTATCTCCTTCCTTCCATGTGTTCAGGATCTCCTCGCAATCAGGTGAAACATCCAGATAATGCTGTATTACTGTGATTGTCGGATCCGAAATTGACAATGGAAGCTTCGATCTATACGTATGAATCTGTTGATAGAACGCAACAAAAGCTACTTGTCAACATCCACTCCTCACATGTAGGAAGATACTCACCTTGCCGTGACCCGGAAGCTAGACCTTCTTTCACTGATTGACCAGTTTCGTACGACCTCGTTCCGGCCGGTGGACGGAATACACTATCCACATCTTTCTCCTCTTCTCTCTTCCTCTTTGGCGCCATCTTACAGCGTCGGTATAGGTGAAGGGTTGCTAGAAAAGGTGGTGGACAGAGTTGCATCACCAAAATTCGGTCAGGCACCAAGCACCACGTGTGACACCCACCCACCTCCTCTTCTGGTGCTGTTCTATCTATGCTGTCTCTGAAACAAATCACGGAGGGGAAACATGACCATCTACTCGCTATACATATATGACAGGTGAGCTGGCATAATACTGTGATGAAGTATCGAGCTGATATGTAGACACTGCGAGTGCGTGTACTACCAAGACTGGCATCGTACGCGTCCAGTCCGACCTCCTCCTCATATCAACTTCAAACCCGCGGTTCACCGTTTACCGGCGTTACCGACTACCACTCAAACAAGGGACAGTATATTCTCAAATAGCGTAGCAAGAGATCGAGATTCTACCCAATCCCAATTAGTCAATGGGAATGGGAACGGAAATGGAGACAAGAGGACGACGTATACGACAGGAGGGGGATTACCTTTTGATGAAGAGGCGAAATTGGTTTATGGAGTTATACTGTCGCTGAGAAATATGTTGAAGAAGCTATCTGGCAAGTGAGTCATTCCTTCTCGACCTGACATAGATAAGAGCGCTGACCAGGTAGGGACGAGGCGTTCACTTCGTTCAAGACCCCTTCATATAAGTTACATTACTACGAGACCTTGACAGGATATCGCTTCATACTTCTCTCCGATCCATCATCAGACTCACTACGCTTCGTTCTGAGGCAACTATACACGGGCCCATTCTTGGAACATGTAGTCAGGAATCCCCTGATACAGATGGATGATAGGACGAGAGGCGTTGACAGTGATTTGGTGAGTCCGCTGCTACGCAATGGAACAGTACAGTCGGCTGACGGCTCAGTTTAGGGGGGCTGTAGATCGCCATGTAAAGGGGCTATCGATGTTCTCGCAGTAGATGAGTAGACTTTGTAGGAGATAATGCCATGCACCACGACTTTACGACGATCTCTTTCATGCTGATGTCATTTTCGAGGCCGACTTCTTCGTCGTTGGAGGGCGTTGATGGGCGAGGTCGGTTTCGCCACATATTTACTGATACCAGGTCACGCAAGGTGGTTCGAATATGTGTGGTAGTTTGCACATATCGTTAAGAGGGAGAGCCAGCTTCCGATTTTACAGTGTCCCCTGCCAGTGAACAGCCTCGTCAACAGAATGCATTCTAGTCATGTACAATAGGATCCAATGAGTATTACTACCGGTCAGCTTCGTGCCCAGTACAGTCTCACAGTTGCCAACTTACAGTGTAGAACTTCCTGTTGGCGTTCTTGCCGAACAAATCCGTTCTCAACTCGGGCAACATCTGCCTGTCAGCGGGCGACTATAGCCTACCAACAGAACATACCTTATCTTCGAGAAGCTTCAACCTCTCATCGAGAGTATTGTTGATCTTGATTTTCCCGCCCATGGAGCTTCCCATAATACCTCCAGCCTCATCATCGTTCAATCCCTCTTCAAGCTTAACTTCAACACTTCGACCAGACATTTCCTTGTATTTAGCAGCAGCGTTCTTGGATGCTTTCTGCATGAGTTTGGTATCTTTCTTTCGGTGTGTGAGGGTGACATTCTCGGATAGTAGTTTAAGTAGGACCTAAAATATGGTCAGTTTGGACTGACAGGCTTGTGGGTAGTGCCGGGACTCGCCTCTAGGGTGAGAGCCTCTAGACATTTCTCATAGTCCTTCTTTCCGCTAAGATCCTTGACCTTCTTGTTGGCATCCTCGAAGAGTGTGTCAAGCTGATCGTTCCTGGACTTGAGGATCGAGATACGCGAGTTGTTGAGAGCGGTGGATTGGTTGCTGATGCGTCAGTTCGGTGGTCTGGGAACGATTCCTGCAGCGACCGCTGACTCAATACTAGGTGACTTACATCTTCCATCCGACCTCCGCCTGCTTCCTCTTCTTCTCGTATTGAGCGTCGATAGCAAGACTTTCCTGCCTGACGATCTTGGCCTGTAGGAATTAGCAACGTTCTCTGTCATCAAGATTCTGTTAGAGTGGGTCTCGACGTCACCAATCGCGAGTTGAAAGCGGACATAGACGTACCTTCTCAATAGCAAACTCCTCATCGGCCTTGACTTGGATCTCTCGGGCCTTCTCTCGAGCTTCCTGCGAGATGAAGGCGACCTGGCATTTAGCTTCCTTTGAGGTATATAAGCCTGTGAAAGCGAGCGTACCATCTTGTTCATCTCAGACTGGATCTCCGCATCATTAAGCGCTCCTGTTCGTGACATCTTGACTACGTATAGGGTGGAGTGATGGGTGATGGATGGGATATGATGTAGTTACAGAGGAGAGTGGAACAGGCCAACCGGTCCGGAACCATTCTTGCGTCAACTCAGATTACCTTTGGATGTGGTCTGTGGCACTAGATTGATACTATATCATCCATGTCTGGGGGGTTCATACCTCCTCCTGGTTCACAAGTATTACCAGACAAGACAGATGGAGGAGATAAGAAGCCTGATATCGGTCCAGAGCCTTTGCTCAGGCTTACAGCGAGGCAAGAAGGGAGATTGAGGGATCATCTCGATGGTAGATTGACCGATCTTGAGCGGGATTCCAAGACTCAGTGTGTCTCTGCTCCTGATGATTATATACGTAGCTGAACAGTCAGTGGCTTCATATCACTAGAAGCCCTCTTGTCGAGGTTGGGACCAATATTGAGACTGATACTCCAAATACCGCCCGTGGAACCATGGTCGTCATTACGAATATCCTACCTCCTCGCCTTCACCGGATCAATGATCAATTACATTACCTCCTTACCGCTTTTATCTCATGAATATGCTGGGAATCATGAAGACCAAGCAGGGCAAGTGATGCAGGATACCATCGATTTCTTGAACGAGGTCGATAACGCTTGGAGAACGGTACTGAAGGGAAATGCTTGGGTAGTGAATCCTTCTTCCCCGGAATCCGGGAAGGCAGTGAGGGTGAATTACGCAGGTACTGTCGGTCAGACTGAACGGTGAGTCTTCTTAGCAATCTGAGCAATAGATTGATGGCTCATAATAGAATCCGACTGCGATCAATAGTGATGACTGGACGAGCAAAGATCTTGGCATGGGCGAGAACTTATGGTTCTTTTCCAGGTGCTGCTCTAGGTAGTAATGGTACTCAGACTCCTACAAGAACTTCTATACAAGCTGGAGACTGGGAAACAGAGATCATGGGAATGTGGAATAGGATCCTCGATTCGTTATCAAGAGCAGAAGGGGAAGAAGAGGGGGATGAGCTAGATCCAGAGGACGAGAGCTGAGTCGAGCATATGGGTTGTATTGTATTCATAATTCATCATTCATTACGATTCGTGTAGTATAATATAGATATGGCTACAACAAGCAAGCAATCTCGTTGTACGTTTTCACGGAGTGATGTATCTCGGGAGATCATCTCAAAAGGCTTGATCATGGCGACTGAGGCGCTCTTGCCATCCTGTCCTTCAGAACGGCCGATAGCTCCTGCCAGGCTCCAGCAACTCTACACATGACCTTCGTTCTCACCTGGCCACCATCCATCGCCCTTCCCACCAATTTCAGTAGCTTCACACTGCTACTTCGTTCACCTGCACCAAACACAAACTCCCCTTTCCATTCTTCATCGTCTCTCTTCCTCTGACCCCTCTTTAGCGCTGGATCAAGGCGCGCCACGAATAGGTTGAATTCAGTGGCTTGCATCACTCTGTGTACTTCCTGATCTAAAAGATCGTATTTTGAGGGTTCGAATGGGTGGAGGGCAGCGGGTGAAACAAGGAAAGAGGATGCCGACATTCTCGATGAGGGGCGTGAGGGGGTTGGAGTGGTTGACCGGAATGATGATGGTGGATTCCGACCCAGTGTACGTCTCGGCTCGCTCCGCACGCCTGGACCGAGGGTGGCGCCATAGGATGTAGAACGAGGAGCGAGTGAGGGGGTCGTAGATCGCGGTAGGGAGAAAGGGACACTCTGACGAGGTCGGGTAGGTGTTAGATACGAGTCTGGACCGAGTGTCTGTCTGCGTGAGGTTCCAGCCATTAGGCTCTCATGGGAATTGGAAGATGTGAAGGATGGAACGACCAGTTCTGACCGTGTGCCGGTAGGAGGGGGACTTCGCACGGGGATCCTACTTCCTGGTACTGATATTCGGGAACTTGATGTGATAGAGCTAGAGCTTGGTGTCGGGCTGCGTGGAGCAGGCGGTCGCGGTCCGAATGTACTGAGTCGACGAGATGATGGGGTTTGATACATTGCGGGAACATTCGGCACGGGAGGTGGACGGGTACCAACATCCCATCGTGGCTTTTCTCCATTAGCACCCTGTGAGATCGTTGACGATTGTCTTCTGGTGGTCCTGGCCATTTCGGCAACGGGACTTCGAGAGCCGACACGTGATAATGCAGGTTTAGAATGACCCAAGGCGGAATCCGGATCGAGGCGCCCGTTCGAGGCACCGCCGAAGTAATCGCCTTGCCGTGTCATAGATGATTTGCCGTCTTTCAGCAATTCCACAGCTTCATCCTCATCAGCATTCTGAGGTTTGGCAGTACGGAATCGTCGATCGAGCTGTTGCAGCTGTCGGGATAGGTCGGCCCAGCGGGATTGCATCTCGCCCAATCTGCACGATCAGCTGACGACTACCACCGAGGAGACCTGACATACCGGCGCAGTGCTTCACCATTCTGCGTGGATCGCTCCTGGACACCCTTTTTTAGCATTTTAAGTATTTTGGTTACGCTCGGCACGTATGTCCTGGTGTTCAGCTCGATTGTGTGGTCAACCAGACGGAAAGCTCACGCCTTCATAGATTCGTAACTTGCGAACATCTTCTCAATAGCCGGGTCGGGCGTGGTTCGATCCTGAGGATGATCTAGCATAGCCTGTCTTTAGTCTCGACCTGCGCAGGTTTGGGTGGACCCACAGTACAATCCGCCAGACTCTTTTGTAAAGGATCCATCATAGCTTCAGCCTGTGATGCCGTCCTGCTATCAGCTTAGCTCACGTCAGCGGCTCACGTTCTAAACCGGATCAACCAGCCATCCTCTTTCAATTCTTCCTTTAGCAAAGCGCGTACCCGGACCAGTTTCCCCCATTGTTCCTTCAGCTCGTCCACGTCGTCTCGACTCGTCGATCCATCTCGATTGGCTGTCGACGTCTCGTCAACGATTGGACTGACTTTCTTCTCAATCGAAGTCATGGCCGCATCGAGGCGAGACACAAGGTTTTCGCTGGTCGCGGCGGAGCTATCGTGTCCATTCGAGCTGGAGTGACGGACCTCTTCGATCTCTACTCATCAGCGGATTCGCGGGACGGGAAGGCGGACCTACCGTATATAGAGCCAAAGAGCGAGGATATCTCTCGGAGTAGCGAGTCCACATCTTCAGTCACACCGTCCCCATGCGTGGATGACCGCAGTGACAATCGGTTGAGGAGCTCAGGAAGTTCATCTTGAGTGTCCATACCGAGAGATGACCCTCGATGATGACCACAATTTCTCCAAGCAAAGTATGCCAACTCCTTCTGACACCGTCAGTAGTGAGCTGTTGACAGTCTTTGTGTTATATGTTTGCATCAAGACACTAAACCCCTTTGTATTCCTACTCACGCGCACCAAGGACCGGGGAGGACTCACCTCCACTCTGGCGGGGGACAATGACGTGTCTATTTGTGAACATACCTGATAAGTATTTCCCCTTCCGGTTAAAGACAGGCGTTATAAGGTTAGCGTTGGTCAGGCACGTGGTCTCTTTAGCCTGGCCCTGGACACTCAAGAGAGAGCATGGGTGCATATGGTTGGGAGATGCTTGCTTGACTATCGCCTACTACTATACTCCTTTCTTAATTCACAACACTTCACCATGTCGCAGTCAGCGCCTTCATGGAATGACATACTGTCCGAGCTCAATCGTGATGTCTCGACGGAACAACCTAGCGATGTAGTACAGTGGGGTGCAGATTGGTTCCAAGCGCGACTTCGAAAGGACGTGAGTGATGAGGTTGTATTGAAAGGAATGCGATGCTGATTCTAGCGAACTTCCCATGCCCCCGCCGCCGCTCCTACCAAACGTGGTCCACCAGGGAACATCGCCTTCAACACCCCCGGTATCCAATCAATGCACGCTCATGCCCCAGCTCCATCTCCTTTCTCCGAATCTGGACCGTCCGACTCTCCTTTCGGCGGACCACGACGAGCGACTGCACCTGCTAGTGCACCTCCCTCTGGCTCCGCAAACCAGTCTGGATCCAACTTGGCAGGTACACCACTCTTTGCTTCGCCATTTGCGGCCCCACCAATCGCTCCTCCTATCACTGGTGTCGAATCATCTCCATTTAGCGGAAATGCACCGGTCTTTGACAACTCCCCTTTCGGTCAGATGGAACAACATCACGATGAGCCCAATGTCCCATCTTATGCTCTAGGACGAAGGACTTCGGTATCTGCTGAATCTCTTGTACCCGCCAACCAAAGATCTATGGCTCCCTCTTCAGGACTCGGTACGACCCTTGAGGAAGATGAGGATACACCCAACCAGCCTTCTAGGCCTGTCTTCCCTAAATCCGAAGAACAGCTACACCGAATCAAGACTGCTATCCAACCTAACTTCTTATTCCGAAGCTTGACGGAAGAGCAGGAAGCGGATGTCCTCGCAGCTATGAAGGAGGTTACTATCGGAGCAGGAGAGATGATCATTGAGCAAGGAGCTGCTGGAGATTACTTTTATGTCGTCGAGAGTGGAGAGCTGGATGTATTCGTCAAGAGAGAGGGTCAGGTAATCGAGGAGACCAACGGTGATAGGGCACTATTGGGCAAAAAGGTTGCGACCTGTGGTGAGGGCAACTCGTTTGGTGAACTCGCCTTGATGCACAAGTGGGTCATTTCCTTGTCAAATGCGATTCAAGCTGATCAACAGTGCTCCCCGAGCTGCTTCGATTCTGTCCAAGACCCCATGTACTCTCTGGGCTCTTGACAGAGTTTCTTTCCGAACCATCCTCCTTGATGTAAGCCATATTCCAAGCATACATGCGGACGCTGACAGTTACCAGCACACCTCTCGAAAGAGACGACTATATGAATCTTTCCTTTCAGAGGTCCCCATCCTGGCCTCTCTTCAACCTCAAGAGCGAGCCAAAATTGCCGATGTCCTCGAATCCAGGACATTTGTTGAAGGAGAAGACGTCATCAAGGAGGGCGATGCAGGAGAAGAGTTCTTCCTCATTGAAAGCGGTACAGCCTCTGCTATCAAGGGCAATGATACTGTCGTCAAGCAATACGTCAAGGGAGATTACTTTGGAGGTCAGTCCCAATTTACCCTCACAGTAAGAGGGAATGCTGATGTGCAGAATTGGCATTACTAAATCGTCAATCCCGAGCTGCATCCGTTCGAGCTACTTCGGACAAATTGGTAGTTGCAACTCTTGGTGAACAGGCCTTCACACGTCTACTGGGTCCCGTCAAGAATATCATGGCCAGGTCCGTCGGTGAGAGGTACGGGTTTGCGGGAAGTAGATGATCGGCTTTGATTTAGAGTATTTGGTCGTGGTAAAGAAGCAGGCAGTACGAGTATTCGTAGCTTGAAATGTATTGATTGTATCGTGACCCAGCTCATGCTTTCCGTTGCTCTGTGGGCAGTGATCTTGGCATCGAGATTGAAATTGACATAACAACGAGTGTCGCCAGACGAGGACGAGTTAGGGGTGGAGTGGAGGCAAACTAACGCGAATCAACTGGCGTCCGTACCCCGGTTTCATCTCACACTCCTTCCTGCTTGCATATACCCTAATGCTCATACGCTATATATAATGTATCATCTCCTCAAGGGCCTACATGCCCATCTCACGAGGAAAGATGAGTACTCAGTAGTCATCATAGGTCTTGACAATGTGAGCTCTATCCTTTTCATGAATTGTGAATATGAGCTGATGGACAGGCTGGTAAAACGGTAATTCCCCTTTTGTATATTCATGATAAAGGCAGACTGACTCGTAGACAATGTTGGAGAAGATAAAAACCCTCTACAACCCCACACCGGGTATGGCACCCGAGAAGATTGGACCTACCGTCGGACAAAATAGTTAGTCCCATCAAGTCTCCTGGTGGATTGGACTGATGGTCAAGTCGGAAAGATCAATCTCCCTTCAACGACACTACATTTCTTCGATTTAGGAGGACAGAGGGATATCAGATCAATCTGGCCAAAATACTATGACGAATGTCATGCGGTAGTGTTCGTACTTGACGCCTGTGATCAAGCTCGTTTGAGTGAAGGATGGGAAGTCTTTGGTAAGCTCCTCATATATTGCTGAGGGTATCTACTGAAGATGTAGACGAGGTTTTAAACTCCCCAAGATTACTCAATTTACCTCTACTACTGCTTGCGAATAAACAAGATTCTCCTACATCCCTCTCAGTCCAAGAGATCAGAGAATCATTTGATGCCTGGACTAGGGCTCATCCAGAACGCCGGCGAGCCGCACTAGAATCTGAAAATGACAATGAGGAGGACACCAAAGAGATAGAAACAGATAGGAAAGGAAAAGGAAAAGAGGTACAGAGGGCAGATGGATGGGACAACGATGATGGAGCTGTAGAGGAGAGAATGGCTAGTTTGGATGTTCTTGGTGTTTCTGCTCTAGAAGGGTTAGTCCTTCAATCGGTACCGCCTCGATAATGCTGATGTGAAGTACGGGTGTCCGTGAGGCAATCAATTGGTTATACATACGTGTACAGAATGCTAGGAAAATGTGCGTCTTCAAAGCCTGAAAAGGGCTGATAAATAGTGAAGATAGATATTAACGATCGCGTGATGATATACTGTATAATGTTACTTAACTCCTGCTTTACAGCCGATACGATAAGGAATCTCGCTGGCACTGAGATCACCCCTATCCGACTACATTCCTCCCGACTTACCGCCTATGGCCCCCAATTCCCTGCTGCGACAAACTTGACCAAATCAACGGACTGACAGAGGGGTGATTCCGATTAGTGCTCTTGGGTTCTTTGGGGCGATTATTCTCGGATAGTGACCAAGGGGCGAAGCTCACCTTCTTCATCGCTGGACCAACGTCGCCGAACGCTCCTTCTTTGCAAGTCGTGGAAGTATCCTTCGGCTGCTGGGTCGAGGCACAGCCGTCAACGTTTCGCCCCTTAGAGTAATCGGTCTTGTTGGTTGACTGTTGAGGTGGTTTGTCGCTCTTGGCGGTGACTTTGCCCTCCCATCGTGGGCCCGAGGTTTCGGAAGCCACATGATAAGGTCGACGTCGCGCGTCCGGGGCCGCTGAAGTCGCGCGGCGAGAGTGGGTGTTTCGTGTGTCGGTGGCGGTTCCCTCCGGGGATTCCTCGTAGTTTGACCGGGTCTGAGAACCATGAGTCACCTTTGTTCCTCGATTCTCAGGTCCACTTCGTCCCGCAGTATTACCTCGGTCTTGACGTTGCGACCGTGATTGTCGTGAGGTTCCACCCTTCGATAGTTCCTGTCGACCGTGTCCTGGTCTGGCGGCTCTGTGACCTCCTTCTTGACCCCTCAGCGACGAAGTCTCACTCCAAGTCCGCCGGCTTGCTCGACCTTGAATGTAATGTGGATGTGCGTATGTTTGACGGCTACATTGTTTGCTTGCCCAAAATCCACTCCATCGTTGCCTGAACTCCGACACCTCGCACAACATTTCCTCGCACTTCATCTCGAGACGATGCATTCTAGATCCTTTTTTCAAGTCGTAACTCTCTAACCTCTGCAAGATCCAGTCGATTGTTCGCTCAGGAAAAGGGAGACTGCCTTTCGAAGTGCGATTGACGTTCACGTTGGATCTCGGAGTACGAGAGCGCGATGCTCCACTGGAGGGTTTGTGTGCTGAGAGGTCAGACCGCATCGTTCTCTGAAGGCTGATACTTGGAGACGAGAAGCAGATGAAAGATCGAATTGACGCTGAAAGCTGAAGAGCTCCGCAACTTATACGCAGCTCTCGAAGAGAAGAAGGCACTACTGGCTCTATTTGCGCCACTGCCGGAAGTGGATTCACCGGTGAAAGGATGCGAGCCTTGAACACTGGGCAGGTCGTCATGTCAGCAGTACTTCAGCTGAGGATGAAGGGAGCGCGAAATAACAAGCCGCTGGCTATGACAGGACTGCTACCTCATTGGTCCATTGGTCACTGGGTGAGCTCACGCCATCTGGATCCTCGCGACATACATTATCGTGTATCTGCTATGCATTGCTATCATCTTACAAATCTAGGAATCTCTCTCGAACACAGGCCGACCTAAACCTTGTAGGGGATAGGCGAGTGATGATCAGGCTGAATGCCCAACAGCAACTCCTCAAACTCTCCTACACCAGGCAGCTCGTATCCGTCTCCCTTCTTGAATCCGGAAGACCAGTTCGTGATCTTCTTGGCGAGGTTGTCTGGCTTGAAACCAAAGAAGTCGTACAATGTGCCTGCAGGAGCACTCATTCCGAAGGTATGCATGTGAGCACCTGCATGAGCGTATCGGGCCCAACCCAATGATCCCCATGCTTCGATAGCAACGATCAATGACGTGGATGGTAGGACTGATCGCCTGTACTCTTTAGGTTGTCTATCGAAATGTTCCTGAGAAGGCATTGAAACGACCCGTACGCGGTTGGAATCCTTTTCGAGGAGTTTGGCGACTTCGATAGCTCGAGATACTTCGGCCCCAGTGGCAATCAAAGTGATTTGAGGGTTCTCGGGACCGTAGACTGGGTAGGCACCCTTTGAGACTTGATTACGGTCCGTGCCCTCTAGCAAAGGTAAGGCTTGACGAGAGAGGGCGAATAGGGATGGATGGTCGGCATCCTTTAGAGCGAGGATCCAAGCTCCGAGTGTCTCTTCTGCATCGGCCGGTCGGACAAAGTTGAGTCCTGGTAGACCCCGGTAGAAGTGAGCGAGGGCGATAGGCTGGTGAGTAGGTCCATCCTCTCCAATACCGATAGCGTCGTGTGTTGCAATACCGATAAACCTCAAACCCTGTAGGGCAGACATACGAGCGGCAGGAGCTGCGTATAGCCAGAACATGAAGAAAGTCGACATGATTGGGATCGTCATTCCCTTTTGGAAAGCGGCGAGACCATTACCAATGGCGACCATGGCGTGTTCTCGAATACCATATCGAATTTGTCGACCAGAGTATTCACCAAGTCCACCCGCTGGGTTCTGGAACTCGACCTGGTCTTTGTAGTTGACAAATGTCGATTCGAGCAGATCGGCAGAACCAGCTACGAAAGTCTTGTCCTTGGGGACCAAAGCCTGAACGGCAATACCGGATGCTTTTCGAGTAGGGATAGCTTCTTTAGGTAGTTGATCCTTGGTAGGTAGATCCTTCTCCCATCCTTCCCTCAATTTACCTTCCATCCTCCTCTTCAAATCGGCAGCTTCCTCCGGGAACTTCTTTTGGTATTCGGCATACAACTTGTTCCACTTGTCCTCGGCTTCTTGACCTCGTGGAACACAATCCTTGAAGTAATCGTAACATTCCTTGGGAACGACAAACTTGTCATCGGGGTGGAAGCCGAGTTGAGTCTTGACGTAGGCAACATCATCGTCTCCAAGGGCGGCACCGTGGACTTTACCGGTAGCTTGGTTCTTGGATCCGATACCGATGATGGTTCGGATGTTGAGCATTGTAGGCTTTCCCTTGACCTTCTTAGCCTCTGCGAATGCCTCGACAATCGCGTTGAGCTAAGGGTCAGCCACCTTCTTGTGATCAGCCCAGGAGTAGCTTACATCGTTGGAACCGTCATAAACGTCAATGACGTGCCAGTTCTGAGCTTTGAATTTGGCAGAAGTGTCGTCAGTGAAACAAGAGTCGATAGTCCCGTCAACAGTGACGTTGTTGTTATCGTAGATCAAGATCAAGTTGTCAAGACCCCAATGTCCAGCGAGAGAGATAGCTGTCCGTCAGTGATTGTTCCGCTCAAGCTAGAAAATTGCTCACCCTCCATACCAACACCCTCTTGGATGCAACCATCACCAGTCATTGCCCAGATCTTGCTGTCAACGATAGGGAATCCATCCTTGTTGTACTGAGCACCGAGCTGTTTTCCCGCAACGGCCAATCCGACGGCATTGGCGATTCCTTGACCGAGAGGACCAGTGGTTACTTCAACACCTGGGAACTCGATCTCGGGGTGGCCAGCTGCCATAGTGTGGTGAATGGGAGCGTGATAATTCCTGATCTGGTCTAAAGTCCACTCGGGATAACCGGAGAAGTGGAGCATGATGTATTGTAGGAGACAGGCATGTCCGACGGAAAGGACGAATCCTGCTTGTCAGTCGCGGTTTGGGAGGTCATCGAGAGCAGCTTACGATCACGACCGAACCAGTCTACGTTCTTGGGATTGTACTGCATGTGATATCTCCAGAGAGCAATACCGATAGTAGCGGCGCCCATGACAGTTCCAGGATGTCCACCCTTGTACTGCCTGATCAGCTGCTGCGGTGGCACCCGACCGAGAGACACTCACCTGTTGACAGAGATCAGCAGCGAGACATCGGATAGTGTTGAGGACTAGCTTCTCCTCAGCAGCAGAGGATACACCAGCAGGTACCTTTGCTTGCTTGTTGAGTCCGGCGCCATGGCCGGAAACGTCTTCCGTAGCAGCTACAGATGGGGCCATTGTGAATTGAATTAGTTGAGAGACTGGTAGGAAGAAAAGAACAACAGCGCCCCGGGGAAGCTGGAATTTATATGACAGGCTGTTGCCTTGGCTGCACCGAGCCCGAGCTGGAATCTGGCGACAGGGCCCGCCGAAAGATCAAGAAATCAGTGATTTCGGGCCGAAGAGGGATGGTACGGATAAATGTCAGCAGATGGCTGGAGCTCCGGCCTGATTCCTAGCTTTATCGTTTACCGGTTATCGTTTTCCGTTGCATCGTGCATACACAAACCGGAAGCTTATATCTTAAATCCCGTGGCGGACTGCCGGCCTTATTGGGAGGGAGTGTATATACCACAAGCGCAAACACGCGACTGATTTTGCCACTAAAGCAAGTGCTGATAGCAACTGTCCCCCTGATCAAACAACTTGCATCACACCATGGCATTCGGAACACCCGTCAAGAAAGAATACGATGATGAAGATGATGGGTTCAAGGGACCTGTGGGAACTCCGGCGCCGCACCGTGCCCGAGTCAACGTCCTGGAGAATCAATTGAGCGAGCTCGTTCGAGATAAACAACATCTCGAGAAACGGAACAAGGCGGATTTGAGTAAATACAGTAACGATATGGATCAAGTCAAGAAGGAATTGGACAAGTATAAGCTGGAATCAAAGATGAAGGAGAGGGAATTGACGAGATGCAAAGCGGAAGGTGATGGATTACGGGAAGAGGTCAGCTTATGGTTGCCAAGGATTTAAGCCAAAGCTAACAAGCAGCTGAATCTGTACTCCGCTGTGCAGCAGCAGAAAGCAGTCCTTGCTCTTGCACAGGAGCAGATGCAGATCATTGAGCTGGAGAGAAGGCTAGTACAGGCTGAAGCCGAAAGAGGTGTGTTTACCGTAAACCGAGCGGCGTTAACATCAGTCATGCGAGACCATCGAATCTCGCTTTTCCAGACAAGGGAAGCAGAGGTCACAGCAGAGATGGAGGAGAAAGATGCAAGGCTAGAAGGATTAGAGGTTAGCTCTCTTATAAAATTTCTCTCATCATCTAACGTCCAGGCGGAACTAGGCAAAGCCCGTGCTTCGGCCGGACAACAATCTGCCTCAGACCGAAAAGCCCGTGTGGCTCTCGAAGCTAAGGTGCAGAAATTGGAAGCCAAGATCCAGGCCATGTCCGCGACTGAGAAGGATCTTCGTCAAGAGGTGGACTTGCTGCTAGAGTCTGAGAAGTCTAATGATAATTCGGTCAGTGTTCCCGCTCGAGGCACGAAGGTCAGGCTGACGATGCAGGCCGACAAGGAGAAACGTCAACTGCAAGTTGCTCTCAAGGCGGCAAAATCCGACTTGGCGACCAAGACCGACGACCTTGGTGATCTCCAGGAAGAATTGACCAATTTCAAGGAAAGCAGCAAGGAGCGGGAGAAGACTTTGAAGCAAAAGTTGAAGGAAGTCACCCTCGAGAAGGATCGTTTAGCGGGACTAGAGGTGGGTCGAACCGTGAGCTCTTGTGAAATCTCGTTGATCGTCAGGACGAACTAGATGCTATGAAGACATCTGCTCGAATGCTTTCAGTCAGTCAGAGTGTCCAGCCAGAAGATCCTCCTTCCGCCAAGAAGCAGAAGATTACCGCCGTAAAGTCCAAGGAGAAGGTTAGGAAACAGCCTAGTATCGTCGAGGAGGCAGAGGTGGAATCGGATGCGGAGGAACCCATTGTGGAGAAGCCAAAGAAGAAAGCTGCTGCTAAACCTACCCCGGAAAAGAAGGCCAAGGAGAACAAGCCGGTCGCACCCAGGGTTACCGTCCGCAAAGTGAGCCAGGCTAGCTTACTTAGTCGACATGTAATTGACATCTAGGCTACACCCATCGACGAGGATGGCGAAGATTCTGATGTCCCAGCACCAAAAAAAAAGGCTCGAACTCCAGCACGAAGTGTCAGTCCCCAGCCACCTGCGAAAGCAGTCAAGCCGCTGGGCGAGACCAGCGACAATCTCGCTATGGACGATGATGGGAAGACTGGTGTGCCGTTCAAAGTAATGAAGCCTTTGATCGTCAAGAAGAAGTCGAAGGCCACCTTGGTAGATGATGATGACGATGCTGCGCCGGAGAAGAAGAAGAAGAGAAAGTTGTTGGGCGTACAACCTGCTTTCCAGTGGGATTCCATCATGAATGTACGTCAGCTTCTGCTTGATGGGAGACCTGCTGATGTGTAGTCCGGAGATGGTGTGATTCCTTCCACTTTGTCACCACTCAAACCTACTGCTGCCAAGACGGGATCGATTCCCAGGATCGGGTTCGGTAGTGCAGCTTCATCCAGGGGTCTATCACGATTCTTATAGGTCTTGGAGTGTCATAGCTCCGCTACTATCTATCTATATAATACCATACCATGCCATGTAAATCAGTGTAATGCCGCTTCCGCTTGTCGAGAAGCAGAAAAGTGCATCAATGGGTAATAGTACAACAGTATGCGATGTGTCGAACACAAAAGACATTGTTCAGCCATGAAATTGGAACCTTTCTCGCAACCGCTTTCCCCAGATAAACATCTATCATCAGCCTCTGTCCGGCTGACTAAACGGAGATCGTGAGAAGACTTACCACGACAGGTGCTGGTACAGCCACTAGTGCTACCAGTGCTAATAACGTACATCCCCACCCCCAGCCAAGGGCAGAGAACATATCGGGTGCGAAGATGGGTAATATACATGCTAGTACCGAGCGAAGCTGGAGGTCAGCGTTTACCATTGAGCGACTAGAATGCACTTACAGCAGTTGCTGCCGCTGTTCCAGCCGCTGAATAAGGCATGAAAGCGTCTACTATGCTATACCATCAGCAGCATACTCGGGTCATGAGAAAGTAGTAAGGGAAACATACAAATTTTGGATCGAGTTGAAAGCTAATGTCAAGCCGAATAGGAGGATAGCAGAACCAATCTGCGGTCCTATCCAATGTGTTTGGGCATCCGCCGTCCATCCCAATATAAACATTCCGATGGGACAGATGATCATCCCGATCTGCGTTAGGACGAGCTGTCAAGTCAGCTGTGGCTCACTGAGAAATGAGAGGGAGAACGTACTCGGTATTCTGGCTGACCTTGGTCCCCTTTCTGTCTACTTAGACGTTTGTATATCTTATCTTGGTATAATGCCGCGACCGCTGCAGCACCTAGAGCACCGATCCCTTATCGGTCAGATGTGATCACATTGAAACTTTACGGACTTACCGAGTCCGACGTAGGATAAAGACAGGGTGCCCTTTGACCACTGATATGAGAACAGTTCGGGCCTGTTGAACGGTGGACCACCGAACATCAGGGGTATTGTCACGAGACATAGGTAGATAATACCTATCTATCAGCCTCAGTCACCGCAGACGAGACATACCATAGATATAAGAGTAGTATGCCGAGAAGAGGAAACAGACAGGATTGGTGAACAACAGTCGTGGAGGCCTACTGAACGCTCTGCCAAATACTTGTTTCGCTTCGGCCGTAGACACCATTGCGGACATCCACCCGAGATTGTGGAGAATTCGACTGGGCGAGATCTTTTCTTGCCAACTGTGAGCATCGGATATTGGGTGCGAGATTCGGTATTTCAACTTCTTTTCAAGAACCCTTTTGTGCGTCAGTCACGAGGTCAGATGGTGACAGATCAACTTACGGGGCATAAGTCTCTTGAGCCTGCGTTATGAGAAAGACGAGATTCAGAGCGGCCATTATTGTGAGAGCATAGAAAAGCCATCTCCAACCCCCAAATAGGATCCAGTAGCCGAGCATACTGCCCATCACAGGACCAGCCTGTCTCATTAGATATGTCGGAGTACTTGCACTTACCATGGGTCCTAAAGCATAGATACTGATTGGGCGACCGCGTTCGTTGGGCTTGAACATCTGGGTCATCAGCGAGAATCAACATGAATTGACGAAATCTTACATCGGCGCAAGTGGCTACTCCCAATGCAGGACCGACTGAGCTCCACATTCCGGCAAAGCTTCGAGCATCAGTCAGTAGAACGGTCCATGTGTGGAAGGTACTCACAATCGTAATATGATCAGAGTCTGGATACTAGTTTATCAGCTCTATCGCCCAGAAAACGACCAGATAACATACTTGTTGGCTAATGCTGTGCCCAAACAGAAGAAAACCATGAGTACCTGACTGACTAGATATGCTGGCTGTCGACCATACAGCTCAGACATAGGAGCAAAGATGAACGGTCCAGTTCTACCATATCAGCTCAACACTGCTTTTTCGAGGGCGATACACGTACCCCATTCCAAGCACATAGATGGAAGTGACAAGTACCCCTACTTTTGCATTTTCTACTTCAAACTCGTTCAATATCTCATGAAATCCAGGAACAGCAATCGAACTCCCACTGGTAGAGATGAAACCGGTCAGGGCGATCGTCAAGGCTATTCTCCATCGTCTACTATTTGGCCAATTATGTGGATTTTGTGGTGATGATTCGAACGAAGAGAGAGCTTTGGCAGCTTCTTTCGCTGATTGGGAGGTCACAGTCGGGCGAAGAGGAGGGAAAGGATTTCCGGTCTTTGGGCTTGGGCATGAGCCGTCGACATTGCCTGTGTTCCTATCGCTTTCGGGGTCGTGCATGGAGAAGTGAATTGCTGATCTGAGCCTCCCCTATCTGTCCCGTATATACATCGAGTTGGGCTGTAGTATATACATAGCAGGAAGCCGACTCTGCCCGAAATATACTTGCATTCAGTCAGTCGGTTCAACTACGGCCGGTCGTCTCCGGTGGAGGAGAATCGGGCGCGCCTGCCAGCTTACAGCTTGAAGTAATAGGCACACCGTGCAGGAGAGTGGACTGAGCAGTGAGTGCGACAATTGAAGGCAGGTTCATACGAATTACACTACCTATAGACATGTCTCGTCGCGCCGACGCACCAGCCGCTGGTCAGCCAGATAACAAGAGGGCTCGTACAGATGGTCCGGCCCCGGCCGCTGCCATGAGCATTGCCGATATTCGAGCCCGCCTAGCAGCAAACAAAGCTGCTGTTGAAGCTCGACTCGCCGCCGGAAAATCATCACCTGCGCCACCTCCTCCATCAGCACCTCCAACGTCCACTACATCATCAGCACCCGCAGGACCATCTGCTCTTCCTCCCAAACCTCAGATTGACTCGAGTATGGTCGACAAGATCGCTGCTGCCAAAAAGAGAATTGAAGCCATGACTGCTAGATCCAGCAACCCATACCTTTCTGGATCAGGATCAATGCCAAAACCCGAAGTCGCTAAGCCTGCTCCTGGCGCTATGTCATCTATCGCTCTTCATCCTCTTCTCATGGGTGGTCAGCAAGGGCAGGAACAGCAGGTTGAGAAGAACGAAAAGAGAGCAATGAGGGACCGATACAAACCCATGGCACCGAAGTTCTCTTCCGTCAAAGCCAATGTTGGAGGAGGACCAGCATCATCATCAGGAGGTCCAGCGCCCGTATCTTCGGCGGTGATCAACCCTTACGCATCAAGCTCGACCGCTAATTCAGCTGCCGACGAACCTACCGCGCCGGCTCGACGATCCCGAAAGATGAATTTCGCGCCGCAGGGCAAATACGTTCAACAGGGAGATGAGCTTAGGAAAGAGGCCAAGATGGAGGCTTTGAAACAGAGAATTGCAGCTGCGAGTAAGAAGGCGGGTCTGGATAACGAATTTGATACCCTGGAAAGGAGCTTAAAGGTATTTCATGCTCCCCCCTTTATGAGAGACATGCTGAACGAGTAGCGAGAGAAACCACCAGTCGTAGAATGGTGGGATGAAGCAATTCTGCCTGATGGTTCGACATATGACGATATCGAGGAAGCTGTCAAGTGGATCGTCACCAACCCCAGTGAATCTATGGTCACGCATTTGGTGCAACATCCCATCCCAATCCCGGCTCCTGGCGACAAGAAGCTAGACGAGAGGGGCTTGATGTTAACGAAGAAGGAACAGAAGAAGATGCGTCGGCAAAGGCGTAAAGCCGAGCTTGAGGATAAGAGGGATAGGCAGAAGATGGGTCTCTTGCCACCAGATGCTCCAAAGGGTATGTCTCAAACGCTTTACTGTTCACATGACGCAACTGACTTATCCAGTGCGACTGGCCAATTTGATGAAGGTCTTGACGTCCGATGCGGTCCAGGATCCGACCAAGGTCGAGGCCAAGGTTCGAAAAGAAGTCACTGCGCGGGCCAACAAGCATGAGGACGACAACGAGGCTAGAAAGTTGACTGTCGAGCAGAGGCAGGAGAAGGATTACCAAAAGATGCTGGCCAAGGAAAGACAAGCTGTCTTTGCTGCAGTCTACAAGTGAGTTTACCTGTTGCCGTCCTTCATATGTGTGCTGATGGTGTCAGGATCAAGTATCTGACGAACGGCCGACACAAGTTCAAGGTCCGCGAAACAGCCAAGAAGGACCATCTTTCTGGCGTCTGTATCTTCAACCCCAACTTTGCCCTTGTTCTGGTAGAAGGAGTCGACAAGGGAATCAAGCACTACAAACAACTCTTGCTCAACCGAATCGACTGGACAGAACAAGCTCGACCACTCGGCGAAGGCGACGGAGATGATGAAGACGAGGATGCCGATGCTGGGGATAAGACAGAGGAGAATGGCGATAGTCCAGATATGGCCGAGAACAGATGCGAGCTGATTTGGGAGGGTGAAGTGCAAGAGAGGACATTCAAGCAGTTTAGGGCTAGGCATTCCGAGAGTGACACGAGTGCTAAACAGTGGTTGACACCCAAGTGGGAGGGTATGTGGGATTTGGCGAAGCGATGGGTCTGGAACGGGGAGGATCTTTAGTTATTAGGCTAAATAGTTCACATGGAATGCACAGGCAGGATATGAGACCGCAGAAGACGAATGGCTTTAACAAGACTGGCTGACCGCTTGCGAATCAATTCAGCGGCATTAACAATGGAATTCCTGGTAGTCCCGACTGTTTAGCCAGCATGTCATCCTCTTTTTGAACCAGACAGAACAACGGGATTAACGTAAATTATCACGTGTGTAATACCGCACCTTCTAACGCCTCCACTTACAGCGTCTCTTTCTACCTGCTATAACCAAAAAAATGAGTTCAAGCACAGGTAACAGAGACGACCTAGTGATCAGCTCCGATCCAGAGCATCCGGCCAATCTGATCTGCGAGCTATGCAGGGATTTCTACAAGCTCGGTTGGGTCACTGGAACAGGAGGAGGTGAGCTCACAGTTCTGGTCTAGCATTATTCTGATAGGAATAGGAATCAGTGTTCGTCACGGCGAGCATGTTTACCTTGCACCATCTGGAGTCCAAAAGGAAAAGATCAAGCCTGAGCATATCTTTGTGCTGCCATTCGCGCAGTCTTCGGTGCCAAAACCCGGGTCTCAGCGTGATTTCCTGAGAATACCTACTCAAGCTGTACGTCGCACATGCATGTAGGCGTAAGGCTGTGTGACTGACATGTAGGGTCTCAAGGAGTCGGCGTGTACCCCGCTCTTCTGGAATGCATTCACTATGCGTAATGCTGGAGCCTGTATCCACACTCACTCTCAACACGCTGGTACGTCTTTCACCGAGACATGAGAGCCGAGCTGACCCAAAGTGATGCTTACCCTCTTACTACCTCGGGATGCCAAGTCTTTCCGGATCTCCCACCAAGAAATGATCAAAGGCGTGCGCATAGGAGGACACGGCAAGACTCTACGATTCTTTGACACGCTTGAAGTACCTATCATCGAAAACACGGCGGATGAAGAAGATTTGACTTCTGGAATGGCAGAGGCTATGGAAAAGTATCCAAATGCAGCGGCTATCTTGGTCAGACGGCATGGAGTCTATGTCTGGGGTGAGTCGTCCTCTTTTCTCTTTGAAGAGCTGTCGCTGATTATCTAGGTAACACTTGGGAACAAGCAAAGACACAGGCAGAATGTTTGGATTATTTGTTCGAGATCGCAGTAAAGATGCTTTTGGCAAAGATCCCCCTCGAGGGTGACGCATGAGTAGAGCAGGGGGCTGCAAAGCTGGGCTTGAGATTCTGAAGATGCAAGTACGTATAATCACCTAGATGCAAAATGCTAGATTCGTGATGAACTCGGGCCGTCCGGCTGCACCATGCTATGTTTCTTGAGAGCCCTTGCACCTTCGCTAAATCACTGGGCCGCAGTCAAGCTGAGCGAATTGACCTTTGAGGCACATGTACGATGCATATAGTAAGAATACACAGTATAAAGCAGGCAAATAAGCCACAGATGCGCGCAAATTCCGTTGCTCTATTTGATCTCATCCTTGACCTCGTCCTTGACCCCAGCGGCCCTAGCAATTTTCACAGGGGTCTTCCCCACCTCCTGTTCTTCTTTGACATCGTCCAGAGCTTCACCCTTGACTTCCAATTTGACTGGTCCATTTTCAAATTTGTTTCGTAATGTCGTAATGAGTGATTTTCGAACTTCTTTAGCTGTTTGATCTTCTTTTCCTGTATCTTCTAGCGAAGCTCCTTCTCCTCCTACTGCATCGTCGAGCTTAAGTTTGGTCAGACCAATGTTTAACATATCCTCCTGTCTCCATCAGCTCTATGCCTCACGAGGAACATCGCGGGACTTACGTCGATAGAGTCCTTGGTGATGAGCTTGATCACTTCTACTTTCTTTTCCTGACCAATTCGGTATGCTCGATCGGCAGCTTGTCGATCATTATGAGGGTTGAAGTCTTGGTCGTAGATCAGAACCACCGATGCGGCCGTCAAATTGATTCCGACTCCTCCAGCTTTTGTGGATAAGAGGAAAACGGTGATTTCCTCATCTTCATTGAACTCGTCCACAAGGCCTTGCCGTTCATCCGTCTTGGTCTGTCCGTCGAGACGGGTAAATTTGACGCCTAGGTGTTTGAGCGCTACTTGCAGGATATCGAGGACCATTGTGAACTGCTTGTCAGCCTGGTCATCCGGGACAATATAGGAGAAGACGTACTTGAGAGAATAGCAGCATACGCTTATTTTCTGCTTTACACTGATCTATCCATTTCATCATCGCCGCTACTTTCCCAGCCTCCAGGAAAACCTTCTCGTTGAGCGCGAATTTCCGGATTTGCTATTGATGTTAGCATGTAGCAAGGCATGAGAGGAGGTGACGTACTGTGTAGTCAGACTCAACACAGAAGTGATGAAGCTCAGCATCACTCATGACCTCCAGGTCTTCTACTACAAAGTCGAAATTCGAGTCGCACCACGTAGGTGTATTCAAACATTCCTTGGCGATTTGCCGAATCTTCTTGTCGTCATAAAGTCGTCGGAACAGCAATGGATGACTCGCAGCTTTTCTGAGATCCATAATGATATGCGTCGAGTTACCAGCTTGACTCTTCTTTTCTTCTTTCTTGCCCTTCTTAGGCTTTCCTTTCGCCGTCACAGCTTCATCGTCGGCTGCAGCAGCTTCTAGCGCATCGTCATTCAACTCTTCTAAGACCTTCTTTGATCGACTCATTGTTTCGCGATATAGCTTGGCTTGAATGGGTGTCATATCGCAGTGTTCGGAGGTCTCGATCTTGGGCGGTAAAGACAGCACTGCTGCTTTCCGACGCCGGAGAACGAAGGGTGTAAGGAGGACACGAGCTCGAGAGACTCGTTGTTGAGCGAGCAAATTGACTTGATTAGATGATTTAAACATTGCCCGAAGGTAGCTTTCGGCATCGGCAAATACGTCCTTATGTATAAAAACGAGCAGCGACTGACACATCAGTGATTGCTTACACAAGAAGAGACAAACGTACGATCAACTCCTGGAGATTATTCTGCAGCGGAGTTCCAGTCAACAGCAATCGCCAACGAGGTTTGATCGAGAGCAAATCAGCATAAGCCTTGGTAGCGCAATTCTTGAGCTTGTGTCCCTCGTCGTAAATACATGACTGAAATTCAATCTTTTTTCTGAAGAAGCTCAGGTCATCATGCGAAACCATCTGTGTGTAGGAAGCGAGTACGACTTGAAGATTGCCTGATCGGAATTTGCGTTTCAGGTCGTCGCGAAGTGCTGCCCGTTCACCTTGGCTTCCGTAGTATGAATCGACATCTATCTCGGGCGCGAATTTACCGAATTCTCGAATCCAATTTTCTAGTGTGGAAGCAGGGACCAAAATGAGATGAGGTCCGGCATTCCCCCTTTCTTTGAGATGTGAGATGAATGCGATGACTTGAATGGTTTTACCGAGACCTACACTGTCAGTAAAGCTTCTATGCCAGTGGTGGACTTGCCCATTTCATCCGCTAAGATACATCCAATCTTTTTGGACCAAAGTAGATTCAGCCAATTGACACCGAGAAGTTGGTAATCCTTCAAGACCGTCCCCTCGCTCAATGTAGAAGGCTGCTTCTGTATATACATTCCCAGAACTTTTCGTTTGCGTTGATCCGTCTCTTTGCGTAGTAGCTCCGAGACCTTGGCGACATCGACCTTAACATCGTTCAATCCGTCAGATCTCGGGGTACCGACGACGCTACCGTTCTGCTGTTTCGAGGCTCCACGCCATATCGCAAGGGCATCGGCAACTTCGCTGGCGATTCGTTCACAGACAGTCAGACAGTGATCGATCTGGACATAACCCTCCATGATCTCTTCGTATTGTTCAAAAAGCTTCATCGAGACTCCACGAGCTTTCGTCAACTTCCGACGAACTTCATCGACATCGGCGTATGGTCGCTGCTTGATGATGATGGCAGCTTGGTCGGCGGAACAAGCTACAGATCAGTTTATGCTCACGTGATATAACAAAAACGCACCAATGGTACCCGTAAGCTCTTCCACAGTGTTCTCGTTGAACGCCTTCAGAGCCGCCTTTTCTGGACGGATGACATCGTCGTTCTTCTTTTTCCTTTTCCTTGGCCCTCCCTCGTCCGACCAATCCATTTCACTTTCAGCATCCGACATCTGTCCTTCCGATTCACTATCAGACCCGCGCCGTTTCCTGCTATCTTTGTCTCGCTTATTGTAGATGGCGGAGTTCTCATTCTTCCTAGGTTTGACCGGACTGGCTTGCGCTCTTGGGACAGGAACATGCAAGTTCGAGGCAGCCATTGCCGAGTTTAGCGAAGAAGATGATGTCCAGGTTGTCGGATTAGCCAATCTTCTGGCGGCAGCTCTTACTGCTAGGCTGACTTTGGCCTTATCGTTGGGGTATTGACGATGAAGCGACATGATCTCCGATCGGGAGACGGAGGGAAACTGCGTTATGAGTCTAGATACATAGTCGTCGACGCTCGAATCGCGGGATGATGCCTGTGAAGCCTGGGCAGCGGCGACCAATGAAGGGGTCTTCGGTCGTGGGACTCCAGGGGAGGAGTTGTCGTGCCCACGAGGCCCTGCAGAGCGTGAAGGAGGTGTATCGAAAAGATCAGATAGTGCTGGTAATCTTTCATTGTCATTCCCATGCGACCCAGCCCCATTTGCCTTCTCTTCTTTCCGAGCCATCATCGACCGCATGACTCCATCGGGGGTACCGTGGCTTGCAGAGTTGTTGCTTGGTCGAGAGAGATTGGAAGAAGGGATGATTCCGGATCTTACGGGTGGGTACCTCGAGTCGGGAGATGGCATACCAGGCGATGAAGAAGCAGGAACGAGGACATTGCGCTCCGGTGATACAGGATTTCGATATTGCCCCTGAGGAGGCTGAGTCCGCTTAAGCTTCAGCGCAGCAAGCATCTCCGCCTGTCCAGGTCAGCTCATAAGTACGATGAGGGGCGTAAAGGAGGTCTTACTCTCTTTTCGGGACTGATTTGAGCCGCCGACATGCTGGTCGGTCTTCCGTCGTTCTAGAGAGTATGATGTGGCAGAGACTCAGTATATGTATGTACTACTATATAGACAGGTCTGACAGTGGAGTGTAAATGTATCGGACGCAGGCAGATGAACACAGTAGACGAAGTGAATAAAAGGGAGGACAGATGATTTTCAGACGCGTCTCCGATTTCACAGTTCCATTGGGTGGCAGCAAAATATACATCTCAAACAACAAGTCTCGGAATGAGCTGGGCACGTGGGCCTACAATTGGCATGGAAGGCTGTCTACTGTAGATGCGGGATATCCAGGACTGGTTTGTCAGCGACACCGAATTAGTCTATGGAAATGAGAACTCACTATGACCCATTCTCTCAACCTTTGTTCTGAGATACTTTTCCAACTCCGGACCATGTGTCTTCGAGGCGCCAATAAGTCCGACACCTGCACGTCGTTCGCGCCACTCTCCGTACTCTTTGTCGTTGGCATGTGTCGTCCAGTCCCGAGGGACCATTCCCACTCTCTCGCTAATCTGAATGCCCTCATTGGCGAGGCCTTCCACCTTTTCTGGATTATTCGTCAAGAGCCTGATTCCTTCTTGTTCCTCTCCTAAGCCCAGATCGCGGAGGATCTCAGCAGCTACGTCATATTTCCTTTCGTCGGCGCCGTGACCCAGCATGAGGTTGGCGGTGACTGTGTCGTGTCCGAGATCTTGGAGGTTGTAGGCTCGAATCTTTTCGAGTAGTCCAATACCTCGACCCTCTTGACGTAGATATATAACGACCCCTCGACCAGGGTATTCACCGAGACTATGCGAAGTTGCTGTCAAAGAGGGCGAAGGATAGCCCGAGTTTGGCTGGGAGGGGACAACACTTTCGATCTCGGTGGGTATTGGCTGTGGTAGAGCGATAAGGCGCATAGCTTCATCTAATTGTTCACCACAGTCACACCGCATGGAACCGATCGTTTCCCCTGTGAAGCATTCCGAGTGTATGCGGACTAATGGTGGAACGTCGTCGTCGAGATCGTCCACGATGGCTTCCTCCGGTATCGCATCCTGAGCAGGCTGTGGTGTACTGGCGTGGTCCTCATCTCCAGGTGCCAATCGGCCGATATATGCACCTCGTACCACGCGCTCCATATCAGTCTCTCCTTCTCTCCATTTCATGTTTAGACTTCTGCTCTTGATTTCCTTCCTCCCCGTCGGCGCTTTTGCTCTGACCTCTTCAGAAAGCTGTATCGGATCATAGACTATTGCTAGATGTTCTTTTGTATCGGAAGAGTTGTGATAGAGGTGCAAGAAGATTTCGCCGTGTGGTGTCGGAACTCGAGTTCGGGCCATACATCGCACTTGCGGTCGCGATGAGCTGGGTTTCGAGGTGGATGTTGATGCGACAGGCTGTGTATAGTAGTTGAAGGAGGGCGAAGCGGCCTTTAGTAATTGGGACACTGGTGATGGGTCCATCGACATCCGTCTTTTCGTTTTGTTTGAGTTTACCGGAGACCCGGGAGCACTGAGGCCTGTTTTGGGAATCGGGACAGACGATGAGCCCTTTGCCTGTTGTTCGAGCTTGAGTCGCTCGCTACGAGGTGCTTGCATGCTCTTCATCGACACCTTTGACGGATAGCTCGTCCGGCGTGAGGGCGACTTAGGTGTATCCTCGTCGCAAGATGCATACGCACCCGGTCGAGCTGATCATCAGTTTCCAGGTCGTGTGATCACCGGCCTGACTACTGACCTGCGCCATGACCGATGTGGTGCCTTGTAAGCGGTCCACTACCGGAAAGAACCGCACTGATCAACAGCGCATCCATAGGGCTTTCTCTTCTCGGCAATCGCTTGACGTTCGCTTTGTGAGGTGCCGAGTGAGTCGGCAATGGTCCCATCGATGACTCGTCCGACGTGAGGAGCGATAGGATGTCGAGGTCCCCATTGGAAATTGTATGTGATCCCATTCTGCTAGATGACGACACGGCCGAGTGCATCTCTTTCTTGGTCGAAAGAGATGTCGAGTAGCTTGATGATGTTTAAGCTGCTCGCTATGACCGTTGCTGCTTGCTGTTGTAGGTGTAGTTGTGTCCGAGTCAAAGTCAATAACAAAAGTATGGGTACAAGGTTGCCGAAAGTTCTTTAGTCAGCCCACCGGTCTTGGAGTCAGCTCATTCAGGGTAAAAGCCCGCGAGCGGATATCTCCGGGCTTGCTCAGACCCGTGCTACCAGGCACACGCCTCTTTCCAGGTGCAACCCGTTCATGAGGCGTTCCCGGGAGTTTTGGTATCCACGACCATAGAATCTAGAAAACTCCGCATCCCGTCCGATCTGCGCAGATAACCTGGATATCGCCCAGTTAGTAGCAAGGTGGGGGACCACTTGCGAATCCTGTTAGGTGTTGTGGTTCATTATCTTTTTCTGTGCCAGAAAAAAGGGATTTCACTGCCCAAGAAGTGCAACATTTACACAATTCATACCGTGTATGCATGTTCAGAACGTTGAAATAGTAATTCCTTGCTCATTCTCTTGGCATCAATGAGAGATCCGGGATATTCATTATGAAAGTCCTGCATTGATGGTGTAGAGTGCAGTGGTGTCGGGCTAAAAATGGTATCCCAAATTATCACTTGACAATATAACATGACGAGTCAAGGTATTTGTACAAATCATTGCTCGACGTTCCTGACATGCAGCAACATCGCTGGCATATGTGGACACTGAGTTGTCGGCAGACTGTATAGAGTTCTGCCCATTTGAAGGATACCATCACTTCTTCGTCTGCGGGACGTATCAGGTGTTAGCTCCCGAAGTGAAGGTGACCAAAATCAATCCGGACGATTCTGAAGACGAGGACGAAGCGCAGGCCGGGCCTTCGCAGACCCGTCGTACCGGCCGCCTCTTGCTCTTCGCCGTAACGGAGGGTCAGGACTCAGTGTAAGTGGTGAAATCGGGAAGGGCTGATGTATCAGGGTGGAGGTACAGCGAATATCGACACCCGCGATATTGGATGCGAAATGGTGTGTCTCTTACCATCATACCAACGTGCAGGACTGACGGGGCAGGTGCCCTGTGTTGGTTGATGGACATCCTCAGTTGGCAGTCGCAGATGCCATGGGACATGTGACGCTATACAAGCTGTCCGATGCAGTGGTGCGTCAGACAGAGAGAAGCTAGCTAACTTGCAGCTGACTGAAGTCCGGTCGATCGAGGTAGCGGAAGAGAAAATTCTTTGCCTGTCCCTCGACTATGCGTCATCCGGCAAGTCTCTGATCGTATCGCTCTCTTCTGGATTTCTCGCACATGTCCCCCTCGACGATAATGAGGAAATACAGACTTTCTCTGCTCATATGTACGAACCCTGGATTACAACTTTCGATAAAAGCGACGACTCTGAGATGACCGCTTGGTCAGGAGGAGATGACCTGGTTCTGAAAAAGTGGGATCTTGAACAGACATTCCGACCAAGTTTGGTCAACAAGCAGTACGTCACGCCTCCGGGAGAACACGCTGAGCTGGCTAGATTCGAAGCCGGTGTGACGACTATCGCTTTCAGCCCACATATACCGTATCTGATGGCAGTCGGCAGGTATGTGTGAGTATTCCTTCAAGCTGATATCAGTTACGACTGTACCCTGCGACTCTTTGACTCGCGGAACCCGAAAAGTCCACTGCTCCAAATACAGGTCGGAGGTGGAGTTTGGCGGACCAAATTCCATCCTGATTCCTCTCGCCCGGCAATCCTACTGGCGACTATGCACGATGGATTCAAGGTCGTGGAGCTTTCCGAACGTGTAGCTAAAGGGAACACTTGGGATGGTTTGACCGAAGAGGACGCCGTGATCACGACCCGTTTTGACGGTCATGATAGCTTGGCATACGGGGTTGATTGGTGTAGACTGCCTCCGCGAGATGGAAAGAGCCTGGTGGTAAGCTGCTCCTTCTACGATCACGCCATGCACCTCTGGCGGGAACCAACCTCGTGAAAGCTGTATGCATGATGCAATTATATATGTACACTCGTAACATCGTTTCCAGACAGTCTAACCTTCGACTTTGAAGAAGTTCCTGCCCTTCTTCGGTTTTCGTGTCACGACCACAGCCATACCATCGCCTTGCATTGCCAGGACTGCAGCTTCTTCCATCTGGCTGGTACCTGCCGCCTTCTTCCTGAGCCCAATGACCTTCTTCGCAAAAGCGAACCTCTTTTGCGTGGATCCGATGGGTAGATCGTTCGACTCGATACATTGCTTGAACAGGGCAAACGGAAGCTGAGCGTATGTAGAGGCGAATTCTGTCTCTGAGACCTGTTCAGGCAGCGATTTGATCAGAAAAGCGTTGCTAAAGCCGTCAACAAAGAGACTTCTCTTGAACATGAGATGCTCACACATCTGTTTGTATCCTCGTGGACCATGCTCCGTATTTAGCTTCACCGCCATTCCCTTCCCCTGAACCAAGCGACTGATGCTGTGAAGGCTGTATACACGAAGTCGCCCAGTTCGCGAGCTCCACGGCGGTCTCGGCATTAATGGAATCGCTAAGCACGATATAGGCGTGATGAGCGAGTTCGGGCATACCATCAAGTAGCACGGCTGTCGCTAGCACAGCTCGAGCATTTCCCGGATGAACGAGTTTCTGTGCGGGTCGATAGAGGTGCTGTAGTGATATGTGAACAGACTAGATGGTCAGCCATGTTCGTTCCAGAATCAAGAAGCTCGCCTCGGCCGTGATGGTCTCGTCATCGAAGGAGAGGTGAATAGATGCTGCAGGTTGAACAGGCATGATTTGGCGAAGCAAGTAGGGTGATCTGGCAAGTAAAACTGACCGTCAGCTCGCTGGCAGTGATTCGACATACTTCTATGAGCCTTGATCCCGGTATCGAAAAACGAAAGGTGGATGTCTGCCCAATTCTGTCCCAGATATCCGACGTTGAAAACAAAATCGGCTAGAGCCAAAGAGTGATTGACTTCAGGACCATTCATCTCGCTGTATGATGAGTCTCGGTCGATGATATCATATACATACGTCTGTTGAGTCGCCCTGGAACTCTCTCCGTTGGATCCGGCATGCTCGCCGTTCGTCAAAGGGCTTGAAGCCATGATTTTGAGCGATGGCCGACTTGCCGTAGGGAAGTATACGACTCCCTTCCACTATGTTGTCACGTAGGCAAAGGCTTACAGCTATCACTTGCAGGCGATACAGAAGCTCTTTGATGTCTACGACCCTCTCGTCACCCGTGGTATCAAAACGGACAACAGAAGTACAGTTGATCTAAAAAGTCAGATTTCCCTCCACTTTTGACGAACCAACTTTAACCACTACACTTGCTTCTTTGTACCTTACACTCTCCCAAGAATTGCCATGCACAGGCAGCCTAGACGATACGCTCGGAGACCGGCGGAGCCCATTGTCATTCAGCCCGGAGAGGATGCGCCATCATTAACGATCACGATGTTGGGAGCTGGGCAGGAGGTGGGGAGGTCATGTTGTGTAATAGAGCACCGAGGGAAGAAGATTGTTTGTGATGCTGGATGTCACCCCTCTTACCCTGGACTGGGCTCTTTGCCCTTTGTGGACGAGCTGGATTGGTCCACAGTCGATGCTATCCTGGTCACTCAGTAAGTGAGACTGGTGGGCAGGAGCTGAACTAAGCTTCCATTATGACCATGCTGCCGGTTTGCCGTATATCACCGAGAAGGTGAGTCAAGTGACCAGGCCGCCCGAAATGTAGTCTGATATCTAGACAAACTTTCGAGATGGGCCAGGAAAGGTCTACATGACTCACGCAACCAAAGCTATCTACGGCTTGACCATGATGGATACGGTCCGAATAAGGTGAGTCTACGGTTTTGCAACTACCGGGCAATACCCTGACAAGCGCAGAGACCAGGTCTCTGATGACGGTGGAAAGCTGTACGACGAAGCAGACGTCCAGGCATCTTGGCAATCCGCTATTGCTGTAGACTACCATCAAGACATCGTCATTTCTGGTGGTTTACGATTTACACCCTACCACGCTGGTCACGTTCTTGGGGCTTCAATGTTCATGATTGAAATTGCTGGGCTCAAGATCCTGTATACTGGCGACTACTCGAGAGAAGAGGACAGGCATTTGGTGATGGCGGAAGTACCGCCTGTCAAGCCGGACGTCATGATCTGTGAGAGTACCTTCGGGGTTCACACATGGCCAGATAGAAAGGAGAGGGAGGAGGCATTCACTGGTACGTGCTTTTGTGTGCCCGGGTACATGCGCTAATCGATAGCGCTGGTCGGCAACATCGTGCGCAGAGGAGGAAGATGTCTGATGCCGATTCCTGCTTTCGGCAACGGACAGGAACTAGCGCTGCTGCTGGACGAGCACTGGGACGCTCATCCGGAGCTTCACGACACCCCTATATACTTCGCATCGGGGCTTTTTCAGCGAGGTATGCGAGTCTACAAGACATATGTCCATACCATGAATGCCAACATTCGTTCACGATTCGCTAGGCGGGATAACCCATTTGACTTCAAATACATCAAGTGGCTGAAGGACGCAAGAAGGCTGAAGGAGAGTAAAGGATCTTGTGTCGTCATGGCCTCAGATCAGTTCATGAAGTTTGGACTGAGTCGAGAATTGCTAGAGGAATGGGCATCAGAGTCAAAGAACGGAGTGGTGGTCACCGGTTATTCGATTGAAGGAACCATGGCAAGAGTAAGTCCGCCCGTCCGAGACGTCGCTGACTTGTCAGACGTTATTGAGTGAGCCTGATCATATTGAATCACTAAAGGGCGGCAACATCCCTCGGCGGTGTACAATTAAGGAAATTTCGTTCGGAGCCCATGTCGATTACGGACAGAACTCCAAGTTCATACAAGAAGTCGGAGCACAGCATGTCGTGCTGGTCCACGGGGAAGCGTCGCAGATGAATCGTCTACGAGCGGCCTTGCGAGATACATACGCCGCGCGCGGGCAGGAGATCAGTATTCACGCTCCAAAAAACTGCGAGCCACTGACGCTGAACTTCCGAGCCGAGAGAACAGTCACGGTAAGCCGCTCTTGTGGGTGCCGAGCATGTGTTGATAACAGGCTATTGGTTCATTGGCAGAATCAAGACCAGAACATGGTACACCGCTTAAAGGATTGCTGGTTTCGAAAGACTTTTCATACACCTTACTCGACCCAAAAGATCTTCACGAATTCACCGGCCTGTCAACAAGTGTGATCACGCAGCGAAAAACGATCCCGATTGGTGTCGACTGGTCAGTGGTAGTATGGTATCTGGAGGGAATGTACGGAGAGGCAGAGGACGGGGTTGATGCTGAAGGTCGTCGGACTTCGACAGTGAGTCGCCCGTCACGATATTGCTGATATTAGGTGATGAATGCTGTGACACTAGTTCAGCTGAGCGATACCGCCGCAGAGCTACAATGGGTGGGAAACACTAGCAACGACATGGTAGCAGATTCGTGCCTTGCTCTACTGCTTGGGATCGACTCAAGTCCGGCTACTGTCAAATGTAAGTTGTCCTGCCAAGTGAAGGGTTGACAAACAGTGACCTCAAAACCACATACCCATTCTCACCATGATCACCCACATCCAGAACCCGAAACAACAGAAAACAGAAATAACGAGGAGTTACATGAAGACTATGAGCGTTTAAGAATGTTCCTTGAAGCTCACTTCGGGCATGTGACTGTTCCAAATACTGGCGAAGAGGAAGATTGGCTAGTCATGGATGTCAAGGTCGATGATGTCGTTGCTCGAGTTGACCTGATATCAATGGTATGTTTAGTTTTACCTTCGGTCGATTGCGGCTTATCACGGTAGCGTGTGGAGTGTGCGTCGGATGACTTGCGCACAAGAGTGGAGAGTGTCATGGAGATGGCACTGGCTACCATGAAGCCATTATCAAGAGCGTTCATGGGGAGCGGTGTAGATATGATGAAGATGGAGACAGCATAGAAGCATATATACCTGTAGCGATCTCGTATGGTCCGAATGAGATGCAACAGAGTTTATGCTGGACGTGGGATGCGACATTTCATACATATATGTCTCGTCAGTGGCCCTGCTCGGCCAGGTAATCGGCGATCTCCAAGTAGAAAGTGGCTGGTTTGAAGGCGATCGGGTTCCCAGTCCACCCAGACAAGGCATATCTGACCTGATTGACCCATCCTACTAGATCCAGGTGATTGACTCCCAGCAAAGTTCCCCGATATTCCCCCCATTTGGCACTTTCCACTGATACCAAGCCATCGTTCGGTCCCTCTTTGGCCAAAATGACTGAATGTGGCCAACGGAAGGTATCTAGTAGACCAGGCTCAAAACTCGCGCCCCATGAGAAGTAGTCAACATCATTACGGTTGACTACCGTCGAGTTGAATTCTTTCATTGCTTTTGTGCCGAGAGCCTCAAAGGCTGTCCCATCGCCTGACTGTGGTAGCCTCATTGTCTCCAGTAGCGAGAGTAAAGACGGTAGGCGTTCTCGGCCAATGACGTTATCGATTAGGTAGTCTGCAAAAGGAGATCCGCGATGTGGTGTTGAGACGGTAGTCAGGGAGATAGGTTTAAAGGCTTTTGGGCGAAGTTCGGAGACGAGGTATCGGCAGTCAAGACCGCCCTATAAGGAATCAGCGAATTCTGCACGGAACAAGGCGGAGAGCATACCATAGAGTGTCCGACCAGGTTGACTTGTCTACCGCCGTATTTCTCGGTGATAGCTTCCTCAAGCATCTGTGCTCTCTCTTTGATAGATGATGTCGCTGGAACTCGCGTCATGAGGACGTCCACTCCATTCTGCTCGAGCACCTCACGGATCCCCCTCCAGTGATTGATCTGTAGACTGAGTGGATAAGTATCTGGCGATACACGCTATCGACAACTTACGGTGTGAAGCCGGATGGTCCTAGATAATCGAAGCCTAGTAGACCGTGGCAGAAGACTATTGGGTTCTTCGGTGTCCGATCTGGTAGATTAGCCATCTTCTCCCGTCAAGACATATGTGCGTACATTTCCGTCTATGCTTCTCGACTTCCTCCTCGACTGTATCTGCCTGGTCCTCTTCTGCGAGCTGACTATCCACCTTCTTCTTATTGCCTGACCACCAGCCCGTTGCCCAGGATGACCAGTCCTGCTGAGGTGCAGTTGTACTTATGCTCCGTGTTCCGCTTGGTTGTCCGTTATCGCCGGATGAGAGTCCGGGTAAGGATACTCTTGGTAAGGCGATATTGAATGGCAGATAGCTCGTAGGCTCTTTGATGGGACTTTGCTGAAGATCCGTGATCGTGCGCTGTAGATGTAGAGCAGGGGCGTTTGAGGATGACGAATTTCTTCGAAGAGCGACTGGCAAGCCTGTTGTAGGATCCAAATCTGGGAACGAATCATCGCATATGGCTGTGGTCGGTTTCGATCTTCCAGCCTGCGAGCTTTCTCCTTGAGAGAAATACCC
>Ga0308160_10001316_pt1 | contig 35967 bp, 30 predicted proteins | sample PhyFR1_FD_201036 | JGI IMG/M metagenome (GOLD analysis project Ga0308160, IMG submission 201036) | Phyllosphere microbial communities from UC Gill Tract Community Farm, Albany, California, United States - DLSLF.R1 | ecosystem: Host-associated > Plants > Phyllosphere > Unclassified | place: USA... | reverse complement strand
TCATGACCAGCGACAAGTTCAAGGGCGTGCGCTGCATCATCACCCCGGGCAGCATGAAGATCAGCTCGACCAACGCCGACCAGGAAGAAGCGGTCGAGGAACTGGAAATCGACTACGGCGGCGACGCCATCGACATCGGTTTCAACGTCACCTACCTGCTCGACGTGCTGAACAATCTGAAATGCGACCAGGTGAACATCGCCCTGGGCGATTCGAATTCGTCGGCCCTGATCTCAATTCCCGACAATGGCGACTTCAAGTACGTCGTCATGCCGATGCGTATTTAATTCAACGCATCCGGGCCGCGCCTTGTTTTACCGGGCTGCGGCCTGAACTGAGCAGTCTGAATACATAGTTTTTAGAGAAAGCAGTCCATGTCCGAGAACACTAACGAAATGCCGCAATCGCCGACGCAGTCGGACGAATACGGCGCCGCCTCGATTCAAATTCTGGAAGGCCTGGAAGCTGTCCGCAAGCGTCCGGGCATGTACATCGGCGACACCTCGGACGGGACCGGCCTGCACCACCTGGTGTTCGAAGTGCTGGACAACTCGATCGACGAATCGCTGGCCGGCTACTGCACCGAAATCCACGTCACCATCCATTCGGATAACTCGATCTCGATTACCGACAACGGCCGAGGCATTCCGACCGGCGTCAAGATGGACGACAAGCACGAGCCAAAGCGCTCGGCCACCGAAATCGCCCTGACCGAACTGCACGCCGGCGGCAAGTTCAACCAGAACTCCTATAAAGTCTCGGGCGGTTTGCACGGCGTGGGCGTGTCCTGCGTGAACGCGCTGTCGAAACTGCTGCGCGTGACTGTGCGCCAAAAAGGCAAGGTCCACCAGCTCGAATTCGTGCGCGGCGTGCCGCAGAACCGCGAAATCGAGATCGTCGACGGCTTCGAAGTCTCCCCGATGAAAGTCATCGGCGAAACCGACAAGCGCGGCACCGAAGTGCATTTCTGGGCCGACGAAGAAATCTTCACGCACGTTGAATTCCACTACGAGATCCTGTCGAAGCGTATTCGCGAACTCTCGTTCCTGAACAACGGCGTGAACATCAAGCTGAGCGACCAGCGCAACGGCAAGGAAGAGATCTTCGCCTTCGAAGGCGGCACCCGCGGCTTTGTGGAATACATCAACAAGGCCAAGACGGTATTGCACCCGACCGTGTTCCAGGCCACCGGCGACCGCCTGTCGGACCAAAACACGAATATCTCGGTCGACGTGTCGATGCAGTGGAACGACTCGTACAACGAGCAGGTGCTCTGCTTCACGAACAACATCCCGCAGCGCGACGGCGGCACCCACCTGACCGGCTTGCGTGCGGCAATGACGCGCGTGATCAACAAATACATCGACGAGAACGACTTCGCCAAGAAAGCGAAAGTGGAAATCTCGGGCGACGACATGCGCGAAGGCCTGACCTGCGTGTTGTCGGTCAAAGTGCCGGAACCGAAGTTCTCGTCGCAGACCAAAGACAAGCTCGTGTCGTCGGAAGTGCGCGGCCCGGTCGAGGAAATCGTGGCGAAGACGCTCACCGACTTCCTGAACGAAAAGCCGAACGACGCCAAGATCATCTGCGGCAAGATCGTGGAAGCCGCCCGTGCGCGCGAAGCGGCGCGCAAGGCGCGCGACCTGACCCGCCGCAAGGGCGTGATGGACGGCCTGGGCCTGTCGTCGAAACTGGCCGATTGCCAGGAACGCGACCCGGCGCTGGCCGAACTGTACATCGTCGAGGGTGACTCGGCAGGCGGCTCCGCCAAGCAGGGCCGCGACCGCAAGTTCCAGGCGATCCTGCCGCTGCGCGGCAAGGTGCTGAACGTGGAAAAGGCGCGTTTCGAAAAGATGCTGTCGTCGGAGCAGATCACCACCCTGATCGCGACCCTCGGCACCTCGATCGGCCCGGACGAATTCAACGTCGACAAGCTGCGCTACCACCGCATCATCATCATGACCGACGCGGACGTCGACGGCGCCCACATCCGCACCCTGCTGCTGACGCTGTTCTATCGCCAGATGCCGCAACTGGTCGAGCGTGGCCACATCTACATTGCCCAGCCGCCGCTGTACAAGGTAAAGGCTGGCCGTGACGAGCGCTACCTGAAGGACGACGTCGAGGAAGCGAGCTACATGATGATGGTAGCGCTGAACAGCGCATCGCTGCTGCCACGCGAAGGCGCCGACCCGATCAGCGGCGAAGCGCTGTCGGAACTGGTGCGCCAGTACAACCTGGCGAACGCCATCATGATGCGCCTGACCCGCGTGATCGACCGCGCCGCGCTGACCGCGATCATGAGCGGCGTGACGCTGGACATGATGACGCTGGAAGCGGCCTCGGCCTCGGCCAAGGCACTGGAAGCGGCGATCAACGACCCGGCCGTACGCGTGGTTGTGCGTTCGGACGAGCTGAGCGAAAAGCACGCCTTGCGCATCGAGCGCATGCGCCACGGTAACGTGTACGTGACGTCAATCGATGCCGACTTCGTTGTCAGCAACGACTACGCCGTGCTGGCGAATGCCGCCGCCACCTTCCAGGGCCTGATGGGCGAAGGCGCCATCGTGCGCCGCGGCGAAGGCGAGAAGATGAAGGAATTCGCGGTGCGTGAGTTCCACGAAGCGATGATCTGGCTGCGCGAAGAGGCGGAGCGTGGTGTGTCGAAGCAGCGTTACAAAGGTCTGGGTGAGATGAATCCGGAGCAGCTGTGGGAGACGACCATGGATCCGACCGTGCGTCGACTGCTGAAGGTGCAGATCGAGGATGCGATTGCGGCGGATCAGATCTTTACGACGCTGATGGGGGATGAGGTTGAGCCGCGCAGGAACTTTATTGAGTCGAATGCGCTGCAGGCGGGGAATATTGACGTTTAATATTTGAAAGACTGATACGAAAAGTCGGCCGATCAGAACAAAAAGCCAACCCTGAGGTTGGCTTTTTTCTCATGACCAACACTTAATTCTTCTCATGAATCATACTCGCATTGATCATCTTGATCGTTGGTGAGCGGCTCGACGACTACCGCCATACTGAAACAGGCTAGGAAGGGTTCATACTTGCAGACTGCTATGAAAGAAACTCGTTAATTCTTGCTAATAGCTCAGGGGTACGCAATTCGCACTCCCACAACACCATCACCTTCCATCCAGCGTCCACAAGAGAACGTACATTACGTTCATCTCGCAGTTTATTAGAACTTAGCTTAGCCATCCAAAAGTCCGTTCTCGATTTTGGAAGTCTGGCATGTGGGCACCCAGGATGAGAGTGCCAGAAACAACCGTGAACAAAAATCACTTTTTTACGACCAGCGAACACAAGATCAGGCGAACCTGGTAGACCCCGAACATGTAGCCTGTAGCGAAAGCCTGCGCCATGAACCAAACGCCGTACTAGCATCTCTGGCCGAGTACCTTTGCTACGAACACGAGACATGATGTCGCTGCGTAATGCAGCACTAACGGTGTCGATCACTTCTGCTCCCTGTAGCTGCTCGTAATGCAAGCAGCTGTTGCTAGTATTGATTCAGCTCAATGAATCAAGCTCTCTTAGTTGGGGGAAGACGACAGATTTTTAAAGATGTGTGCGAACACACGTCATACAAATTTTGAGCACTGTACGGATGTACAGTAAAATAGCGTCATGCTGCTGCCTGCTCACGTACGTTTATTTTCTATAAACGTTCTAGCTTGGGTACAATTGACTTGAAATATATTTGTAGAACGAGATTGCTATGCCAATTAACTCGATTGAATTATTTGCTGGTGCCGGAGGATTGGCCCTCGGGATTTCTAAACACAATGTAAGTCACCAAGCGATCGTAGAATGGAATACGCACGCTTGTAATACTATCCGTCTCAATAAGGCTAAAAATGTCGAACCAGTATTACACTGGCCCGACGTTGTTGAAGGCGATGTACGACAGTTTGACTATAGCTCATTCAAAAATATCGATCTCATATCCGGGGGGCCGCCTTGTCAACCATTTTCGCTTGGTGGGAAGCATGGGGGATTTCTTGATACACGCGATATGTTTCCCCAAGCGATCCGAGCTGTTCGTGAAACGCAACCACGTGCTTTCTTATTTGAGAATGTTCAGGGACTTACTCGAGCAGCATTTAACGACTATTTTAACTATATTCTATTACAACTAAGCTACCCTTCATTCTCTGCTCATGAAGGGGAAGAATGGACAGCTCATCTATTACGCCTAGCTGAGCATAAAGGAACAGGTGCGCCGAAAGAATATGATGTTGAATGGAAATTAGTTAACGCTGCGAATTATGGAGTTCCGCAAAAACGCATGCGTGTTTTTTTCGTTGGCTTCCGAGCAGATCTTGAAACAAAATTTGAATTTCCTACTGCAACACATAGTCAACATGCTTTGCTCTATTCTCAATGGGGTACCGGAGAATATTGGCGCCATCATGACGTCGCAATCAAGGATCAGCCAAAGCGTCCGGTTAATATCGACCGTGTTCTGAAAGCAATTGAAAAGGTGCATGCTGAGCAGGCTTTAGAGCGTTGGCAGACTGTACGGGATGCGCTTCTTGGATTACCTGATCCCGAAGTCAGCTCGGCTACTCAAACATTCCAAGCTCACAAATTTCAACCTGGAGCGCGCTCTTATCCAGGGCATACTGGAAGTCCTTTAGATGAGCCAGCAAAAGCTTTGAAAGCTGGTGATCATGGTGTTCCAGGTGGCGAAAACATGCTGCGTCGCCCAGACGGCAGCATTCGTTATTTCACAGTACGTGAATCCGCACGTATTCAAACTTTTGACGATAAATTTGTCTTTGAAGGAACTTGGTCTGAAGTAATGCGTCAATTGGGCAACGCAGTACCTGTTAAATTGGCTACTATTATGGCAGGGGCCGTATGTGCTCGCTTGAAAGAACTTGATCAGAGAAATCTTGAACTAGCTGCTTAATCGAATCAAGGGTCAATTTCCAACCCATGAGGGTATCGCTTACTCGTCTTGTAGAGCACCATTCCGTAGCTTATTATAGCGCCGCGCCAGCCAACTCCGAGATGACTAACGATAATTTGGAGTAAATTATTTGCCACAGGCTCTATCGATATCATATCGATTTTTCCTGAAAGCTCGCTTTTCGGGACATCATACCGAAAAACATAAGGCAATTGGGACTTCATTGCAGCAAGTAGATGTCCCAACTCAATTGTTCCATCTTGATCTAGGCGAAGATTCACACGGAAATTGTCGATAATTGGATGTTGTTGGTCGAATTTCCCAGGCTTGGTGGTATCTCTTTCTTGTCCCGGGTCTTTTGGCCCAAAACCCGCTCCATTCCACATATCAACATTCTGCTCTTTGAATAGTTCTATCAATATGCTTTCATTTGCAGCAGTACTCATACTCTTATCAAGCAGCAATGCTTTATATGCAAGATGATCTAGATTGATATTACGGCGTCCACGGAGTTTAGTGAGATGCTGTGATAGTCGATCCTTAACGTTATTTGCCTTACCTATGTAGCAAGGAACGCTGTCATAAATTAGGAGATATACACCTTGTGTAGAACGTGCTTCGCCTTGGAACTCCTGCAAATTTGCGAGCGCAAGGTCGCTAAGAGGCGAAGCAGACAGCGTTTCTAACGTTTCCTTAAGTTGGTAGGAAACCGTGCGAAGAAAGTCGAAAACGTATAAGGAGTGCAAGGCGAGCTCTGTTAGGTAATAGAAATATATTCTACATTACCACCAAACAACCTAAAAAGGCGACTTTTGCTATGATATAGTTCTGGAGCACCTCAAGAAATCAGCGCTCACTCTCAGTACACTAGACATTCTTTGTCGTTAAGACTTCAATCGTCCTTACTATTTGCGGGTTAGTTGAGCCCCCCGTCAGCCGCCCTAACGGCGTTTCCACCCACCGAAAAAACATCGCTCCGCTTACTAAGCTGGCGGCGAAGGCAACCGTCACTCCAAGCAACTGCCACTCAGCCTGCGTGGGAATGAATTTTGTAAACGCCGCGTTAACTACCAGGCATACTGGAAAGTGCACTAAAAAGGTTGAATACGAATTTCTTCCAAACCAGTCAACAACTGAGCACCATGCACCTGACCAAGTCCTTACCCGGCCTAGTAAGATCAGCATACAAGCCACACTGAGCGCTGCTGCGATCCGACTTCTAAAGTCAAACATCAACGCGATCAAACTCGGCACTGCCAACATTCCGAATAATATGATTACTGCGCGCAACTTGCGGGTGGGGCTACTTGTCCACCAAGCCAGCATACCCAGCCCATAACTTCCGAAGAAATAAGGTGCCCACACATCCCAGTCCGTGTCCCGATTAAAGTAGAATAACGAGGACGCAACGGCAACCGTTATTGCAACCGATATCACCCACCGCCGATCCATCTTGGTAGGCCATCGTCCGCAAACCCACAATAGAATCACTGCGCTCGCGTATAACTGGAAATCGATGGCCACATACCAAGCGCCGGCCGATAATGACTCGTAACCGAGCACACTATGCATCAACACCATATGCGCTGCTAGCTGCGATATGTTTGGGGTATTAGAAATCGAGTCATGCGTCATCCAGGCTGAAGCGATAAAGGATGCGCCAGTTGCGAGTAGTGTTGCGATGACAAAAGGAGGTGCGAGCTTCGTATAGCGGCGCCACATAGCAGACAGAGGATTGCCTGGTCTGACAAGGCCATCGGGGGCCAGCGATTTCGCAGCCAGGAACCCGCCAATCACCAGGAACACCTGCACCGCAATCCGCGCATCATCCGCCAGCCAATCGAACAATGCCGGCGCCAGCACCCGCGCATGATCCGCCATCGGCCCATAGAAGGCCAGGTGATGCAGCACGATCAGCTGCGCCGCCACGGCCTTCAGTAAATTAATCAGTACATACTGTTTATCTTGCGCCCCGTTCGAACCGGACGCTGCTGCCACTGCTCCACGCATAAGAACTCCACCGCTTACCTTAAACAATTTCGCTCGACGTAACCCAAGCAAGAATGCTGTCGATACTGCCGGCCGTCTGCAATCATAGCCGAGCTTGCAACTTTGTGTCGGCACTATGGATGAGCTTGCAATACTGTTGCCGGTAAATGGGTAAGGCGGGGTATTGCACTGTGTTACCCTCGCCAGACGCGCGTTGTGCACGCATCCAGTGCACACCAGGCACGGCAGCAAGCCTGCGCATTGTGTTCGTTACGAGGGCTTGGCGTTATCTGATGAAATTCGAAACCAAGATCAAAGCCACAGCCGCCGCCATCATCTTGGTGATGTCGACGGTGGCCATCCTGCCGATGATCGTGAACCGCCAGGTCACGGTCGTGATGGAGGAGCTCGACAGCGCAGCCAACGTCGAGCGCCTGCAGCTGACCTTGCTGGAAATGCTGCTGAACACCGAGACCGCCCAGCGCGGCTTTGTTATCACCGGCAGCGAGCGCTTTCTCGAGCCCTACTATTCCGCCATCAACGCCATCCCCACTACCCAGGCCGCACTGCGCCGGGAAATGACGAGCAGCGCGGAAATCGCGCGTGCCGAGGCCATCGAACAGGCCACCGCCGCCAAGCTGCGCACGGTGGCGGAAACCATCAATCTGCGCCGCGACCCCGGCTTCGATGCGGCAGCGGCGCTGATCGCGTCCGGCCGGGGCAAGGCGCAGATGGATGTGCTGCGCAAACTCATCGGCGACGAACTGGCCCTGTATGCGAAGCGGCGCAGCGATCTCAGCAGCCAGCTGCGCGCCACCTCGAACTCGGCGGCAACCGCCAGCCTGGTCGCTACCCTGACGAATATCCTGTTCCTCGGCGGCATGCTGATCGCCGGCCAGCGCGTGCTGCGCCAGCGTAACGCGGCGGAAAACAAGGCCCAGGCCGCCGCTGAGCAGGCACGCGTGACGGCGCAGAGCATCGCGTCGCAGAACGACCTGCTGTTCCGCAGCGCCGAGCTGATGCATTCGCTGGAGCTGGCGGAATCCGTCGACGAATCCGCCGGCATCATCGCCAGCTACCTGCCGCGCCTGCTGCCCCAGCTGTCGGGCAGCCTGTATTTGTATAACAACTCGCGCGACATCCTGGAACTCAAGGCGGGCTGGGGCAGTTTCGAGGGCGAACCGGACGTCATCGAGGCGCTCGACTGCTGGGCGCTGCGGCGCGGCAGTCCGCACCTGTTCGCCGGCGGCGACGGCCTCGTGTGCCGGCATGCGGCCGATGCCAAGGTCGACCGCCTGTGCCTGCCGCTGGTCACACAAGGCGACGTCATCGGCTGCATTACCGTTACCGGGCAGGAACTGGCCAGGAAAGAGGAGAGCCAGCGCGCCTGGATTGGCCAGGTGGCCGAGCAGCTGGGCCTGGCGCTGAGCAACGTGAAACTGCGCGTGTCGCTGCGCCAGCAATCGATCGTTGATCCGCTCACCCAGCTCTACAACCGCCGCTACCTGGACGAGGTGCTGAAGCGCGAGCTGGCCCGTTCCAGCCGCAGCGGCGCGCCGCTGAGCGTGCTCGTGCTCGACCTCGATCACTTCAAGCGCATCAACGACACCTATGGCCACGAGGGCGGCGACGCCATCCTGCGCAAGGTGGCGCAGGCGTTGCGCGAGAATATCCGTTCGGGCGACGTCGCCTGCCGCATGGGCGGCGAGGAGATGATCGTGCTGCTGCCCGAGTGCGACGCCGAGAATGCCGTCAAGCGCGCCGATGCGCTGCGCCTGGTGATTGCGGCGGGCGATGTGCTGCACAATGGCCAGCGCATCGGTGCGACCGCGTCGATCGGGGTCGCCTCGTATCCAGCGCATGGGCACAACACGCAGACGCTGGTGCATGCGGCCGACCTGGCGCTGTACGAGGCCAAGCATGAGGGGCGTAATTGCGTGCGTGTGGCGCAAGCGAGTGCATTGCTTGAACTGGGTAGGCAGGAGTCTGCTACAGACAATAAGGAAGAGCTCCGCTCCAGCTAAGAATTTTCTTATCTCGGCAGGAATTCAACAGTAGATCCTGGCGTCAAACCGGCGAGTTTCTCGATCAAACTTGCCGTCCGTTTTTTCTCCGCCCATCAACATCTCCAGCAGTTGCCAAGCACTCTCGGCATTGACGTTCCTTAACGTCGGCCAGTAATCCTCGCTCCACAATCTCGGCTGTTCGAATCGCTTGCAGCGACCTGCTTGCGCTTATGAACATACCCATTTGACGATCAGGATTGGAGCGAACATGGCTATCGACGCATATCTGCAAATAGACGGAATCAAAGGCGAGTCCCAGGACGACGGGCACAAGGGATGGATCGAGTGCCTCGATGTGGACTTTGGCGTGACGCAGCCGCGCAGCGCAACGGCATCCACGAGTGGGGGCCACACTGCGGAGCGTGCCGAGTTCGACGACATCCTGCTGTCGAAGATGACAGACCTGTCGACACCCATCCTGCTTCAGCACTGCGCGATGGGCAAGACCATCCCGAAGGCGAAATTCGAATTCATGCGTGCGGATGGCGATGGCAAGCCGATCAAGTATTTCGAGATCGAGCTCGAGAACGTGCTGATTGGCATGTGCAAGCCTGGCGTTCAACCGGGTACTGGCATGACCGAGAACCTCTGCCTGAAATTCTCGAAGGTGAAATGGAAATATACGCAGCAGAAGATCGCTGGCGGAACGGGAGGCAGCACGCTTGGTGGCTGGGACTTGGCAGTGAATAAAGTGGCAGCCTAGGGGTACACATGCCGCTCGATACGGAAAAGTTCGCGAAGCATCTACGGGATAAAGCCGAACCCCATAGCTTGGGGAATTGTGCACGGTATGTTCGTCTCGCACTTGAGGCTGGCGGCACAAAGTTGGCTACGTTCCCAGGGCATGCCAAAGACTATGGACCGACACTGCGAAGAATCGGATACAGCGAAATAAAGGTCGAGAATCCCGCGACATACAAGTTCATGACAGGCGATATCGTTGTCATTCAACCGTATGCCAAAGGAAAATCTGGGCACATTGCTGGGTACGATGGAAAGCAGTGGATTTCCGATTTTAAACAGAGAGACTTCTGGTCCGGTCCTCAATATCGAAAGCACAAACCAAGCTATGTATTCTACCGTCCTTAGAAAAATCTCTGCTGGTGCTGTTTTTTTCTTCGCCAGCTACAGCGCACTGGCTGAATTGCCGTCGCCCCGCATCCTGGTCGAGCCTGTTCTGGGGTTGCGTTACGAGGCCGCCCGGGTCAAGTTCGATCCTCTGCCTGCCCAAGTTATCACAAACTGCGAATACATGGTCGATAACGAAGACTGGCGTAACGTCTGGTTTATCTATGCGCACGCACAGGATGTATCGGGCAGGATGTACTACGCCACGAGCGGCTACGCTATCTCGAAGAACTCGCCAGGCAAGCCCAGTTTTACAACAGGAGGCGCCGGTCTCATTTTTTTCACGGATCGCGGAGCCTGCACTACTCTCGAGCAAATACGAGACACCTTCGATGCCAGGCTGTTTGACGACGAGATCACCGAGCCTATTCTCAAGCTGCTCGCAACAGACTATGCAAAACGACTGGAGCGCGCTTTTGGCAGCAAGGCAAGGGTTCAGGCTGAAGTACGAAATCAACGCATTGACGAGGAGGAGCTTTCGGTTGAGCTGAGACAGGCATTAAAACCATACTTTTCGAAGTAACTCATCGCATTTGTCGGAAGCGATTCAACAGGTAAATCGATCGCAAGGGTTCGGCTTCGGGAACGACTCGGGCCCTTGCGATCATGCTGTATGCAGCCCAGCTACGGCTCCTTCGCCAGCATCCCCTCTGTCTTCCGGCTAATCACCTTCCCCGCCACCACAAACTCCCCCGCCCCCGTGTAATGCAAAGTCTCTGGATGCTTCGGCGAGCGCGCCACCCTGGCCGCCACCACTTGCCAAATGAAGAAGTTGTACTTCTCCACCAGGCTATCGTCATGCAAGCGGCAAACAAAATTCGCATAACACTCGCGAATCACCGGCGCCTGCGCATCGACCCCATCTTCGACCGTCAGCCCGAAGCGCTCGAACTTGTCCACCTCGCTCCCCGAGCAGGTGCCGATTCCCACCACCGCATCCACCAGCGCCGCAGTCGGCACATTGATCACACACGCCTTGCTCCGCCGCACCAGCTCGAAACTGTGGTTCGACGACGCAATCACGCAGCCCACCAGTGAAGGCGAAAACTCCATCACCGTATGCCAGCCCATGGTCATCACATCGCGTTCGCCCTCGAACGCCGAACTGAGCAGCACCACCGGCCCCGGCTCCAGGTAACGCCGCGCCTGCTCCAGCGGCAAGTCCACCTTGTCGAAGTGCCTTGTCATGTCGTCGCCCCCTCGCTGCGATCCAGCATCTGCAACGACGCCCGGTCGCTCATCACCATCACCAGCTTCAATCTCGCCCGTGTCATGCCGACGAAGAGTTTACGCAGCACCAGCTCGTCCATCTGTTCGAAGTCGATCTCGGTAAAGATCAGGCAAGGCGCGCTCTGCCCCTTGAAGCGGTACACCGACTCGGCCAGCAAGCCGCCCTCGCGGAACACCGGATTGCCGAACAAGTCGTAGGCGCCGGTAAACGAACGCAGCGTATGCGAGTCGCTCAGCCTGTCCATGTTCAGGATGGTTGATTTTTCGCGGCCGCGGAACGAACAGATGGCAATGTCCTGGCGCTGGAAGCCGGCCTGCAGGCACAGGGTCACCGCGCGCCGGGTCTTTTCCAGCATCGCTTCGACGTCGCCCTCGGGATAGGTCAGCTCCTCGATGTCGGCGCCCTTGAACGGGCTACCCGCCTCCACCGGCTGGCGCGCCGCGCCGAGCGACTGCAGCATGCTGACGATCTGGCGCGGGCTGCGGTAGTTGGTGTTCGAGTGCAGCACCACCCAGCCCGGCAACGGCACCATCGCGCGGCCGTACAGATTCTGGTCCGGGTCCTCGAGCCAGATCGCGCGTCCATTCTCTTTTAGCATGCCGAGCACGATGTCGCGCCAGGCCAGCGAAAAATCCTGGCCTTCGTCGACGATCAGCACGTCGAACTGCCAGGTTTCCGGCAGGGCGGCGGCGGACAGCGCGCCTTCGATCTTCTCCCATACCTCGGGCGCGCCATAGTCGGGCGTCACGTCCTGGGCGCGCATCCAGGCATCGCTCAGCATGTGGAAGGTGGCGACGCGTCCGCCGGCCGGCACCAGGCGCTCGATGTGGTCGGCCAGCGGCCGGTTGAAGCACACGTACAGCGGGCGCAGGCCGGCGTCGATGGCGGCGGTGTATTCGGCCAGCGCCAGCTGGGTCTTGCCGCTGCCGGCCGTGCCCACCACGCGCAGGCGAAAGGGCGAGAATTCCAGCCGCCGTGCCCAGGTGGCGAGGCCGCCGGACAGGCGCGTCACCATCTTCACGGCCGAGCCGATCATGGCGCTTGGGTCGGGGCGCAGGCTCAGGGTGTCGCCCAGGAAGCGCGTTACCCTGTCGAAGTCCTCGGTCTTCTCGGTCAGCGGCAGCGCCTCGCGGATGGTCTGGGCCAGGCGGCCCTTGCGCGTGGAATCGATGATGTGGGCGGGGTCGATGCCGGCCAGGTGCGGGTCGCGCACGATGTAGTCGGGGCAGTACAGCAGGTAGTCGATCGACAGCTCGCCCTGGTAGCGCCGGCTGAACCCTTCGATGGTGTGCAGGATCTGGGTGCGGATCTTCCTCGGCTTGCCCTGGTAGTTCTTCACCAGGCCGTCGCGCGTTTCGTTCAGGAAGCCGGCGACCTGTTCGATCAGCAGCATGCGCCCGTTCGGCGCCACCACGATGAAGTCGACGTCGCCGTACACCGAGTAGCCCTGCTCCACGTTGGTCCAGTGCACGCCGTGGTAGATGACGTAGGGATCGTTGACGAAGCGCTTGTCGAGCAGGGCGAGGGTTTCGATCTCGCGCGCGGCGGCGCCGGTGACCGACATTTCGCGCCAGCCAGTAGGGTGGATTTGGGCCATGGTGGTTTCCAGCATCTGCCGAGACGATGATGACAAGATTGTAACGGTGTTCGCGTGAAGCAAACACACTGTTGGCAGGCATTTGCCAGGAGGCGCACGCATGGCGTGTTGAGGCGCTATGCAATTGCCATAAGCTACAATCGCCAATGCAATTAGGCTACCGACAGGACAGATGCATGAAGCCACACCAAGAAGGCTTGGATTTCGACGGACTCAAGAATGTCCTGGCCATTGCAGTACGCGGCGCGCCCTATGCCGTCACGCTGCAGAGCATGCTGGACGAGGCGCGCCGCATGATCGGCGAGCAGGCCTGGGCCGCCATCTACCTGGCCGACGACGCCTGCGCCCAGCTGCGCCTGGCCGCGGCCAGCGGCCTGCCGCCGGCCTTTGCCGAGGCGCTGGCGCTGCTGCCGGTCGGACCGGGCGAGGCCGCCTGCGGGCGCGCCGCGCATTCGGGCCAGATCGTGGTCGTCGACGACGTGCTGACCGAGCCGCTGCTGGCGCCCTATCGTCCGCTGGCGGCCAGCCACGGCGTGCGCGCCTGCTGGTCCTTTCCGCTGCATTCGCCGGGCGGGCGCGTGCTCGGCACCCTCGCCTTTTATCATCCGGCCCCGAGCGCGCCGAGCGCGGCGCTGCGCGGCGAGATCGCCTATTTTGCCGACCTGGTCGCCCTGCTCACCGAGCGCCACCTGCGCGAGCAGGAAAACGAGGCGCGCCACGAGCATGCCCAGCGCGAGCTGGCGGCGATGGTGGCCGCATCCGAACGGGAGCGCCGCCTCTACGAAGCGGTGCTGTCGAACACGCCCGACCTGGCCTACGTGTTCGACCTCGAGCACCGCTTCACCTATGCCAACGCGGTGCTGCTGCAGATGTGGGGCATGACGCGCGAGCAGGCGTTCGGCAAGAACTGCCTGGAACTCGGCTACCCGGACTGGCACGCCGCCATGCACGGCCGCGAGATCGAGCAGGTGAAAGCAACGAAAGCGCCGATCCGCGGCGAAGTGCCCTTCAACGGCACTTTCGGACGGCGCATCTACGATTACATCTTCGTGCCCATCCTCGGCCCCGACGGCGAAGTCGAGGCGGTGGCCGGCACCACGCGCGACGTCACCGAGCGCAAGCGCTTCGAAGAGGAGCTGCGCGACAGCGAGCAGCGCTTCCGCACCATCACCAACGCGATGCCGCAGATGGTGTGGACCGCGCTGCCGGACGGGGCGATCGACTACCACAACGAGCAGTTCTACGATTTCGTCGGCCTGCAGCGGGGCCAGGCCGAAGGCACGACCTGGGCTGAGGTCCTGCTGCATCCCGACGACCAGGACAGTACCCATGCGGCCTGGATGCACGCGGTTGCGCAGGGCGAACCCTACGAGCGCACCTTCCGCCTGCGCCACCGCTCCGGCGAGTATCGCTGGATCCTGGCGCGCGGCCTGCCGCTGCGCAACGAGGCCGGCGAGATCTTCCAGTGGCTGGGCACCGACACCGACATCCACGAGAAGAAGCTGGCCGAGGAGGCGCTGCAGGAAGCCAACCACCGCAAGGACGAGTTCCTGGCGATGCTGGCCCACGAGCTGCGCAACCCGCTGGCGCCGATCAGCGCCGCGGCCCAGGTGCTGCGCATCGCGCCCGGCCAGCCGGACAAGGTGCGTCAGTACAGCGAGGTGATCACGCGCCAGGTGAACCACATGACGACGCTGGTGAACGACCTGCTCGACGTCTCGCGCGTCACGCGCGGCATGGTGCAGCTGGAGATGGCGGAGGTCGACATCAAGGCGGTGGCCACCCAGGCCGCCGAGCAGGTGCATCCGCTGATCGAGGCCGGCGGCCACGCGCTGAGCGTGCAGCTGGGCGCGGCGCCCGTGCTGGTGCGCGGCGACCGCGCGCGCCTGATCCAGGTGACGGTGAATTTGCTGGCGAATGCGGCCAAGTACACACCGGCCGGCGGGCGCATCGTGCTATCGGTCGAGCCGGTGGACGGCAAGGTGCGCATCGCGGTGCGCGACAACGGCAGCGGCATCGAGGCGCAACTGCTGCCGCAGGTGTTCGAGCTGTTCGTGCAGGGCAAGCGCACGCCGGACCGGGCCCAGGGCGGCCTCGGGCTCGGGCTGGCGCTGGTGAAGAACATCGTCGGCATGCACGGCGGCCAGGTGGCGGCGCACAGCGAGGGGCCGGGGCGCGGCAGCATGTTCACGGTGGAGCTGCCGCTGGCTGCGCGCACGGGAAGACACGGGCCAAGGCCCGAGCCGGCGGCGCAAGCGACGCCGGCTCCGGGCGCCACGGCGCGCAAGCGCCTGCGCATCATGCTGGTGGACGACAACGTCGATGCGGCCCAGACCCTGGGGGCGCTGCTGGAGGGAGCGGGCCACGCCGTGCACACCATCCACGATCCGCGCAAGGTGCCGGCCGCCGCGCAGGAGGTGCCGGATGTGTTCATCCTCGACATCGGCATGCCCGACATCGACGGCCACGCGCTGGCGCGCCGGCTGCGCGAACAGCCCGCATTGCGCGAAGCGACCTATGTGGCGCTGACCGGCTACGGCCAGGCCAGCGACCGCGCCAGCTCGCGTGCGGCGGGGTTCGATCATCACCTGGTGAAGCCGGTGGATGCGGGGCAGTTGCTGGCGTTGCTGGATGAGCGGGTGGAGGCGCAGGCTTAGAAGTCGGCCGGCGGCTGTGACCGTACGGTGGGCACTCCGTGCCCACGCGGAACGGCGATCATTGTTGGCATTGATCGATGACGCGGCGGCGGCCCTCCGGTAACACATCCGGATGATCATTTGCATACGCCTCGTCCTGGCGGCATGCACGATACGAACGTAGCCAACACCACGCACACATCCGCGTGGGCACTCCGTGCCCACGCGGAACGGCGATCATTGTTGGCATTGCTCGATGACGCGGTGGCGGCCTTCCGGTAAGGCATCCGGATGATCATTTGCATAAGCTTCGTCCTGGCGGCATGCACGATACAAACGCGGCCAACACCACGCGAGCATCCGCGTGGGCACGTCATTGATGCCCCCGGCATCAATGACCCCACCGTACGGTTACGGCCAACACAGCGATCTTCCGATAACTGATTTCTCGTTTTTCACAACGACCGCCCCGCGCCGCCCATTTTTGTACTATCATAAGTTACATGAGACGCGACAGCAAACTATCCTCGGTCCTGCACCTGCTCCTGCACATGGCCCACAGCGACCGGCCGCTCACTTCCGACGAGCTGGCCAGTTTCCTCCACACGAACCCGGTGCTGGTGCGGCGCACCCTGGCCGGGCTGCGCGAGCGCGGTTATGTCGGCTCGGGCAAGGGCCATGGCGGCGGCTGGATCGTCACGGCCGACCTGCACACGACCACCCTGCGCGACATCTACGACGCCGTCGGCGCGCCGACCGTGTTCGCGATGGGGAACCGGGTCGACGCGCCAAGCTGCCTGGTCGAGAAAGTGGTCAACCAGTCGTTGGCCTCGGCCTTCGACGAAGCCGAAGCCCTGCTGATCAGCCGCTTCGCCGGCGTCACGCTGGCCGAGCTGTCCGAACGCTTCAACACGCAGTACACCCAACATCGAGGAGCCCACCATGCCCACCACCCCAAACCAGACTGAGTTCGACGCCATCGTCATCGGCGGCAGCTATGCCGGCCTGTCCGCCGCCATGCAACTGGCGCGGGCACGCCGCCGCGTGCTGGTGATCGACGCCGGCCAGCGCCGCAACCGCTTCGCCACGCATTCGCACGGCTTCCTCACGCAGGACGGCACCGAGGCCGCCGCCATCGCCGCCCAGGGCCGCGCCCAGCTGCTGGCGTATCCAAACGTGCGCTGGGTCGAAGGCAAGGCGGTGCAGGCCGTGTCCGAGGGCGATGGTTTTCGCATCGCGCTGGACGATGGCGCCAGCGTACACGGGCGGCGCCTGGTGCTGGCCACCGGCGTGATCGACGACCTGCCGGCCATCGCGGGCCTGCGCGAGCGCTGGGGCCAGAGCGCGTTACACTGCCCCTACTGCCACGGCTATGAACTGGACGGAGGCGCGATCGGCGTCATCGCCACCGGCGAGCTGTCGATGCACCATGCGCTGATGCTGCCGGACTGGGGTTCGGTGACGCTGTTCCTGAACGGCGCCTTCGAACCGGATGCGGCGCAGCTGGCGGCGCTGGCCAGCCGGGGCGTGACGCTGGAGCGCACTCTGGTGGCGCGCATCGAGGGCGAGGCCGACGTGGTGCTGCTTGACGGCCGCACGCTGCCGATGGCGGGGCTGTTCGTGATGCCGCAGATGCGCATGGCCAGTCCGATCGCGGAGCAGCTCGGGTGCGCGATGGAAGATGGGCATGCGGGCCAGTTCGTGCGCACCGATGTGATGAAGGCCAGCAGCGTGGCGGGCGTGTTCTGCTGCGGCGACATGGCGCGCGCAGCGGGGAACGTGGCGATGGCCGTGGCGGATGGGGCGATGGCGGGGGTAGGGGCGCACAGGTCGTTGATTGCAGAACTCAACGCTCCAGCCTGATTCTGACCTGGGACGGCAACCGTACGGTGGGCACGCTGTGCCCACGCGGAATGCCGCGCATTGCCAGCTTCCTTCGATGACGCGGTGCGGGCCGACCGCTAACGTGTCCAAATGATCATCCGGATACGCCGCGTTTTGGCGGCATGCACGATACAAACGCGGCCAACACCACGCACGCATCCGCGTGGGCACGGAGTGCCCACCGTACGGTTACCGCCGCCGGCACAATCGCGCGTCGCGTGAACACTATCCCCACCCTCCTGCCGCGTTCCCATTGGTGCTAGACTGCACGCGCCGACCGACTTCCGACGCTCCCGCATTCGATGCCCGATTCAAGCCTGTTCAAACACCTTACCGCCAGCACCATCGTCACGGCCACCTGCGTCCTCGGCCTGCTGTATTTCGGCCGCGACGTGCTCGAACCGCTGGCGCTGGCCTCGATCCTGAGCCTGGTACTTGCGCCCCTGATCCGCACCCTGCGCCGCGTCGGCCTGCCGCAGCTGCCGGCCACGCTGCTGTCGGTGGTCCTGGCCGGCACCTGCGTGGTCGGCATCGGCACCATCCTCGCCTTCCAGCTGGTCGCCGTCACGCGCGACCTGCCGCAGTACCGCGCGGCCATCAAATCCAAAGTGGAAAAGGTACGCGAGATCACCGAGCGCCCCTTCGCCCGCCTCGAGGCCGAGTTGAGCGCGGTCACGCCGCAATTCGCGCCGCCGCCGGCGCCGCCGGTGACGGTCAAGCGCGGCACGCTGACCACCGCCGCGAATCAACCGCTGCCGGTGGAAGTGCGCGCCCCGCGCCCGACCACGCGCGATGCGCTGGCGCGCCTGCTGTCGCTGGTGCTGGGGCCGATCGGCGAGGCCGGCCTGGTGCTGGTGCTGCTGGTCTTCATCCTGCTCGAACACGAATCCCTGCGCGACCGCGCGATCCGGCTTGCCGGCCAAGCCGAGATCGGCCGCACCGTGCGTGCCCTGGCCGATGCCACGCGCGGCGTATCGCGCTTCTTCCTGTCGCAGTTCATCGTGAACCTGACGTTCGGCGCCCTGATCGGCGCGGTGCTGTGGGCCTTTGGGGTACCGCACGCGCTGCTGTGGGGCGCCCTGAGTGGCTTGATGCGCTTCGTGCCCTACCTCGGCATCATGGCCGCGGGCGCCATGATCGCCGTGTTCGTGGCCGCCATCGACCCGGGCTGGACCCTGGCCCTGTCCTGCCTGGCCGTGTTCGTGGGGCTGGAGCTGCTGGTAGCGAACGTGATCGAGCCGAAGGTGTACGGCCACAGTTCCGGTTTGTCGCCGCTGGCAGTGATCGTCTCGGCGCTGTTCTGGGGCGCGCTGTGGGGGCCGATCGGCCTGCTGCTCTCGACCCCGCTGACCCTGTGCCTGGTGGTGGCCGGGCGCCACGTGCGGGCGCTCGAACCCGTCACCATCCTGCTCGGCGAGGTGCCGAACGTGACCCACTCGCAGCGCTTCTACCAGCGCGTGCTGAGCGGCGACCGGCGCGCCATCATCGAGGACGCGCGCGGCTACATCGCGCGCCACGGCTTTGCGCGCTATTGCGACCAGGTGCTGCTGCCCGGCCTGGTGCTGGCCGCGGCCGAGCAGCGCGGCAACCAGATCGACAATGCGCAGGCCGAGCATATCCGCGCCACGATCGCCGACGTCGCCAACGCGCTCACGCCGGTCTCGGCCTACCCGGGCAACCGCCGGCGCCAGCGCGTGTCGCTGCTCGACGCGAACGTCGGCGCCCACCTGCGCAAGATGCGCGAAGAGAAGCTGGGCCGCTGGCAGGGTTCGCTCGACGTGCCCGCGCGCTCGGTGGTGCTGTGCGCCGGCCTCGCCACCGAACGCGACGACCTCCTCACCGAGCTGCTGGTGCGCACCCTGCGCGAAGCCGACATCGATGCGCGCAGCACAGTCGTCGGCGCCGAGCAGGAAAGCCCGGGGCCCGATGCGGCCGACCTGATTTCGACCGTGTTCATCACCTACCCGGTCGAAGCCACGCTGGCGCAGTGGCTGGACGCGGCGCAGGACCTGCACGCGCGCCTGCCGAACGTGCTGCTGGTGACGATCCGCCTGCCCTTCGGCGAAGCCTCGGTCAGCCAGGCCGTGGTGCAGGACCATGTCGACATGGTGCTGCGCTCGTTCGAGGAGGGCCTGGCCTTCGTGGCGCCGGAACGTACCGCGCAGGCTGCCTGACCCTGGCGGAACAAGGCCTGCGGGCGCTCTTGTGTATCATGCAAGTGCGCCCACCGATTCCCTTGTCAGCATGACCTACCGTCTCGCCATCTTCGACTTCGACGGCACGCTCGCCGACTCGTTTCCCTTCTTCCTCAGCGTGTTCAACCAGATCGCCGACCAGCACGGTTTCCGGCGCATCGACATCACGCAGGTGGAACGCCTGCGCCACTACGAACCGCGCGACATGATGCGTCACGTCGGCATGCCGCCCTGGAAGCTGCCCCTGGCCGCCGCCAGCTTCAAGAACCTGATGAGCGAGAACGCCGGCCAGGTGCGCCTGTTCCCGCAGGTCGACCACGCCCTGCGCGAACTGGCGCGCGGCAATCTCGAGCTGACCATCGTGTCGTCGAATTCCGAATACAACGTGCGCCAGGTGCTGGGGCCGGAGCTGGCTTCCTTGATCAGCCAGTATGAATGCGGGATGTCGATTTTCGGGAAGACCTCGCGCATCCGCAAGGTGGTAAAGCGGGCGATGGTGGAGCCGGCCGCGGCGCTCTACATCGGCGACCAGGCCACCGATGCCGAAGCCGCGCGCAAGGCCGGCGTCGATTTCGCGGCGGTGCATTGGGGGTATGCGCCGATCGAGGTGCTGCGCAAGGTGGCGCCGGAGCATGAGTTCGATATGCCGGGAGCGCTGGCAGGAATCGCAAACCTGTAGGGTGGGCACCCTGTGCCCACGCGGAACTGTGAACAGTGTTAGCAGAGTTCACGGAACATCGTTAACGCCAACAATACTCCGCAGCGTTAGCTAGCAATAACCATCGTTCCGCGTGGGCACGTCATTGATGCCCCCAGCATCAATGACCCCACCGTACATGCGCCACCCGCCCGGCCAAAATAAGGCCGCCGCCTGCAAGAAATTACTTCGCATGCTAAACTTTAGCACTCAAACGAATTACTTCTCGGCATGGAATCCTTCGATCAAACCCTGATGCAACTCACCGCGACGCTGACCCACGCCTCGCGCGCCTACAAGGCCATGGCGGACAAGGTCGCCTCGCAGTACAGCCTGTCCCAGGCCACCGCCCTGCCGGTGCTGATCCTCGGCCGCCTCGGCCAGGACGGCGTGCGCCCCGGCGTGCTGGCCGACGCACTGGGCCTGGAAGCCTCGTCGCTGGTGCGCGTGATCGACCTGCTCATCGAAAACGGCCTGGTCCAGCGCCACGAAGACCCGCAGGACCGCCGCGCCAAGCTGCTGCAGCTCACCGCCGACGGCCAGACCCGCGCCGCCCAGATGGAAGCAGCGCTGATGCCTTTCCGCCGCAATTTGTTCGCGGAGTTCGAGCAAGCCGACATCGATGCCTGCCTGCGCGTACTCACCGGCCTGCAATCGAAGACCCGGTCCTGCGACCCGATTACCGGGGACAAGCAGGCGTGAAGCTCTTCAGCAAGGCCGAAGTCCTGTTTTCGGTAAAAAGTTTCACGGCAGCGATGCTCGCGCTTTACCTGGCGATGCGCATCGGACTGCCGCGTCCATTCTGGGCACTGATGACGGCCTACATCGTCGGCGCCCCCTTCTCCGGCCCCACCCGCTCGAAGGCCCTGTACCGCTTCGGCGGCACTTTCCTCGGCGCCTTTGCCACCGTGCTGATCGTGCCGGCGTTTGCGAATTCGCCCGAGCTGCTGTCGCTGGCGCTGGCGCTGTGGGTCGGCGGCTGCCTGTACGTGTCGCTGCTGGACCGCACGCCGCGTTCCTACCTGATGATGCTGGCCGGGTACACCGCCGGCCTGATCGCCTTCCCGGCCGTGAACGACCCCGGCACCATCTTCGACATCGCCCTGGCGCGTGTCGAAGAAATTTTGCTCGGTATCACCTGCGCCACCGTCGTGCATTCGCTGGTGTTCCCGCAAAGCTTTGGCCCGGTGATGCTGGCCCGCCTCGACCACGCCCTGCGCGACGCCCGCAACTGGATCGCCGATGCACTGTCGCCGAATGGTGACGCCAACAGCCCGGGCGACCGCCGCAAGCTGGCCGGCGACATCACCGAGCTGCGCATGATGGCCGTGCACCTGCCCTTCGACACCTCGCACCTGCGCTGGACCGGCCGCGCCATCCACGCCCTGCAGGAACGCCTGGCCGCGATGGTGCCGATGCTCTCGGCCATCGAAGACCGCCTGCTGGCGCTGCGCCAGCTCGGCGCCCTGGAAGAAAATTCGCGCTGGCGCACCCTGCTGGCCGACATAACCGCCTGGGCCGGCACCCGCAAGGACGACACACCGCAAGACCCGCAGCGCCTGCGCGCCGCCATCGATGCCCTGGCGCCCCAGCCTTCGCGCAACAGCAGCTGGCTGGAACTGGTGCAGATGAATCTGGCAGCGCGCCTGCGCGCCCTGGTCGACGCCGGCGCCGAGGCGCAAACGCTGCGCCGCCACATCGGGGCCGGCGCGACAGGCGCCCTGCCGCTCGAAGCGCGCCACCTGCCCGGCGTGCCGGCCAACGCCCTGCACCTGGACCGCGGCATGGCCGTGGTGTCGTCGCTGGCCGCGGTCATCGCCACCCTGGCCGGCTGCGCCTTCTGGATCGCCACCGGCTGGCCTTCGGGCGCGGCAATGCCGATGATGGCCGCCGTGATGTCCTGCTTCTTCGCCACCCAGGACGACCCGGTGCCGTTCATCAAAGGCTTCCTGGTGTGGACGATTTATTCGGTGCCGCTGTCGGCCTTTTATTTGCTGGCGGTGCTGCCGGCGATCCACAGCTTCGAGATGCTGGTGCTGGCCTGCGCCCCGGCCTTCCTGGTACTGGGTGCGCTGATCGCGCGGCCTGCCACCTTCGGCCGCGCCATGCCTTTCTTGTTCGGCATCGGCGGCACCCTGGCCCTGCAGGACACCAACACGGCCGACGCCGCCTCCTTCATCAACTCGACCCTGGCGCAGCTGGCCGGGCTGGCGCTGGCGGTGCTGGTGATCGGCGTGTTCCGCAGCGTCAGCGCCGGCTGGACCGCGCGCCGCCTGCTGCGTGCCGGCTGGAAGGAACTTGCCAACCTGGGCGCTGGGCGCCAGGCGCCGTCGGTGCCGGAATTTTCCGCGCGCATGGTGGATCGCATCGCCCTGCTGACGCCGCGCCTGGCCATGGCCGGCGCCCAGCAGGATTTACAGGCGGCCGATGCCCTGGTCGATTTGCGCATCGGCCTGAACATGACGCAATTGCTGGCCGCGCGCCACGAACTCGGCCGCAGCCAGGCCGCGCTGTGGGCGCTGCTGGAACATTTGTCGCAGCACTTCGATGCGCGCCCACATGTCGATGCCGAAGAAGATGCGCGCCTGCTGGCCTCGCTCGACAACGCCCTGCGTTCGGTGAGCGCGGCGCAAACCTCAAGTGCGCAGCACGACGCCCTGGCGGCCTTGGCCGGCATCCGCCGCGACATGTTCCCCGAGGCGCCACCTTATCAACCCTCGCCCGTATTAGAGAAGGAGATCCGATGATCGGCGAAGTCAGCCTCTACGGCATCTATGTTCCCCCGCTGCTGCTGCTGGCCCTGCTCGCGCTCGTGGTCTCGCGCCTGTTCAACTGGGTGCTCGCGCGCACCGGCTTGTACCGCCACATCTGGCATCCGGCGCTGTTCGATTTTTCACTGTTCGTCATCGTGCTCGGCGCGCTGGTGTTCTTTGGTTCCAATCTGTTCTGAATTTACTTTGACCATGTTCAAGAAATTTTCTCTTCCGGCAGTGGGCCGGGTCGCTATTACCCTGATCGCCGCCGCCGGCGCCGTGTATGCGGGCTGGCAGTTGTGGCGCCATTACGAAGTCGAACCCTGGACCCGCGACGGCCGCGTCAAGGCCTACGTGGTGCAGGTGGCGCCCGACGTCACCGGCCAGGTGACCAAGGTGTACGTGCACGACAACCAGCAGGTGAATGCGGGCGATCTGCTGTTCGAAGTCGACCGCGCGCGTTTCGAGCTGGCCCTGCGCCAGGCCGAGGCCGCCGAGCAATCGGCCCAGGCCGCGTTGAACCAGGCCCAGCGCGAATCGCGCCGCAACGTCCAGCTCGACGACCTGGTGGCGCTTGAGACCCGCGAGCAAGGCCAGTCGCGCGTGGAAACGGCGCGCGCCGCGCTGGCCCAGGCCGTGGTGAACCGCGATACCGCCAGGCTGAACCTGGAACGCACGCAGGTGAAATCGGTAGTCAACGGCTTTGTTACCAACCTCGACTTGCGGCCGGGCGCGTACGTCAGCGCCAGCCATCCGGTGATGGCCCTGGTCGACCGCGGCTCCTTCTATGTCGAAGGCTATTTTGAAGAAACCAAGCTGCCGATGATCCACCTGGGCGACCGCGTGAGCGTGTCGCTGATGGGCGCGCAGCAAAAGCTGGGCGGCCGCGTGGAAAGCTTTGCCGAAGGGATTTCGGACCGCGACCGCACCACCGGCACCAATCTGCTGCCGAACATTAACCCGACCTTCAACTGGGTCCGCCTGGCGCAGCGCATTCCGGTGCGCGTGGCGCTCGATCCGGTGCCCGCCAACGTGCGCCTGGTCGCCGGCCAGACCGCCACCGTGCAGGTGTTGCCGGGCGAGGCCAAGCCTGCTCCTCGTGCACAAGCGATGGCGGCACCGGGTTCGTTGAAAAACTGATGGCTTGATCATGATGGACTATCGAACTTTTCCCTTGAAAGCGGTGGCGGTCGCGGCCTTGCTGGCCGTGAGTGCCTGCACCACCACCGTCGGCCCCGACTACCATGTTCCGGACGAGGCTGCCGTGAAGCGGCCCGATGCCGCAGCGCCGTTCGTTGGCGCGGCCGAACCGGCCTTCCAGTCCGCGCCGCTGCCGAAGCAATGGTGGCGCCTGTACCACGACAGCACGCTCGACGGGCTGGTGGACAAGGCCTTTGCCGCCAACACCGACTTGCGCGTGGCCGCCGCCAACCTGGCGCGCGCCCGCGCCGTGCTGTCGGAAGCGGAAGAACTGCGCCGGCCGGAAGCCAGCGTCTCGGCCGCTCCGGCGTACGGCCGCGCATCCGGCGCCGCGAATGGCGTGCCTGGCTCGATGGCGGACCGCGCCACCTATGACACCGGCCTGCACGTGTCTTACCAGCTCGATTTGTTCGGCAAGATCCGGCGCGCCGTGGAAGCGGCCGGCGCCGATACCGACGTTGCCCAGGCCGCACTCGACCTGACCCGGGTAACGGTGGCCGCCGACACGGCGCGCGCCTATGCCGAAGCCTGCTCGGCCGGACAGCAGATCGCGATTGCCCAGCAATCGGTCGACCTGCAGCGCAAGTTTGCCGATTCCACCGCGCAGCGCGTGAAACTGGGCCGCGGCACGGCGCTCGACAACAGCCGTGCGCTGGGCCAGCTGGAACAATTGCGCGCGGCCCTGCCGCCGCTGGCGGCGCAGCGCCGCACGGCCCTGTACCGGCTGGCGGTGCTCACCGGCGAGACGCCGGGCAATTTCCCGAAAGAGGTTGCACAGTGTGCGAAAGTGCCGCAGCTGGCGGCGGCGATTCCTGTGGGCGATGGCGCTGCCTTGCTGCGCCGGCGCCCGGATATCCGCCAGGCCGAGCGCACGCTGGCGGGCGCGACGGCGCGCATCGGCGTGGCGACGGCGGACCTGTATCCGCAGATCAGCTTGGGACTGACGGCTGGCAGCAGCGGCGGCTTGTCGGGACTTGGCGAAGGCAATACCTTCCGCTACAGCCTGGGGCCGCTGATTTCATGGACGATTCCCTCGACCGGGACGGCACGCGTGCGCATCGAGCAGGCAGAGGCGAGCACGGCGGCATCGCTGGCGCGTTTCGACGGCGTGGTGCTGAATGCCCTGCGCGAGACCGAGACGGCCCTGACGTCGTATGCGCGCGAGCTGGACCGGAACGCAGCCCTGAAGGCGGCGCGCGACCAGAGTGCGCTCGCGTCGAACCAGGCAGCCAGGCTGTACCGGTTTGGGCGCACGGACTTCCTGACCACGCTGGATGCGGAACGCACGCTGGCGTCGGCGCAGGCGTCAGTGGCGGCGTCGGATGCGAAGCTGGCGAGCGATCAGGTGGCATTGTTCCTGGCGCTGGGTGGCGGCTGGGAAAAGGCGAATTGAATGTAGGGTGAACAGGACGTTTGGGCCGGTGGCCCAGGAAGCGGACACCCGCGCGTTTAACGCAGTCAGTCTGATCGGCTTCCATCATTCATGGACATGGACCACAACAATGTCATGGCACGTGAAGTCGACCAGTGGACGTACGAGCATGAGAATGGCTGTCGAAATTTCTTACAGGCTAGTTTTGTTGGTTTTCGAGATCGTTGATTTATATAGGTAAATACAATTGGCATATAAATTGCTTATTGATAATAACCAATAACAATTCATCAATAACAAGGAAAACCATGTCCAAACTCTTGTCCACTCTTAAACGCGCCGGTCTCGCTGCCGTCGCCGGTACCATGTTGCTGGGTGCTGGTTCAGCCCACGCCGCCCTGCTGCTTGGCCAGGAACCGGATGCATCGCTGGTCGTCCACGCTGGAGGGTACGACTGGGTGTATGCCAGCCCATGTGGCGGCAACCCTGCCAACAGCTGCGACAAGGTCGCACCCCAGCACGGCTTTACGTTCGCCACCACCGAGCAATGGGAGGCCAGTTTCAGCGATGTGGATGCACTCTGGAACGCTTTCAACAAGAACGGCACCGTGCTGTGTGCGTCGGCGTATTTCTCGACTTTTTACGACCACTGCGACAGCGGCGATATCAAGGCGGGATGGGTCTGGGGCGCGCCTTTCGTGCCACAAGATTACGCGCAGGCCAGCTGGGGCGAAACCTTCCTGGTGCGCGCCGTTGCGCCGTCGGAAGTGCCGGAACCCGCCACGCTGGCGCTGACCGTGCTGGGCCTGGCTGGCGTGGCTGCCAGCCGCCGCAAGCGCACGAAGTAATCCGGCATGCGCCGACGAGCCGCCTGCGGGCGGCTTTTTTTTCGCCTGCCCGCTTTCCGTGCCTGGTTGCGTGGCTGGAAAGACGCGTTCTATACTGGCTGAGGCGCCACCTGCGCCGGACTACGGAACCCTTGATGCGAAAACTTCTCCTACTCACTCCCCTGCTGCTGGCCGGCTGCGTCGACGACTCGGCCACCTACTATATCGAGGGCAACACGCATGCGCTGACGGTGCGTGCGGTGCAGGAGCAGTTCTGGAAGAAGGAAGTGACGCTGGACCTGATCGCAGCGCGCATGCCCGATTGCCAGCGCCGCTTCGCGCTGGGCAAGATGCCGGTGTCGGATGTGGAACTCGAATTGTTCGGCTCTGGGGATAATGTCTATACGATCCGTTCCGGTGACACGGCCTGGCGCTTCGAAACCGGGGGCTGCAGCCAGATGGAAGAACCGGAACAGGTGACCGGGCAGCCGCTCGGCCTGTTCCACTTCGACGACAACAATAACCTGGTATTCGAAGAGGCGGAAGCGCCGAAGGAATGACCTGGTCAGAGCGCGCTATGGGCGCAGCCAGCCGCGCTTGATTGGCGTGCGCAATACGCGCCGATACACCACCTGCATCTGCGGCACTACCAGCGCCGCCAGCGCCTGTCCGGTGCGGGTATTCACCAGCACGGCTGCCAAGCCCGAGGTGACCAGGGCCCCGGCCATGTCCAGCGGCCAATGCACACCCAGGAACACCCGCGCCCAGGCCACGACCACGCCCAATACCAGCAAGGCAATGCCGAAGCGCCGTGCCGCGATCAGGGGGCCAAAAGCCAGCGCCAGCGCCACCGAGAACATGCTGGTGCCGTGGTCGCTCGGGAAGGAAGAATCCGGCGCGTGGAACATGAAGGTCTGCCCGACCTCGGCCATGAAGGGGCGCGGATGGAACCAGGCCAGGCCGATCATCTTGTTGAGCGTCAGGGCGATTACTGCGGCCATGAAAGCGCGCACGGCTGCTTCGCGCCCGGCGGTATCGCCGTGCATCCACATCAGCACCAGGCCGAGCGGCAGGATCATGATTACCCATTCGGCGGCAAACACGGCCCCATGCAGGCGCCAGCCTTCCAGGCCGGGAGCGGAATTGATCAGTGAAAACAGGTACAGGTTCAGTTGGTCGAACATCGGGGCGCCGGCTTGAATGGAAAACAATCGCTCCAGCGTAGCTCAGCCGTTTGGCGCGCACGCTTTGAAATCGCAACAGAATGTGACAAGGCAGGCATTGACTGCGCAGCACAGGCTGGTGCGATCGCTGTTGTTATCAGTTTATACAATTTTGGCGCAAACACGCCACACGGCTGAGCTGGGCTAGCGCGGCCGCATCAGCCGCTGCAGCTGGGCCAGCTCGACGTCGCGCCCGAGTGTGTCGAGCGTCTGCTCGAGCAGCGAGCGCTCGCCGTTGCGCAGCATGGTCCATTGTGTGAAGTATTCGTGCACGGTGCGCCAGGGCGGAAACTCGCGCGGCAAACTGCGCCAGGCGGCGCCCGTGTGCAGGAACCAGAGCACGGCGCAATACACGTCGTACAGATCGTGCTTGCGCGGACGCGTCTTGCGGCGCGCCGCTTCAAGTGTGTCGCGCACGAGCTCGAACTGCTCGCGCCCAATGTCGCTGGGGAATTCGGGCCGGGCCATCACGTTCTCCCCCTAAATCTACTTTGAGGGCGAAGTTAATGAACAGGTTCCGTTCTTCCAGACTTACCCAACGCTAAACATAGTTAATTTTTCGCTGGATTCCTGCTTCACAGGGGCCGGTTTCACTCTGCGCATGAAGCACAGGGCCAGCGCCTTCCCCTCCACAGGCCGACACGGTGGAACCCACCGCCATGTTTCTTAAATTGATTGCCGCGTTGACGTCGCGGTTATGGTACGTTGCGCATTCAGGGCAGGTCCACTGGCGTACGTCCAGGCTAAGTGCATCGAGCTTGTAACCACAGCACGAACAGGTCTTGCTGCTGGGGTACCAGCGATCGATGACGATGATTTGCCCACCGCGCCGCTGCGCTTTGTACACGAGCTGGCGGCGCAGTTCAGCGAAGCCCATGTCGGCTATCGCCCGTGAAAGGCTCCGGTTGCCGAGCATGCCCTTGACGTGTAGATCCTCAATGCCGATGGTGTGAAAGCGCCGGGTGATACTTGCGCTGAGCTGGTGCAAGCCATTCGCGCGCACGTTGGCGATCCTGGCATGCAGACGGGCCAGTCTGGCTCTTGCTTTCTTGCGATTGCACGAGCCTTTCACCTTGCGCGACAGAGCACGTGACAGTCGACGCAGGCGATCCAGCAAGGTTCGCAATGCCTTGGGTCCGACGACTGTCTCTCCTGTCGACAACGTGGCCAGGTGCGTCACGCCGAAGTCGATGCCGACCGCGCCTCCGTTTTCGGCTGGCGGCAGCTGCGCGTCGGAGGTGTCGATACTGACGCTGGCATACCAGTGGTCGGCCGTGCGTGAAACGGTCGCAGAAACAATCCGTCCTGTGTAGCGCAAGGCCTCACGCATCCTCAACCATCCGAGTTTAGGAATACGGATGCGTTTGCCATCGACCCGGAACTGGTCGTTGGTCAGTGTGAACCGGTCGTTGGCGCCCTTGCGCCGGAACTTCGGATAGCGAGCCCGTTTCTCGAAGAAATTCTGGAAAGCGCGGCCCAATTGCATGATCGCCATCTGTGGCGCATTCTTCGTCACATCCAGCATCCACGGGAAGTGCGTACGCTTGATGGCATTGAGCTGGCGCCGCAGCGCCGCCTCGTTTGGCTTGGGCAAGGCTGGGTTGCGTTTGCACGCTTCGAATTGCCGTCCCCATTCGGCCAGTGCCCAGTTGTAAGCGAACCGCGCGGTCCCGGCTGCACGCGTCAAATACGTTGCCTGCACCTTGTTGGGATCGAGCCGAATTCGATGGGCCAGGATCATCGCGCCTCCTTTGCCCATGTTCGACACTATCGATCAGTTATTGGTTCCGCTGACTACGGCTGCCATCGAGCCTTACAAAAAATATAGTACAAGTGCTTTCGTGATAGCAGCGGTTGTAAAAATCCTATCCATTCTGAATAGGATTGCATATGTTTAGATAAGTTACCGATTACTGTTAACAACCCGGGGGGCCGGGACGGCCCGGGATTTAGTCCCGCGCCAGCGCCAGGAACTCGGTGCGCAGCGCCAGGTTCGGCTGCAGTTCGCCCAGCATGGCCGAGGTAATGGTTTCCTCGCCCTGGGTGCGGATGCCGCGGCTTTCCATGCACATGTGGCGGCACTTGACGACCACGCCCACGGCCTTCGGCTCCAGCACTTCCATCAGCGCGTTGGCGATCTGCATGGTCATGCGTTCCTGCACCTGCAGGCGCTTCGAGAAGATGTCGACCAGGCGGGTCAGCTTCGACAGCCCGACGATCTTGCCGTTTGGTACATAGCCGACCGTGGCCTTGCCGAAGAACGGCGCCAGGTGGTGCTCGCAATGGCTGTAGACCGGGATGCCGCGCACCACGATCAGTTCGTTGTACTGCTCCGCGCCATCCTCGAAGGCCTTCAGGACTTCGACTGGATCCTGGCCGTAGCCGGAGGTCCAGTGTTTCCAGGCCTTGGCAACGCGCGCAGGCGTTTCGTGCAGGCCGGGACGGTCGGGATCTTCACCGAGGCTGGTCAGCAGACGGCGCCAATCCTGTTCGGTAAATGCTTCTTTGTCAGACATGAAATACCCTAAAAAAACGATTGCCGCCAGTATATAGAAAATGTGCGGATACTTCCGACGCCTGCCGATTCCTTGAGCAAAACGGACTCCTCTGTTGCGCGGATGCGCTAGCGTGAATGGGTTTTCATGCTAAAGGGAGGCGCTATGTTTGGCAGCTCGGTACTCGAATTGGCAATTGGATTGACGTTCTGTTACGGCACCGTGGCGCTGATCGTCGCCACCTTGCAGGAAGCGCTGGCGGCGGCATTCCGGCTGCGCGCCAACACCCTGCTGGCCGGCATCAAGAGCATGCTCAACGACCCGCGTTTCGACGCCCTGGCGCAAATGGTCTACGCGCATCCGCTGGTCAATCCGCACAGCAACGGCACGCCGGTCGACGAGCGCCACCTCGCGGCCCGTCCATCCTACATCGAACCGGCGCAGTTCGCGATTGCGCTGATCGACAGCATCCAGCGCGTCCCCGGCGATTTCGCGCGCCTGGGCGCCGACATCGACGCCATTGCCGATCCGCAGGTGCGGCGCGCCCTGCATGCGCTGTACGCGCGCGCCGGGGGCGACCTGGAACGCTTCCAGGCGCTGGTGGCGGGCTGGTTCGACAACGCCATGGAGCGCGTGTCCGGTGCCTATAAACGGCGCCAGCTGCTGATCTCGCTGCTGCTGTCGCTGCTGCTGGCGATTATGTTCAACATCGACAGCATCTCCCTGTTCCGCACCCTCTGGCAGCAGCCCCAGCTGGCGGCCCACATCGACGCCGTGCCCGGCGCCCTCGACGCCGCCACCCTGAGCAAACTGTGGGCGCTGCCGATCGGCTGGACGAGTTTCCCGCCGGTGTGGGATTCCGCCTTTGCCCTGCAGGCGGCCGGCTGGCTGATCACGGCGGCCACCACCCTGTTCGGTGCGCCGTTCTGGTTCGATTTGTTGCAGCGGGCAGTGCAATTGCGCGGGACCGGCGCGCGGCCGGAAGAAGCGCCGCGCACGCTGCCTGCTTCCATTCCAGTGAACGCGGCCGTTCCGTTGGTCCAGGTGCGTACTACGCCGGTTTTGCCGGCCGCTACCGAAAGCTGAAGTTTTACTTTCCAGCTGGCCGGTGCGCGTCGACTAGCACGCTAGAGACTGAAATGTGCGGCACGCGCTCTGGCCATTCGTCGCTTGGCCCAAACCAGCGCGCCTCGGCGAGCTCGCTGGCATCCACGCGGATCTCGCCGCCGGCATAGTCGGCGGTAAAGGCGATCATCAGCGAATGCGGGAAAGGCCAGGACTGGCTGGCGAAATACTGCAAATTCGTCACCCGCAAACCCACCTCTTCCATCACTTCACGGTGGATCGCTTCCTCGATCGATTCGCCCGCCTCCAGGAAACCTGCCAGCGGCGTGAAGCGCTTCGCCGCCGAGGCATGGTGCAGCGCCAGCAGCACCTTGTCGTCCTTCTTGATCAGGACCATCATCGCCGGCGAGATGCGCGGGTAGGCCAGGTGGCCGCAATGGGTGCACTTGAAACTGCGCTCGTGCATCAGGCGTTCCATGCGATGCGCACAGGCGCCGCAGTAGCGGTGGGTGCGCGCCCATTCGGCGATCTGGGCCGCGCGCCCGGCCACGCCGAGCCATTCCTCATCCATCTCGCCGAACAGCGAACGCAGGCCGCGCCAGGCATGGCCCGGCGGCACGGCATCCCCCTCGCTCCATCCGGCCTGGCAATAGCGCTCACCCAACAAGCCGACCGGCTGCATGTGCGCCGGGTCGAGGGCTAGCGTGGCCAGCGCCGCGGCATCAGGCAGCGCCAGGTCGTGCTCGCGCACCAGCAGGCGGCCCCCATGGAACAGGAAAGTGAGCGGATCGGGATGGGCTTGCGGCGCCATCAGCGCCGTGAAAGTGGAAGGCGTATGCAGCATGGAAGGACTCGGATGAGAAGGTGGTTTCATGATACCGCGAGCCGTGCGCGCCCGCCCGCGCCTGTTTGAAAACCGTGCCGAACTAATCGCAGCGCAGCGTGCTCCAAGTAGGCAGGACTGCTCATCCAATCGAGGAGCGTGACTCTAGTCGAACTAAATGGGTGTGTTCGTATCCAATTGTGATCATGGAAAACACAATGACAGTAGTTCAGACAGTCAGGTTACTCGGCATTACAGATCACTGGTATCTGCCGGTCCAGGTCGAGGTACCCGAGCGAGTGGCGCACCGGTCGCGGACGGGCAATGCGGTGATCGGTGTCGATCTGGGCGTGACGGCTGCGGCGACCCTGTCCAGCGGAGAGAAGATTGCCGCGCCTCGTCCGTTAAAAACTGCCCTGCGGCGCCTTCGCATCAGCAGCCGGCGCCAGTCGCGCAAGCTGGCCCGGGCCATCGCCGACGTCGGCTTTCATGCAATCCGGCGTCAGCTGCAATACAAGTCGGCCCGTTACGGCATCAGGATCGTGCTGGCCGACCGCTGGTACCCTTCCAGCAAGCTGTGTTCTGGGTGCGGGGCGCGCAATGGCGAGCTGATCCTGGGTGAACGGGTCTGGACCTGCGCCGCTTGCGGCATCCGCCACGACCGCCATGTCAACGCGGCCGTCAATTTGCAACGGCTCGCCACCGGCGCCCTTGCGGCGCGCACGGCGCTACCCGAGGCGAGTCAGGCGGTGACGCCTGGCACTGCCGCTGGAACGGTTCCGGCGGCAGGCGGGGAAGTGACGCCTGTCAGGCACGAACACGGTCAACAGGACGGTTCGGGGCAGGAAGAATACGCTGCGCACGTTTGCGCACGTTTTTGATAGCAGGCACCGTGCAACGCCGTCCGCTTTTCCACCGGCTCGACATCGGTTCCGTGGCCGTGTTCCGCGCCCTGCACCTGGGCGACATGCTGTGCGCGGTACCCGCCCTGCGCGCGCTGCGCACGGCGCTGCCGCATGCGCGCATCACCCTGGTCGGCCTGCCCTGGGCCGGCCAGTTCGCCGCGCGCTTTCGCCACTACATCGACGATTTCCTGCCCTTTCCCGGCCACCCGCTGCTGCCCGAGCAGCCGGTGCGGCACGAGGAACTGACGCCCTTCTACGCCGGCATGGGCGCGCGCGGCTTCACGCTGGCGCTGCAGCTGCACGGCAACGGCGGCATCAGCAACGAGATCGTGGCCGGCTTCGGCGCCCACGCCATGGCCGGCCACTGCCAGGGCAAGCCGGTGCTCACCGAGCGCACTATGTTGTTTCCCTACCCCGAGGTCGGGGCGGAATCCGACCGGCTGCTGCACCTGGTCGGGCGGCTGGGCGCCAGCGCGGTCGGCGACTACCTGGAATTTCCGCTGGCCCCGGAAGACCGGCAGGAACTGGAAGCGAGCGGCATCGCCGCAGGCCTGAAACCCGGCGGCTATATCTGCGTGCATCCCGGCGCGCGCAAGCGCGACAAGTGCTGGCCGGCGCGCCGCTTCGCTGAAGTGGCGGACCGCCTGGCGGCCGAATTCGGGGTCGACGTGGTGCTGACCGGCTCCGCCGACGAAGCCGACCTGGCCGGCGAAGTGGCGAGCCACATGCAGGCGCGCGCAGTGAACGCGGCCGCGCCGATCTCGATCGGGGCGATGGCGGTGCTGATGAAGCAGGCCCGGCTGCTGGTGTGCAACGACACCGGCGTGTCGCACATTGCCGCCGGCCTGCGCCTGAAAAGCGTGGTCATCTTCAGCAAGGCCGACATCGCGCGCCGGGCGCCGCTGGACCGCGACAACCACCGCTGCATCTGGGACCCGGACGCGCAGCGCTCGGCCGCCGTGCTCCAGCATGCACGCGCACTCCTGGCCGGGACCGACCCCAGCCGGCAACGCAGGGCGGGAATGTGGCCGTACTGGTAGCGCGGCGATACCCTGTCGGCCATTACGGCACGGCCCGCCCCACGCCGCGCGCCTGTCCGTACAGGTAGGGATTCAGCGAAGGATCGTTGTACATCTTGTACTGCCGGTACACCTTGAACCAGGCGCGCCCGGCCTCGGCCTCGCGCAGCAGGCGTTCCAGGCAGCCGGCCAGGTCGGTGCGCTGCTGCTGCAGGCGCTGCAGGCGAGCGGCGCAGGCCTGGACATGGGCGCTGCCGGCGTCGATGCGGCGCGTCTGTTCGCGCATGTGGTGGATCTTCAGGGCGAGGATGGACAGGCGGTCGACCATGGCGCCCGCGGTTTCGCTCGACAGCCAGGCGCCGGCGGCGGGCGCAGCGCCTGCCTGCGCCAGCGCGGCGAGGATGGCTTCGTCGATGGATTCGACGGCGTCGTTGCGCTGCTGGTTGTAGGCGTCGATGTGGCGCTTGCAGGCGGCGATGTCGCTGGCGGCTACGTCGCGCCGGCGCGCCTTGTCTTCTTCTCGCCACAGCAGCAGATTAAATTCGTGGTTCGCGGCGATGGCCGGCCAGGCGCCGCGGCCCGTGATTGGCACCGGCCCGTCGCTGGCGGACAGCCGCAATACCGCATCGTGATACTGGGTGATCGAGCGTACATCGGGTTCGTGCAGCATCGCGCCTCCTGGTTGCGAGCAGGGTTGCTCGGCTCATCATTGGAGGCAGGTAGGGGCTTGAAAGTTCTGCGCCATTGGAGTGTACTTTACGAGAGCGCAAACACGCAGTGAATACGAACGCGGCTCCTCCCCCCACCCTGTTTTCACGACCATCATGCAAACGCTTGTAGACCCCCGCGCGCACCACCCGCGCCCCCAGATGGTGCGCCAGCAATGGGCCAGCCTCGACGGCTGCTGGGAATTCGCTTTCGACGACCTCGATGCCGGCCTGCACGAGCATTGGTTCGACGGCCGCACGCTTCCGCAGCACATCCTGGTGCCCTTTCCCTATCAATCCCGGGCCTCCGGTATCGGCACCCGCGAAGTCCACGAGATCATGTGGTACAGCCGCAGCTTCGAGGTGCCCGAAGGCTGGGACTACGGCGCCCTGCTGCTGCATTTCGGCGCTGTCGACTACCGCGCCGACGTCTGGATCAACGGCCGCGTTGCCGGGCGCAACCGCGGCGGCCACGTGCCGTTTTCCTTCGACATCGCGCCCTGGCTGAAGCCGGGCACGAACCGCGTCACCCTGCGCGTGGAAGACCGGCAGGACCCGTATCAACCGCGCGGCAAGCAGTCGTCCTCGGGCACGCCGGTGCGCATCTATTATTACTGCACCAGCGGCATCTGGCAAAACGTCTGGCTCGAACCGGTTCCGGCGCTGCGCATTGACCACCTGCGCATCATCGATGCGCATCCGGACGGCACGCTGGCCCTGACCGTCCACCTGCACGGCCCGGCGGGCGACTGGGAAGCCGAGCTCGACGTATTGGAGAGCCTGGACTCGGAACAGGTCTGCGCCACGGCGCGCGCCGCCAGCCGCGGCGCCAGCCTCGGCCTGCACACGCATATCCCGGACCCGCGCCCCTGGTCGCCCGCCGCGCCGCACCTGTACAAGCTGCGCGTGCGCCTGCTGCATCGCGGCCAGCTGGTGGACAGTGTCGAGGCCTATGCCGGCCTGCGTTCGATTGAGCTGAAGGACGGTTTCTTCCACCTGAACGGCAAGCGCACCTTTCTACTGATGGCGCTCGACCAGGGCTACTGGCCCGACACCCTGCTGGCCGCGCCGTCCGACGACGCCTTGCGCGCAGATGTCGAATGGGCGCGCCGCTTCGGTTTCAACGGCGTGCGCAAGCACCAGAAGATCGAGCACGAACGCTGGCTCTACTGGTGCGACGTGCTGGGCCTGATGGTGTGGGAAGAAATGCCGAACGCGCGCTCCT
>Ga0308160_10001315_pt1 | contig 36005 bp, 52 predicted proteins | sample PhyFR1_FD_201036 | JGI IMG/M metagenome (GOLD analysis project Ga0308160, IMG submission 201036) | Phyllosphere microbial communities from UC Gill Tract Community Farm, Albany, California, United States - DLSLF.R1 | ecosystem: Host-associated > Plants > Phyllosphere > Unclassified | place: USA... | reverse complement strand
TAACGTCCCTTGACACCCTTGGGTCGACCTTTAACACCCTTGTTCGCTCCCTTGGCAATGACAATCTTTTTCTCCGGTCGCTTCTCACTACTCTTTGATTTTCCAATCAATTTCCCGACCTGCCTAGCCTTTTCATTCTCGTTCAAATCATCAGTCTCCATAATGCCATCAGCCTTCTTTTTGGCTTTGGTGAGACGTTGAACTGCCTTGAACTTCTTTCGGGCTTTGGCTTCAGCGACCTTCTTGATCGGTCGGGCGTCGAGTGCACGTTGCTTTTCTCGGAGGACGTTGATGGCTTCTTTCGTAATGGGGATGTTGGCCTTGTAGTATTTCGATTCGTCGTCGAGGAACCAACTGGGTAGACCGTCCTTGTTGTTCATCGTGAGACGGTTGAACCCTTGGTCGATCAGTTGAGAGGCGGTGATTTTTCGGTTGACAAGTTGGGTAGCGAGTTCTACTGCTTCGGCAGTGAGAAGACCCTTGTCTAATTCGTCAGGACGGCATTCAAGATGTGTATGTGAAACGACATACCCTTGACGATCTGTCGCTTGACCTCATCCTGATCCTCATCATCGACGTCCCACTCTTCACCATCATGCTCGGGCGCACGGACAATCTCAAAGTCATCGTCCTCGGGCTGACAGTCAGCTCGATCCGCGTCGACGTGCGTAGTACTCACAGTATCTTCATCGGCATCACTCAGAGCAGGTGCCTCCATATCTACGTCCTCGTCGACCTCGGCATCATCAGACTCGTCATCACCGTCCATGCTCTCGTCCTCTTCCTCTGCCTCTTCCTCCTCCTCCTCCTCCGCATCCAAAGCAGCGAGATCGCCAACGCCCTTGAACACCGACTGGTCGAACCAGAGCTGAGCTTGACGGCTCATCTGAGCCCTCTGTTCACGATCCTGCAGACTCGTCACCAATGCCCTTGGCGCCGTCGCTGGCTTCTCTGCCTTGGTTCTCGTTGCAGGTCGAGCCTTTTCGGGTTTTGGCTTCTCGTCCCCGGCCTCTGACTCGCTATCCGAATCCTCCTCCCCAATAGCAGCTTTCCTGGCGGCCAGTCTTTCCCATCCACCTTCCTCACTCTCCTCTCCCTCATCTTCTTCCTCGGCATCACCTCGACGAGGGACCCTCACCATCCTGCTTCCCACCTCGGCATCACTCTCGGCGTCACTTCCCTGCTGAATACCGTGCCAGGCATCAAAGTTCTTGTCCTTCATCCTAGCCTGCTTGACTTTCCACTTGGCATCCCTCTCATTCATCCGATCCTTGTATTGATCATACAGTTCATCCAGTTCTCCTTCGAGAGCTTGTGTTCGGTACTCCCTTTCTTCTTCGGAATCTTCAAACTCGATCTCGGATTCGCTCGATTCGGCAGCTTCCTCCTCGTCCTCCTCGGCAGCCTCGTCTCGGATGACATCCCCTAGAGCCTTCTTGCCAAGTGATCGCCTGCCCATCTCCTTCTCTCCCTCTCCCAGATCAAAGACATCGTCTTCACCCTGTAGAGCTCGGTCATCGACATCGAGATCGGCAGGTGCAGTCATGTTGAGTCGTAGCTTGAGTTGGTCTCGCTGTTTCTTTTCGTTGGAACGCTTCTTGTCCTTCTTTTGACCCTTGGACTTCTCCTCATGTAGACGTTTGAGCTGATTGTCAGCAAAAGCATGGAGATTGACCGACTTACCTCCTCGGAGATCTGTTCCTCCTCGTCTATTGGCTCGATGTTGACTTCCTCAGTCGCGTCGGCTGCTGGATCCGCCTTGACATCAAGGCCGATCTCCAATCGAATAGCCAATCTCCACTTCATCAACGCCTTGAAATCTCCTTTTCCGAGAACTTTGAGATCTTCACAGTTGGCCAGAATCTCTGGCTTCGTATGGCGCGACTTGAGCCACCTGTCATCAGCTCAATCTCCCAATGTATCCCTCACTGTTTCTCCTCGTCAGTCTCGAATACGATCCTGTTCATGGACCCAAGCAAGACAACAGGATCGGCAACCTTGACGAACTCGGTCGCTGTAGCCTTGTGGAACAAGAGGTAATCTCCATCGGCATATCCCTCTCGTGCCCTCCTCTTCTTCTCTGGATGAAAGACGTTGGCGGTAGCATGTGTGTTGGGAGCGATGGCGGCGGTGTTTTGTGACGAATTGGGATCGGCAGGGTTGAGAGTGATGGAGGCGGGGAGGGTGGAGACGTCCTTGAAGACGTGCTTGGCCTCCAAGAATTTGGGATCGATATGTTTTGGGGCGAGGAAACCTTGACAAACAACGAAAATCTCTGCGGAGACGTTACTGAAATGTCAGTCGTAGAATCTCGAAATGAGTTAAGGGGGGCCTACCGTGACGAAGGAGGTTTGGTGGCTTCGACAGTCTTGAATAATTGTCCAAAGACCCACATCAACGCATTGTAATCCTGACTTCTGAACACCTTGGTAACGAATAGACCATCCTTCTTCAAGAATTCGGTAGCCAGCTTCAAAGACTGGAGCACCAATTCGTTCTGTGTGAAAGCATCTTGTACCCAAGCGGAACCGACGTTAGGAGCACCATCGTGAAGAACCAGATCCGCTTTCCAATCGTGCATGTTCAGCTTGAGCTGTTGTCGACAATGAGGCGTGGTGATATCGGAAACAAAGGTCGTGACGTGCGGCAGAGGTCGAATGGGATTTAAATCGACACCGAGAATAAGTGATCCTTTAGGCATGTACCTCTCGGCAACCTGCAACCAACCACCAGGAGCAGCACACAGATCGATACAGCATTTCGACTTGGACAAGAAATCGTACTTTCGGTTCAAGTGGATAAGCTTGCTGCACGATTAGCGTGTTGTCTTTTGAACCGACGTGTGGCAAGTGAACGACATACAAAGCGGAACGAGCTCGATATCCCTGTTCTTTTGCGAGCTTATAGAATTTATCCAGACGACCTTTACCGGTCTTTTTGTCGTGTTTACCCATCTTTACTAGAGGGTGAGGTGGGTTATGGGTTGATAGAGGTGGTCAAGTGAATGCAAGGACCGGCAAAAAGTCAATTCTAGGCACACGGAGATCAAGAAGATGTCCGGTTGAAGTATGTTCCAAAGGGTAGGATTAGATAACATCTGCAATGGTTCCTGGACTACGGCGCGTCGCGAGAAGAAAGGTAAAATCAAAGTGAAACGCTGTGTGTGTAAAGGAGGAAGGACAATCAACAACGATCACACCGACGACGACAACGATTGATACTGACAGCGACAGCATCATCGATCACACGATAATCTACGGCCACTAGCGTCTAGCAGCCAGCATGATAATGCTCACACGAATCTAAATAATCGATATCCGACAACAACTCGACATCTACGACAACACCGACACACACCATGTCTGACCAAGCACCTTCGCCACCGCAAGGCATCCCATCCTCGCCTTCTATCTTTGCATATCAGACGCGCCTACTCCAAAGAACATCCTCCACTTCCAACAACCCCTCGCACCGGACCACACCCGGTTCGACCTCGGCTAGTAATTTCAGCTCATTAGCTGCTATGGCGGGTAAAGGGAATTCACCACCCAGTACACCCATCAGAAGGAATGTCGCGAGGATGATTGCCAATGGACGGGATACTGAAGGTTCAGGAGCAAGTGCTGCTCCCACCGGAAGGGAGGTGGGATTGGGAATAGGAATGGACAAGCCGTACGGACATGCACGGACTGGGAAATCAGTAGACTTGGTCAGAGGATGGGAAGCCAAGATCAACAAAGCGAATGATGCAGTATCGAATCCTAGTCCGACCAAAGGATCCGTCCGACAATTCCCTTCCTCGAGCACAAGCATGCCTCCCCCACCACTACCTACTGCCACCCCTTCGTCGACATCCAGCGCCTTTTCCGACCGGTCCAGTCCTTTACTAGCATCAAGCTCTAGGGCCAGTATGGACGCACCAGCAACTCCTGTTTCTGCCATCTCGTCAAGGATGCAGAAACGGTCGACAGTCTCTGGGATGGATGGATTTGACGCTTCCAAGATCCCGGCATCCACCTCGTCCGATAGTGAATCCGCTTTCCGACCTCGACCCGCTTCAATCTCGTCCTACACCTCGATGCTTTCGCCTCATTCTACTGGAGATAGCTCAGTCGCTAGCTCGCGAAGTCAGGCTACTGAAGACAGACTTGCCAGGGCGAAGGCCAATGCGCTCAAGAGGAGGGAAGCGAAAGCTGCTGCTTCTGGCATGCCTGTCGAGACCAGCAACGCTGTAGAGACTATCAAGGCCGTCTCCACCCCCGCTGCCGAAGTCGCTGAAGCTGTCTTGACGGTCAAAGCATCGGTCCCAGCTACACCCCAATCGACCCCTGCCAAAGGATCACCATTTGCCAATGTATTCGACAAGCCGACCGATGACGACCTGACACCAAAGAGGTCTGCTCCTCCTCGCAATACACCTATTTCATCCCGCATGTCGGCTCGGAATATATTTGAACAGCCCTCTGAACCCGTTGTCTCTTCTGGACCATCTTCGACTAAAGCCAAATACACTCCTTCGGGCTTATCTCTAGGCCAACCTTCCGTTCCTTCCGGCTTGGCTCCTCCTGCCGCACCATCTAGTGACAAGTATGGATCGATCAGTAAGACGGATAGGAGAAGACTAGGACGACATCTACCGCGTATAGCATCTGGTGGAGAGGGATGGGAGGGTGATGACTCAGAGCGGACCGTCTCTGGGCATCCTCGCGTACCATCCACTCTTGGTCGCAGTCAGGCCCCGCCATCACCGAAGGAGGAGAACATCCCACCACCATCACCTTCCAAGGCTACCTTCACCAGTACCTCAGCACCTACCCGTCCACGAGATGCGGAACCTCTCGCACCGATCAAATCGTCAAATGTTCCTTCTACACCCATCAGTGCGCCTTCGACCGTCAGCAAGCGCAGATCAGCGTTCATGAGCCCTGGAAACAAGCCCGAGCTACCTAGTCATGTTGGTGTCAACTCGCCAAGGCCAGAGGTTGCAGGCGAGGAGATGAAGGGGTTGATGAGCGCTGTTGGAGCCATGTCGTTGCGAAATGGGAACAAAGATTCTGCAGACGGAGTGACAGGTCAGCTGCTGTGACATCCAGGCTGATAATAAGCTGACAAGCAGGAATGAGCAATCGTCTTCGTCTCTCCAAAACGGCGCTACCGCCCTCGGCAGCTTCTCGAGCGCTAGCTCCTACACCACTCCCATCTCGTCGCCTGATACAGACAAATTGGATGGACCGACGAAGGCACGATCTCCACGCTTACGAGTACCTCTGTCACGTCGGGGAAGCTCAACAGTGGATCGAGGGTTGTCTCGATGAAGAACTGGGTTTCGGAGTGACGGAGCTGGAAGATGGTCTGGTAGATGGGGTCGTTCTCGCCAAGTTGGCTCAGCGATTACAAGATGAAGGGGTTGTCAGGAGTATCTATACCGTACGTTTAGTTCGGATGTCTGAAGTGACGAGGAAGCTGATGAGGTAGGAAGGCAAACATCGATATAAGCAGACTGAAAATATCAATCATTTCCTGAAATTCATCAGGAGTGTCGGGATGCCCGAGGTGAGCTTTCTGGATGTATGCTCCCTTCGACCGAAAGCTGATCAGCAGACGTTCATCTTCGAGACGACCGATCTTTACAACAAGCGGAATGTCCCAAAAGTCATTTTCGGTATTCACGTCCTCAGGTTAGCTAGATAGAACCGTAGTTCTCAATCACCAGCTGACATCAGTCATTTGCTTGCTCGATTGGGTAAAGCCGAGAGGATCGGAAACTTGGTGGGACAATTCGAGTTTACTGGTACGTCTGTTCAGATCACTATGTCGATCACCAGCTGACGAGATAGATGAACAATTGGCAGCTACTCAGAAAGGTCTTCAGGGCGTAGCTATGCCTAACTTTGGTGACGCTCGGAATACCTTGGCCAAGGAAGCTAGTTGGGAGCCCGAGGAACCGGAAGAGTCGGAGGATGAACGTAAGCTACCTATTCCTCAGATGAAGAAAGCTGAACATCAGGACGCGATCGACTGCTTCTCGAATGCGAGCCGAACATTGTCCAGCTTCAATGCCGACTCCGAGGTCGTCTTGCTGCTCAGCGAGTGGCTAGAGTGCACGCTCAATTGGATCTCGCTGGCCCGATCATCAGACGATTCCAAGCCCGATCTCGAGGCGCTTTGTGCCGACGCACCCTACTTGCCGAGCACCAAGAACGTTTACAGCTTCACGGCTGGTCGACTTCACTACAAGCTGTCGCAAAAGCTCATACTGCTCGACGACAATGGAAAGCCCAGGTCGAGGGCATCAGGCGGTCCGAGCGAATCGCAATCGGCCTTCAAGCTCAGGTCAGGGGTATGTTGACTCGAGTCCGACAATCGCATGCTCAGAATACAATTGATCAATCGTCAAAAACATTTGTACAGATCCAAGCTACTTGTCGAGGATGTTTGGTTCGACGACACAAGAAGGCCGAACGTCAAGTCCTTGCTACTCCGCAATCGGTCTCAAGTATTACATCGCTACAGGCGGTTTTGAGGGGACGACTTCGACGACAGGTCGCTGCTCAACAGCAATCGGTTATCGTCGGTCAGACGCCTACCTTCGTTTCGCTCCAATCTCATCTACGTGGTGCCCTTGTCCGACGACAACAGAGGGCCCACGAGCAGAAATTGGACGATGCTACCGATTACATTGTCGCTATCCAGGCCACTGCTCGAGGAGTCATCGCACGTCGACACCGTCAATTACTGGTCCAGGCGATTCAACATACTTTCCCGTCAATCTCGGCTTTACAAGCCGTTGCTCGAGGTCGACTTGCTCAGAAATCACACAAGAGTATGCAAAAGGCATTGTCCAAGGTCGAAGTCGCCGGATCGGTTGGTGGACTACAGGCATTCCTACGTACCAAATTGGCCAAGAAACAGACTACGGAACAGAAGAAACGGCTCGAATTCGTCCAGCCGGACGTTATCGGCTTCCAGGCCGTCGCGAGAGGATACCTCGCCAGGCAAGAGTACAGGGAATGGCGTGATTACCTACAAGATCCACATACCCAAGGTGCCCTTGTTTTCTTGCAATCGCTCATTCGGGGTTTCCTCGCTCGTCGACGTCTATGGATCAGGACCAGCTACCTCCATGTCAATGTCGACAAGGTGGTCAAGATCCAGGCATTATGGCGAGGACGACAAGAACGTCTGACCTACTCTCGACTAATCACTGGTCAAGATGTCGATGTACCCACCGTTCAGCGGTACATGCATCTTTTGGACGATACCGAATCTGATTTCCAGGATCAGATCCGAATCGAGTCGATGCGGAAGGAGGTCATGGATTTGGTCCGAACCAATCAAGCGTTGGAAACAGAGGTCAAGGAGCTGGATACCAAGATCGCCTTGATTGTCAACAACAAGATGACATTCGAAGAGCTTGCCAAAGCCAAAAGAAGAACCGGAGGGCAAGAGAATCAATTCCATCACAATGTCAACAACGACCCTTTTACCACGGGCGCACATCTCGATCGACAGAGTCAAAGGAAATTGGAGTTGTTTGAGCATTTGTTCTTCATCCTCCAGACGAGGCCAGAGTACCTGTCAAGATTGCTCCGGGCTATGAGTCAAGATGAGAGTGCGGACAAGGACCGGACGTTGATCGAGAGTGTTGCTCTCATTCTGTTCGGATACGAGAGGAGGGAAGAATACTTGTTCCACAAGCTTCTCCAGGTGAGTCTCTGACTTGTAGACGTTGGCTGATTTCAGATCTCGATACATGAGGAGATCTTGCGGTCTGTATCGCTCGAGAGCTTGTTCGAATCCCGATTCGCAATCGTTCCAATCGCTTCTAGATACATCAAGCCTTCTCTGACCGATTACGTCCAATTAGCACTGGAAAAGAATGTCATGCGGATCGTCCAGGCTCCGGAGCTTGATCTTTGTACAGATCCTGTCGAGGTCAGCTTGATGGAGATCAGGTCTTTGACGAAGCTGACGGACAGTTGTACCACCGATCTATCAACGCTGAAGAGACTCAGAGTGGCATGGCTTCTACAAGACCTAGGAATCTGGACGCCGATCAGGTGTTGCAGACTGATGCTCATGCTCGTGCCGAGTACATCCAGCGTCAGTCTCTCCAACATACATGATGACCTCGAGCTGATGGTCAGATCTACAAGAACTGCGTTTCTTGTGTGTCGAGACGATCAAGGGGCTCGTCAAGTCGACTGTGCAACTGCCATATACTGTAAAGATGTTGGCTCGAGAAACGCTTTTGGCTCTGAGGGTATGCACAGCTAAATCGCTCGGACCGCCATAAGCTGACGGTCAGATCAAATACCCCGATGCTTACGATGATGATCTGACGCCAATCATCGCTCGGACTGTTGTTCTGCCTTTCGTCCTGCCTGCTTTGATGTAAGTCGAGTCATCGCCTTGAGCGATACGCTGACGGAACAGCGCACCCGAGTCCTTTGGTATGGTTGACCAGCCGATTGGACAGGTTGAGCGAAGGAACCTTGCGGCAGTGGCCAATCTGCTCACTCATGTTGCTGCTCAGGAGGATCCAAGCTCGCTCAAGGACCGATTCGTCCGCGTCCCTTTGCAAGAGTATATCAAGTCTGAAGGTCCCATCTTCCGGGACTGGATCATGGATGGTATGTCCCCTCCTCACTATCGCCGGGATCGTGCTGATAGGTAGTCGCCGACGTGGAGCCATTGGAAGGCTATTTCCAGGCTCATGCCATGTTGGAATCTACCCTGGAAGCTAAACCAATCTCCATCACCCGAAACGAGATCTACGGAACGCTCAGTATCTTGATGCGACATGTTCCTATCATTGTGAGTCAATCTGCACGACTATGCTGATAGTAGACGAACAATAAGCCCAAGGACCCCATTGCGCCTGTATTGGAGGAACTGGAGGGGCCACCGATCGATTATGACAAGAGCAAGACTTTAGTCATGCTGCGCCTTGCCAACAGGTTCTCCGATGACAAATGTATGTCCCCTCGCCACGATGGAATCAAACTGATTGCTAGTGGGAGACCAAGATTCTCGAACGAAAGAAGACTGGGTACAAGCCAAACGACATGTCTTGGCCGTACTCCGTATCCAGACTGGCCGAACACTCTATGATGTCCTCGTCTCGCGACCTGAAGAAATCGACGAGGTTAGATGGATCGAGGAGGTACATCGAGATATCGCCATTGAAAATGCCAGAGTCGGTCGCCAACAACTACCCCCAACGCCCACAGAGGCAGGCTACCAAATTGAGTCTATCCGATCGTACGTCCTTCTCATTCTCGTCAACTCGGCTGACGAACAGACTACCCTTCCACGAAGTCAAATCCCGCGCGATTGTGTACTGTATCAAGCTGGAGAAGACTGGTAAAATCAGTCGAGCCGATAATTACCAAGGACTCCTCGTATCCATCGCCTCGGATATTCGACAAAAACACCATCTGCGTAAAATGGGTAAACAGAACTTGATGGCCATGACGCGGGCACATGAGGATTTGAGCCACAAGAAAGCAACGTTCGACGAGCAGGTTACGAGTTATCACGATTATATCGATTCTAGTATGGCTAGTCTCCAACAGAAGGGGTATGTCTCTCTTCTGCCGCTGGGAGTATGGCTGATTGGGTAGGAAGAAGAAACCGATGTTCTTGTCGAAGCAGTATAGACATCAGCGGGCTTTGGCGAAGGAGGGTAAAGGCGCCAAATTCGGTTCTTATACCTACACAGCTACCGACTTGAATGAGAAGGGTGAGTCCACATCGTTGCTACAGATGAAGTATAGAGCTGACGTTCAGGTGTCCTACTGAAGATTCACCAATTCTCACCTCGTCAATACGATAAAGTCCAAATCAGTATCTCTTCCAACGAAGTCGGAATCTTTTCCATTGAAATGGCTACACCCTCACTATCGACAGAGGCAGTCATGGGCTACGAGCAGATCCGAATGGAGGACTTGTTGCAGGCTCAATTTGATAATGAGCAGAACTTGCTGTTGTTTAAGGGCATGGCAAGTTTCAGTATCAACATGTTGATTCATCAAATCAATAAGAGTAAGTTCACCTCCGGACGTCCAAGATGTTGGCTGATATCCTAGAATTTTACGCCTAATCATGATTTCGACGGTATACGGACATTTTATCGGACTTGAGAGGGTTGTGCAGTTCTGCTGCCCTGTGTATATTAGTTTATCTTGACCTGTCTATGCATGCAACTGCATTCAGCTTCAGCGGTTGAGGATGCCGCAGATCATTTGGTGCCCCGCCGGCATATTCGAGTCCACTTTTCCGAGTTTAGCTGAGAGGATTGGGCACTAGTGTCTGTGCTGTTTGTTGCCTTTGTATATCGTATGTTTTCATTCATGTCTTCTTGTATATAGCATTACCACCATCTTGTGTCTGTCGTCTACTCTCCAGTGTCTGTTGTCTAGTATCGGTGGAGAACTGTGAACATCAAGAATACGATAGAGGATGCCGTCCCCACCTGCTCCTCCTTCTTCTTGCAAAAAGCGAAACCCATTCCCTTTACCCTATAGTCTCTCCGCCTCGCCTCTTTCGACTCCTCCTCTCTCACAGCCCGACCCAATATCCGCTATCCCAAGCTCCCACCCGCCGAATCAAGTAGGGCAAGATAGGGAAATATGGGGATCTATCGAAACTCTCCTCCAAGCTCAGAAGGATGCATTTCAAGCTCAAACAGCCAGACTTGCCGAATGTTCAGCTTCGATCACCGCCAAGCTCGAATCGATACAAGCCACGCACGATCATTCAGCTCGGCAGGGTAGGGAAGAGTCGTCGCTCATCACTCAAAGTCTGGAGGAACTCAAGGAGATGGTTAGGCGGAAAATGGAAGAAGGGTACAGGTTCCCTCGATATGTCGATTTTGAGAAAGTGTTGTCTATGGGATGGATGGGCGAGGAGATCCGGTTACAAGGGCTCTCGGAGCAAGATGGGAGTAGTGTCGGAAGAGGGAGAACGAGTACCGGGGAGACCAGGGTCGATACGCCTCAACTGAGGTTGGATGAGCTCATCGACATGAGCCAATTCGAGGAGTATTATACGAGTGATCACGGACGTGACTGGTCGCTTCGAACCGACTTGGAACAGGTCAACGTTCCCTTGGTTACCGAATTTGACGTTAGTCAAAATGTCGGGACCACGATCAAGCCCGTTATTATGGCCCACGAGTCGTCTCATCATCAACAACCTTACTCTGCTCCTGCCCCCAGTAGCGGCTCTTCGTCTCCGACCAAGAAGACGCATCCTCCACCATACCGCCCTAGTATCCAGCCCGATCACCACCGAAGAGATACGAACGCGTCGCTCTCATCAGGCGAGCAACCCCCTCCCCCCTCTCGGCACTCGAGAGCCGGGTCTAATATGACCGACATCTTAGCTGGGATCAACAGTTACCTGGTCCGACCAAATCGTAAGCGACCTGTCCCGGACTCCGAGTCCCCCGAACCTACTCCTCCACCCCAGCAGCCCGAGGGGCGACTACGTCGTAGGACAAAGCACCCTATATACTCTACCAAATGGCACCCTATGGATAGAACAAGGAGAAGCCTACGGCTGGAAGACGAGGCAAGGGCTGCTGCTGAAGCTGAGGAGGTCAGCAGCATTAGGGGCCTGTCAACCGCCCCGGTGATCATTCTGCCTAAGTCCAACGGAGAGGAGAAGGTAGGGGCAAGGAAATGGCGCAAGTGGGGCGAGAATACACTGATTGGAAGAATGGTAAGCTTGGTTGCACGCAAGTGCTGTAGAATCGTAGCTGAAAAAGCAGCAAACGATCAGTTGTGAACACGTAAGTTTCTAGTGGCTTAGGTGGAATCAGTATCGTACAGTACTGACCACTAAATACACAGTGTCGAGGCCGGTGAGTGATTGGTATTGTTCATGAAGAAAAACAAAACTGATCTACAGAGCTCACTGGGCATGTGCCAGTCTCTACAAAAACGACGATATGGCCGAAGAAGCCTGGCTGTGTCCCGACTGTGACTACCTCCTGAGTCGATATGAAAGAGGTACACCACAGCCCCCATCGCCAGTTCAACAGGAACGATGTATACGACCGGATTGCATTGTTAGGTGAACATGAACCCGTTCACAAACAAGTATCGGCTAACTACCGCAGATCCAAGCGCCCACTGACCAAGAAAGCGGGTGACGATTCCCGACATTACGCAGAGCGTATCATTGGGTACGTCCCTCTCGTCATCCATCATCAACTGCTAACATCATTAGCCGCCGTATCGAGTCCCGCCGTGTGAACGGCACCAAACGTTACAAGTACTTGACCAAGTGGGAAAACTGGGAAGTCTACGAATCGACCTGGCAAGGTCCCAAGTCCTTTGATGGCGGAGTTGATCGGCTCGAAGCCGAGTTCCTGACTCAGTGCGTTAAGGAGGGACTGAACCCAAGGGCTAAAGTCGTCTTACTTCAGGAGACTGAAGTCTTTTGGGACGAGTATGGGGACTTGAAAAGAGATATGTTGGAGGATTTGGGAATACCAGAGGCGCTGTGGTGGCCCGATGCCAGGGGGCCTTGGAAGATCAAAGTAGCTTAGTAATGTGAAAGGTCTCAGAGGCGGAACAGGGCAGTAGTTGACAAAGGGAGATCCAGTTCGAAATTTCAGCATGATCAAGAATGGAACGGTTATTGATGGCCGCTGAACAAGTCGTTATTGTATAGATATTTAGCATAACCCTCAGGAGTAACCCCCGGACAGTATGACATTCTCTATCATATGCATCGTTAAATAAGCAAATCATTCTGTATTGTAAACAGGTTCTTGTGAGCTTCTATCGACATACCGAGCAATCAATTTCTAGACATTCAAGCAAGCACCAGACCAGACCAACCCGGTCTACCCCTTCCACTTCCTAAACTTCAAGGAATACTCAGCTCCAGCCTCTGAGATAGGATATATCCACTTCATCCACTGTCCATCACATTCAACCCTTCCCTTGGGCATACTAGTCAACTCCAGATCGACCCTAGCTCCACCATCCCCTTTGACCCATTCCTCACCCTTGAGCGAAGGGCGTCCAATCAACCTATTCTCTTGTATATCGATTGGTTCGGGAACAGTTGTCGAGGCCCGGAGATAATGGACGAAAGGAACGTAGATGAGAGCGACACCATGTCCGGATTCTCGATGTTCCCATTCCGGCCTTGTGTCTCGCTCGGCTTCTTGTACTGCGGCACTTCGGGATGCATGTGGGGTAGGTGCCTCGCCGTTGGCACCGAGATGACCGACAACGGCACCCGCTCCGACAGTCTCGGTGGCGGTTTCGTCAAGAATCTCTTGTCGCTCGCCCTGAGGTGGGATGCGGATATCGAGTGTGAATTCCGATGATTTGACGTCAAAGCTGTAGAACTTGATTTCACCAGTTACTTCAGCTGGGTAAGGGCGACACCAACTCTCGACACCTCGTGATCCGAGGGTCGATAGTGTCTTGTAGTCTTGAGGGGCGTCTGCTTTGAGATCGTCATCACCGTCAATGTCGTCGTAGGAGAAGAGAGAGAGATCCTCGGCGTTCCAACCATCGCCGTACTCGTGCGTGTTGGAGGGCTCGTACACCCACACAGTGTAGGAAAGGGTGTTGTCTCCGTCTACACGTCAGCTTGAATTGCCACTGGAGGCTGGAAGCTTACCACACGCATTTAGCACCGAGTCCATCGCCTGACTATAAGCGCTTCGATCGACTCCACACGAAACTCACCTTCGAAGGCTCCACATAGTCTTTGAAACCATGTCTCTTACCCTGCGCCATACCAAACAGAGCAGTCGACTTCATATCGAAGGGAGATCCAATCTCCCCGATGATCGCTGCAAAGTGAGCTATATTATAATACGCATCGAAAACGTCAGCTTACTGGGGTACTTGTTGGACGAATCGCCCCCAGCTATACTCTTGTGTTTGTCGGCATCGCTCTTGAGTTCACCAAGTTGATCTCGCATACTCTTCTTGATGGACTGTTCACCAATCTTGATCGCTCCTAGGACTTTTCGTAGTCCACGCTGAATACCCACTGCGTCCTGTGGCTCAGTCATATTACCCTTGATGCCTTATGAGGCAACGTACGGCATTGAAAAGATGTCGACCTGTTATGTCAGCTGAGACAATCGATGATGCGAATGTAGGACAGCTTACGTTTCCCGAGCATCGTCAATCCATCGTAGTAATGACTACTAAGCGCGACTCGACCCCTCTTGAGCTCCTCAGGGAGATTGGGTGGTTCCTTGAAGATGGGTGGGTTGATGAATGCGATAGCATTTGGGTGTGCTTCTCGTAATCGAGTCAAGTAGGCTTGGTAGTGTCCTGTAGGTCAATGGGGCTCACATATAAACGGGACAGTACGTACGGACCCAGAAGTCTTCGATAAACTCATCCCTGTTTTCCAAGTGCATATCGCTACGGTCGAAATAGGACTCGTGAATCACCTCTCCGGTCTTCGGGCTCCATCTGATAATCAGCTTGGACTATCGACCAGGAAGAATAGCTTACACTTCATGCCCCGCCCAGATACATCCACCAGAACCATCCTCTTCCCAGAAGTTCCACTCTTTACCCAGTTTCCAACCCCACCTCTTCTCAGCCGCTGCAGCTTCATCACGCGTCATCCATACTCCCAATCCTTCCGGAGGGGTGATGGTGATCTTTTCCAATTTCTTGGCTCCAAACGAAGTAAAGTCGTAGTTCTGTATACCCGAGACTGATTGACCATAACCTAGTCGTAGCATTTGTAAAGGGGTTGGGCACGGGCCCTTGAGGAAATCTTGCGATGCGGGTAGTTCATCTTTAATGGGTACTCCGATGAATCCTTCATCTGGCTCGTTCATCGAGTCCCACCCGATCACACAAGTGTCGAGTAGATCTCCGGCTTCCTTCAGTCTTTTGGCGAAGCTGGCATCAGCTATGGTCAAGGCATGGGAACTCACCGTCCGTAAGCAGCGTTGAAGTGGCTTTGCAGATACTGGCTAATCGGTTGTCCGTCAAGTGTACATTTGGGCGCAAACACATCACCCGCCCAGAACATCGTTTCGCAATGTCGAGCAGCAAGTCGTCCGGTGTTCGTATTCCAGATCACTACTGATCAGCGTATACCCCACGAGCCGAGGATACGCTTACTATCGGGCCAAGGTCCGGTCTTGCCCTCTTTGGCGGTCTTGATCCCCTCCTCTCCTCCTAGACCTTGCGATTCCCAGGCAGAATGGATGATACCAGCTCCAGTCTGGTGGATACGTCTTGGATTGATACCGACAGCTTCTAGGGCCCAGTATGGTGCACCTGATCCAGAGATGAACCGCGAGAATACATCCTGATGGGGGGAGATGTCTGAGAGTGAGCTGGAGCCTGAGACCTTATCGATGTTAGCTTACAGACTCTAAAACCATGTTCTTTGCATTTGCGGATAATGTTGATGGTGTAGTCAATATACGACTCGTCGTACTTTCCACTTGACAGATTAGTAGCCGTGCATGGTCCTTTGGATCGGCTTACGGTCCAGCATGCTCCAGCGCCTCCCAAGTCACAAGCAGTCGCAGGGTGGTGAATCCCCATGAGCTCAGTCGGCTCAAGTGAACCTATGAATCAACCCCTGTCCTACCTAAGCGCACTTACATCCGCCTCATCCAAAGGGAAAGGAGCACCATTGAACCACCCCTCATGACCCCCAGACTCAGCCTCATCCCATAATCCTTCAGCTTCATGGGACTTGATCCCACCTCGTAGCCACCTCCTGTGATCCCTCTGAGCTCTCGAGTCGGATGGCTCGGGTATAGAGTCAGCTGGGTAGTGTGGGAATTTCGCAGATGATGATAGATTGACACCTCGAAGAATGAGGGATCGAGCTGGATGATCTTTCTGGAGTGAGGGCTTGAGGAATGCCGAGTTGCCCGTGGAGATGAGGTCCAGGTCTGGTTTAGGTCTAGACATGGTGTAATAGTGTTAGAAGAGGGGAACAGAACAACACAAAAGGATTGGAAGGAAGAGAAGGATCGACCGATGTCTTACGTCACTGTTTAATTCTCTGGAATAGGTTCCTGAACGCCGAGCTAGGGGAGTCGTAATTATCACCTGGGGCACATAAGACAGCTCATCATCGTGCATCGTGCATCGATACTCTAACTATCACTCATGAATCTACGTGCACTACTCTCTATCCCACTTGGAATATCATCATTCTTCACTACCAGACTACCCATCCTATCCACCAGACAAGCTAGCACAATGGCGATCGAGAGCTCAAAGATGAATGGTAGGTCTTCCCTATCTCCTCAGATCGATCTCAGATTGACAACTAGTTCTCAATGAGCCCCTCCAACCCCTTACTACCTCTTCCGATCCATCCCACCCGACTGGCTTCTTCCGAGATGGATACTGTTGGGGATCGGACCAGGACCCAGGAAAACATTTCATCGGAGCTGTAGTTACGGACAAGTTCTTGCAGTATAGCAAGGAGCGAGGTGAGTTTGACTAGGGGTCAAATGGATGCAATGCTGAGATGCAGGCAACGATCTCATGACTTCTCGACCTGGGTTCCCGGGGTTGAAAGAGGGATGTAGGTGGTGTCTTTGCGTCGAGAGGTGGAAGGAAGCTATGATGGCTTCGGAGAAGCTCGGTCCTGCTGTTGTTCCAAAGTAGGTCGACATCAGGATGCTGATGGAGAAGTAGCTAATCGACAGGATTGACCTTCGGGCAACTGCATACGACTCTCTTAAAAAGGTCTCGATCGAGGACCTTCGCAAATGGGAGTACAAGCCTTGATTTCGTGGAACCCTTTTGAAACATTGTATCCATACCAACAATATCCATCTACAATCTAGATGTGTACAAAAGTTATGTATACCATACATGAAACCCCTGCACCCACGTAGTAAAAAAGGTCAGGAGCGATTAACAGGTATTGAATGAAATTGATTCTCCCGGCGTACTCCCATAACAACAGACTGTCAGGAAAGTGTTCTACAGATCGCAGGCCCCTTGTGAATCCTCTGGAGATGTTTGTCGTGCAGAGGAAAAGGGGCTGGAGCTACCGGGATAGAAATTCAAAGAAGAGAGAAGGATCGATAGAATGGGTTTTGGTAACCGGGGAGGGGGGCGGGGTTTAGCGGGATTTGAGTTCTGGGTCGTGGGTGTGGCATCTGGATTGGGTGGTTCTGGATATCTTGTGGTGTCCCGAAATTTACTCTACTGCTCTCTCTCTCTTGTACTCATGCAGCTATGCTGTACATCTGGATGGACCATTAAAAGCAGGTAAGTCACGCTCGGTCGTCCCCTCATGACCATCATCCACAAATGAAGAAAGTAAACGAAACAAAATAGGAAGTGCCGTCTGCATGCTTGGGTTCGCCCAACATGATGTTACTACGTTATCTGAACCGTCACCCCCTCAACCGATCCATTCACTTGTGAGGACAGGACGCTGACGACTGTAGATCTGAACCACTCCATATGTCATATCTGGCCTATAAGATATCTATGCATCTATATCATATGACGTGAACCGATGGCCTCACTACAAAAGCAGTATTTCCAGCAAGCACCTTGATTGGAACTTCGCATTCCACGGTCTCTACCTTCATTTCTTCCCATGCGACATGTCTCCCTTGTTCCCTCACTGGCAATAGCGGTGACAAGCCCGTACTAGCCGCCAAGAATGTATTATCCTCATCATTAATCGTATCGGGCAAAGGAAGTAGATGGACAGGATCATCCTTTTCATAACTCCCCTTCCGCCTAGGGACGGCCACTAGGAAAGCGATCCTCAATCTCCATTCCAAACCACCTTTGAATCCTTCGTTACCGGCTGTGATGTGGAAATCGGGAGTGGAATCAGATGGGATATCGAGCGAGAAGGATAATCGGGAGGTGTTGACCGTGTAGGAAGCTTTGAATTCCGCATGTAATCGAGAGAGGTTTGGTTGTTTGGTTCGTCCTGCTGAAGAGGCAGATAGTGGAAGGAGGGCTTCAGGAATGAGTTCGTGGGATTCTAGAAATGCAGATACTTTCAAGACGCGTCTTGATGTGGAAGGGAGGTTGAATGTGACGACCCCTAAAACGGTCTCGCCGAGTCGATAGGTCGTCTTGACGAGCGTGAGCACAGACACCATCTCGCCTTCTTTTGCGATATCATATGATGCTATATGTCAGCCTATGTATATGTAAGCTGAAGAATGTGGCTCACTCTTTGTAGAGTGTCGACTGAGAACCTCGACAGCTTGTCCGCATCCCCCTTCCTCCGCACCATCCGCCAACAACTCGTCATCCCCTTTGACGAAACTCCCCTGTCTTGGTCTACCTCTCTGACTACCAGGCACATCCAACAAACCAGGAGGCCGAAGTGAATCGGACGATTTGCGATTCTTGATCATTTGAGGTCGGGGCGAGAGAAGCGTCCCATCGACTCGGCTCGGGGATAACGGAGCCGACTTTGGTGAATTCCCCTCAACTCCATTCGTAGTGACTGTTTCTAGTAGGTGATCCGCATACTGCCGAAAAGAGTCTACCGTATCACCCGCTCTTGACCTGCTTGGGTTCACACTAGATCGGCGTCTTCCCTTGTCTCGCGAATTGCCAGATTCGATAGTAGCCTCGTCCTTGGTCTGTATGATTGGCTTTAGGACATCATACGAATGAACAGGTTTCGAGAGGGAGATATTGGCCCAGATTCTGATTGGGATATGTATGTCTTTCGATTTCTGCCTCTTTCCCTGTCCAGGTAACAAGACGGTGAGGGAGAGTACCAAGTCGTAGGAGAATCGATATGCTCGTCCTCGATGCGCGGGCGGAAGTGTTTTGGGTAGTTCAAACGTGTACGTGACTGTGCGTCAGCTTGCGTGAGATGAGAATCGGAAACTGACTTACATTCTTTGGTTTCACCCTCTTTCAACTTGATATCCACCCCTAGCAGACTCCTAGCAGTCTCCAAAACGGGTAGATCCTTGGCTTGCCAGACCCTTCTTCTTTCTTCTTCCAAAGTCCCACCTCCACCTCCAGTCACCAAATCCTTTGCTAACCCGAACAGACTTCCGGTGAGGGACGGTTGGGATTTGTGTCCAATTGCTCCAGTCCCAAAAGACATTTGCCATCTCGACGTCGAACTTGATGATTTCATACCACTTGACTCTGCCGTCGGCGTGGAAGCTAGAGACCCAGACCCGACCGGTTGATGCAACATTAATGATCTGAGAGGTAGTAATGGGTCTGGCGGTATGTACTGATTCGAGGGATGGAATTGACCTATCAACCTCGTATAAGCCCATAGTACAGTCGTCGTGCCCCACGGTTCTGTCGGCTGGCGCGATCTCGAATAAGGATGAGTAGGCGGTGTGGGGTAAGAAGCTCCGTACGCATTCTGATATGAGGGGGTTCGAGCGTGATCTTGCCCAAGAGGAGAACGGGGTGGCCGACGAGATGTTTCACTTGAAGTACGTGAATCGTCACTGTTGAGATTCAAGCGTGAGCGGGAACCGGAAGCGGAGGAGGACTGAGTACTGCGAGACGAGGGTCGACTGGGGCCTGCTTCGTGGATTGACCTCGATTCTGGGATGGAGGGTAGTTCAATTGGTGATCCCGGACGGGAACTGTCGTGCGGAGGGAGGATGGGGGTATTGATTGAGATCTTGCGAGAGTGGGGGTGAGAAGTGGGGATGGGCGCAGCACCCGGTCTTCTCGTCGGTAGGGGCGGGGCAGCTAAGATTTCAGCCAAGTGTTCTGTCTATTCCAAACGCAAATTGATGATTCCACTTAAAGAGACGGCATCACTCACCAGCAGCCTGTCCTCCACCGCCAAGAGACCAAACCATTTCCTGTGGTGTCATCCCTTTATTCCCCAATGCCCAACTCCTAGTCCTCCTCTCGTGCCCTTTGCCCAAATCTCCATAACTCCTCCTCCAGGTTTCCGGACTCCTAATGACCATTTCACCATCTTTTGGCCATCCGGCTCTCGAGGCGGGATTAGCACCTGGACTGTAGGGGTATGGGTATTGTCCTAGTTCCGAAAGGTGCGGTGGGATCGGTGTGACGTCCGGTGTTGATGGAATGTTGTTCCCTATTTGGCGTTTGCGCTGTGGAAGGTCCGTTCTGAGTGTAGCTCGAGGATCTGGGTCGAGGGTGGGCATACCTCGAAATGAGGATGTTGCAGTACCCACCTCTGTGGGCGGGGCAGTACTCGGCGTTGCGGGCCCATCTTGCTCATGTCCATGTCCATGACTGAAAGTAGACGATACAGGGGTGGCATTGGGAATCCTCGTATTCCGAAAAGTAATGACCACGGAGAAAGTCTCGCCAGCGTAGAAAGCAGATGAAGAGGGCGTAACGGTTACTTCGAGATGTGGATCATCAGATACAGGGGCGATGGTGTTGATAGAGGATGAAGATGAAGAGAATGGGAAGAAGGACATCTTCCTGAGCGTACTATAGCTATCTACTTGGGCTCATTGCTATATGTATACCAGGTGATTGATGGACTGACACGGACATGAACAGGTGGACAAGGACAGTCCACAGGCGGAGATTGTGACCATGTCCGATGCCTGAAGTTGCCCTGAAAAACACTTGATCCTCTTACTCCTGACTATATTTCTACCTTTCAATCAGCCATCCACGTACATCCCGCTACTTCCCACGGCTCAAATCGCGTGCGCATCGGTCCAATACCGTACTAGGAATATATACCAATTTCAAGCGTCGTGAAAGACTGCCTATATCCCAAGAAACAGCGTTGGCCACTCGACCTCTCTCCAGTCTCTTATCCTTTGGCTTCGTCCGACGGTCCATTCCCCTTTGAGACGCGTCTCACAATAGGCGGACCTCACCTACAGAAATATTCGCAGCCAGTATGGCTCCCTCGAACCCACCGACTCCCCTCGGTCGACATGGTAGCGAGACGGGATCACCTGCGCCAACGACTGCCGCGCCGGGAACCTATACCTTACAGGTACGTATTTGTGGATTTTACCATCACGTCGAAGACGTAGATTACATTATACAAACAAATGCTGACCAACAGGAAGTAACACCCGGAGTCAAGATATTCGTCGACAAACCCCTTCCATCCGGTCAATCCGAACAACGCAAAGCCGAAATCTTGTCTACCCGTGATAAACCTCCACCATCCGCTTTCGCCCCCAAACCTCCAGCTGGTGCACCACCGCCCGATTCAAGGGATGATGTAGAGTACTATGTCCATTATGTCGAATTTAACAAACGTCTAGATGAATGGGTTGGAGGGAGTAGGCTCGTATTGGACAGAGAGATGGAATGGCCCAAAGTGAAAGATGAAGGAAAGGAGAAGGATAAGAAGAAGACTACGGAAAAGACTGGGAATGCCACGCCTACTAAAGCTGCTCCTAGTCCTCGACCAGGGAGTAGTTTGCTTAAGAAGGCTGCGACGAAAGCTGCTGCTGCCGCTATCAAGAGTAAATCGCAGGCTGGACCGAGTCAGACTGGGAAAGATCTACCAATGGGCAAGGCGAGTAGTATCAAGAGGAAGTCTTCGTTGGGGCCTAAGGCGGGCAAGGGGAAAGGAAAAGGGGATGAGGATGCCGAAGGCGAGGAGGACGAGGATGGAGATGGGGATATCACCATGTCTACTTCGGCTGGAGGATCCGAAATGGATGCGGATGGAGAAGTGGATCTGACGGCACCTTCGAATCCACAAGCTGCCCCAAGGGTCTTTTCGAAGAAGCAAGAAATCGAGAAATTGAGGACATCAGGATCGATGACTCAATCCCACTCAGAGGTCTCTCGAGTCAAGAATCTAAACAAGATTCAAATGGGTAAATCTGAAATTGAAGCTTGGTATTTCTCGCCATATCCGGCCGAATACGCCCATTTACCCGTTCTGTACCTCTGCGAAGCTTGTCTACTGTACTACCCCTCCCCTACACAACTCAGGCGACATCGAACGAAATGCAACCTACTCCATCCGCCCGGAAACGAAATTTATCGTCATGAGAACTTGTCCTTTTTCGAGATCGACGGCAGAAAACAGAGGATATGGTGTCGGAACCTATGTCTTTTATCTAAATGCTTCCTGGACCATAAAACGCTATACTACGATGTCGACCCATTCATGTTTTACGTCATGACCATCAAAGACGAGTATGGATGTCATATCATTGGATACTTTTCGAAAGAAAAGGAATCGGCAGAAGCCTACAACTTGGCTTGTATCCTTACATTACCCCAACATCAGAGGAAAGGGTATGGGCGGGTTCTTATCGAGTTCTCGTACGAGCTGTCGAAAGTAGAGGGGAAACAGGGTAGTCCAGAGAAACCACTCTCTGATCTGGGATTACTGGGGTACAGAGCGTATTGGCAGGAAAAGATTGTGGAATTGCTATTGGAGAGCGAGGACGAAATCAGTCTGGACGAGGTGGCTCAGAAGACAGCAATCACACATGGGGATATCATGCACACGCAAGTCATCTATCTCTTCCTGTTCTTAGGCTCAAGCTGATGTGACAGGTGTCAAGCGCTGCAAATGATCAAGTACTATAAAGGACAACATATCATCCACCTGACCGATGCTGTACTCGAGCAGCACCGTAAACAATCCTCCAAAAAGAGGATATTGGTCGATCCGGGAAAACTCAAGTGGAAGCCGTATGTCCTTGTTTGCACTCACTCATATGCTGGCGCTCGTACTAATGATCAGACCCGTGTTCAGTCGAGCTCAATTGGCTTTCGGTTTCTAGTCTCTTCCTTGCCTTTGCCAGCGCCGCTTGGGGCAAAACTCATCTTTCTTGTCTCATCCTGATTGTATTATATTTGTACTATCATAGCCTTATTGTCCCGTTTTATGTTGTATCGAATAATTGAAAAAGTAACCAAGAATGCATACAATAGACGTTGTTTCAACTAGATAGACAAAAAAGCGGAATGGGGTCCTTTGGCAGAATGTGCTTATTCAACATGCGACCTCCTCCTCAAAGGACCTCTTCATCAACCAACGTTCATCCGGTTCTGAGCAACAAAAGCGTAATTGCTTGAGAAACATGATGCATTATCCACCCCTCTGTTCCGTCACGCACGGCCTGCATATCTACATAAACGACTTGTTTGACCGTTGATCATTCCCTCCTCGTCCTCTTGTTTCCCTACTTCACAAATCAACGCCCCGTACAACCTATCCACCCACTCGATTCAAACGTTTGCAACAAGACAAAATGGTCTACGCGATTGCCAAAAGAGTACCCTACGCCGCTCATGTAATTGTATTATTCACTTTCGCCTTCTCAGCCTTTGTCCTAGTGTACGTCCATCCTACCCCAGTTCCCTCCTCGCAAAGCGAAGCTGAGCAGCAGGATATTATGTACTTTCTCATCACCTTTTATCAGGTCTATCAACTTCCTGTCCATCCCGTCTGGTGGCGATGTCGACGCGATTAGGACTACGTTTGGAGCGTTTGGGTGGTGTGCGCCTGATTTCTGTCTACCCAGTGCGATCGGGTACGAGTGAGTCCCTTTCCGTATATCGCAAGGTGATTGAGTTGCTGATGCGGTGATAGGTACGGGACCCAGGTGAACAAAGCCTTAACGTCCGCCATGATCCTATGGGCTATCTGTATGCCCTCTTCCCTTTCCCTCCTATTGTTCAGCGTTAACGAATAGCGATCATCTTCCTATTCTTCACTACCATCTCCATCCTCCCTCTTCTATTCGTACACAAGTCAAAGGCACTGAGGTATATCGGGAATAGTCAATTCTTTCTCTTTTGCGCCGTACGTCCTCCCTGTCGATATGTCGAGTTCGCCCGACGAGGTAAAGGTGTAGGAAGACGTGGCTGACAAACAGTGGTTGTCGATGCTCCTTGTATCCCTCGCTTGGGTCATGTCGATATACGGATGGAGTATCGCTCATCGAGCTTTCGAGTTGACCGATACCGATGCCAACCTAGGTCCAGCTGTAAGCTCTCTCCTTCATTGTCTAGGTCGTACTGATATGTAGATGTGGTTGGGCCTGACCGCAGCGATCTTGTCCGTAATGTACGTCCTTTCATTAGATCTTGGGTCAAGCTGATGGAAAGAATCGCGTTCCTCGGTTGGCCAGTGAACGCATGGGATGGAGCGCAGACTAGGGCTGATGGCGGTGTTGGAGCCAGGGGTTTGCCTGGAGATGGGTATTATCATCACAAGAGGACCGTGAGGGAGGTTGTGCCGAGGTATTAGGCGAGTTGAGGTGTGCTTGGATCTTGTCTGGTTGATGTCTTTATGTGTCGCTTCTAAATTGAAATGCAGTCCATCATCCACTTCATGATCAGCTTTACCCCGGTCAATCTTGTGAATGACTCACGTCGAGTACGTACAGTTGAGTACGGCTCCTCGAGGTGACGTATGTTGAGAACCACTCCTTACGTTGACGCAAGACCCGCCCCCAGGGGATCGGAACCAGGTATCCCCTCTTCAAATTCTCCAAACTCATCCATAGGTGGTCCCGGTGGATCAAGCTTTGCCAACTCCGCTTCTTCCCTCTCTAGCTCTTCCAGGGTTCTCCCTTCAATCCACGTCGCCGGCCTAAGCTCAGCAGGGGTCGGCTCAGTTGATCGGATGACGACCTTGGGGAGGATCACAGTCTCAGGCTCGATGCTCACGTGTGTCCGCATGTCGTTCCTGCTGTTGTATGGTGGTGTGACATCGTCGTCCCATCCTGTCGTAGGTTCCGAAAGGAGATTATCGAGTTCGCCCTCCTGTGCCGAGATGGTTGGGGAGCCCGGCGTCCTGGATCTGGCGTGACAGGATGTGAGGAGCTCAATGACCCCGGCGAGACTATGGGTAAAGACTTGGCAAATGTGATGTATCATCATGTGCAGAGCTTCAGAGCTGTGGCTGACACCATATTCGTATAGCAATGAACAACGGAACCCAGAAACGGAGATAAGTCAAGTGTCCGTTCAAAGGATGCACCGGGTGCCTGGACTATCAATTCAGGGTCCAGTCCCATAAAGCGCGCACTGCATTCAGCGTGGTACTCAGGCTGGACGTCTATCAGCAGTCGGTAGTGATCCTTGCCGTCAGTGTTCTTTAGGTCTTTGGCCAGATATGACGCCTGTCATGTCGACAACTAAGAGTTTCAGATACATACACCGCTATTGAGATGGTACATACTTCCGATTAGCTTCCTGGTTTCACGAATTTTGGAGGCTGACTCACGTTCGGAGACGGTGAGAGCAGTGCCTCGTGCCCCAAAATGACCCTCTTTCAAGAGCTGCCTGATCCAAATATTCCCACTCATCGTCCAAAGATCCCTCAACTGAGAACACCAAAGTACTACAACACAAGCCTGCTAATTCCCTCTCCCGTGCTCATTATAATCCTTTATTTCCCTTTACAACATTCCGGCCTAGCCTGACCTCAGCGCCTCAAAGCCTGTCCTTGGTCGTAGTGTCCGGAGTGGTACTACCCTTGGGCTGAGCCCGAATGACATGCGGCAACATGTAATCCCGTCTATCCACGTCCGTGAGACCTTGCTGTCCCTGTCCCGGTGCCGAGCCGGATTGTGCGATTGATGATTTCTCGTCTGGCCGACCGCAATGGAGGAGGTCGTAGATGTCGGGAAAGTGTTTGAATATGAAGCTGTCTGATTTCTGAGTCGACATGGTTGGGTCTGTACAAGTACAAGGAGAAGGGGTGGGGTGGGTTGGTCTTGGCGCAAGGCGTAAACAGATGGCGGGCGTATCCCGGAGATGAGGGCAATCTCCGTTCTTTGACTCGTCATTCCGATATTTCAGTCGACTCGGATAGATACTGCTGTCGGCTTATCTTGATCATCCCTTTGTCAACTACATTATACTATCATAAACAAAATGCCTATCCTAGGACTCAAGGTGCCAGGGCCATCTCACCCACCTCACTTTTCACTCGAATCCATCATCCGACCCAATATCCTCGCTCTTACACCCTACCGATGTGCCCGAGACGATTATTCCGCAGGTGTCCTACTCGATGCCAATGAGAATGCTCTCGGTCCAGCCCTTCCTTCACTATCGCCAGGAAGTGAGAAACCCAGCGGAGCAACAGCAGCAAGCGATACTTTAGCCCAGATGTCTGCTGAGGAACAATACCACCTCAACCGATACCCTTCTCCCACCCACGATGAACTCAAGCGATCGATTGCCGATTTCAGAGGTGTACCTGATGAGAACTGGGTATTCTTAGGAGTGGGGAGTGATGAAGTCATTGATATGCTTTACCGGGTCTTGTGTACCCCTGCGAAGGATCAGGTCATGACTACACCACCTACTTATGGGATGTACAAGGTCACGGCGAATGTCAATGATGTAGGAGTTGTCGAGGTTCCTTTGACCACGGAAGGGGGCAAGTTCCAGCTTGACGAGCCTGCTGTAAGTTATTTCGAACCAGCCCAAGCCGACGAAGCTAATCCGTAGATGGACAAACAATTCCTATCCCACCCCGAACTCAAACTGCTATTCATCTGTTCACCTGGAAATCCCACCGGAACCCTCATTCCACTGGACGCTATCAAACGTGTACTCGAAAACAAAAACTTTAAAGGAGTCGTCGTGGTCGATGAGGCTTATATCGATTTCGCCCAGGCCGGAAGTAGTGCCGCATCGTTGGTCAACGAGTATGCGAATGTCTGTGTCACGCAGACACTCAGCAAGAGTTTTGGTCTAGCTGCTATTCGGTGAGTCACCCTCTACCATCTACATTCAAGAGATTCTCGCTGACGGCCAGTCTTGGATACCTCCTAGCCCCACCTCCCTTGATCCAGATCTTGACAAACACCAAAGCACCCTACAACATCTCCCTCCCCACCGCTTCATTAGCCCAACAAGCAGTCTCCACCCCAGGTCTCGTCCAGATGGCCAACGCCGTCTCGACCCTCAATGCAAACCGTACAAAACTCATCGACGGACTCAAGTCGATCTCGGGAATAGGATCCATACTAGGAGGTAATCACGCAAACTTCGTCATGGCCCAAGTGACCAAAGACGGGAAACCGAGTAATGAACGTGCAGTCAGTGTTTACAAGAACATGGCTGAACACCGCGGGGTCGTTGTTAGGTATAGAGGCAGTGAGGTTGGTTGTGAGGGTTGTCTAAGGATCACAGTGGGTACAGAGGACGAAGTCGCTGCTGTGTTGAAGCAATTGGGCGAGTTGTTGCAGTAGATCTCTTACCTAGATGCATAGATTGCTGTCGCATGTTGAACCAACGATCAGAGAATGCATGCACTGTCGCGAAGGTCCACTCTGCTGCACCGAAGCCAGCGCTCTCTCCTTCTCGCTACACTTCCAGTTGCTGACTGGGGCGATATCCAGGAACAGGAACTGGAGGACCCTGTCTTTTGTTGAAAGTCTATTGTTCTCGTGTATCATCGATGTGAACGCGTCTAGGTCAACAGGCTAGTAAGTGATGAAATGAGAAAAGTACAAGTAGCTAGTTATTACTGCCTTACATCTGTCTGCTCTGTCTCTCTACTCAACAACTGTGCATATAGACTTGTGTCGACGTACTCTATCGTACTCCGCCGGAAGTGGCAGGTGAGTGCTCTCTCTTGCACTCTCTGTGTTGACCGGCGAGATCCTCAGGCACGATTCATTTGGCCCAGCCTCTATCCATCTACAGGATGTAGCTCACCATCTACAGCTCATTCATCCATAACAGAGGCGTACATTGTATCACTACTGCATCTTGTAAAGCAGCAAACGGATCTGGTCTCTGTTAGTTTAGTAGTTACTCGGGACTATTGTCGATCAACGGAACGGGACGACGACCTACGACCGTGATTCATCTCTTATCCTTATCCACATTACATCGTTATTCGAACCTGTCTCGGAACATCAGATCATAGAGTGATCGACGACCCAGACTTGTGGAAGACGAATAAAATAGGCGACCCCACCCCACTGTAAAGGAACGCCTCATACCATCCGTATCTCGGTCATTACGGACTAGTCAAAAGGACACACACTCGGTCACTAGGGGCGGTCAAAGCGCGTTTCAGAACTATACCAAGTAAACGCCTCGTCCCTCCTTTTTCCTTGCTTCACGTCAACGGCACCTCTCATCTTTCCTTCACTTCTACATCCATGTCGTGCGAATAGGCTTTTTAGGTCATTCAGACACATCTAGTACGTTACTTCCGTTCGTGGGGGAGGCCTGGGCTCTGTCAGTCCTTCTTGCCATACACACGGACTCAAAGTTTCATCTTCGGTGCTGATGCATCTCTAGATTTTGGTTCGATTTGTATACCACGTCTCGTATACTAAATCTCAACCTGGATCAACGCATTCCCTTATCGAAGACCTAGACTGGAACAAGCTCTCTAAATTGGTGAAATAGCTCTGAAGCTCAGTCAAAATGGGTCAAGGGTGTTGTAAACCCGAGGTAAGCTGCCATAGTCCCGTCAGGTCAGAGTGGAGCTGATCAACTAGTCAATCGACTTTGAGGGCGACCCCAACCTGTTCCATTTCTACCTCCTCAGGAGCGTAGGTAAAGGAGCATTTGGAAAGGTAAGCAGCTGTTTGCGCAGTATGGCGAGTATCGTCTGACAGGAAGGTCCGTGTGGTTCAGCACAAGAATACCAAAACGCTATTCGCGCTCAAATACATCAATAAACCGAAATGCGTCAAGATGAAGGCTGTTGCGAATATCGTACAAGAAAGGAGGCTGCTCGAGGAGGTACGTAAAAGCATTGGACATGTAGAGGGAAATGCTGATGATAGATTGATCATCCGTTTGTGGTGAATTTACGCTACGCTTTTCAAGATGATGAGAATTGTTTCTTTGTCTTGGATCTGATGTTGGGTGGAGATTTGCGATGTGAGTCAGCTTACATGTCTACTTGGTGGGAAGCTGACAACCAGTCCATTTGGATAGGGCGGGAGCGATGACTGAAGATGTCGTACGGTTCTATATCGCAGAGATAGCCATGGCTATCGATTACCTACATTCGAAAAAGATTGTTCATCGGTACGTCTTCCTTCAATTGTGAAGAAAACTCGACTGATCCGCAGGGATCTGAAACCAGATAATATCCTACTGGACGAACGTGGACACGCACATATTACCGATTTCAACATTGCGGTTCACTTTTCGGAACGTAGATTATTGACGGGCGTAGCGGGAAGTATGGCCTATATGGGTAAGCTCACCCTCTTGCAACTAGATTACAGCTGACAAGCAGCACCAGAGGTGTTGGCAAAGAAAGGGTACTCGGCGCCAGTGGATTATTGGTCCTTGGGCATATTGGCGTGAGTTTTGATCACAAAACAAGCGCTGAGGTTCAGGTACGAGCTATTATTCGGAAAGCGTCCGTTCAGGGGAAGGACAAATACAGCATTGACAAATGCTATTCTTCATGAACATCTCACTTGGCCTGAGGATGTTGCGGATAAATGCTCGACCTCTGGCATGCAGGCTATCCGAGCAGTGAGTCGTCATCTGCTCAAGCAGGACTGAGGCTTATTTTAGTTTATCGAGCGCGATCCAAGCAAGAGACTTGGGTATCGTACCGGAGGAGCTGGGTTTGAGGATATTAAAGCGCACCCTTGGTTCACGGGGATCGACTGGGATGCGATATACAGGAAAGAAGCTGTACCGCCTTTCGAGCCTGATGTAAGTTTGTCTCTAAGAGGGATTCGCTGTGGCTGATCACCTAGTCGAAACGAGCCAACTTTGATGCGACACATGAACTGGAGGAACTGCTGTTAGAGGAGAACCCGTTGAAAGCGAGAAAGAGAAAAGAAGCTCAGGATGTGGAGCAAATGTCGCCTGAAACGAGAATGATGGAGGAACAGTGGGTTGTCCCTTGGCTTTGACGCGACAGCAGCTGACAATCAGCTTCAAAGTGTTCGATTACACAAAGGCGCAACGTCGGTCATATTACGAAGCATCCTCCGGTCAGACAACGTCTGCGCATACCGGTGCAACCTCTGCCACTGCGATTTCAAGTTCATCACTAGATCCAAGTCTAGCAAAAGTCTTGACGGGTGGACGATCATTACCCGACCACGCAAGATCAAGGACACCAAGTGAACGTACGGGTATAATCAGCAAGACGGGTTTGGACGTCGAAGCTCAGATTCTGGATGGTGGCGGGATGGCCAATCTGGGAGGGAGGGGTGGATGGAGGACAAGTGAACTTGATGCTGGGAACAAGTTACATCCGGATAGTGTCGAGATGAGAAGTACGGGTAGTATGGGAGGGGGTGGAGGTGGGAATAGTCCATTGAGAAATCCTACACCGCTCAGGACTACTTCTACGTGAGTCGTGTGGCGGGTGGCGGATAGGAGATCTGAGCTGATTTTGACAGCGAAAGGCAGAATCAAACGGGTGCTGCGTTATGAGAGGTCCTGGGGGAATATCATTAATGGCTCTGGCATTCCCTCTAATCACCTCGATCTGTTATCACTTTGGTTGTCTAGTGCATATAATGTATGAATTGTAGCTTCTTATAGGAGTAGCAGTAGCAGTAGCAGGCGGAAATCGCCGAGAGTGGCACCTTGCTCTGACTGATCTACGCGTGTGCGTTCATCTCTTGCTCATACTCTACATCACTACGCTTTATACCACTACCTAGACAATCGTAGTTATTCATCAGCAGGGACAGCTCACGGAAGACTTGCTGCCACTCGAAAACATATCCCATAATCAGGCAAAATGGCAAACATCAACAGCGTCGATATCATGGCGTTGAAGAAGGGAGAGGTCAACTTGGGTGTAAGTCTCGTCAAGTGGAATCCTGTCGGACGATGGCACAAGGTAGTCTGAGGTACCGAGTCGGCATAGGGGGACGAGAGTCCTCCCAAATTACATTCAGTCCCCTTCCATGGGGTCGCAAATCGAGTGACAAGAACACCTGCTGACTAGCTAGACATCCATCATGGCCGTTCAGTTTGAGGGAGGCGTGGTCATTGGGGCCGATAGTAGGACGACAACGGGGAGCTACATCGTGAGTATCACTTCATTGTGAGGGGCTCTCAGCTGATCTGTCTTCTCCCCCCTATCGCTATTGCTTCACACTACATGCTATCAACCGAAAATATCTCGACATTGCGATCCCCTTCTTCCCAACCTCGATCTATATGCTGTACCATCACTTTCCACGCACAGGCCAACCGAGTCACCGACAAGCTCACTCACATTCACGACCGAATATACTGCTGTCGATCCGGATCCGCGGCCGACACTCAAGCAGTAGCCGACATCGTCCATCAACACGCCCAACTATACACTTCCATCTACAACGAAGCACCTCCCGTCCATACCGTCGCCGCCCTGTTTGAGAAGCTATGTTATGAGAACAAGGATCAATTGAGTGCGGGTATCATTGTTGCTGGATGGGACAAGGAGAATGGAGGTGGAGTGTTTAATGTGCCTTTGGGTGGTGGTATCTTCCAGCAGCCATGGGCTATTGGAGGTGAGTCAACTCAATGGGTCCTGGATCAGCGGCTGATGATCAGGTTCCGGTTCGACATATGTGTATGGTTATTGCGATGCTACATATCAAGAGGGATGGTCAGAGGAGCAGACCGTTCAGTTTGTCAAGAACAGTACGTCCCCCTTCACATTTCACAACATTTGCCTAGTACTCACAACTAGCCCTCGCACTCGCAATGGCTCGAGATGGATCTTCAGGAGGAACAATTCGAATGTGTGTTATTACAAAGGACAAGGTCGAGAGGCATTTCGTTCCCGGGAACGAATTACCAAAGTTCTGGGAAGGTAAAGAAATTATCGGCCAAGCAGCTAAACCCGTCACTGTCAGTGCATAGGAACAAGAGCCGTTATATCAAGGAAAGACTGTAGAGCATTGTATGCATGACTTTATGACTGTTTGTTGTCTTGTCATGAGCATGTGATAAGAAGACTTGAATTGCGTAAATAGAACTTGACCGACGTCATCACTCGAGATAATCGTCTTTCTTCTCATTATTCAAGACTTTTGTTTATCTCCACTCGACCACCTCGACCAGCCTCCAGCCAGTCTCAACAGCTCCCCAATAGGTCGAAGCAAAATTTCAGACACGCGAAAACACCATGTCCGCAGCCGAGCAGCCCCTACAAGCCGTCAAGTCCGCCGTGACTGACGAGCCCTTGACCCCGAATTTCACTCCTAAGGATTACAGTATTTTCTTCTTGGCCGGTGCTCTATGCTGTACCCTGTAAGCTGTTTCGCTCCCTGGAGTTTGGATAAAGCTAATGGATCAGGTCTCATGGTGGTATGACCCGTAAGCCTCATTTCCATTTTGTCTACACCATCTCCTCTGTCCCACTTGCTCTTTCCCCCAATATACCTTGGACCAATACCGTGGCTACCGAGACTGCGCTGACGAGCAGCTATCGACGTGGTCAAGACTAGGATCCAGATCGACCCCGCACTTGCCAAGGACTCGCTTTTATCGGCTGGAAGAAAGATTGTCGCTTCAGAGGGTACCAAGGGGCTTTTGACTGGGTTTGGACCTACTGCCGTGGGATACTTTTTCCAGGGAGGAGCAAAGTTTGCCGGATACGAAGCGAGCGTACGTCTTTCTGGATATTGGGATGGAGAGAAAGAGGTCAGGAGCTGATAGAGCAGAAAAAACTGATTGTCGATGCGCTTGGAAGTAAGGAGGCTGCTATTGAGCATAGGACTGCTGTCTATCTCGGAGGAGCTGCTATTGCCGAGTGAGTCCTGGTTTGCTATCATCGAGATGGAAGCTAATCAATAGGTTCTTTGCTGATATCCTCTTGACCCCCTTGGAGGCTACGCGAATTCGACTAGTCTCGGACCGAAATGTATGTTCTCCCTTATTCATTCACATCAATGCTATCTGCACACAAGCTGATAAGCAGTACGCCAACGGTCTAGTCTCTGGGTTCACCAAGATCCTATCCACAGAAGGTATCGGATCGCTCTACGCCGGATTCATCCCCATCTTGGCCAAACAAGTCCCATACGCAATCGGTCAATTCACGGTAAACGAACGATGTACCGAAGCAATCTACAAGCAAATGAGTCCAGAGACCAAGGCCAACCTCGGACCAGTCCAGAACTTGGGTATAACATTAGGATCGGGTGTTGTGGCAGGTTTCGCCGCGGCAGTCCTAAGTCATGTAAATTTCGATTTTTTTCTACCTCTCTTCTCTTTCGTCATACTCATTCTTCTAGCCTGCCGATACACTGCTATCGCAGATCAACAAGGGACATGGTCCTAAAGGTCCTATGGTGTCTAGATTGATCACATTGGGTAAAGAAGCGGGCTTCAAGGGACTTTTCGCCGGTCTAGGTCCTAGAATGGGTACGTACCCCCTCCCCCTTCGCTCCGAAGGTTCCCTAGACTACTCTGGACATCGCTAACGCACTACAGTCATGACAGCGGGCTTGGTATCATCGCAGTTTTGTATGGAAGAGAGGCTTTCGAGCGTAGAGACACTTACTGATGGAAATAGTGATGTACGGAGCGATCAAAGACGCTCTCGGCGCTCGACCCGGACTCGAGATCCACCAAGAAGACCCTGTAAAGTAAACCCTATTACGGACACAGCGATACTACTAGAACAGAGCTACCTATTAATACCAAATGCATGGGTGATTGTATTACAAGTATCGAATGATAGAGAAGGTCAGAATCGGAATTTCGGGAAATCGAGATTTTCGCCACCCAGCCAAATGGGTGACATCTGTCTTTTAGACGTGGACCAATACATCAGGGACATCGAGCTACAGCAGTGCGATCAACAAGCCTGGGCACTGTGCTTGGGCTATGCTTGTACAATAGCATGGCATGGTGTATCAACCGAAACTTGCAGGTAATGATGATTCGGGTCAAAATTATCCGCCATATTCCCAATTCTCGTTTAATATCCTATACCGACTCAGGCCCTCAGAATGCTTTGTTGATATTCGAGGAACGGTCTCTCTTTCTTGCCTTCCTATTTACAAGGCGCTCGGCGAGATCTTGTTGTCAGTCCAGAGGGTACCTTGGGAACGTCTTTAATGAATCAGCTAACACTCGGACATGGCACCGTCTCGCTAGTCTCTTCCCGCTTCATTGCACTGTACGTCTTAGGGGTCAGGGATGGTTCGACAGTCTCTGGCATCAACTTCCTGTTGCTTCTTGCAGCAACACATCTGTCAACAGGTGACGTGTAAATAACTTGAATACATACAGCAATCAACACTTCTCGAGTCAACCTTCTTATCATACCTCTTTTGTCTTCCAGTCACCTGCGGGGTCTCTATCGAAACCATTGCATGGTGCAACGCTAGACGGAGATCCAGAAGCATGCGTGTATATGCATTCAATCCAAGAAACCCAGTGAGACTAGAATGTACAGAAATTACCAAAAAAGAGATGCTTGTGTATAGTGAAGATTTGAAATGATAATAGAATTTAGGTAAAATGACTATCCTGCTCCAGGCGGTAAAGCAGGTAGAGGTTTATCGTATGGGCTATCCGACGTAAAGATAGCGTCACCCTCTTCGTTCCCCTCTAGGACTTCGTGAATAGATCGTAGACTCGACGAATTTGATAACCTGCTGTCTGGCCTTGGGGTGGTAGGTCGACTAGTGGATGGTGATTGTGAAGATCGTTTAGGAGGCGAAGTGGATGTCAAAGACAGCGACTGTAATTGATTGATCGCCGCTGCAGTGTCGCTGGTAGTCGGAACGACGGAAGAAGCAGCGTCAGGCCCAGGGCTGGGTAATCGTCCGACCAGATTATCTCGAGCGGCGGAAAGTGAACCGGCGGCGGGACTCTGATCGGAAGTAGGACTAGTAGCTGCATCGAGCGATGCCTGAGGCGTCGCACTTCGGACCTGAATTTCAGGTCGTGTCGCAGATGACGAACGAGACATTGCATTGAGTGGTGGGGTCTTTGTGCCTTTTCGATCAATGTGCAGTTTACCGGCGAGATCACGAGCGGCGCGCAAGGGACCGACTTGGAATCCTTGCTTGGTGTTTTCCTTGTCGGTCCCCTTCCATCGCTTCCAGCCCTCGAAATCGATCAAAGCCTGTTCGTCAGTTCCGACAAGATCTCTAAAGCGGCACGACATACCTGCATACATCCCCATTCGATGATCTTCCTCTCGAGCCATTTCAGCGACACAGGTTTCGTCAGGAAATCGTTACACCCAGCCGCGAGAGCGACGACTCGATCAGACTGCAGGGATGAGGCGGTAAGAGCGACGATAATGACTGAAGATCGGAACGGGGAGGAAGGTGCAGCTTCATTGACCTCTCGAATCAGGGGCATGGGTTGTTCGGTCATGGGAGTCGAGGGAAAGACACCGATATTGTTCATCTTTTCCAGCTTTCGGATTTCCTTGGTGGCCTCAATACCGTCCATGACGGGCAGTTGGATATCCATCTATCGCGTCAGTACAGCTTCCCGATCGGTCTAAAGCATGACTTACCAAGATCAGATGGAATGCACCAGTCCGCCATTTCTCAACGGCTTCCAAACCATCCTTCGCAGTCTGATGATTGATCTTTTTCTTCCTCAAGAACATCGACAAAATGTTTTGATTGATAGGATTATCTGTATGTCAGCTTGAAACACTAGAAGACATACCTTCAACGATCAAAACATTGATGGGAGGAACCACCGAGTCCTGTCCCGTCTTCTTTGCCGACGCCGCAGGCTTGGACTTGGCAGCGGGTTTCGCATCGCTAATAGCCGACATACCGGTCGGTTTCGAGACTTTTGTCTTTGGTGTTGTCGCCTGTCCAGCTGGATCCTTACTGCCAGGTCCGACGACCTTGGTAGGCGACATCACCTGGACGTCTCGCGAGCTGCGAGATGTAGTGGTCGAAGATCGATCTCGACCCATGGCCAAGATTGGTTCCGAAGTACCGGTAGTAGGCGTCGGTAGGGTTCTTCGACGTGAAGCAGCTCGTGATAAAGTAGGAGTCTCTTTTGTCGATCCGCGACGTGATGAATTCTCGTTCGACTGCCTGCTTTGGTTCTGCGTCCTGGGTGAATTGGTCTGATCCTGTCCGTCAACCGGTCCAGCACCGGAAGTACGTCGACTTGTAGGTTTACGTGTATTTG
>Ga0308160_10001314_pt1 | contig 36009 bp, 34 predicted proteins | sample PhyFR1_FD_201036 | JGI IMG/M metagenome (GOLD analysis project Ga0308160, IMG submission 201036) | Phyllosphere microbial communities from UC Gill Tract Community Farm, Albany, California, United States - DLSLF.R1 | ecosystem: Host-associated > Plants > Phyllosphere > Unclassified | place: USA... | reverse complement strand
AATCAATTTTATTGCTTCAACTTTAAATTCTGCGGTGTAAGTCTTCTGTTTCTTGCTCATGGTAAACTCCTGATGAGTGTCTATAGTTTACCAAGTTAAAACCTCCTGTTTTCTCAGCACACATCAATACTGAATATTTTTTTTCACTGGGTATATATTTATTTTCTATAAAACAGAAACAGGGAAAATATTTATTTATATGAAATATAGCTGCCTATAACTTTAAGTTTAGAAAGGTCACTCAATATATCCAATACAATTTAGCCCCTGTTCATACCGCTCAGATATTTAAAATTATGAAAAAATAGATGGGTCATTTTTAAATGTAGAACTATTAAAATATAAAACTATATAAATAGACTTTTGAGGTGAGTTAAATTTTGATTGTTAGAATCGACTGTTTTGTTTTTCTAATTTTTGAAATTCTCGAATCGAAAGTTCATTGACTTGTCCGCGCCAAATCCATTTGAGTTTCGACTCTAGAAACTTATCCCCCTCAAACCAGACAAACAGCCCTTCCATCATTTTTGGCCAATCTTCTCGAGTGATGCTATGACGCCCAGAAATCACCGCAATGATTGCCGCTAAAATCGTATCGTGGCTTACGGCCAGACTTAAACCAAAATGATCTTGCGGATGGGTGTTATAAATCAGCTCTAACACATCTACCACGCCCGTAATTGGATGTTTCATTCCCGGCAAGGCATTATTGACAAAACTATTGATAAAGCCTAAAGCACCCTGTTTTCTAAAATATGGACCTGCCTGCTTGATATCCAGCACAAAACTTCCCGGCTCAACCAGCAAGCCTTGCTCGACGATTTCAATACAATGGGTATTTTGGGCAAGCGTACTGGAATCTGCACCCTGAATCATTAAAGCTGCCGTATCGACACAGCGTTGAATTGGGCTTGAAATACAGTGCTGAATACTCCGGTCTGTATTTTCAATTAAATAGGTGCCCCACGCCTGTGCCAAGTCACGGCCTTGTGAGGTTAACTGTAAATCGTAGCCAGCCAAACCCTGCCCAGCCACAACTTCTCGAATAGAGTGGCGAGTAAATAAAGTCACAGGTGTTTTTGCATCGGGCAATAAATCAATTGCCTTCAGCATGCTTGCAGGGAGTAGGTCTAACGCCATGATCCAGCCAAAAATTAAACATGGTTCGGCACACTATAGCATGTTAGAACATCAGCTCAATGCATGTTCGCCATAAGTCCTAGAGCCTGGAATGCTAATTTTTTCATTTCGATATTCTTAAACGCAATAAAGCCGCCGTTCAACAAATTATCTCGCTGATTGTATAAAAAAGGTCGCCCTTGCAAATCTACCAAGCCACCGCCAATACGTTCAATCAGACATTGACCTGCGCTGGTATCCCATTCACTGGTCGGATGGAAACGTGGATAAATATCGACTTTGCCTTCAAGCATCATGCAAAACTTGTAGGCACTGCCCGCTTTAAACTCTACAACTTCAACCTGCTGTTTTAAGATGTCCAGATATTCAGCGTATTTAGACCGGCCTTGACTGCTTTGACTTAAACCCACTTGAATTGCTGCGCAGGGTTCATCTTCTACATATTTTAGCCATTGCCCGGTGCGAGTCTCAAATTTCAAAGGGAAGCCTTGCTTTGGACAAATATAGAGCGCCTGCTCGGCCGGAATGGCCAATATTGCAAAAGTGGTATGTGCACCTTCAACCAGACTTAGGTTAATGGTAAATTCAGGCCGTTTATGCAGAAATTCTTTGGTTCCATCCAAAGGGTCCAGCAACCAAAATTTTTGCCATTGCTTGCGCCCGGTATGGTCACCTTCTTCTGACAATAAAGCGATTTGTGGAAAACTTTTTTGTAATGATCTGGTGATAAAATCATTGACCCGATAATCGGCTTGGGTCACAGGAGAATTGTCAGTTTTCTGCTCGATATCAAAAGCTCCACCTGCGCAATAGGCCTGATATTCCACTCGCAAAATTTCACATGCCTGTGTCACAATGGGTACAAGCTGTAAAATCAAAGCATCTTGTGGTGCTGTTGTTATTTTAAACATAGATTACCTGTATATGCCGAATTACTCAGAAAAACCGACCATCATCTTTGACATGGATGGCACGCTCCTTGACCTTGCTTATGATGATTTTATCTGGAATCATCAACTTCCGATTCGCTATGCGGCCACGCATGACTGCACGCTCGAACAAAGCACTGAATCGCTATTTCAGTTCTATCAGCAACATAATCATACCCTAAATTGGTACTCAACCCGGTTCTGGAGCGCAAAAGTTGGTGTCGATACATTGGCACTGCAACATGAATTTAAACATAAAGTTGCGCTGCGTGCAGGCTGCTTAGAGCTACTTAATTATTTAAAAAGCAATGGCTACCCATGCTGGATTGCCACCAATGCAGACTGCGAAGGCTTAAAGTTTAAACTGCAACAAACTCAACTGGCTGATTATTTTGATGTGATTATCAGCAGTGAAACTATCGGTTATGCCAAAGAGTCGATCGAATTCTGGGAGAAGCTACAATCTCTGCACCCATTCCAAACCGATCAAGCCTATTTTATAGATGACACAGAAAAAGTACTCAACAGTGCAAAAAAATTTGGCATTTGCAATTTAATTACCATTGCCCAGCCCTCATCTAAAGGAAAGATACGGACTGAAAGTCCTTATCCTATTTTACAAGACTTGACCGATTTAATGGTCATGTTAGAACAAGCTGAGGATCTGAAAAAATATGCCTAATCCTTCTCAACAAAATACTGTTGAAAGCATGCGTGTTGATAAATGGCTGTGGGCGGCACGTTTTTTTAAAACACGTTCCATATCTAAAGCTGCCATTGAAGGCGGAAAAGTCCACCATAATGGTGAACGCGTCAAAGTTTCTAAAGAAGTTCGTGTTGGAATGGAACTGACCATTCAGCAAGGTTTTGATCGCAAGACCATTGTAATCAAAGCGTTGTCAGCAAACCGTGGGGCAGCTCCCATTGCACAGCAACTGTATGAAGAAACAGGCGTCAGTGTTGCACGACGAGAGTTGCTTACCACGCAAAGAAAGTTGCATAATCTAGCCCGACCTGAACATCGGCCAAGTAAAAAAGATCGCCGACAAATCAGTAAATTTAAACAAGATAATGATCAACAGTTTGACCAAGACTGGTCATACAGCGATGATTAATTTAAGCGTCATATTCTGTCGTACTCGACCGAATTGATATAGAACATAAAGAATGAATCTGTCACTATACTCGAGTGGAACACGTTTTAAAGTAACTCATCCACTTAAGTTAATATTTTTGTGACATCGTTTTGAGGTTGTGAGATGGATGATAATAAAAGTAAGGCGCTGAATGCTGCCCTAAGCCAAATTGAAAAACAGTTTGGTAAAAATACAGTAATGCGTCTTGGTGATAACACCGTACTGGCTGTTGAAGCGGTGTCTACAGGTTCTTTAACACTAGACATTGCACTCGGTATTGGTGGCTTGCCAAAAGGTCGTATCGTGGAAATCTACGGGCCTGAATCTTCAGGTAAAACCACGATGACTTTGCAAGCAATTGCACAATGTCAAAAAGCCGGCGGTACCTGTGCTTTCATCGATGCCGAACATGCGCTTGACCCTCAATATGCACGTAAGCTGGGTGTAGACCTCGACAACCTGCTGGTTTCTCAGCCAGACAATGGTGAACAGGCACTTGAAATTGCCGACATGCTGGTTCGCTCTGGCGCGGTTGACATGATCGTTGTCGATTCCGTGGCTGCATTAACCCCTCGCGCAGAAATTGAAGGCGAAATGGGCGACTCACACATGGGCTTACAGGCACGTTTGATGAGCCAGGCATTGCGTAAAATTACCGGTAATGCAAAACGCTCTAACTGCATGGTGATCTTCATTAACCAGATTCGTATGAAAATTGGTGTAATGTTCGGTAGCCCTGAAACCACAACCGGTGGTAATGCACTTAAATTCTACGCTTCTGTACGTCTGGATATCCGTCGTATTGGTCAAGTGAAAGAAGGCGATGAAATTGTCGGTTCTGAAACACGTGTGAAAGTCGTGAAGAACAAAATGGCACCTCCGTTTAAAGAAGCGTTATTTCAGATTTTGTATGGCAAAGGCGTGAATCAGCTGGGTGAACTGGTTGATCTTGCAGTTGCACAAGAACTGGTACAAAAAGCGGGTGCATGGTATTCATATCAAGGCAATAAAATTGGTCAGGGTAAAAACAATGTTATCCGCCATTTAGAGGAAAACCCTCAAATTGCACAGGAACTTGACCGCCTGATTCGCGAAAAGCTGTTAACGCCGATCACCAAGCCAATTGAAGAAAAAGACGAAGAAGAACCAGACTTACTAGATGCTTAAATAGCATGATGTTAAAGCCGAATTTTTCGAGTTAAACTGTAAAACGCCCTACGGGGCGTTTTTTATTTGATGTGATCGATACACAATATGAGTAATCCCAAATTTCCCAAAATGCTTGACTATGCGGCCATCAAACAACAATTTGATGACTCATCGCCAGAATCAACATCAGAGTCATTCTCCGCTCCCATAGAAGCAAATGCCTTACACTTTGAAGATGATCCACAGCCCAAGCCAACAGGTCTTACAGGCTCCCGTTTACGCTCTTATGCATTTGCAGTACTGACACGTAGAGAATACTCAAAAGCCGACCTGATTGAAAAGCTTGCGCTTTATGCCATGGATCGTGATGAAGTTTTAAAGCTGGTTGATGAGCTGGCAAGAGAAAATTATCAGAGTGACCAACGTGTCGCAGAAATCATGCTGTCTAGTCAAAAACGCAAAGGCAAAGGCCCAAACCGGATTAAACTGGCGTTAAAATCAAAAAAAATTGATGCGAGCTTAATTCAGGAAGAATTAAAAGAAACCGATTGGAATGAACAGGCGTATCAACTAAAAGTAAAAAAATATGGCGTAAAAGTAGAAAAAGAGCCAAAACTAAAAGCCAAGCAAATTCGCTTCTTGATGTATCGGGGTTTTGAAATGGATGCGATTATTAAGGCAATTACAAGAAAAGAAGATGAGTTTTAAGAAAAGGACAAGATAAGAATTATTATTTTACAAACTGGTGGCAACCCCACTAGCAAAACTTCGGCACATCGTAGTTCTGTTACCGTTGCTACCTTCCGGTCCTGGCGGGGTTCACAGAGTACAATTGCGAAGCCACCAGCGGGGCTACCATTGCAAGATCAGAGTATAGAGATTTTTATTTAACTTGCAAGCCTTCAAATCAATTTTCGAGCCGCATCGCTTTTATTTGATTATTAAAAAAACAATATTGATTAAAAACAGCATTTTTGTATATTTTTTATCAAGACTATCAATTACTTTAAACCTACCACAAGTTTGTAAATGCATATTGCATTTCATGGCATGGACGTTTTTAATGTGGTCAGATCTTTTAAACAGGTGCATTCTAAATGTCGCAAATTTTGAATATGCCTAAGAATACGAAATGGATGTTTTTATGATGCTCAATCAGCATGCTTTATGTGTACTCGCCTTACTTAGCTCAGCTTCACTTTATGCCAATATTCCAATTGAATCTCGTGGTTTAAGTCAAACCAGCATCGAACCCAGTGCAAATAATGTCGCAATCGATTCAGGTGCCGCCACTGCCAATGTACCGACCAATCTGAATTGGCAAATCATGCAGAAAAATCAGCAATTAGAAAATGATGTTCGTGCGCTGCGTGGCAAAATTGAAGAACAAGACAATGAAATTGAAAAGCTTAAACATGAACTCACCAATCGCTATACTGACCTGGATCAGCGCCTAGAACTGTTGCAGCAAAAAGTGGATCCGGAAAGCGCAGCGCCAGAGGAGGATAACCAACAGGATACTTCTCCCAGCACCGTAAATACCCCAACTCCAGTAGTAGCCAAGGCAGCCAATACTCAGCCAGCAGCTGTCACAACTCAAGCGCCTGCAACAACAAATACTCAATCTGCCTCTTCGGCTGATCTGGACAAAGCCGCTTATACCGTTGCTTTAGATGCCTATAAACAAGGTGGTGCAAAGAAAGCCATTGCACCGATGAAAAACTTTATCAAAAACAATCCCAACAGTGTTTATATCAGTAATGCGTATTTTTGGCTGGCAGAATTCAATTTAGCCATTGAACCCACCAACTACACTGAAGCGAAAAAGAATTATAATATTGTGATCAGTCAATATCCAAATTCAGCTAAAGCAGCTCGAGCGCTCTATCAGCTTCACAGTATCGCCAAAGATGTAGACCACAATACAACGCTCGCCAACCAACTTAAAAGCAAACTCATTAAAGACTACCCAAAGTCTGAAGAAGCGGGTTATTTCAAGAAATAAAAACACAAAAAAAGACACCATAGAAGGTGTCTTTTTTATGCAGCAGCATATTCAATTAACGAACAATACCACGCTTGGATTGTTCTAAAGAATCAATCAGCAACTGAACCTCCGGAACTTCGGGAAGAATTTCCGCACGAATCTGTTGAATCGCCTGTTCAGTGGTTAAACCCGCTTTGTAAATCAATTTAAATGCTTGGCGTAATCCCTGGATAACATCCTTAGACCAACCTTTACGACGCATGCCTTCTACATTCATAGCAAAAGCATGTGCTGGATTACCTGAAACCATCACATAAGCAGGCACATCTTTTAGAATTAAAGAAGCACCGCCAATCATGCTAAAGGAATCAATTTTGCAGAATTGATGAATTCCTGAGTTTCCACCCACTACCACATAGTCACCGACATGAACATGTCCAGCAACACCAGCATTATTGGCAAAAATATTATGATCACCCACCACACAGTCATGTGCGATGTGGGTATTCACCATCAATAAATTATGGCTGCCAATTTTAGTGATGCCCTGATCTTGGGTCGTACCACGATGCAAACTGCAATGTTCACGAATCGAGTTGTGATCGCCAATTTCAAGCCAGGTTTCTTCGCCAGCATATTTTAAATCCTGACATACTTCACCCACACTCGCGAACTGGAATATTTCGTTGTTTTTCCCAATGCGAGTATAGCCACCGACAACTACATGTGAATGTAGCTTGGTGCCTTCACCAATGCTGACCTGTGGCCCAATAATACAATAAGGACCAATTTGTACATCTGAAGCAATAACTGCAGATGAGTCAATAATGGCGGTTGGGTGAATTAAATCGTTATTACTCATGCCTGCTCTATTTTCTGATGCGAAACCATAATTTCCGCGGTAGTTGCTACAACGCCATCAACAGTGGCTATACAATTATATTTGTAAATTCCACGTTTGTGCATAACCAGCTCAGATTTTAAAACGAGCTGGTCACCAGGAACAACTTGTTTTTTAAAGCGGACTTTTTCTGCACCCGCAAAAAGAAACAAAGAACCTTCACTTGGCTTCTCATTATTCATGATAAAACCAAGTATACCAGAGACTTGAGCTAATGCCTCAACAATCAGTACCCCAGGCATAATTGGATAACCCGGGAAATGTCCCTGTAAAAACTCTTCATTGATCGAAACATTTTTATAAGCAACGATACCATTTTCGGTCACATCAACGACTCGATCGACCAATAAAAATGGATAGCGGTGAGGTAAATATTCACGAATTTGTTGAATGTGCATTGGCAATTCAGGCTTCGTAAATGCAGGAGTATTCGACTCAGTCATCATATTCTATTTACGCTTAAAAGTTGATTCAAGGGACTCTATTTGAGCCTGTATATGATCAAGCCGTTTCACCAATTGGGTCAATGGCACATCTGCTAATTGTTTAAAGCGTACAGCAGCGCGTTTCCAGTGCAAACTTTCCAGCATTGGCGTACCAGAAGAATAACTCCCTGCTTCAGAAATATTTTTTGTGACCATTGACATGCCGGTAATTGTGACATTATCCGCAATATTAATGTGACCCACCACCCCTACTGCACCTGCAAATATACAGTTTTTGCCAATAGTGGTACTCCCTGCAATCCCACATTTTGCTGCAAGTGCTGTATTGGCACCAATCTTGACGTTATGCGCAATTTGCACAAGGTTATCAATAATCACACCATCTTCTAAAATTGTGTCGTCTAGTGCACCACGATCAATACTGCAATTTGATCCGATTCGTACGTCATTCCCAATTTTAACTGAGCCTAATTGTGCAATACGATTCCATTTACCTTGATAAGGTGCGAAGCCAAAACCCTCCCCACCAATCACAGTATTGGCATGAATACGTACTCGATCGCCTACTTTAGTTTCACCGGTTAAAGTGACGTGCGAATCAATAAAACATTGTTTGCCAATTTCTACGTCATCATCGATTTTAACCTGAGACTGAATGACGGTTTCATCACCCACTACACAGTTCTCACCAATAACCACGTAATGCCCAATATAAGCACTGTCGGAAATAATGGCAGAAGGATGAATTTGTGCTGTGCTTTCGATGCCCTGCTGAGTATGCTTTTTCTCGAACACATGGGTCAAAATTGCGAAAGCAAGATAAGGATTATCAACCACAATAAAATTATTATGCGTATCTAACTGTGATTTTAAAGCTGCAGTAACAATTAATGCACCTGCTTTTGAGGCACGTGCATGATCTAAATATTTTTCAGCATTTACAAATGCAATATGCTTGGCTTGAGCGACATCTAAGCTTGCCAATCCTTCTAGGGTTAAATCAGATTGACCGACATACTCGCCCTGTACAAGGCGAGCAAGATCTTCTAAGCGAAATTGTCTAGGATTCATTGATTACTTAATAATATTGACCTTTTGAATCATTTTATCAGTTAAATCATATTTAGGGTCATAGGCAAGCGCTGAATTTTTATTTAAAACAACATCCAAATTATTTTCTTTACGCAATTGTTCGGCAGCTTGCTTCACACGCGCATCAAAAACACTGCGAACTTGTTGAATCGAGCTTTGAACGCTACCCTGAACGGATTGTTGTAATTGATTCAATTCTTGAAACTTGGCTTGATATTGTGCCGAAAGCTTTTGCTTTTCTGCATCGGTAAATTTGGTATTGGATTGTGCACGTTGCTGTAATGCTTCAAGCTCTTTAGACAACTGCTCAATTTTAGTGGTTTGCGGCTGAATTTTTTGCTGTACAGCTGTGTTTTGCTGTTTTAAATAGCTGCTACTTTCTACAAGACGTTCTAAATCAATTACCCCATAACCGGCAGCCTGTGTCAAAGACGTCATGCTTGCCAAAGCGATACCCATCGCCACCATCATTTTTTGCATCATTTTCTCTTTAAGTTTGGTTGTGTTAATACATCCAAGAACGTATTAACACAACCTGAATTATTCTTAGGCAATCTTAGAAAGTACGGCCGATTTCAAACTGGATATTTTTAGTTTCATCACCCGGTTTATCATTTAATGGGTATGCATAGCTGAGTGAAAGTGGACCAATCATGGTGATCCATGTAAAGCCAACACCAACGCTATAACGGAAGTTTTCAGCGTCAAAACCAAAATTGTCTTCACAATATTGTTTAGCACTGATACCTGGATCAGTTGCAGTTCCATTTAAATATAAGTTTCCGCCAGGAACCTTACATTGGGTATCAAATACTTGTGCACCTTCAGCAAAAACTACTGGTCGTACTTGACGCGTCCAATCCCCTTTAAATGGTAACGGCAAGGCCAATTCTGCACCAAATTGTACTAATGCATTACCACCGACTTCTTCTGGATCAAGGTCTTTCGTTCTCGACTCATTATACGTTACACCCGGATATTTCGGGCCTAATGTACTATTATCATAACCCCGTACCGAACCGAAACCACCAGCATAGAAGTTTTTATAGAATGGCAGGTCATTACCGTATCCTAACTTACCATAACCACGTAGTACAAAGTCATACGGCAATGGTAAGAATGCTTGTGCATCATAGGTCAATTTTTGGTATTCAACATCACTACCAGGAAGTGCAATTTCACCATTCACACGATGTGACATACCATTAGTTGGGAATACTGGACGGTTTAAGGTGTTATATGACCATCCTAAATTCAGGTTATAAGTTAAAAATTCACCTTTAAACTCATTATCAAAATCTACTAATGGAACATCACAAACAACTTCTTTTACACCTTTTGTTGGATCTGCAGGATCATTGTAAACAATTGTCTGGGTACCGGTACACACCCCTTCAGCTCGGCCTGTAGCCTTACCGCCATTGGCTAACAAGTAATCTCGAACATAGGTCGATACATAAGGACCAGTAGTCACTTCAGTTTGGTCGATATTCAACCCAGCACTTACACTTTGGTTTTCATCAATTGGATAACCAAATGTAATACCACCACCAAAACTGTCCGTCACATAGTTGTTAACGTTATAGTCATCATCTAGCTTGGTTTTACGGTAGTACATGTTATAACCGCGACGCACACCATCAATGGTGAAGTATGGGTCAGTCACACTTAAATTATAATAATCTTGCGTTTCTGAACGGGATAAATCAATCGAAACACTGTTACCTGTACCCAAGAAGTTGGTTTGACTTAAACCTGCCTGGAAAGTCACACCACCACTTTGCGAGAAACCCACAGCCAGCGTACTTGTACCCGAATGCTGTTCTTCAACATTAACATTCAAATCTACCTGATCTGGTACATTCGGAATGCGGGCGGGTTTAATATCCACAGTTTTAAAGAAACCGGTACGCTCCAAACGGACTTTAGACAAGTCAATTTTTTCATTGCTAGCTAATGCACCTTCCATTTGACGCATTTCACGACGTAATACTTCATCCGCAGTTTTGGTATTACCAGTGAAGTTAATACGACGCACCGTCACTTGTTGACCTGGATTAATATAATAATTCAAGTTAACCAGTTTGGTTTCTTCATTAATTTCAGGAACCATGTTTACTTCGGCATAGTAATAACCTGCATTACCATATTTACGAAGTAAAAGCTGTTTCACTGCATTTACTTTTTCTTGAGAATAAGTCTCGCCATCTTTATAAATTTGCAGTGCTTTCAATTCTTCAGTTTTATAAAGCGCATCACCCAAGAACTTGGTTTCACCAAATTTGAACTGTTCACCTTCTTCTACAGAGACTTCAACAAAGATATTCTTTTTATCTTCACTCAAGTTCAAACTTGAGTTAGTAATATTAAAGTTGATATAACCTTTGTTTAAATACAATGCACGTAAAGCTTCCAGACTGGCCGCCATTTTTTCTCGAGCATAACGATCGTTACGGGTAACAATCGAACTCCAGCTACTTTCTTTAACCGCAAAAGCTTGCTTGATTTCACTTTCTTTAAAAACAGTATTGCCAATAATATTGATATCAACAACTTTAGCAGCTTTGCCTTCTACAAACTCAATGGTTAGATCAACACGGTTGTTGGGTCTAGCCACTGTTTTAACACTGACATCAGCGTCATAACGGCCTTGCTGCATATATTGTTGTTCAAGTTCTGTTTCAATGGTTTGCAGTGCAGATTTTTTCAAAACCTCGCCTTCTGCAATGCCCATTTTTTTCAGACCATCTTCAAGGGCTTCTTTAGGAATCAGTTTATTCCCTTTAAACTCCACCTTAGAAACCAGTGGACGTTCAACCACGCTAAAAATGAGCGTGTCCGCTTCTCTTGATGCCTTAATATCATCAAACAGGCCTGTGGCATACAAAGCACGAATCGAATTTGCAATAGTCGTATCATCGACACGATCGCCAGCATTGACAGGCAACATCCCATAGACATTTGTTGGCGTTAAACGAACAAGCCCGTCAATTTTAATATCGCGGACAATGAATTCATCTGCTGCATATACTTGTTGTACTGCTGCCATTGCACTAATAAGCGCCAAAGGCATAAATAAATGTGTGTGCTGCATGCCAGTCTTTTCCGATGTTAATTTATTTCGTATCTACGTTGTTATAAACGCATGAAGTCATTGAATAATGCAAGGAGCATCATGCTACCGAGCAGTACCATACCAATTTTTAAACCAACCAATTGTATTTGTTCAGAAACAGGTTTACCACGAATCAGCTCAATAAAATAGTAAACTAAATGTCCACCATCCAGCATAGGAATTGGTAATAAATTTAAAATACCTAAACTTACGCTCATTAAGGCCATGAAAGAGATAAAGGTCTGCCAACCCATTTCCGCACTTTGCCCTGCCACTTTGGCAATGGTGATTGGGCCAGATAAATTATCCAGGCCAATTAAACCACGAAACATTTTGACGATCGAGTTCAAAATCATACCTGAAATTTGACCCGTTTTATCAACCGCCATTACAAATGCTTCAGTCCGACTATATTGAATCACTTGTTTATAATCTGCAGGAATGTTTATTTTCCCGGGGATATTCTGCACACCAAGTACACCTGAAACATTACCCATGCTGTCACGTTTAGCTTGTGGCATCACTTCCAAATGTAGCAACTGATTTTGACGCAAGATATCTATTTTTAACAATTTTTCTGGTGAAGCCTGCACAACTTGAACAACATCGAACCAGTCATTCATTTTTACGCCATCAATCGCAATAATTTTATCACCTTCTTTCATCCCTTGGCGAATTGCCGCACCATCTTCACTGAGTTTAGCGGCAATGGCGGGAATGTGTGGACGATATGGCATAAAGCCTAAACTATCTAATGCAGACTGATTTTGATTTTTTAAAAAATCTTGAATAGGTAACTGAAAGGTTTTAACCTGTCCAGCACGATCTGCCTGAATTTCGATTGAACCTGTTTCACCAACACGGTCGACCAAAGCAAAATTTAACTTCTCCCATGTAGGTGTTGCAGTACCATCCACGTTGGTAATTTTGTCGCCTACTTGCATTTGAACAGTTGCAGCAGGTGTATTTGGTAACACTTTACCAACACGAGTATTCAGTTGTTCTTGTGATGGGATAAATAAAATCCAGAATAACACCACAGCAAAAGCTAAATTAATCAATGGACCTGCAGCAACAATCGCAATTCGCTTCCAAGGATGCTGGCGATTGAATGCTTTGGGTAAATCTTCTTCGGCAACACTACCTTCGCGTTCGTCCAGCATTTTCACATAGCCACCTAAGGGCAATGCAGAAAGTTGATATTGAATGCCAGACTTCTTAGACGTCCATTTAAGTAATGTCGGTCCAAAACCAATCGAATAAACTAAAACTTTCACACCAAGTTTACGCGCAACAATATAATGCCCAAACTCATGAATCGCGATGAGCGGTCCAAGTAAAAGAATGGCTGCCACAACAATAAACAAGGCACTCATAATTTAGTTTCCTTTACTGATGACAATTTGCTGTGCCACAGAACGAGCCGCTCGGTCAGCTTGCAAGATAAGATCGATCGATTCTGCAGTTCCACTTTCAACCCGGTTCAAAGTTTGTTCAACCACTTGAGGAATTTCAGTAAAGCCAATGCTATTTTTCAAGAATGCTGCAACAGCAATCTCATTTGCAGCATTTAAAATTGCAGGTGCCAAACCACCACTTTGCATCGCCTGTCGAGCCAGTTTTAATGCGGGGAAACGTGTTGTATCTGGTTCTTGAAAATCTAACTGTTGATTCATAAACAGATCAAGTGCAGGAACATGTGTTTGAATTCGCTCAGGCCATGCCAGCGCATGTGCAATTGGGGTGCACATATCCGGATTACCCATTTGTGCCAAAGTCGAACCATCCACGTATTGAACCATAGAATGAATAATACTCTGTGGATGTACAACCACTGTTACAAACTGTTCTGAAATTGCAAAGAGATGACAGGCCTCAATTAATTCCAAGCCTTTATTCATTAAAGTCGCAGAATCTACAGAAATTTTTTGTCCCATAGACCAATTCGGATGCTTGCATGCTTGTGCAGACGTCACATTTCGTAATTGCTCAAGACTATGGTTTAAAAATGGACCGCCAGAGGCAGTGAGCAAAATACGCGACACCCCTTGTTTGGGCTGGCCATTTCGTTCAGTCTGAAAATAATTCTGTGGCAAGCATTGAAAGATTGCATTATGTTCAGAATCCACTGGAAGCAGTTCGGCATGATAATCACGGGCAGCCTGCATCATCAGGTCACCAGACATCACCAGGGCTTCTTTATTGGCAAGCAGGACACGCTTACCTGCTTTAACCGCCGCCAATGTAGGCAATAAACCTGCCGCACCGACAATGGCCGCCATCACCACATCGACATCAGCATGTTCAGCAACCGCAATTAAACCGGCTTCATCGCTCAAAATCTCAATATCATTAAGTTTTTGATTTTGAAAATATTGTTTTAGTTCATCAACTTTATTTGATGGCACTACCGCAATTTTCGGTCGATACTGTTTGCATATTTCAACAAGTTCCACAATTCGACTATGTGCCGTGACTGCGAATACAGAATATTTTTCAGGATGTTGTTGCAGAATTTTTAAGGTACTTTGACCAATCGAACCCGTTACACCTAATATACAAACAGATTGTGACATCTATAAATCTACACCAATAAGTTTTAAAACATACATGCCTGCAGCAAAAATCGGAGCGGCAGCAAGCAATGAATCAATACGGTCAAGCACCCCGCCATGTCCTGGCAGGATACGACCTGAATCTTTAATTCCTGCACGACGTTTGATCATGGACTCGAACAAATCACCCAATACAGAACTGAATACTGTGACTATAGATAAAATTAAAAACAGAATATGCTGAGCTAAAGTTAAATCTAAATAAACCACTTCAACCGCGACCACAATAATCATTGCAGTAACGATACCGCCATATAAACCTTCAACCGATTTATTGGGACTGACATCGGGTGCAAGTTTTCTCTTGCCCAATTTACGCCCGACAAAATAAGCCCCACTGTCTGCACCCCATACCAGTAAAAACAGGTACATGAGCCACCATGGTGAACTATTCCAAACCGAGAAAATTGCGGTAACCGCAGCAGAGATTAAAATAAATCCGATCACATTTAGGCTTTGATTATACCATCCATCATAACCTGGATATGATTTAACCCAAAAGATACTTAAAATCCAAGTAAAAATGGACGCTGCCCAAAGCAATAGAGCGATATCATTAAAATATAATGCCAAAGTTGCCAATGCTGCTGTCGCTAATCCATAACCCCAAGCAAATGGTTTCACCAGATTTTTATTTTTTCTTGGCATAAGTTTAAACCACTCATACCCTGCGACCCCTGCGGCAACAATCATCAACACAAACATTGGATACTGAGACTGTGTAGCAAACATACAACTGAGTACGACTGCCACCAATACCAATGCGGTTATAATCCGCTCTAACATTTATTAATTCTCGATTTTCTCTTGTTGGATTTGCTCTGAAGTTTTACCAAAACGACGTTCACGTCCAGCAAAGACTGCTAACGCATCATCAAATTCTTCCACGGTAAATTCAGGCCATAAGGTTTGGGTAAAATACAACTCAGCATAAGCGGCTTGCCAAAGTAAAAAATTCGACAAACGATAATCACCACCCGTGCGAATCAGCAAATCTGCCGCAGGTAAATCCGCCATACTGACATGTTGCCCAAACAACTCAACATTTATATCTTCAACTGCGACTTTTTTTGCCAAAACGTCTGCTGCAATCTGTTTTGCAGCCTGTGCCATATCCCACATACCACCGTAACTAACCGCGATGGTCAAAGTCATGCTGTCGAACTTAGCAGTCCTTTGTTCAGCTTGCAACATCAACTCACGTAAATGCGCAGTTAAACGAGAACGATCACCAATAAAACGTAAAGCAATATTGAATTTTTCCATTCGAGGCAGTTGCTCCTGGATTGTTTCTTCCAACAATGCCATGAGTAAATCAACCTCAAATTGCGGACGGTTCCAGTTTTCACTCGAAAATGCAAAAACGGTTAACGCTTGAATTTGTTTTTTTCTACAGTGCTCAACAATCGGATCCAGGACATTTTTCCCTTCACGGTGTCCTGCACCCTTTTGCATTTGCATTTTTTTTGCAAAACGATTGTTGCCATCCATAATGATGGCAACATGTTTTGGAAGAGATAAACTGTCTTCTGATACGGTCATTAAATCTTAGACCTTCATCAATTCAGCTTCTTTCGCAGCAAGCCGCTTGTCCACTTCAGCAACAAATTTGTCCGTGATTTTCTGGATATCATCAGATGCACGACGATCATCATCTTCAGAAATTTCTTTTTCTTTCAACAATGCCTTGATATCACCTAATACATCACGACGAATGTTACGGATCGCAACTTTGGCATTTTCAGCTTCAGTACGTGCAACTTTTTGCATATCACGACGTGTTTCTTCAGTCAGTGCAGGCATCGGCACGCGAATCGCATCTGCAGTAATCGGGTTTAAACCTAAACCTGCTTCACGAATCGCTTTATCAATTGCTGAAACCATTGTACGTTCAAATGGCTGTACGACAAGGGTACGAGAATCTTCAAGACCCACGTTTGCCACTTGGTTTAAAGGCACATCAGAGCCATAGTAAGGAACCATCACACCATTCAAGATAGAGGGATGCGCGCGGCCAGTACGAACTTTAGCAAAACCATGTTCTAAAGACTCTAAAGTCTTGTTCATGCGGTCTTCGCTGTCTTTTTTAAGATCGTTAATCATATGATCTTCCTTACTTAATTCTAAGAGATGTAATTACTAAATAGCGTGTAGTATAAAGAGCTTTCAGGCTCACGTCATTAATTGGTAACGTGAGTCCCTTCTTTTTCACCCATCACCACGGATAACAATGAACCCGACTTATTCATATCGAATACTTGTAATGGCACATTGTGATCACGGCACAAGCAGATCGCAGTTAAATCCATGATGCCTAACTTTTCATCTAACACTTGATCAAATGTAAGTGTTTCATATTTTACTGCATCGTCATATTTGCTTGGATCTTTATTATATACGCCATCCACTTTAGTGGCTTTCAAGATCAGGTTGGCTTCAATTTCAATACCACGCAAGCAAGCTGCTGTATCTGTGGTAAAGAATGGATTACCTGTACCCGCAACAAACACGCACACTTCGCCTTGAGTTAAATGACGGATTGCATCGCGGCTTGAATACGCTTCAACCACGGCACCAATCGGTAAAGCAGACATTAAACGGGTTTTAATATTGCGACGCACCAAAGCATCGCGTAATGCCAAACCGTTCATTACAGTCGCAAGCATACCCATCTGGTCACCGGTTACACGGCCAACCAAACCATCTTTTTGCAATTGGCTGCCGCGGTACAAGTTACCACCACCAACCACGATACCGACTTGTACGCCTAAACCCACCAAGTGAGCAATCGCTAAAGACATTTGATCGAGCACAGTCGCATCGATCCCCATGTCTTTATTTCCAGCAAGTGCTTCACCAGAAAGTTTAAGTAAAATGCGTTCATAACGAGGCTTTTTTGAATCCAACATCAGGAATCTCCGAATCTTCCAATATCTAAAATTTTATTCGTATACTTTTATGACAGATCAAGCAGACTTAACTCGAATTAACTTCGCATATAAATCATATTCATCTGCATCGGTAATTTCGACTTCAAGCAAATCACCTGCTTTGATCTGGTTTTTATCAATATCTTCAACAAAGACATTACCATCAATTTCAGGTGCATCTGCATAAGAACGCGCCACAGCAACCGGGAATTCGTCTTCCAGATCATCTACAAGCACAGTCATGGTTTGACCGATACGTTTTTGCAGTTTGGCTGCTGAAATTTCTTGCTGCACTTGCATGAAGCGTTCATAACGGTCTTGCTTAATTTCTTCAGGCACATGATCCGGCAAATCATTTGCTGTCGCACCTTCTACAGGTGAATAGGTAAAGCAACCTACACGATCAAGCTGTGCTTCTTTGAGCCATTCAAGCAGAATCTGGAAATCTTCTTCAGTTTCGCCCGGGAAACCCACCACGAAAGTTGAACGGATCACCAGTTCAGGGCATTTTTCGCGCCAAAGCTTGAGGCGTTCAAGTGTGTTTTCACTATGCGCTGGTCGCTTCATCAATTTTAAGATGCGCGGACTGGCATGTTGAAAAGGAATGTCTAGGTATGGCAGGATTTTACCTTGTGCCATCAAGTCGATCACAGCATCTACATGCGGATATGGATAAACGTAATGTAAACGCACCCAAATACCGAGTTGGCCTAGAGCTTCACACATGTCGAAGAATTTGGTTTTAACCGGCTGACCGTTCCAGAAATCAAGTTTGTACTTGGTGTCTAAACCATAAGCAGAGGTATCTTGAGAAATCACAAGAACTTCTTTTACACCGGCATTTTTCAATGCTTGTGCTTCACTTAAAACCGAACCGACAGGACGAGAAACCAGATCACCACGCATGCTTGGAATAATGCAGAATGTACAACGATGGTTGCAGCCTTCCGATATTTTCAAGTAAGCATAATGTTTAGGGGTCAAACGAATCCCTTGTTCAGGAACAAGGTCAATAAATGGATTATGTTTTGGTGGTTCAGGTACGTACTCGTGTACGGCCTCCATCACTTCTTGATATGCCGCGGCACCGGTCACTTTCAGGACATTCGGGTGCATTTTACGAATTTTGTCTTCATCTTTACCCAGACAGCCGGTCACAATGACACGACCATTTGAGCTCATAGCTTCACCAATGGCATCTAACGATTCTTGTACTGCAGATTCAATAAAACCACAAGTATTAACAACAACCAAATCAGCACCATCATAATCTGATGCTACATCATAACCTTCAGTCTTCAACTGAGTTAAAATTCGTTCGGAATCTACCAATGCCTTAGGACAACCTAAAGAAACAAAACCGACTTTGGGGGATTTCATGAATCTGCACTCCACTATAATGCGCGTATTGTATGTCTTTTCCGATCATAAAAATAGGTAGAAAGCCGACTCTTTGCATAACGCACCAAAATACGTCCAATTTTTTACTAAATATTTTACATGCACCATTTTGGTTCACTAATATTTTTATTTCCTTTACTATGCTAGATAAATTCTGCATTCAAACAACAAAAAGCACACTTTTATGGCGTCAGAATTTTTATTCATATATATGCTCAAAGTTGGCGTGCATTTTGCTTTATTTCGACAACGTTTAACTCGTTGAATGTCCCATAACAGGGAGAAATGACAAGAAGTGCAGATGCCATTGCGCTATTTTAATACAGGATGCTTTCGCTAATGGATCAACCCACCGGGATCGACTACCGCCTTTTAGTGGATAACTTAACCACCGCCATTTTACTGGTCGATAGCCAGCTGAATATTTTTTATTTAAATTCTTCTTGTGAATCTTTGTTTGACATCAGTTTGCTGCGTGCTTCAGGTCAACCTGTCTTAAATTTACTGCATATGCCAGATGATGAGTTTAATACCGAAGAAGCGCTATTAAATACGATCGCCACAGGCCAACCTTATACCCGCCGTGAAGCAACCATTAGTGTCAACTTCAAAGATAGGCATGTGGATTATACGGTTTCACAAATAAACGCTCAAAAACCGTATCACCCGCTTCTACTGATAGAATTGAATCCGATTGACCGGATGTTAAAAATCTCCAAAGAAGAAAACCTGATTCAACAGCACCAGGTTGCACGGCAATTGATTCGTGGTGTGGCACACGAAATTAAAAACCCTTTAGGCGGTATTCGTGGTGCTACCCAATTATTGGCACGCAGTTTAAATGATCCTCAATATTCAGAATTTACTGACATTATTATCAGTGAAGTCGATCGCTTGCGTAATCTGGCAGACACCATGCTCGGATCTCGCCAGTTACCAAGTTATGAATTAGTCAATGTACATGAACCCTTGGAACGTGTCCGTTCACTCATTACCAATCAAACCAAAAAGAAAATCAAAATCACCCGTGACTATGATTTGTCCTTACCCGATGTCATGGCGGATCGCGATCAACTGATTCAGGTCATGCTCAACATTAGTGTAAATGCAGTCCAAGCCATGATGGAAAATAAAGAATTCTTTGTCGACCATCAACCTGAACTTATTTTGCGAACACGCATTCAGCGTCTAGTCACCATTAATGGTGTTTTAAAGCGCTCTGCTGTTCGTATTGATATTGAAGACAATGGCCCGGGTGTACCGGAAGAAATTTTAGAATCGGTGTTTTACCCGCTGGTCACAGGACGTGCCAAGGGCACAGGGCTCGGTTTGAGCATTGCACAGAATATTATGCATCAACATAGTGGAATGATTGAATGCCAGTCAGTTCCAGGAAAAACAGTCTTTAGCTTATATTTACCTTGGGAGTTTAACCATGTCGCGAAATAAAATATGGGTCATTGATGATGATCGCGCCATGCGCTGGGTCTTGGAAAAAACATTCAAAGAAGAAGGTTTTGACGTTACCAGTTTTGAAGAAGCACAATCTGCGCTCGATCAACTCAGTATAGATGCACCTGATGTGATTTTGACGGATATCCGCATGCCGGGAATTGATGGCCTCACCTTCTTAGGCAAAGTGAAAGGTAGCCATCCTGACCTGCCTGTCATTATTATGACAGCACATTCGGACTTGGAATCTGCGGTATCCAGCTATCAAACCGGTGCTTTTGAATATCTGCCAAAACCGTTTGATATTGATGAAGCACTGGCGTTGGTGAATCGTGCAATTTTACATATTGCCAAGTTACAACAACAAGAATCTGCAAAAACTGCACCGCCTATTCAAACGACCGAAATCATTGGTGAATCACCTGCCATGCAGGAAGTTTTCCGCGCGATTGGCCGTTTGTCACAGTCGCATATCACTGTACTGATTAATGGTGAATCTGGAACAGGTAAAGAACTGGTTGCGCATGCCCTGCATCGCCATTCACCACGTAGCAGTAAGCCTTTTATTGCTTTAAATATGGCAGCCATTCCCAAAGACTTGATTGAAACTGAACTTTTCGGTCACGAGAAAGGTGCATTTACCGGCGCCAACTCGCAACGTCAAGGCCGTTTTGAACAGGCCAATGGCGGCACCCTGTTTTTAGATGAAATTGGGGATATGCCATTTGAAACCCAAACACGTTTACTGCGTGTTTTGGCAGATGGCGAGTTCTATCGTGTGGGTGGTCACATCCCGGTTAAAGTGGATGTGCGTATTGTGGCAGCAACCCACCAAGACTTGGAAAAACTGGTGCATGATGGCCGCTTCCGTGAAGACTTGTATCACCGCCTGAACGTGATCCGTATTCATATTCCAAAACTGGCCCATCGTAGTGAAGACATTCCCATGCTGGCACAGCATTTCTTGGCACGTGCAGGTAAAGAATTAGGGGTGAATCCTAAAATCTTGCGTCCAGAAACTCAAGAGTATATGCAACAATTGCCTTGGCAAGGCAACGTCCGCCAGTTAGAAAATACCTGTCGCTGGTTAACAGTGATGATCACGGGTCGTGAAGTTTATCCTGAGGATTTACCATCTGAATTGAAACAGATTCCAATTCAACGCTCAGGTGATGAAGTACAACCTCCGGGTACTTTTGATCGTGTTTCGCTACACCATTGGGATGAATTATTGGCTCAATGGGCCATTCAAAAACTTAAAAACGGCGAAATGAAGATTCTTGACATTGCTACACCCATGTTTGAGCGCACTTTAATTACTGCTGCTTTACAGCAAACCCGTGGCCGTAAACGTCATGCCGCTGAATTGCTCGGTTGGGGCCGTAATACCCTGACTCGTAAGCTTAAAGAATTGGGTATGGACACGGCAGATGATGATGTTGAAGAAGAAGTCATCGAAAACTAAACTTTTTCTACTCATCTAAAAATAAAGCTATTTTGGGATAATGCCAGTCAGTTAAAAAAATGATTGGCATTTTCTTTTTTATAATTCCGTATGTTCACTCGATACACGGAAACGTCATTCGCAACCTGCGTGTTTTTTAAATTATTATTTCTGCAGTAAAGTAGTAAAATGCAGAAAGTGAACAGGTTTTGCGAATGACAAAATGTTTTTGGTTCTTTTGGCAAATGAGAAACACGGTTTCGCAAGGAACCAACGAGCTCCAATAATTGGATTAAAAAAGATAAGACTCCGTCGTAAATAACCAAAAAATTAAAGAATTTATTTTAAAATTTCTTAACTGTCTCGCATTACTCCTTCTGGAGTTTTATATTCAGTTCTATTTATCTATGCGGTAAAACCCACATAGCGAGAATATCCTTGTATGCCCAAGTCGGACTTTAAAATCAAATAATTGGGATAAGTTGATTGAGTCAATTCTGCGAACATATTCACCTGATCATCATTCGCATGCAAATCATCCACCGAACGCGGCATGGTTTGCTCAAATTCATCGGTCATATATTCAAAGCCAATATCCATGGCAATAAATAAGGTATGTTCACAGGGCTGCACATACTGCTCTTCAGCCCAATTAATGACGTCTTGTTGACAATGTGGACACTGAATATTGTCCGTTGCCTGAATGGATAATGGAATAAGTTGATAGGCCATATAAAAATAAGTCAGTTTGCTATACGCCCATTTTAGCAAATTATTAAGAGAACTTTATTTTTTCCAATCAAGATTTGCCATAAAAAAGGGAATCTGTAGATTCCCTTTTTTTAATGTATTTTTAAAGATTCTATTTTTTAAGATCAGGATTTTACTTATGCGCAGATTTATACCGCGATAGTGCAGTCACCGCCACTGCCGAAATGACGACAGCAGGCAAACTCGCCATTAAAATACCGGTTGTCCCCAATCCTAAGGCCAAGATTTTCCCTGTAAGTAAAGGCCCTGTCATGGCACCCAAACGACCCAAAGAAATTGCACTGCCCACACCGGTCACTTTACCCGTGCCTGAATAAAAGATTGGCGAAATACCGTAAAGAATCGATTGACCACCTGTGGAGAAGATCCCGCCCATCACGCCCGCTAAAACTAACATTGGAATATAAGTTGTCGTGAATAACAGACTCAAGGCAACAAATAAGCCACTATAGATAATTACAGCCATCTGCCAAAGTTTTAAGCGGTCAAGCAAATAGCCCAAAGCTAAAGTCCCAATCACCGCACCCACCTGGAATACCAACATCACCATGAATGCTTGTTGTTTTAGCAGACCTTGTTCCATCAACAAGTTTGGTAACCAGCTAATCAAAATATAATTGATCATCAGGGTAAAGAAGAAACCCACCCAAAGTGGCAAGGTATTTTTATATTGCTGGTTTTTAAACAGTACTTGTGCCATGCCCGGTACAACTTCTGTCGACATTTGCGCTACAGCCACAGCTTTAGGCTTATCTTTAAGAATAAACGCCATACATGGAATAAGGGCTAACGGCGTTAAGCCACCAATCAGGAACAAGGTTTGCCATTGAATCTCAGGCAATAAAATTGCAAGACCGGCAACAAAAATTGCACCAACGGGCAAACCGCAATACATCAGGCTATTTAACTTGCCACGATTGGCTTCCGTCGCTTCATCACCTACCACTGAAATCATGGTCGGCATTGCTGCTCCCAACCCAAGTCCGGTAAAGAAGCGCGCAATATAAAGGATTTCCAAACTTGGTGCGATTGCACTCAAACTAAAAAATACGCCAAAAATACCAATAGATAACATCAGGACTTTCTTCTGTCCCAAATAGTCAGCAATACGCCCCCCAAAGAATGCCCCAAACAGCATTCCAAATACGCCCAAACTGAAGACATACCCCATCTGAACCTGATCCAAACCGAATGTCGCGGCAATTCCTTTCGCGGCTATACCCGGTGCTTGAAGGTCGAAGCCTTCAAAAAATGCGACCCAAAAACACAAAAATATCGTTAAGATTTTTTGTAGTTTCCCTGTGTGTGTTTGTGCCATGATTGATCTCCATCAATAGTATACAAATCGTTTTTACAATAACGATTCATCTCACTATTCTCTGCCCAATCGATTGATTGAAATACCACGACAATAGTCGGATTTCATGGCTTAAAAAGGCAAAAAGCCAATTAAATTAGACTTAAAAGATTAGATAAACAGACTTTTTAAATCTTAATTTTAATTGATATTGTGTATTTTCAAATACTTATATTTACGGTAGTTATTTATGATGAAGCCATACTCAAAATTGATTCATAAGAATTAGGCAATAAAAAACCCGCATGATGCGGGTTTTTTTAAATTGGCAAATTACGCTGATTTTTTAGCTTGTGCTGCATTCTTACGAATCGTAATCATCACCAATTGAACTGCCGCAGGTGTCACACCCGGAATACGGCTGGCTTGTGCCAAAGTTTCAGGACGTATGTCTTTTAGTTTCAATGTAATTTCACGAGACAAACCAGAAACGATGTCATAGTCGAAGTCCATTGGAATACGTGTTTCTTCCAGACGCTTCATCTGAGCAACATCTTCATGCTGACGGCTGATATAACCAGCATATTTCACCGCAATTTCAATTTGCTCGCCCACAAATGGCGTTACTTCAGAATTGGTTAATTCCGCAATTTGAGCAAAACTGATATTCGGGCGTTTAAGTAAATCAATCGCGCTACATTCCTTACTTAAATCTGCCCCTGTCAACTCAACGAATTTTTTACCCATTGGATTGTTTGGTGCAGCCCATAAATGCTGTAGACGACCTGTTTCTTTCTCAACCGCTTCCATTTTCTCGCAGTAAGCAGCCCAACGCGTATCATCAACCAAGCCCATTTCACGGCCAATTGCAGTTAAACGTTGATCGGCATTGTCTTCACGCAGCATCAAACGGTATTCGGCACGTGAGGTAAACATACGGTACGGTTCTTTGGTACCAAGTGTAATCAAGTCATCCACAAGAACACCCATATACGCTTCGTCACGTTTTGGTGTCCATTGTTCTTGATCCCAGGCACGGCGTGCTGCGTTCAAGCCTGCAAGTAAACCTTGCGCACCGGCTTCTTCATAACCTGTGGTACCGTTAATTTGACCGGCAAAATACAAGTTATTAATGGCTTTGGTTTCAAGCGAGAATTTCAATGCTTGTGGATTGAAATAGTCATATTCAATGGCATAACCCGGACGCAAAATGTGTGCGTTTTCCATACCACGGATTGAACGTACCAATTCGAACTGCACGTCAAAGGGTAAAGATGTTGAAATACCGTTTGGATAAAGCTCGTGTGTATCTAAGCCTTCAGGCTCCAGGAATACTTGGTGAGAATTTTTATCGGCAAATTTATGAATTTTATCTTCAATCGATGGGCAGTAACGTGGACCCACACCTTCAATTTTACCTGTATACATCGGTGAACGGTCGAGTCCGCCACGAATGATTTCATGGGTACGTTCATTGGTATGCGTGATATAGCAGTTCACCTGTTCCGGATGCATAGATGCATCGCCCATGAATGACATGGTCGGAGACGGGAAATCACCCGGTTGCGGCGTCATGACCGAGAAATCGACTGAACGTGCATCAATACGTGGCGGCGTACCTGTTTTTAAGCGACCTACCGGCAAGTTTAATTCACGTAAACGTGCAGCCAATGAAATTGATGGCGGATCACCCGCACGACCACCGCTAGATTTTTCAAGTCCAACATGGATGACACCACCCAGGAATGTACCAGTGGTCAATACAACGGTTTTCGCATCAAAGCGAACACCCATTTGAGTCACAACACCTTTAACGGTATCGCCTTCAACAATCAGGTCATCAGCGGCTTGCTGGAAAATATCCAAGTTTGCTTGGTTTTCTAATGTTTCACGAATCGCAGCTTTATAGCGAATACGGTCAGCCTGCGCACGTGTTGCACGTACTGCTGCACCTTTACGTGAGTTTAAAATACGGAATTGGATACCGCCTTTATCGGCAGCAAGTGCCATGGCACCGCCTAAGGCATCAATTTCACGGACTAAATGTGATTTACCAATACCACCGATGGCAGGATTACAGCTCATCTGCCCTAAAGTCTCAATGTTATGAGTTAAGAGCAAAGTCTGGCGACCCATACGCGCTGCAGCAAGTGCTGCTTCGGTACCTGCGTGACCGCCACCGATAACAATGACATCGTAAACTTTAGGATAATGCATAATGGTTTGAGAGATAAAAAAGAATGACGGAGTATTATATCAAAACTGAGAAAGATAAGTGGATAAAATCAGCTGTTTTTGAGAATCAACCCAGGATTCTTTATTCACTCACAAAAACATTGAAATGTAATCACGCTTTGCAGAGTTACTATAGAAATAAAACATTTAGTTTGAAAAGTTTACCTGATTGGTATTGTTTTATTGCGGCTATTTTTTAAGCTATAAGCTGGATACATTACGAACAAAGGTATAAAAGATGAATAAGAATTTCCTGCTCTCATCCATTCTCTGTGGTGTATGTCTAGCACCATTTGCAGCCTCAGCAAATGATAAAGTCGAAAAAGTATATGATGCTCAAAGATACCAAAAGGTCTGTAAAGGCAAAACTCAAGGCGCTCAAGTCAGCTTTGCTTACCGAGGTATTATCTGGAATGGTACGTGTGAACCTCAATTCTTTCCTTCCTCCAAAAATGCGTCCATCACTGGAGATGAAGCAGAGTTAACTACAGCTTGTAGTGGAGATACCGGTGCAACTACAGCAACCATTAATGGGACTGAAGTTAAAGGTAAATGTGCTTTAGGCTTTATGCCGCCTCGACCTAGCTCTCAATCTTCAATGCAATCTCAGCCATCGGTGCAGTCTCCATCAATGCAATCTCAGCCAATGCAGTCTCCGTCTATGCAATCTCAACCATCGATGCAGTCTCCATCAATGCAATCTCAGCCACCAATGCAGTCCCCAGCTGAAATGCAAACTCAACCACAAATGCAACCTTAAACTGGAACCTGATCTCAACAATACACATAAAACACTAATTTTATTCAAATTTCCAACGGGTAAAAGGGTTACTTTTACCCGTTTTTATATTGCTTATTTAAACAACTGGTTTAAACTCAAATCATATTAAGGATAAAAAATATAAAAAGGATATTCCATGGATTCGGGGCTATTTACTTTTTTTTTACCCATCGCGCTTGCCATCATGATGACAGGTTTAGGGCTAGAACTTACTGTTAAAGATTTTCTGCGAGTACAACGCCACCCTAAAGTTATTTTTTTAGCCCTATTTACCCAATTGATCGTTCTGGTTTTTATCGCGTTTTTAATCTGTACCTTATTAAAACTCCCTCCACTTTTAGCTGTAGGCCTGATGCTGCTTGCTGCTTCACCGGGTGGACCAACTGCAAATTTAATCAGCTATATCTTCAAAGGTGATGTCGCACTCAATCTCACGCTCACCGCGATTAACTCTCTGATTTGTACTTTCACCCTACCTTTTATCGTCAACCTGTCGATTCATTATTTTCTAGGTGATCATCCAAAAATTGGCATGCCGACTGAAAAAATCACCCAAGTATTTTTAATTGTTTTCATACCGGTTTGTTTGGGCGTGTTTATTCGTTCAATCGCACCTAATATTGCATTAAGACTAAATAGACCCATGCGATTATTTTCTGTGCTGTTTTTATTTCTAATTTTCTTTTATGCCGTGTATAGAGAAAGATTTAACATGGTTGAATATTTTGCTGATATTGGGCCTGCAACTGCACTTTTTTGTTTTATCAGTTTATCGGTTGGCTATCTGATTCCGCATCTGGCTGGGGTCTCTGACAAACAGGCACGTGCATGTACTTTTGAAATAGGCATTCACAACACCTCAGTTGCAATGACGATTGCACTGTCTGTGTTATCCAATACCACGATTGCCCTACCTGCCGGCATTTATTCTATTTTTATGTATATTTTTGCTTTTATATTTGGCTATATTTTGACAAGACAGCCGCTTCCAATTAAAGATGCAAATTCAAAAGCATTAAGTGATTAATATACATCTGATTCATAGATGCAGTAGCTCATCTTAAATGGCAGGGCGGTAAGAGGAATCAGGTCTAAGTAAGATAATAATTATCCTGTTTTATTGCCATAATTCCACTCAGGAAGATTAAAGCAATTCAGGTAATTAAAGTTGTACTGATCAACGGTCAGTTCTCGCTATTCCCTATCTCTGATTTATCAGCTATATATTCAATCTATAAAAAATCAGTACAAGACAACTTCGCCCAAATCAAAACAAAAACTGACCAAGAAAAGGAGATTTCGAATGGATTCAGGAATCATCACCATTTTATTACCTTTAGCACTTGCCATCATTATGATCGGTTTAGGACTGGAGCTTACCCTCAAAGACTTTGCCCGCGTAGCACAGCAACCCAAAGTGGTTTTCATTGCCCTGTTTTGTCAATTGGTGGTTTTAGTCAGCATTGCCTTTATCATTTGTAAAGTCTTGGCGCTTCCGCCTCTTCTTGCCGTGGGCTTAATGCTACTTGCAGCCTCACCCGGAGGAAGCACAGCCAACTTATTTAGCTATCTTTTTAAAGGGGACATTGCGCTAAATATCACTTTGACCGCGATCAATTCAGTCATGGCCGCTTTTACCTTGCCTTTTATAGTCAATTTTTCTATTCAGTACTTTATGAATGATGGACAACAAATTAGCTTGCAGTTCGGAAAAATATTACAAGTATTTGCCATTATCATTATTCCTGTAGGTATTGGCATGCTGATTCGACACTATGCACCACACTTCACTGCAAAACTAAACAAACCGCTGCGTATTTTTGCGGTGAGTTTTCTGGTGCTGATTATTATTGGTGCGGTTGCGAAAGAACGTCATCAAATTTTGGAATATTTAGCGCAAGTGGGCTTGGCAACTGTTTCATTCTGCCTGTGTAGTCTAATGATTGGTTATTTTGTACCGCGCTTGCTGGGCATTAATAGTGCTCAAGCACGGGCTTGCGCTTTTGAAATTGGCATTCATAACAGCACCCTCGCCATGACGATTGCACTTACGATCATGGCAAGCTCTACCATTGCCATACCCGCTGCGGTGTATTCTATTTTCATGTATGTTTTTGCCGCTGTATTCGGCATGCTACTCAATAAATTTGCACCACAGCCACATGCAGTAGTGAGTTAATCCATATGATCTAAATAAAAGGAGGGTTAATATACCTCCTTTTATTTTCAGGATAGTTTTTATCAATATATAGTTGTTTAAGCCTGAGTTCCGTTACAATGGCATTTTTAAAAACACAAATTTAGGTTATCTCCGTGAAGTGGTTACAAATTCATATTACCGTTGATCAAGCTCAAGTCGATTTTACTGAAACCCTCCTCAGTTCATTAGGTGCTGTTAGCGTAACTTTAGATGATGCTGAAAATCAGGACTTACTTGAACCACTTCCAGGTGAAACTCCACTTTGGAATAAAGTCATTGTGACCGGCATCTACGCACAAGAAGAAGGCGAAGAAATTGATGTTGATGCTTTAACAACATTTATTACCGCACAAATGCCTGAAGCACCATTACGCCATGAATTTCTTGAAGACCAAGAATGGGAACGCACCTGGATGGATGCGTATGAACCGATTCAAATTGGTGAAAAATTCTGGATTGTTCCGGAATGGATGGAAGCACCAGATGCAGATGCTGTAAATATTAAGCTTGATCCAGGTCTAGCCTTCGGTACAGGTAACCATGCATCAACTTTCCTTTGCCTGCAATGGCTCGGTCAAACCGATGTTAAAGATAAAATTGTGATCGACTATGGTTGCGGTTCAGGCATTTTAGGCGTTGCTGCACTGTTATTAGGTGCCAAAAAAGTATATGCCACCGATATTGACCCTCAGGCAGTTCTCGCGACTCAGCAAAATGCTGAATTGAATGGCGTACTCGGGAACTTATTTGTGGGTTTGCCTGATGAATTCAATGAAGAGTTTAAAGCGCAAAAAGCTGATGTCTTTGTCGCAAACATTCTTGCCGGCCCGCTGATGGCACTTGCGCCTGAATTCGCAACTTTGGTTAAATCTGAGGGCGAGTTCGCACTTGCCGGTATATTAGAAGAGCAAGTAGCTGATGTTTCTAGTGTTTATTCTGAGTTTTTTGATATACTCCAGGTCGAAAAACGCGAAGAACATTGGTGCCGAATTTCAGGAAACCGCCAAAATATCCATTAAAATTTTGAATAGACTATGAGCGAAAAACAAACCTACTGTCCTAACTGTTTTACCAAGTATAAAGTCTCCGTGGCTCAACTGACAGTTGCTCGAGGCATGGTTTGTTGCGCAAAATGTTCGACCAATTTTAATGCGTTAACCCATCTTGTAGTAGAAAAAGAGCAATCTTCTTCTACTCCTTCGACTCCCCCTTCAAATCTTGACAATAAAAATTCTCAATCCAGCGAGATGACCGCTGAAACCTTTATGGCAGATCAGCAGCCAGAACAACATTTATTAGATATTTTCGATCGTAAAGTCGAAAACTCCAATATTGATTTAAAAACCTATCTCAATAACTTAAATTATTTCAGTACAGACCCGATTGGTACATACCCGGCTCTGAACTGGTCTGAAAAATCAGAACAAGAGAAGAAACAAAGAAGTACCTTGAGTTATGTGTTATGGGGCGCTGTGAATTTATGTCTGGTGAGTTTGCTTATTTTTCAGTTTTTTTGGTTTAACCCGAAAATTTTAAACAATAGCCCGGTCTTTAGTGCTTTATTTAATAGCGCATGTCAGGCATTTAATTGTTCGGTTATGGAACAAAATTACCATCTTATCTCCACTAATAAAGTGAAAGTAAAGCAAATCTCTAAGCAAAAAACTCAATTTACCGGTGAGCTCATCAATTACCATTCTAAAAGTTTGGCCCTGCCGATCATCAAGGTAAATCTAAAAGATAATGGAGAAATTATTTCTACTTATTCTTTCCAGGCTTCTGAATATCTGATTGATAGTCTTACAGGAATACAACGAATTCCACAAAACAGTCCTTTTAAATTTAAGTTTAGCCTTCCTGTAGAACGTAAAAGCTTTGATACCTACAGTTTGGAAATAATTCGCCCTTGATATTGAAAAAAACTATTAAAAAACACAAAAAAAAGTAAAAAAAGTGCAGTTTTCTTGCTCACTTTTTCTTAGACAATGCTATCATACGCGCCACGAAAGCTTTGTGCTGCAAACTCCTCACTATTTTCACAACAATTATAGTTTAGCTTATATGCGCTTTATCCTGATAATGCGTATTGAGTAGATTTTTTTGTTTTGATTTTGGTCTGTAACAAATATTAATCTATTGTTACGCTTAATTTTCGATCAAAAACGTCGAGTTGTGGCAAGCTAAATGTACAAGTTTTAGAACTTCCGTTTTAGGACCTAAAACGGAATTTAAATTTTAGACCACTTTTATATATCCCTTTACCCAAGTGATATTTGATTTTTCGGATTAATTCGCATGAATAGCAAATCTCCTATTTTTACTGCACAATCTGATGTCGCTCTTCGTATTCACGTAGATCGCGCAGTTCGCCATTATTTTGCACAATTGCAAGGCGAGCAACCTTCTCAGGTATATGACATGGTGCTGGCAGAAATGGAGAAACCTCTTCTATCTGTAGTTCTAGAATATACGCGTGGGAATCAGACACGCGCTGCCGAGATTCTCGGACTCAACCGTGGTACTTTACGTAAAAAGTTGAAAGCTCACGGTTTAATGAGTGAATAAATGATAAAATGCTCACGGTTACCGTGGGCATTTTTTTTATCTTATATTTTGCCTGCTGTTTTAATCTAGACCTTTAATATTGTTGACGAAAATCATGACTATTAAACGCGCTTTAATCTCTGTATCTGATAAATCAGGGATCGTTGAATTTGCTAAAAACCTCGTGGCTCTTGGGGTAGAAATTTTATCTACTGGCGGTACATATAAGTTGCTTAAAGACAACAATATCGCAGTAGTGGAAGTTTCAGAGCACACTGGGTTCCCAGAAATGATGGATGGTCGTGTTAAAACACTACATCCAAAAATTCATGGGGGTATCTTAGCTCGCCGTGGTCTAGACGAAGCTGTTATGCAAGAACACAACATCGATGCCATCGATCTAGTGGTTGTGAATCTTTATCCGTTTGCTGCAACTGTTGCTAAACCGAACTGCTCATTGGCTGATGCGATTGAAAACATCGACATCGGTGGTCCAACCATGGTTCGTGCTGCTGCGAAAAATCATGCCTCTGTGGGTATTGTAGTCAATGCTTCTGACTACGACACTGTGATTGCTGAAATGCAAGCAAACGGTGCGTTATCTCTTGAGACTCGTTTTGACTTGGCAGTGAAAGCGTTTGAACATACTGCACAATACGATGGCATGATCGCTTCTTACCTTGGCGCTCGCGTAGGTAAAGAAGAAGGTCAAGCAGACAAATTTGCCCGCACTTTCAACACGCAATTGAACAAAGCACAAGATTTACGTTACGGTGAAAATCCGCATCAATCTGCTGCGTTCTATGTAGAAAGTACTGCCACTGAAGCTTCTGTTTCAACTGCGAAACAGCTTCAAGGTAAAGAACTTTCTTACAACAACATCGCAGATACAGACGCAGCGCTTGAATGTGTGAAATCTTTCGCGAAACCTGCTTGTGTGATTGTTAAACATGCAAACCCTTGTGGTGTTGCAGTTTCTTTAGACGGCATTAAAGCTGCTTACGATCTTGCTTATGCAACAGATCCTGAATCTGCATTTGGCGGCATCATTGCATTTAACCGCGAGTTAGATGTTGCAACTGCGCAAGCCATTGTGGACCGTCAATTCGTTGAAGTGATTATTGCACCAAGCATTGCTGATGGCGTACTTGAAGTAACTGGCGCGAAGAAAAACGTACGCGTACTTGTATGTGGCGAACTTCCAGCAATTGATGCACGTCATTCGCAACTTGATTACAAACGTGTAAATGGCGGTTTATTGGTTCAAGACCAAGACTTGGGCATGATCACTAAAGATGACCTTAAAGTTGTGACCAAAGTTGCACCGACTGAAGCTGAAATCGACGACATGATTTTTGCCTGGAAAGTTGCGAAATACGTTAAATCGAATGCGATTGTTTATGCCAAAGGTCGTCAAACCATTGGTGTAGGTGCAGGTCAAATGAGCCGCATCAACTCTGCTCGTATTGCTGCAATCAAAGCTGAACATGCGGGTCTAGTGGTTGAAGGTGCAGTTATGGCGTCTGATGCATTCTTCCCATTCCGTGATGGTATTGATAACGCTGCCAAAGCTGGCATCAAATGCATTATCCAGCCGGGTGGTTCTATGCGTGATGAAGAAACAATTGCAGCAGCTGATGAAGCTGGTATCGCGATGGTCTTCACTGGCATGCGTCATTTCCGTCACTAAGTTGGCGAATTGATCATGACTTATTTACAGTCATACGTGCTACATAAAATAGATTCTTAAATCTTTCATAGAGTCCTCTTCCCCTTTGGGTTGAGGACTTTGTGTTATTTCGATTCATGGAGTATGAACCGATGAATATTTTAGTTTTGGGTAATGGTGGTCGTGAACACGCACTTGCATGGAAAATCGCGCAAGACGATAAAGTAGCGAAAGTCTTTGTTGCACCGGGCAATGCCGGCACAGCAACAGAAAACAAATGCGAAAATGTTGCACTTAACATTTTAGACAACGCGGCAATTATTGCTTTTGCTCAAGAAAATGCAGTTGATTTAGTCCTTGTTGGTCCAGAAGCACCGCTTGTAAATGGTGTTGTGGATGCTTGCCGTGCGGCTGATGTCAAAGTTTGGGGCCCAACTCAATTTGCAGCACAGCTTGAAGGTTCTAAAGCTTTCGCAAAACACTTCTTGAAACGCCATAACATTCCAACTGCATTTTATGATGTGTTTACAGAAGTAGATGCAGCCAAAGCATTTGTTGAAAAAAATGGCGCGCCAATCGTGATCAAGGCAGATGGCCTTGCTGCGGGTAAAGGCGTCATCGTTGCTATGACCAATCAAGAAGCATTTGATGCGATTGATGACATGCTGGCAGGCAACAAATTCGGCGATGCAGGTTCTCGCGTTGTGATTGAAGAGTTCCTTGCGGGTGAAGAAGCATCTTTCATTTGTATGATTGATGGCGACAACATCTTGCCAATGGCAACATCTCAAGACCATAAGCGTATTTTTGAAGGCGACCAAGGTCCAAACACTGGCGGTATGGGTGCGTACTCTCCTGCGCCTGTCGTGACTGCTGATGTCTTTGAAAAAACCATGAATGAAGTGATGCGTCCTACCGTTGAAGGTATGAAAAAAGATGGTCACGTGTATACAGGTTTCTTATACGCCGGCTTGATGATTGATGAACAGGGCCAGCCTAAAGTGATCGAGTTCAACTGCCGTTTTGGTGACCCTGAAACTCAGCCCATCATGATGCGTTTAAAATCGTCTTTGGTGGATCTGGTTGAAGCTGGTATTGCCGGCAACTTGCCTGCTGAAGCAGAATGGGATGAGCGCAAGACTGTAGGCATCGTACTTGCGTCACGTGGCTACCCTGAAACGTCTAGCAAAGATGATGTGATTTCTGGTTTGGACACCGAAATGACAGATGCGAAAGTGTTCCATGCAGGTACTGCAACCAATGCCAATGGCGAAGTTGTGACTGCTGGCGGTCGTGTTCTATGTGTAACTGCACTCGGTAACACGATTGGTGAAGCACAAGCAAAAGCATTAGAGCTTTGTGAAAAAGTGACTTTTGACGGCGTTCAATACCGTAAAGATATCGGTTACCGTGCAATTGCGCGTGAAAATGCTTAATTTTAATTAAGTACAAAGAACCCGCTTAGTGCGGGTTCTCTTATATCTTTCTTATAATGAGTATAAAAATGATATTTCACTTAAAAAATTGTCAAACATAAAAATCCAGCTTTAAGCAATTGTTTTTAATTAAGTAAAAATAAGTTGTATAACTTGTATTATGTTAATTTTAGGAACACTAAATAAATATTTTAAAGAACAGTATCACTAAGATGGTCGATACATTGAAAAAAGCAGATGATGCCACTCAAACATCACCTATGGGAAACTACAAAAAGAAGTAGATAGTTTTATGACAGATTATGCTTATACCACTGACCTTACCCAACGTCCTAATTTCTGTTTTGCAGCAGGAACATTGGTTCATACCGATCAAGGTTTAATCCCTATTGATCAGTTAAAGGTTGATGATTTGGTACTTTCAAAACTTGCAAATGGAGAGTTGATCTATAAACCTATTCTACGGACCATCGTTACAGAAAATGTACAGGTTTCATTGGTTGAGTTTGAACAGTGGGTAGATTCATCACTACCTATGAGAGAGCGTTTGAATTTAAGAAGATTGGTAAATCAGCAAAAACCAATACAATTACTGGTTACTGCTAATCATCCTTTCTGGATTGAAAATAAAGGTTGGCGAACAGCAGAGGAGATGACATGGGAGGATCTGGCTGTAAGTAAAGATGGTACTCGGTTTGTTGCAAGAAGTGGAAATAATCCCTATAAAGATAATGTACTTGCTCTAGTCTATAAAACTGATCAGCCTGATATTGGGTTTGTCCCTTATTTTGATGAAGATAATCCCCCATCAAATGGTAGTTTAATTCGTTTGAGTACAGCAGATGAAATAGGCAATACTGAGTATAAACCTGTTTTAAGCAAGTTATTTATTTATGATAAGCAGTGGAAAGAAAATTTATTAGGTCAATTACCAGAAAATCAGCGTGAAAATGCAGAGTTTTATGGCTTTAAACAAGGATATTGGGTCGATCCTGAAACAGTAGAATGGAATGAGGGTGAGGGTTTTCTCACTACAACGGTTTATAATCTTGAAGTTAAGGATACGCATACTTATTTTGTGGGCGAAGCAGGGATTTGGGTACATAACTGTGGTGGTGAAGAAACTGTTGAATTATTATTATCAACATCAAAATAATAAGGTTCTAGACCGGCAAAATTCCTAAACTTAAAATCCACCCATTTAACATAATGGTGCTTATACGAAATTCTTTTGTTAGAACCCATTTAAAGTGTCTATATTCTCACCAATAAAAATGTCTGGTTTATGATGGTTTTTATCACCATGGACTGGATATAAAATATAGATGCTGATCACTAT
>Ga0308160_10001313_pt1 | contig 36013 bp, 36 predicted proteins | sample PhyFR1_FD_201036 | JGI IMG/M metagenome (GOLD analysis project Ga0308160, IMG submission 201036) | Phyllosphere microbial communities from UC Gill Tract Community Farm, Albany, California, United States - DLSLF.R1 | ecosystem: Host-associated > Plants > Phyllosphere > Unclassified | place: USA... | reverse complement strand
TTCTATAACCGACAGCGGCGACATTCCCGCATCGGATTTGTTCCACCAGCGTTGTTCGCTGAAGAATTCAGCAAACAGCCGCAGGCGGCTTGAGACAAGCGTGTCCGTTATTGACAGTACACCTCAGTCCAGTTATCAACTAAATTAGCCCAAGCCTGCATCATGTGGCGCCGCTGGTCCGCGTACTCGGCCTTGTTGTAGACGGCGCGTACGCCCCGCTGCTCGTGCGCCAGACACTTTTCGATCCAGTCAGATTGAAATCCGGCCTCATGCAACGTCGTCGAAGCGGTTCGCCGGAAGTCGTGTGGCGTGAAATGAGCTAAGGGTACGCCATCCTTCCGTGCTTCTTCGAGAATGGCCGTGGTCACTCGGTTCAACGTCGCATTGCTGATCGGTTGGTCTCCGTCGTACCTGGCCGGAAATACATAGGGAGAAGCACCCGCGCACGTTCGCAACGCAACCAGAATGTCGAGAGCCTGCTCGGCCAGATAGACATTGTGAGGATTTCGACGTTTCATTCGAGAAGCTGGGATCGTCCACACTCGATCGGTAAAATTAATTTCGGTCCACATTCCTTCCGCCATCTCCGATTTCCGAAGCATCGTCAGGAGCAGGAGCTTTACCCCAAGACGCAGGGTCGCACTCGTCGCGACTTTCTCCAGATAACGGAACACAAGACGAACTTCCTCCGCAGTCAGCGAGCGTTCCCTCGGCTGGAACCGTGCGATTGAACTGGGGCGGATCTCGTCCGCCGGATTCGCCACTTTCTGCCCTCGCTCGCGGGCATATCGAAACACAAGCATCACGACTTCGCGCGCTTGGACAGCAGTCGCTGGCGCCCCTCGTGCCACGATGCGATCGCAAAGCCGGCGCAGTTCTTCCTCAGTGATCTCGTCCAACTTAAGCTTCTCATACGGCTTCTTGAGGTCGCGCTCGTACACCGAGCGGCGCATGTCCCGGGTCGACTCAGCCATCATGTAGCGCTCCAGCCATTCCTCGGCCCATTGCCCGAACGTGTTTTCATCCTTGCGGCGCTCGCAGATATTGGCCTTTTGCCGCGCCGGAGAACGTCCGGCTGCCAGGGCCTTCTTCGCTTCTGCAAGCAGTTCCCTCGCCTCCCCCAATTTCAGACCACCCGGACCATACCTTCCGAGTACCAGTGTCTCCTGCCTTCCGTTGATAGCGTAGTTGTAGCGAAATGAAATCGTCCCGGAGGCCAGCACGTACACGTACAGTCCGTCCCGGTCTGAAACCTTGTAACCCTTGTCCTTGGGCTTCAGGTTTCGCAGCGTAGCATCGGTAAGCATAGGAACCTCGATACCATGTTTGGAGACGCCAACTTTGACGTCGCTTTTTCCTGAAAATTCAATCAGTTAGACGAATCCGGTACCATGATCGGGTGCAGTAGGGAAAGATGGTACGGACAGGTGTAATGGTACCCGGCTGGCGCGACACCATGTTCGATGCCATCAAATTATGGTGCTTCTGCCTGCCTGAACATGCCAGCCGCTGCTAGTGCAGAAAAGAAAAAAGCCCCTGAAATCAGGGGCTTGGTTCATCTCGAATGCTCGAGTTTGCCAGCTATTGCCGAGTCGGGAATCACTCCCACTCAATCGTCGCCGGCGGCTTTCCCGAAATATCATAAACAACGCGATTAATCCCGCGCACCTCGTTGATGATCCGGTTCGACACCTTACCCAGCAACTCGTGCGGCAAATGCGCCCACTGCGCCGTCATGAAGTCCAGCGTCTGCACGGCACGCAGCGCAACCACATATTCGTACGTGCGACCATCGCCCATGACGCCAACCGATTTCACCGGCAGGAACACGGCAAACGCTTGCGACGTAGCCTCGTACCAGTTGACAGGCGCCTTGCCGGCATCAATCCCCGGCACCATTGGCGAAGCAAACGGCGTACGGCGCAGCTCTTCGATGAAGATCGCATCCGCCTCGCGCAGCATGTCCGCATACTCGCGCTTCACCTCGCCCAGGATACGCACACCCAAACCCGGACCCGGGAACGGATGGCGATACACCATGTCGTGCGGCAGACCCAAAGCCACACCCAGCTTGCGTACCTCGTCCTTGAACAGCTCGCGCAGCGGTTCCAGCAGCTTCAGGTGCAGGGTTTCCGGCAGGCCGCCCACGTTGTGGTGGCTCTTGATGGTCTGGCCCTTCTTGCCCTTGCCGGCCGACTCGATCACGTCCGGGTAAATCGTGCCCTGCGCCAGCCACTTGGCACTGGTCAGTTTCTGCGACTCGACCTGGAACACTTCCACGAACTCACGCCCGATGATCTTGCGCTTCTGCTCCGGATCGGTCACGCCGGCAAGGTGTCCCATGAACTGGTCGGACGCATCGATGCGCAGCACCTTGACGCCGAGGTTCTTCGAGAACATGTCCATCACCATCTTGCCCTCGTCCTTGCGCAGCAGGCCGTGGTCGACGAAGACGCAGGTCAGCTGGTCGCCGATGGCGCGGTGGATCAGGGCGGCGGCCACGCTCGAGTCGACGCCGCCGGAGAGTCCCAGGATGACTTCATCGGTACCGACCTGGGCGCGGATCTTCTCGACGGCTTCGCCGATGTAGTCCGGCATGTTCCAGTCGCTCTTGCAGCCGCAGATTTCGTGCACGAAGCGGCCGATGATCGCTTCGCCTTGCGTGGTGTGCGTGACTTCCGGGTGGAACTGCAGGGCGTAGAAGCCGCGCTCTTCGTCCGCCATGGCGGCGATCGGGCAGGATGGGGTCGAGCCCATCAGCTTGAAGCCCGGCGGCATTTCCAGCACCTTGTCGCCGTGGCTCATCCAGACTTTCAGCATGCCGTGGCCTTCGTCGGTGACGAAGTCGTTGACGCCATTCAGCAGTTTGGTATGGCCGCGGGCGCGCACTTCGGCGTAGCCGAATTCGCGCACGTGGCCGTTCTCGACCTGGCCGCCGAGCTGGGCTGCCATGGTCTGCATGCCGTAGCAGATGCCGAGCACCGGCACGCCGAGTTCGAACACGGCTTGCGGGGCGCGCGGGGAGTCGCCTTCCAGCGTCGAGTTGTGGCTGCCGGACAGGATCACGCCGGACGCGCCGTAGTTGCGGACGAATTCGTCGCCGATGTCGTAAGGGAAGACTTCCGAGAACACGCCGGCGTCACGCACGCGGCGGGCGATCAGCTGGGTAACCTGGGAACCGAAGTCGAGGATGAGGATTTTCGAGTGCATGTAGTCTTTTCGATGGCAAATACGAAAACGCGGCCGCTGGGGCCGCGTTTGGGGATCTTATTCGGTGCGGTAGTTCGGCGCTTCCTTGGTGATCTGCACGTCGTGGACGTGCGATTCACGCATGCCGGCCGAGGTGATCTCGACGAACTCGGCCTTTTCGCGCAGTTCTTCGATCGTCGCGCAGCCGCAGTAGCCCATCGACTGGCGCACGCCGCCGACCATCTGGTAGATGATCGCCAGCACGCTGCCCTTGTAGGCGACGCGGCCTTCGATACCTTCCGGTACGAATTTCTCGGTCTTGGCGGAAGCTTCCTGGAAGTAGCGGTCGGCCGAGCCTTCGGCCATCGCGCCCAGCGAGCCCATGCCGCGGTACGATTTATACGAGCGGCCCTGGTACAGGATGACTTCGCCCGGCGCTTCTTCGGTACCGGCGAACATCGAGCCCATCATGACGGCGTGGGCGCCTGCTGCGAGTGCCTTCGAGATGTCGCCCGAGAAGCGGATGCCGCCGTCGGCGATGCAGGGCACGCCGGTGCCGGCCAGCGCTTCGGCCACGTTCGAGATCGCGGTGACTTGCGGCACGCCGACGCCGGCCACGATACGGGTGGTGCAGATCGAGCCCGGGCCGATGCCGACTTTCACTGCGTCAGCGCCGGCCTCGACCAGCGCCAGTGCGGCGGCTGCGGTGGCGATGTTGCCGCCGATGACGTCAACTTGCGGGAAATTGGACTTGATCCATTTCACCTGGTCCAGGATGCCTTGCGAGTGGCCGTGGGCGGTGTCGACCACCAGCACGTCCACGCCGGCTTTCACCAGCAGTTCGACGCGTTCCTTGTCCTTGTCACCCACGCCGACGGCGGCGCCGACCAGCAGCTTGCCTTGCGCGTCCTTCGATGCGTTCGGGTGCTCGTGCGACTTCAGGATGTCCTTGACGGTGATCAGGCCGCGCAATTCGAAGTCTTCGTCGACGACCAGCACGCGCTCCAGGCGATGCTTGTTCATCAGGCGCTTGGCTTCGGCCGTGTCCGCGTCTTCGTTGACGTACACGAGCTTCTCGCGCGGGGTCATCTTGGTGCGGGTTTCGGCGTCCAGGTCTTCTTCGAAACGCAGGTCGCGGTTGGTGATGATGCCGACCACCTGCTTGCCTTCGACGACCGGGAAGCCGCTGAAGCCGTGCTGGTGCTGGAGGGCGATCACGTCGCGGATCTTCATCGTCGGCGGCACGGTGATCGGATCGCGCAGCACGCCTGCCTCGAAGCGTTTGACGCGCGCCACTTCGCGCGCCTGGTCGGCCGGACGCAGGTTCTTGTGGATGATGCCGATGCCGCCCTCTTGCGCCATCGCGATCGCGAGGCGGGCTTCGGTCACGGTGTCCATCGCTGCGGAAATGACCGGGATGTTGAGCGACAGGTTCCGGGTCAGCTTGGTGCGCAGGGACGTGTTGGCCGGAAGGATGTTGGAGTAGGCCGGGACGAGCAGCACGTCATCGAACGTGAGTGCTTTCTGAAGAAGACGCATAGTTTATTTCCTATAGGCGCAAAAGCGAATTATACAGAAAGTCTTGACCTTCTTCTCAGGGCCGCCGAAAAATACCCGATACCCCTTGGCAACTGTTCGATTGACAGCCCCACGCAAACGTGGCGAAATCAAGTTCTTCACGCAAGGAAACACTATGACTCGACACTGGCGGCACGCCATCCTGACGGGCGCCCTGATGCTGCTGGCGCAGCTGGCCCCGCAGTTAGCCCATGCACAATATTCCTGGATCGACGACAAGGGCACGCGCGTGTTCTCGGACCGTCCGCCGCCGCCGGGCACGCCGGCTGCGCGCATCCTGCAGATGCCGCGTTCGGCTTTGCCTGCGCCGTCGGCAGTCGATGCCGCCGCTGCCGGAAAGCCGCCCTCGCCCGCCGCATCCGCCGCACCGAAGCCGCCAACGCTTGCCGAGCAGGAAACCGCCTTCCGCGAACGCCAGGCCAAGCGCGAAGAAGATGCGCGCAAGGCGCAGGAAGCGGCCGATCAGAAAACCGCCCTGGACGAGCGCTGCGCGTCGGCGCACCAGCAAGAGCGGCTGGTAACGAGCGGAAGCCGCATGTCGGCGGTCGATGCGAAGGGGGAGCGTTACTTCCTGTCGGACGCGGAACGGGCACAGCGCCTGCAGGCGGCGCGGCGGGCGTTGCAGGATTGCCGCTAGCCTGTCCGCGCAGGTGAAGCGGCGAGCTTCCTAGGCCGCAGCCTTCTTCGCCGCCCGCTTCCTGCGCGAATCCTTCGGATCCGCCACCAGCGCCCGGTAGATCTCGATACGATCCCGCTCGCGCAGCGCCGTATCGAGCGTCTTCTTCTTGCCGTAGATGCCGACCGGCTGGGTCACCAGGTTAATCTCGGGAAAACGCGCCAGCACGCCGCTGCCTTCGATCGCCTGGCCGATGGTGGTGCCGGGCGCGACCTGCATCGGCTGGATGAATTCCTGTTGCGGCATCGCGTACACCAGGTAGACCTGTAACGCCGCCACATCCACCACCTCAGCCATACACGACCTCGGCCCGCTTGCAGAAGGAATCGACCATGGTGTTGGCGATCATGCCGAACACCGGTCCGACAATCTGCTCGAGGATGATGCTGGAAAACTCGTACTGCATGTCGAAGTCGATCTTGCAGGCGTCGGCGCGCAGGGATTTGAAGCTCCAGGTCGCTTCCAGCATCTTGAAGGGACCGTCGACCAGGTGCATCTTCATCTGGGTCGGACGCTGGTTGTGGTTGGAGGTGGTGAAGCTCTGCTTGACGCCGTGGAAGTTGATCTGCAGGCATGCGACCAACTTGTCCTCATTGCGTTCCTGCACCTTCACGCCGCTGCACCATGGAAGGAACTTGGGATAATCTTCGACCTTCGCGACCAGATCGAACATCTGCTCGGCGCTATACCCTAAGAAAACTGATTTGTGCACTACTGCCATAGGTCAACCGTTTGTTATGATGTTGTTTTGCGCTGCATCTGGGGTATGTCCCAAGCGCGACAACAGTAGTTTAACCGACGCGCGGATTTTAGCTATTTCATGAGCATTGTTGATAATAAGAAAGCGTTCTTCGACTACTTCATCGAGGACCGTTACGAAGCCGGCCTGGTGCTGGAAGGTTGGGAAGTCAAGGCGATCCGCGACGGCCGGGTCCAGATCAAGGAAGCGTACGTGGTCGTGCGCAATGCCGAACTGTTCCTGTTCGGCGCCCACATCAGTCCGCAGAGCTCGGTCTCGGGCTGGAGCCATCCGGAAGCCCTGCGCACGCGCAAGCTGCTGCTGCACAAGGCCGAAGTCGAGAAACTGGTCGGCAAGGTGGAACGCTCCGGCTACACGCTGGTGCCGCTCAACCTGCACTTCAAGGGCGGCCGCATCAAGTGCGAAGTCGGCCTGGCCAAGGGCAAGAAGCAGCACGACAAGCGCGATACCGAGCGCGACCGCGATGCCAAGCGCGAGGTCGAGAAGGCGATGAAGCAGAATCGCCGTTGATTTTTGCGGCGGTACAAGCGGCGCTTGGACGGCAGTCCGTCCAAGCGCCGCACGCATTCACGTCAATCACGCGGCGACGGCTTTTCCACGCCCCACGAACATCCCCAACTGGCAAGCCACGAAACTCGCCACCAGCCCCACCGTCACCCCGCACGCCAGCTTGAACGCGCTGCCGAACAGGATAGGCGCCACCAGCCCCGACATCAGCGCGAACGACATCATCTGGATAAACGCCAGCATCGACGAGGCCAGCCCACGGTTCTGCGGAAACAGCGCCAGCGCCCCGACCTGGATCGCCGGCATCGCCACCGCCAGCCCGAAGGTATACACCATCAGCGGCAACACCGCCCACGGCACCTGCACCCGGTCGCCGGCCCACGCGGTGTAGCCGACGTTCAGCACGCAGGCCAGCGCCATCAGGCCGAAGCCGAGGCGGCGCAGGGTCGCCGCCGGCATCCTGGCGGCACGCTTGCCGCCCCAGGCCGAGCCGATCACCATGCCGCTGATCAGCGGGATGAACATCCAGGCAAAGGCGGTCTCCGGCAGGTGCAGGATCTCCATCACGAAGTTGGCGGCCGAGCCGATGTACAGCGACAGCCCGCCGAAGGCCAGGCCCACCGACAGCGACAGCAGCAGGAATTGCGGGTGGCCCAGCACCTTGATGTAGTTGCGCGCGATGGCGACGCCGTGGAAGGCATGGCGCTTCTCGCGCGGCAGGCTTTCGTCGAGCAGGCGCCAAGCAGCGAGCAGCATCGCCGCGCCGAACAGGGCCAGGAACACGAAGGTCGCGCGCCAGCCGAAGGCCACGTGCAGCCAGCCGCCCAGGATCGGGGCGATGGCCGGGGCCAGGCCGAATACCATCATGATGTGGGACATGATGCGCTGGGCGTCGGCGCCGCTGAAGCGGTCCTGCACGATGGCCTGGCCGATCACGGAACCGGCGCCGGCCGACAGGCCCTGCAGCGCGCGGAACACCAGCAGCCAGCCGAAGGTCGGCGCCATCGCCGCCCCGGCCGACGCGAACGTGTAGACCGCCAGCGCCACCAGGATCACGGGGCGGCGGCCGAAGGAATCGGACAGCGTCCCGTAGAACAGCATCATGAAGGCGAAGGTGAACAGGAACACGCTCAGGGTCTGCTGGACCGCCACCGGGCCGACCTCGAACGCGCGCCCGATCGCCGGGATCGAGGGCAGATAGGTATCGATCGCCAGCGCGCCCACCATGCCGAGGCAGGCCAGGACGACTGTCAACACCCGCTGCATCTTTGTTTGCATAAGCAATGCCTTTCAAAAGCTCGGCACCGCACCATGCAAGGACCGAAGGACGCGATTGTAACGACTATCCGTCCTTCAGGCTCGGCAGCGGGTCAGCGCCGGCTCAGGGGTTGTAGAGCGACATGCCGAAGCGTTCGGTGCGCGGCATCCAGTTGCCCTGGTAGTCGGCCGAGACCAGCACGCGCTCGGCGCGACCGATCAGCAGCTTGCGCGGCACCATGCCGATGATGCGCGAGTCGGCGCTGTTGTCGCGGTTATCGCCCAGCATCAGGTACTGGCCCTGCGGCACCGTCACCGGCGGGAAGGTATTGGGCGCGACCACGCCGGGAATCAGCTGGATATGGCGCCGCTGCAGTGACGCAGCACGCTCGCCCTTGCGCGCTTCGCCCAGGATCTCGGCCAGCTGCACCGCACGCAGCGCCGTGCCGCCGATGGTGTCCATCGATTCCTCGACCAGCTTGTAGTCGGCGCCCTTGCCGTTGATGTAGAGGCGCTCGTTGCGCATCTCGACCACGTCGCCGGGCAGCGCCACCACGCGCTTGATCAGGAGGGTGCCGTCGCGCGGCGAGCGGAAGGTGACGATGTCGCCGCGCTCCGGTTCGCCCAGGCGCGCCAGCACCATGTCGGTGAGCGGGACTTTCAGGTCGAAGGCCACGCGGTTGACCAGCACCACGTCGCCTTCCAGCAGGTTCGGATGCATGGAGGCGGACGGGATCGGGTTCCAGTCGGCGATCGCGGTGCGGAACACGCCGAACAGCACCAGGAAGGCGAGAAACACCTTGTTGTTGCGTACCCAGTTTTTCACCGCGCTCTCCTTCGTTGTTGTGGCGTGACGAATTTATACGCGGTATTGATGGGCCGATGCTTAGCAGAAGATTAAACGGCCGTATGTATAGCCACGTCAGTGGGGCGACTGCGCCGGCTTGAAGGCGTGCCAGCACCCCACCCCCACCGGCACCGCCAGCGCCGCCACCGAGACCAGGTCCCAGATGCCGTCGCCGAGCAGCGCCACCAGCAGGCCGGCGACGGTCAGCAGGCCGAGCACGACCGGCATGCCCCAGATCTGGCGGTTCGTCTTCATCGCAGCACCGGCGCGGCGGCGGCAGCGCCTTCACGCGTCGCCTGCTTCGCCGCCGCTTTGGCTGCGCGGCCGCGCTTGAACCACAGGTACAGGCCGCTGCCCAGCACCACGATGGTCGCCACGTCCAGCAGCGCCCACAGCAGCTTGAGGCCGGCACCGCCGTAGTCGCCGAAGTGCAGCGGCTGCGACACCAGCAGCGCGGTCAGGTACCACGGCAGCTTGCGGCGGTCGGTGATCTCCGCAGTCTGGGCGTCGACCAGCACCGGCTTGTACAGGCGCGAAGTCAGGGCCTGGTCGCCGTGCATGTAGACGCCGTAATGGTGCGGGCTGGCGAACGGGGTTCCCGGGAAGGCGACGAAGCCGACCTTCATGCCGGGTTCCGCGGCTTCCGCACGCGCGATGGTGGTCTGCATCGACGCCAGCCTGGTCGGCGCCGGCTGGCCCTGGTAGGGCCTGGTCATCTCGGCGATCTCGGTGAATTGCCAGACCTTCAGCAGCACGTCGGACAGCGTGTTGATCACGCCGGTGGTGCCCACCATTAACAGCCACACCAGGGTCACGATGCCGAGCATGTTGTGCATGTCCAGCCATTTCAGGCGCGCGGTGCGGCCGTGGCGCACGGTGCCGAAATCGAGCTTGCGCATGAAGGGCGCGTACAGCACCACGCCGGAGACGATCGCCACTAATAAGAGAAGGCCCATGAAGCCGAGGAACAGCTTGCCCCGGATGTCGGCGAACAGATCGACGTGCAGGTGGAACATCAGCGACATGAAGCCGCCGCCTTCGGTCGGCGGTTCGGCAATGAATTTCGCGGTGCGCGCGTCGATCGCGATCGACCTGAATTTCTCGTCGTTCGGGTGGTCGCCCATGGTCAGGTTCCAGATCGCGGGCTCGTCCAGTTCCTGCGACATGTACATCATGACCTTGTTCGGATACAGGGCCTTGCCGGCGGCGATCACCTTATCCAGGTCCGCACGCGGGGTGTCGGCAGGCATGACGGGCGCTTCGACGTCGTTGCCGAGCAGGTGACCGATCTCGTGGTGGTAGATCAACGGCAGGCCGGTCAGGCACAGCAGCAGCATGAAGACGGTGCAGACCAGGCTGCTCCACTTGTGGATCCAGGACCAGCGGCGGACGTTGACGGGAGACATGAAAGAGAAAGGTGGCGCGATGCGAAGCGGATGAGACCAGATAATAATAGTTCTCATTTACTTGGGCAAGGCTGGACGGATATAATGAGAATTATTCTCATCGAACAAAAAGAATTGCAATGAAGAAGCGCACTCGCTCCACCACCCTCGCCCTGACCCCGATCGCCTTCGGCGCCCTGCTGCTGGCCGCCAATGCGGCATCGGCGCAAACCGCCGACGGTACCCAGCCCAAGGTCGCCACCGTCGTCATCAGCGCCTCGGCCGACGCATCGGCCCAGGGCCTGCCCTCGGCCTATGCCGGCGGCCAGGTGGCACGCGGCGGCCGCATCGGCCTGCTGGGCAACGTCGACATCATGGACACCCCGTTCAACGCCACCAACTACACTGCCGCCCTGATCCAGGACCAGCAGGCGCGCAGCGTGGCTGACGTGGTGCAGAACGATCCGTCCGTGCGGGTGGCGCGCGGCTTCGGCAATTACCAGGAGCTGTACGTGATCCGCGGCTTTGCCGTGAATTCCGATGACATGGCCTGGAACGGCTTGTACGGCCTGCTGCCGCGCCAGTTCGTGGCCTCCGAACTGCTGGAGCGCGTGGAAGTCTTCCGCGGCGCCAACAGCTTCATCAATGGTGCGGCGCCGGGCGGCGGCGGCATCGGCGGCCTGGTCAACCTGGTGCCGAAACGCGCGCCGAACACGGACCTGAACCGGGTGACGCTCGGCGTCGAAAGCGGCGGCCAGGGCTATGCCGCGATCGACGTGGCACGCCGCTTCGACGACAACCGCGCCGGCATCCGCATCAACGCCGTGCGCCGCGACGGCGACACCGCGGTCGACCGCGAGTCGCGCGAGCTGAACGTGTTCTCGGTCGGTCTCGACTACCGCGGCGACAGCTACCGCCTGTCGGCCGACGTCGGCTTCCAGGAGCACAAGCTGGACAACCCGCGTCCGAGCGTCACGCCCGGCGCCGGCCTCGCCATCCCGCGCGCGCCGGAAGCCGACAGCAATTTCGCCCAGCCCTGGACCCGCTCGAACGAGCGCGACACCTTCGGCAGCCTGCGCGGCGAAGTCGACCTGGCGCCCGGCGTGGTGGGCTGGGCTGCCTTCGGTGCCCGCAACGGCAGCGAATTCAACGCGCTGGCCTCGCCGACCACCACCGACAACGCCGGCGGCGCCACCATGTACCGCTTCGACAACTATCGCTACGACCAGATCCGCACCGGCGAGATCGGCGTGCGCGGCACGCTCCACACCGGCAGCGTCAGGCACACGATCAGCGCCACCGCCTCGGCCTTCGAGCTCAAGTCGCGCAACGCCTACGGCACCAGCGACTTCGCCGGCTGGAACACTAATTTGTACCGCCCGGTCGATGTGGCGGCGCCCGCGCCCACCTTCTTCACCGGCGGTTCGATGGACGCGCCGTTGATCACCAACAAGGCGATCCTGGGCAGCTACGCGATCGCCGACACGATGGCCTTCCTCGACGAGCGTGTGCTGCTGACGGTCGGCGCGCGCCACCAGCGCATCAAGAACACCGGCTACGACTACAACACCGGTGCCCAGAGTTCGGGCTACGACAGGAGCGCAGTGACGCCGGTGGCTGGCATCGTCTACAAGCCGATGAAGAACCTGTCCGTGTATGCCAACTACATCGAGGCGCTGCAGCAGGGCCCGGCGCTGCCCGGCTTCGGCATCGATCCGGAGCAGCTGCGCCGCAACCCGGTGTTCGATCCCTATGTCTCGCGCCAGAAGGAAATCGGCGTCAAGTACGACAGCGGCAAGCTGGGCATGAGCGCCGCGTTGTTCAGCACCGATCAGCCGCTGGCCGGCATCAGGAAGGCGACGCCCGATGCCCTGACCGGCGAGTTCGGCATCTTCGGCGAACAGCGCAACCAGGGCCTGGAGCTGTCGGTATTCGGCATGCCGATGAAAGGCCTGCGCGTGCTGGGCGGCCTGACCCTGCTCGACGCCAGGCAGTGCAGGACCGTCAACGGCGACAACCAGGGCAAGGACGCGATCGGCGTGCCGGATACGCAACTGAACCTCGGCGGCGAGTGGGATGTCGCCCAGGTGCCGGGCCTGTCGCTGAATGCGCGCGCGGTGACCACGTCGAAGCAGTATGCGGACGAAGCCAACCGGCAGCAGCTGCCGTCCTGGACCCGCCTCGACATCGGCGCCAACTACCTGACCCGCTTCATGGACCGCGACGTGACGCTGCGCGCACGGATCGACAACGTCACCGACCGCAGTTACTGGGCGTCGGCCGGCGGGTATCCGGGTTACGGTTACCTGGTGCTGGGTGCGCCGCGCACGGTGAGCGTGTCGGCCACCGTCGACTTCTGATCTTCCGCAAGCAGTCCTCCGCAAGCGCAGTTACGACCAGCGCCGCCGTCCATGGCGGCGCTATCTCCTCCTTCCTCCCCTCCATATACCAGTCGATACGCCATTGTGTTGCGTATTGACACACAATGCGCACGCCGCTGTTGCGTTTAAGCCATACCGAATTCACGCATACCCGGTGAATTTTTCACGTTTCACCTAAGAAATCAATTTCCCTTCCGCATTACCCTTGCACCCTGGCAATTACGCCCCTCTGCTTTCGCATCCAACAATGCCCGGATGCGCCGGAATATGTATCTCGCGTAGCGCACAGGATTTGGAAAATATGCATAGATCGCTCCGCGAATATGCAAATGAATTTTCTGTATTTACTGCCGAGTCAGTTTATGCATCTTGCTTATGCATTTCGCAATTTTGTAGCGATATCAAAAGTGATCGAAAAGCTACGCTATTCCTGATTCCGGAAAAATGTGTGAGAAATGGTGATTATTCGCCAGATCCAGCTCATCCATAAAGCCGGAACGCCGAAAATTCGCGGCAACGAAAAAAAATGTTGGTTAAAAAAAGTATTGACGGAAAATTTTCCGGATATCTACAATGAATCATCACTTCGCGAATAACAGCTTCGATTTTCCGCAGTGATGTTTTAAAAACCGCCGCACGATTATCGGGACGTTGGCTGCCGAATGAATTGGCCATTACCAGGCATTCCCGGCTTTCGAAACGGAATCGAAAGGCATTCCCGCTACTTTTACTCTTTATTTGAGGTTTGACATGGAAATCAAAAACGAAGTCGTAGAAATCAAAGCCACCGAACTCGAAATCGCCGACTTCACGATCGAAGAACTCGAGGACCGCACCGCCATGCTGAGCGCAGCCTGCGCCACCAGCAGCTCGTGCGAGTGCACCTCGACCAGCTGCGTCATCTATTGATAGATGCGGTTGTACCCCGGCCGGAAACCGCAATGTTTTCGGCGGGGGTTTTTATCCCCGCAATGCCATTCCATCCTTCATTCCGGCTGCCATTTTCACAGGCGAATTCCTCCTTCGACACTTTCTTGATAATACTTTCCCAATTATATGGATGACCACCGCAAAATTAAGCTTGTAGACCAACATCTGGTATGGCAATCCCAGGAAAGTCTGCAAATCCGCACCGAAGGAAAGAGTATCGTATTGAAGGGCGCAATCGTCCGGACTGCGGTAATGAAAGTCCTCGGCCTGCTCGACGGGAATAACAGCGAAGCCGAAGTGCATTCTCGAATCAATGCCTTCGATAATGCGGATCAATGCCGCCAGGTATTCAAGGCTTTAAATGACAGGAATATGGTCGAAAAAATCGATCCGGTTCCGCCCGAATTGAAACATCACGATATCGATAAACTCGAATCGCTGAATAAACATTTCCGCCGCACGGTCAGCCGCTACAGCGACGCCGGCAGCAGCAGCTGGCAACCCTTGCTCGCCATGCATGGCAGCTGCATCCTGTTGTACGGCGCCGCCGAGCTGCTCATTCCGCTGGCGCTCAACCTGGCCTCGGTGGCCACCGGCCGCATCCTGGTGCTGGCTGAACCCGTCACGGCGCGCGACATCGGCCGCAGCCGCCACCTGGGCGCGGCCGACCTGGGCCGCCATCCGGCGGAGGTGATCGCCGCGCAGCTGGACCGCGCCGGCCTGCCCGCCGGCGTCACCGCAGTCGGCGCCGAGCCGTCGTCGGTGCTCGAATGGCGGCAACTGCTGCGCGAATGCGGTCTCGTCATCAGCGCCTGCAGCAAACCCGTCATCTTCAACCCGGCCTACGAAATGCTGAACAAGGCGGTCCTGGCCGCCAACGTGATGTGGCTGCCGCTGGCGGTGGTCGACAACACCGAAATCCAGATGGGCCCGGCGGTCATTCCCAACGAAACCGCCTGCTACAAGTGCTACGAATACCGGTTCCAGAGCAACGTCGGCCACGTCGACAGCTATAAAGCCTTCGCCGACACCGTGAATGCCATGAAGGAAACCGAAAACTTCGGCGTGCTGCCGCCGTTCGCGGAAATCGCCGCCAACTATGCCACGGTCGAAGCGGTGCGTATGCTGGCGCCGGACATGACGCCGATCTGCGCCGGCAAGCTGCTGACCGTGAACATCGAGGACCTGTCGTCCGAGCGCCACCCGGTGCTGCGCGTGCCGCGCTGCCCGCATTGCAATGCACACGCCGAGCGCGTCCCGGAAAGGGTCTGGGCATGATGGCCGCGACCGCCACCCTGGACGACATCCTGGCGCACAGCAATGCCACCGTGCAGGGACCGCTCGCGCTGGTGCGCCATGTGCAGCGCATCCTGAACCAGTCCGGCTTCCCACGTACCCACAACGCATCGTCCGTGGTCAGCTCCATCAGCGCCTACAACCGCTCGGAGCTGATCGGCGACACCGGCGCCGCCGGCCTGACCTGGAACGACGCGGCGATGGGCGCGGTCGGCGAATGCATCGAGCGCTATTGCTGCGCAGTGTACGACCACGAGGAGCTGGTCCACGCCACGCAGCGCCAGCTGGGCGCGGCGGCGATCGGCATGGAGCGCTTCGCCATCTATTCGCAGCGCCAGCAAAGCCACCCGAATTATCCGTTTGCGGCCGGCGATCCCGACCTGCCGATCCACTGGGTCGGCGCCAAAGTGCTCGGCAGCGGCGAAGCCCGCTACGTCCCGGCGTGCCTGTCCTTCATCCCCTACGTCGCGCACGGCAGCCCGGAACGCCCGAACGACCTGCTGGCGTATTCGGTGTCGAGCGGCCAGGCCTGCCACACGGATCCGGACGCTGCCCTGCTGAGCGGACTGTGCGAAGTCGTCGAACGCGACGCCTTCATCATCACCTGGCTCAAGCAGCTCGAGGTGCCGCGCCTGGAGTGGCGCCACGACGCCCAGCTGGCCGACCTGTACGAGCGCCATTTCAAATGCCGCGGCATCGCGTTCCACCTGTTCGACCTGACGCTGGACATCGCGATCCCGACCGTGCTGTGCGTGGTCGAGGGCACCAGCGCGCGCGGCCCCTACCTGTGCGTCGGCGCGTCGACGCGGCCGAACTACCGCCAGGCGGTGATCAAGGCCTGGCTGGAAGCCTCGCAGACGCTGACCTGGGCGAATTCGCTGATGCAGCGGCGCGCCGACTGGCGACCCGACCGCGACTTCATGAACGTCAGGGACTTCGAAGACCACGTGCGCCTGTACTGCGAACCGGAGATGCGCGCCCATGCCGCCTTCCTGTTCGATACCACGCTGAGCGTCGCGCCGGATTTCGACGCCGGCTGCCACGGCAGCGCGGCGCAGGACCTGGCCGCGTGCGTGCGGGCGGTCGAAGCGGCCGGCTACGAAGCCTGCGCGGTCGACCTGACCACCAGCGAGATCCGCGACCTCGGCTTCGTCGTGCCCAAGGTCTTCATCCCCGGGCTGGCCACGCTGTACGCCACCCACGGCCTGCCCACGCTCGGCTGCCCCAGGCTGGACGAGGTACCGCGCAAGCTGTCGCGCAAGGCGCTGCCGGAAGCGTCGTTCAACAACATCCCCCATCCATTTCCCTAGCCCGCGGCCGCACGGAGTACGCCATGCTCAAGAAAGACATCGATTACGTTTCCTACTCGTTCATCGACATTTTCCAGAAGGACGATAACGAGATCGTCGAAACCTTCCACGAACACACCAAACTGTCGCCTAATTCGACGCGCGAGATCGGGCGCCGGGTCGGCGAGATCAAGTCCGACCCGAACATCCTGGCCATGATGCAGCGGGCCTGGAAGAACTACCCGGCCGCGCTCTCGATCCCGCTCGACAAGGACGCCTCCCTGGGAGGCATGACGCTGGCCGACGCCCTCAAGCGGCGAGCCTCGCTCAGCACCTATGCCGCCAGCTTCCGGCCGGAGGCGATGCGCCTCGACGCACTCAGCGCCCTGCTGCTGCATTCGTACGGCGCCACCCGCCCCCAGCCCTGGAAGGGCAAGTTCGAGGACGGCGGCTTCGGACGGCCGGTGGCATCGTCCGGCGGCCTCTACCCGATGGAGATCTATCCGATCGTGCTGAACGTCGAGGGGCTGGAACGCGGCGTGTACCACTACAACGTGCCCCAGCACGCGCTGCAGCGCCTGCGTACCGGCGACATGCTGGACGAACTGTTCGAATGCACGACCTACCACGACCTGCTGAAGAACGCCTCGGTGCTGTTCGTGCTGACCGGCGTCTGGAAGCGCACGCTGTCGAAGTACCGCCAGCGCGGCTACCGCTTCCTCATGCACGATGCCGGCACCCTGCTGCAGAACCTGTACCTGAATGCCACCGCCCTCGAACTGGGCGCCTGCGCCCTCGGCGGCCTGTTCGACGACCGCATGGCCAGGGTACTGGACGTGAATCCGCTCGACGAACCCGTGCTGCTGGGCTTCCTGGTCGGCGGCCGCCCGGCCGTGGCCGGCAACGTGCACGCGCTGCCGGCGACCATCTGATGCGCGACATCGCCGCCCTCGCCGAACGCGTGCTGTCGCCGCGCACGGGCCTGATCAAGAGCCTGTTGTTCCTGCCCGGCCAGGCGCGTTCGGCCGGCTTCTTCAACTGCATCAACATGACGCCCGACTACGACCGTCTGCCGCACGGCCACAACATCCAGACCGCCGGTGCGCTCGGCCTGAGCGAACGCGATGCGATCGTGAAGTCGATCTTCGAAGGGCTGGAACGCTATTCCGGCGCCCACATCGACCACGAGCGCCTGATCCGGTCGAAGCCGACCTCGGCGCAGTTTCTGCACAGCGAACGCTTCCCGATCTTCGCGCCGTGGCAGTATGCCCAGCCGGGCTTCCCGTTCGCGCCGCTGGATGCGGACAGCGACGTGTTCTGGCTCGGCGGCACCTCGCTGTTCGACCTCGAGCGGCGCTTCGTGCCGGCTGCCATGGTGTACGTACCCTACCGGCCGGCGTCGCGGGCCGACAACCTCGGCTTGTCGACCTCGACCGGCATGGCGGCCGGCTGGACCCGCGACGAAGCCCTGCTGAGCGGGCTGCTGGAGACGGTCGAACGGGATGCCTTCATGATCATGTGGCTGAACCGCCTGTCGATGCCGCGACTGCGCCTGCCGGCCGGCAGCGTGGCGGCGGCGCTGATCGCCGAGCGCCTGGTCCGCAGCGGCGCCACCTGCGCGCTGATCGACCTCACCATGGACCACGGCATCCCGACCGTGATGGCGGTGATGCACCAGCATATCTACGGCCAGGCATGCACCACGCTGGGCCTGTCGGCCAAGCCGGACCATGCCGCTGCGGCGGTGAAGGCCTTCCACGAGGCGTCCTCCAGTGCCGAACGCATCCGCTACCACCTGGACCAGAACGGCCGCACCGTGTGGCAACCGAAGGAAGGCCATGGCGATTTCACCAACCTGGAACAGCGCGACCTGGCCTACACCTCGCCCGCCCTGCGCCCGCAGCTGCGGTTCCTGGACAGCGCCACCGAGGCGTCCGTGCGCGGCGAACGCGATGGCCTGGCCGGCCTGGACGCCGGTGCCCAGCTGCTCGATGCGCTGCGCCGCCTGCGCCCCTTCGTCGGCGACGCCGTCGCGGTCGACCTGGCGCCGGGCGACGTGGCCAGCCTCGGCGTCAAGGTATGCAAGGTGCTGGTGCCGGACCTGGTGCCGCTGACCGCCGACCACCGTTATCCGAGCCTGGGGCACCGCCGCATCTTCGAGGTGCCGGCGCGGCTGGGCTACCGCGGCACGCCCGGCCAGGCTGCCGACCTCAACCCGTATCCACATCCGTTCGCCTGACATGAACAACGCACCGCACCCCGCACCGGCCGATTTCCCGATTGCCCCGCTTTCGCCGGCACTCACCATCGCCACCCACGAACAGGACGGCAAGACGATCGCGATCCTGCAGCGCCCGGACGGCCGCCATTTCCGGCTGCCCCCGGCAGCGCTGCAGCTGCTGCGGCGCATCGAAGCGCCCGGCATGGCCGGCGCATTCGTCGCCGCCCTGCCGCCGGCCCAGCAGGCGGCGGCGCTGGCGATGCTGCGCCAGGCCGCCGGCGCCGGCCTGCTGCAGACCGCCGACGGCGCGCCTGCGCCGGCGCCGGCCCGCGGCAACATCCTGCTGCTGCGCCTGTTCCACTGCGACCCGAACCGCGTGCTCGACTTCGTGTCGGTGCTGTACCGGCCCTTCTTCGGCAGGACCGCGCTGGTCGTGTGGGTGCTGGCGCTGTGCGTGACCGTCTACCAGTGCATCCAGGAAAACGTGTTCGCCTGGCCGCAGTTCGCCGCCTTCGCGCATTTCCCCAACTGGCTACTGGTGTATGTCCTGTTGATCGTGTCTTCGCTGATGCATGAACTGGGCCACGCCTATGCCTGCCGGCGGCATGGCGCACGGGTGCGGGAATTCCAGGTGGTTTTATATTTCCTGCAGATCGGCGTGTACGTGAACGTCTCGGATGCCTGGATGCTGCCGCGCAAGCTGCAGCGCATCGAGATCGCCCTCGCCGGCCTGTACGTGGAAGGCTACCTGGCGATCCTGACCGCGCAGGTGCTGATCTGGGCCGAGCCCTATTCCTACGCCAGCCAGGCCGCCTTCATCTTCTTCATCATCCTGCTGACGCGCATGGTCCTGAACGCCATTCCCACGCTGCGCCTGGACGGTTACTGGGTGCTGAGCGACCTGCTCGGCGAACCCAACCTGCGCCAGCGCTCCACGGCCTACGTGATGTCGCGGCTCCCGCTGGTGCGCCGGGCCGTGCGCCTGAACTTCAAGCCGCGCAACGGCGCCATCTACTGGCTGTTTTCCGGCTTCTCGGTCGCCGTCATCGCCTTCTTCATCGACCAGTCGCGGCGCGTGCTGCTCAAGCTGATGGGCGGCCTGCATCCGCTGCTCGCCATGGGCCTGCTTGGCCTGGTGGCCGCCATGCTGGCACTGTCGCTGGTCGCCTACCTGCGGACGATCAGGCAGAAATACCTGGTGCCGAACCATTTCTGACAGGAGCAATATCGTGCTGATAGCAAACAATCTCGCGCTGAGCCTGCCCGGCTTCAGCCTGCAGGCGGACACGCTGCGCCTCGCGCCCGGCGAATCGGTCTGGCTGCAGGGCGCCAACGGCGCCGGCAAGTCGACCCTGCTGAAAAGCCTGGCCGGCATCTTCATGGCGGGTCACACCGAATTGGCCGCCTACGGCCACACCCTCGCGGGCGAACCCGTCGCCTACAAGCAGGACGTGGTCTACGTCGGCAGCCTGCGCCGCGCCTATGCCCACCTGACCGGGGCCGAGGTGCTGGCGTTTGCGCGCCAGTTCTACCGCGGCTGGCGCCGCGAACTGGAAGCCGAACTGGCCGCGCAGCTGAAGCTGCCGCTGGGCCTCAAGGTCAAGCACCTGTCGCAGGGCATGAACGCCAAGCTGAACTTCCTGCTGGCGGCCTGCAGCGGCGCCCGGATCTTCCTGCTGGACGAGCTGCTGGCCCCCGTCGACGCCGAGTCCAAGGAGGTGATCGGCAACTTCTTCCTCGGCCGCCTGGCCGGACGCGATGCGCTGATCATCTGCAGCCACGACGACGACCCGCTGACCGCCGCGGCGCGGCGCCGCTGGACCATCGACGCCGGCGTGTTCGACATGGGCCGCCGCCCGCTGGAGTGCGCAGCATGAACGCGATCCTGTTGAAGAAGGACCTGCGCCACCACCTGGGCGAGCTGCTGTTCGTCATGGCCTGCGAACTGGGCCTGGTGCTCTCGCTGGGCGCCCAGATCGACAACCTGAACCCCCAGGTGCTGCTCACGCTCGCGTTCGGCATCAGCTTCATTGCCGGCTTCGTGTTCAGCTTCCGCATGGTCGCGTCGGAAGACGGCGCGACCGGCATGGCATTCCTGTTGAGCCTGCCGGTTACCCGGCGCGAGATCGTGGTCGCGAAATTCAGCGCCACCTGGCTGCTGTCGCTGACGAATTTCCTGGTCGTCTGGGGCAGCGTGCTGCTGTACTGCGTGACGCGCGAGGATGGCGAGATGCCGGACGTCCACAGCATCGTCATCTTCGTGTTGCTGCAGCTGTTCAGCAGCAGCTTCTACCTCAGCTGCGCGATCCTGTTCAACTCGTCGCGCGCGATCTGGCTGCCGTTTCCGCTGCTGGTGGTCGGCATCAACCTGGCCGTGAACTGGAACCGCATCGCGGCCCAGGTGCCAGGTTTGTCCGCCCTCCTGCCCTTCCTGCCGCTGCTGCTGGCGGTGGCGTCGCCGGCGCTGCTGTGGCTGACCGTGCGCGTGTTCGAACGCAGCCCGGTGCGCCACGAATGGAGCTGACCATGGACGCCAACGCCGCCTTCTGGACCCTGCTGCAGCCGTGGTGCCGCACCTTCGGCATCACCCGCGTGGCCGACATCACGGGCCTCGACAACCTCGGGCTGCCGACCTGCGTCGCGATCCGTCCGGCCTCGCGCGCGCTGTCGGTCAGCCAGGGCAAGGGCTTGACCGGGGCTCAGGCCAGGATCTCGGCCGTCATGGAGAGCATCGAGACCTGGCATGCCGAACGCATCGACGGCCCGGTCTACCACGGCACCGCGGCGCGCGCCCGGGCGGAGGGGATGGTGCTGGCCGACCTGCACGCATTCGCCCACCGGCCGACGCGCCTGCCGCTGGACGCGGTGCCGACCCAGTTCGTCGAAGTCGAGCGCCTGCTGGACGGGACGGCCGCCTGGGTGCCGCTCGACTGCCTGAGCACCGATTTCTGCTACGACATCGATGCGCCGCCGGTCTTCATGCGCAGCTCGAACGGCCTCGCCGCCGGCCGCACCCGCGACGCCGCGCTGCTGCACGCGCTGTGCGAAGTCGTCGAGCGCGATGCCGTCCAGCGCTGGATGCAGGGCGCCGGCTTCCAGCGTGCGGCGCGCCGGGTCGCGGTCGGCGCGGATGCGCCGCTGGCGCCCTTGCTGGACCGCTGCGCCGCGGCCGGCCAGGTGCTGCTGGCCTGGGACATCGAGGCCGGCGCCGGCCTGCACTGCCATGCCGTCATGCTGCTCGGTTCGCCCGATGCCCGCGCCGCCCGCGACGTCGGCGCCTTTTCCGGATTCGGCTGCAGCCCGGATCCGCAGGCATCGCTGCAGGCCGCGGTGCTGGAAGCGGTGCAGAGCCGGCTGACCATGATCAGCGGCGCGCGCGACGATTTGTTCCCGGAAGAATTCGAGCGCTGCCGCGATGTCGTCTTTGCACGTGCGATGTGGGAACGGCACCGGGACAGCCCGGTGCTGGGCCCACTGCCGGATGCGCCTGCGGATGCCGGTGCGCATGCCGTCGTCCGGCGCATCGAGCGCGATTACGGCCAACCCGTGTACTGGCGCGACCTGGGGCAGTACGACGCGCCGTTCGCCGTGGTGCGCGCGCTGGTGCCCGGGCTGCAGCAGCTCGGCATGGACCAGGTGTATTACTGCCAGCACCGGAGGGCGGCATGAACGGCCGCACGCTCGCCTTCATCGGCCCGAGCATCGCGCTGGCCGAGGCCCGGGCTGCCTTCCCCGAAGTCGCCTTCCGGCCGCCAGTGCGCTTCGGCGACGTCGCCCGTGCGCTCCACGAGGGGTTCGGCACGATCGTCATTGTCGACGGCGTGTTCGAGCAGGTGCCCGCGATCTGGCACAAGGAGATCATGCTGGCGCTGGCGCGCGGCGTGCGCGTGATCGGTGCCGGCAGCATGGGCGCGCTGCGGGCAGCGGAACTGGATGGCTTCGGCATGGAAGGCATCGGCTGGGTCTATGAACAGTACCGCGGCGGCCTGGAACAGGACGACGAAGTGGCCCTGGTGCACGGCGATGCCGACAGCGGCTACGTGAACCTGTCGGTGCCGCTGGTGCAGCTGCGCCATGCGGCGGCCACGATCGCGCCCGGCGACCCGGCGGCGCCGCTGCTGGCGCGCCTGGTCGAGGCGTTGCGGCCGCTGTTCTACCGCGAACGCACGGCAGCCCGCATCGAAGCGCTGGCCTTCGGACTTGCCGGCGATCCGGCCCAGGCACGCAGCGCGCTCGCCCACCTGCACGCGCCGCATTCGCAGGTCAAGCGCCTCGATGCGCTCGCCGCCCTTGCTGCGGCGGCCCGCCCTGTGGCGGCGCGCGCCGCCGCCGATGGTGCCGTGGCGCTCGAACATACGGCTTTCCTGCAGCGGCTGCAGAAAGCCAGCCTGGCGCCGGAGCATACGCCGGACCAGCGTGCGCTGCTCGCCCACGCCCTCGCGGCCGGCGCCGGCGATGCCCCCAGCCTGCCGGCGCCGGCGCTGCACGGCCTGCTGCGCCAGTGGCAAAAAGACAAGCAGCTCCTGAGCAAGGCGGCGGTCGGCGCCTGGCTGATGCGGCGCCAGCTGGACGAGGCAACGCTGTTTTCCTTCATCGACGCCTGCGGCCGGCTTGCGCAAAGCCCGGCGGCGGCGGACCACCAGCACCGCGCTGGACAATTTCTCAAATTATTGTAGGAGATCCCGATGTTACAGACCCGAAGATTGACGATCGGCCTGGCGCTTGCGGCGCTGGCGGGGATGGCGCAGGCAGCGCCGCCCCTGAACCAGTTCCTCGCCCCGGGGCAGCAGTGGATGAAATACACCGATGCCATGACAGGCGCAGGCCAGTCCGACGGCGTGCTCCAGCGCCGCAGCGAGAGCGGCGTCGATTTCCTGCACGTGCAGGGAAAGCTGAAGACCGGTTTCATGTTCCCGTTCATGGGCTTCCAGACCCAGGCGCCGGCCAATGCGGCGCTGATGGACTGGAGCGGCCACAAGGGCCTGCGCTTCATGGCGCGCGGCGACGGCAAGGTGTACCGGCTGAACGTGCTGCTCAAGTCGGTGCGCGACCACGACGAATACGGCGCCGAGTTCATCGCGACCAGGGAATGGAAGGTGTTCGAGATCCCGTTCTCGAAACTGACGCAGCTCGGCTTCGGCCGCCGCGTGAAATGGGATTCCACGAAGGTCAACGGCATCGGCCTGCACGTCAGCGGCGGGGTCATGCCCTTTGCCTTCGACCTGCGCAACGTTTCACTTTATTGATGGGGTTCGGGAATGTTTCGGATATTGATGTTGCGTGAATTACTGGACAACCTGCAGTCGGCGCGGTTCGTCATCATCTTCCTGATGTGCAGCGTGCTGGTCCTGCTGAGTCTCGTCATCGGCACCCACGATTTCAACCTGGCGCAGAAGCAGTACGAGGATTCGGTCGCGCAGATGCACGAGACCACGCGCCAGCAGGTTTCCTACCAGGCCCTCGGCATCTGGGGACTGTACAAGGTCTACCGCCCGCCGTCGTCGCTGATGCCCTTCGCCAAGGGCGTCGACGAGTCGGTCGGCACCAATTCCACGGTGTCGATCGTGCAGGAACCGAAGTTGCAGGATTCGCTGCTCAGCGTCGAACCCGTGTACGCGCAGTTCAGCGCCTTCGACTTCAACTTCGTGGTGCGCGTGGTGGTCGCCCTGTTCGCCATGATGCTGACCTTCGACGTCATCAACAGCGAGAAGGAAGTCGGGACCCTGAAGCTGCTGCTGTCGCACCCGGTGCCGCGCGCCCAGCTGATCCTGGCGAAACTGGCGGGTTCGATGGCCACCCTGCTGCTGCCCCTGATGCTGCCGATGCTGATCGGGATCCTGGCGATCGTCATGACCGGGAATTTCCACTGGCGCGGCGACGACTGGCTGCGCCTGGCCCTGATCGTCGGCTCGAGCATCCTGTACCTGGCCATCTTCAGCGCCCTCGGCGTGATGGTCTCCTGCCTGGTCTCGAAGCCCTCGAATGCGCTGCTGGTCTCGGTGCTGTTCTGGCTGGTGTTCATCTGGGTGGTGCCCAGCCTGAGCCTGTACGGCGCGACGCTGGCCACCGACCTGCCGTCGGCGCACACGATCGAAGGCCAGAAATGGGAAATCGACCGCCAGCGCTACAAGGACTCGATCGCCGTGCAGCAGCGCTGGCTGCAGGAGCACCCGGGCACCGCCGACGTGCCGATGGAGGTGCAGAGCAAGCTGGTGGGCGACCTGCAGAACGAGGTCAAGAAGAAGAAGGCGCGCATCGACGAAACCTACGCGGCCCAGGTCCAGAACCGCAACCAGCTGATCACGTGGATGTCGCGCCTGTCGCCGTCGGCCGCCTTCGAGAACATCATCCTGGTACTGACCGCCACTGACCTGGCGCGCCAGGAACGCTTCATCGGCGAGGTCAAGCAGTACCGCAATGCATTCCAGGGCTTCGTCGGCGAAAAGATGATGGCGGAGCGGCGCAACCAGCTGGAGGGCAAGGACCAGGCGGTGCCGAGCAGCCTCGATCTGGACGGGCTGCCGGAGTTCCGCGCCCCCATGGCCAGCCTGATGGAGGACATGGCCCGGCTGGCGCCGGACATTACGGTGCTGCTGCTGTACCTGCTGGCTTTCTGTTTAACCGGATATCGGGTGTTCCTCAATTATGAAGTCAGCTAAACCATCGATCGCGTCGGCCCTGGCGCTCGCCGTCCTGCTGCACGGGATGCCGGCCAACAGCATCGCCAACAGCCTGCAGGACCAGACCAGCCTGTTGACCATCCGCGAAAACCTGGTCCAGGTCCAGCTGGCGCGCGCCAAGCTGCAGCAGTACGAGCCGCTCGCCGAAAAAGGCATCGTCAGCAAGAGCGACATCGAGCAGAAACGTGCCGATGCGCGCCTGGCCGAAATCCGCTTCCAGCGTTCGGTGATGGACCTGGTCAGCACCGAACCCAAGATCACGGTCGAACGCGCCGTCAAGGTCAAGGGCAAGGACGGCCAGCAGTACCTGGAACTGGCGCTGCGCAACGCCACCCTGCTGGTCGACGACTCGCAGCAGATGCTGTTCGCGTCGATGGACAAGGACCTGGCCTTCCCGCGCGAGATCCTGCAGCGACGGCTGGACAATGTCTTCGTCTCGGTGCGCGAGGCCACCAATTACCCGGGCAGCAGCTCGGCCAACGGCAACGGCAGCGGCTACGCACAGGGCCAGTATGCGATGCCATCCCAGGTGGCGGTGGCGATTCCCTACGACCTGAAGATCGGCAGCTGGAGCTTCAGCGAGACCAAGGTCTTGCGCTTCCGCCTGCTGACCGATGCGGAACGCTTCAATATCCACATTACCTACCGCTCGTCCGAGCACGAGATCGGCGTCTATGCCGAGCAGAAGTTCCAGGGCGGCGACGTCGAGCTGACGGCCGGCCGCATCAACCAGGAAGCGAACCTCGGCAGCGCGATCGACTATCCGTTCGAGATCCGCAGGAGCGGGCAGGACAGCCGCGCCTTCTTCTTCCAGGTCTACAACCTGCCGCCCAGCATCAGCTACAGCATCGTCTCGGCCGACGGCAAGAGCCGCGTGTCCCAGGTCAGGCTGGAAAACGGCGAGACCGCGCGTCCGCTGATGCTCCGGCTCGAGCTGCCGGCGCGCCACGTCGAGGGTTTCAAGCTGGATGCGCCGCTGCCCTTCATCGTGGCCGCCGTCGACGAGAAGAACGTCGCCAAGCTGCCGGCCAATGGCCGCACGGTCAGCGAGACCGACTTCAGCGGCCAGTCGCTCGGTTCGCTCGAGCTGAAGCTGGTGGCGCGCGGCCTGGGCAAGCTGTCCATCGTCGCCAACAGCCTGGTGCACGAACTGGTGCCGGGCGCCCACAGCGAGCTCAGTTTCACCGTGAAGAACGAGGGCTCGAGCCCGCTGGAGAACATCCGCTTCGACAGCGAGAAGCCGAACGGCATCGGCGTGGCCTTCGAGCCGGCGCTGATCACCAGCGTCGGCGTGGGACAGGAGAAGAAGGTCAAGGTGCGGGTGACCACGCCCGCCGACAGCGCCGTCGGCGAATACGAAATGCGCGTCAAGACCGAGGGCTATTCGTCCACCCGGCCGCTGGCGATCGACGAAAAGGTGTTCCGCCTGGTCGTCAAGTCCGGCCCCAGCATGCTGCCCGTGTTCGTGGTGATGTTCCTGTTCGTCGCCGTCCTGCTCGTCATCGTGTACGTCGGCAAAAAAGTCAGACTTCGTTAGGAGCTTAGATTGATTACCGCAGAAAACCTCGTCAAGCGCTTCGGCGGCGACCATGTCGCCGTCAACGATGTGTCGTTCCACGTGGCCCCCGGGGAGATCATGTGCCTGTACGGTGCCAACGGTGCCGGCAAGACGACCACCATCAACATGTTCCTGAACTTCCTGCAGCCGAGTTCGGGCCGCGCCGTCATCAGCGGCATCGACGCCACCGCGCAGCCGCTGCTGGCGCGCCGCCACCTCGGTTTCCTGTCCGAGAGCGTGCGCCTGTACGACAACTTCACGGCCATGCAGAACATCCTGTTCTTTTCGCGGCTGGGCAACGAGCAGTCCGTCGATGCCGAGCGGTGCGCGGCCATGCTGTCGGAGTGCGGACTGGACGCGAAGTTCCATCACCGCCGGGTCGGTACTTTCAGCAAGGGCATGCGGCAGAAGGCGGCCTTCGCGATCTGCCGCATCCGCAACGCCAAGGCCCTGTTCCTCGACGAGCCGCTGTCGGGCCTGGACCCGAGCGCCGCCGACAGCGTGCTCGACTCGATCCGCAAGCTGTGCGATTCCGGTGCGGCGGTGCTGATGTCGACCCACGACCTGCTGCGCAGCTCGGAGATCGCCGACAAGGTGGCGCTGATGAAGTCGGGCCAGCTGCTGGCGCGCTTTTCCCAGGCCGAACTGAAGAACGTGAACCTGACGCAGCTCTACCGCGAAGCGATCAACTGATGGACGCGAACGACTACCGTTATTCCAGGCAGACGAGATTGCCGGAAATCGGCGCGGCCGGCGCCGCCAGGCTCAAAGCCGCGCACGTGATGATCGTCGGCGTGGGGGCGCTCGGCAGCCAGGTGGCGGAACTGCTGTGCCGTGCCGGCATCCGCAAGCTGACGCTGGTCGACCCGGACGTGGTGGATGCATCCAACCTGCAGCGCCAGATGCTGTACGGCGAACGCGACGTCGAGCTGGGCCTGCCGAAGGTCGCCGCCGCGCGGGCGCGCCTGCTGCAGATCAATTCAGCGCTCGAGGTCGACGTGCACGCCACCGAATTCGACGCGGCCTTCCTGGCCGATACCGGCCTGCCCGCCGACGTCGACGTGCTGGTGGACGGCCTCGACGGGCTGGACGCCCGGCTGCAGCTGAACGCCGCGGCGGTTGCGGCCGGCCTGCCCTACGTGTACGGCGCGGCCCTTGGCATGGAAGGCTGCTGCTTCACGGTCTTGCCGGGCCGCACCGCATGCCTGCACTGCCTGCTGGGGTCGCCCGCACTGCACCAGTCGCAAAAGACCTGCGCCGTCGCCGGCGTGCTGGCCAGCACCATCGGCCAGGTCGCCACGGCGCAGTTCACCGAAACGGTCAAGCTGCTGGTCGGGCGCGCCGACGCCTGCCGTCCTGACATGGTGTACTTCAATGTATGGGACAACACGCATTTTTCGCTGCCGGTTGCGCGCCGCAGCGACTGCGCCGTGTGCGTCCGGGGGCTCGGGGATAGCGACATGCATGCGCCGCCGGCACGCGGCCGGACACTGTGCGGCCGCAATGCGCTGCAGCTGCAGGTGCCGCCGCTGGCCCCGCCGTTCGCGCAGCTGGCGGCGCGCGCGCCGCAGGACAGCATCCGCAGCCGCACCGAGTACCACCTCGAGCGGCTGCATGTCTACCAGGGCACGCCCTACCGCCTGACCTTCTTCCGCGACGGCCGGGTGATCGTCGACGGCACCCGCGACGACGGGCTGGCGCAGGCTCTGCTTGCCGATGCGCTGGAGGCTTCATGATCTATCTCGACAATGCGGCGACCTCCTGGCCGAAGGCACCCGACTTTCATGCCCGCGCCGCCGAGGTGCTGGGTGCACCCTGGGGGAATCCGCACCGGGGCGCGCACGGCGCCGCCGTGCGTTCCGAAGAACTGGTCGCGCGCTGCCGCGCCCGGATCGCGGCCCTGGTCGGCGCCGAAGCCCCCGAGCGCATCGCCATCGGCTACAACACCACCGACATGCTGAATGCCGTCATCGCCGGCATCGCCGGACGCTTCCCGCTGCGCAGCGCCATCACCTCGGTCATGGAACACAACAGCGTGCTGCGTCCGCTGTACCGCCTGGCCGCAGGCGGCGTCGAACTGCGCATCGCGGCGCCGGCCGGCGGCGGTGCGCTCGACCTGCGCCGGGAACTCGAAGCCGCGGCCGCGCACTCGCCGGCCCCCGCCCTGGTGGTGCTGGCGCACGCGGTCAACACCACCGGCCAGGTGCGCGACATGGTGCGCATCGGCCGCCTGTGCCGCGAATACGGCGCGTTCTTGGTGGTCGACGGCGCCCAGAGCGTCGGCTGCCTGCCGGTGGACGTGGTGGCGATGCATGCGGATGCCCTCGCCTTTCCCGCCCATAAAGGCCTGCTCGGGCCGACCGGCCTGGGTTTCCTGTACCTCGGTCCGCGCCTGGCCGATGCCGGGCTGCCGCCGCTGCGGGTCGGCGGCGGCGGTGACGCCCATGCGCGCGAGATGCCGCAGGCGGCCCCCGGCCGCTTCGAGGCCGGCACCCCGAATGTGCACGCGCTGGCCTTGCTCGAGCAGAGCCTCGCCTGGCTGGCGCGCCAGCCGCCGTCGCACGCCGAGGCGCTGTCGCAGGACTTGCGGCACCGCCTGGCGGGCGTGCCGGCTATCCGCCTGTACGGTGCGCCTTCCGGCGCCGCGGTCGTGCTGTGCAACGTCGGCGGGTTGCCCAGCCAGACCGTGAGCGCGGTGCTCGACCGCGACTTCGGCATCATGACGCGCGCCGGCCTGCACTGCGCCCCGCTGGCCCACGAATGGCTGGGTACCGGCGCCAGCCACGGCGGCGCGGTCCGCATCAGCTTCGGCAAATTCAATACGGCGGCCGACGTCGACGCGGTGGAAGCGGCCTTGCTGCGCATCGCCGAACCGGCGCACCACGCCGTTCCCGCATGAACCACTGAACCTGGAGATCCACATGGCCCATCTTTTCATTCCCCAATCGCTCAAGACCGAGCATCTGGCGCATCCGCTCGACATGCCGGTGGGGGCCTCCGTCGCCGAGGCACTGGCGGACCTCGGCGCCCGCCATGCCGGCGCCATCGCCCCGTTCTGGCGCGAAGGCGCGCTGCAACCCGGCTTCTTCATCGTCCACAACCAGCGCGTGCTCGACACGGCCACCCTGTTCGACACGCGGCTGGCGCAGGGCGACCAGGTGCGCATCGTGCAGCCGCTGTCGGGCGGCTGAGCGGCGGCCGATCGGGTATTCCGCACCATTTTTCATGGTTCCGTGTAACTTTCGCCGCCGCCGCGGATAACCTACACGTCGGAACACTCGAAACCACCATGCAGACGATACAAGCGATCTACGAAAGGCACGCACCGGCCCTGCGCCGCTTCGCCGTGGGCCTGTGCGGCGATTCCAGCCTCGCCAAGGACCTGGTGGCCGAGACCTTCGTACGCGCCATGACGTCGTCCGCACCGATCGAATCGGCGACTGTGCTGGCCTACCTGTGCACGATCGCGCGCCGCCTGTATCTGAAGGAATGGCACCGGCGACAGCGCTTCACCGAACTCGACGACGTGCATGCGGATCGCGCGCCGGGCCCGGAACAGCTGGCGATCGACGGCCAGGCGGTGTCCAGGACGCTGGCCGCCCTGCAGGCCCTGCCCGAGATCGACCGCGCCGCGCTGCTGATGCGTGCCGAGGACGAGATCCCGTACGAGGATATCGCGCAGGCGCTGGAGATCTCGGCGTCGGCTGCGAAGGTCAAGGTGTTCCGCGCCCGGCTCAAACTTTCGCAAAAACTCAACGAGGAATCATGATGACCAATCTTCCCGAAGACGTGATCGCCGACCTGCTCCCGGCCTACTTTTCCGGCGAGGCCAGCGCGGCCACCCGTGCCGTCGTCGACGCCCATTTCGCGGCGCACCCGCAATTTGCCCGCGCTGCGCGCGCATCCCAGCGCGCGGACGTGGCACTGCCGCCCGTCGACGCGGCAGACGACAGCCACGAGGCAATCCGGCGCGTGCGCAAGCACCTGCGCCGGCGCGCGCTCCTGATCGCGCTGGCGGTCTTCTGCAGCGTTTCGCCGTTCGCCTTCATCGTGAAGGACCAGGTGCTGGTGTACGCCATGTGGCGCGATGCCCCGGCAATGGCGGCCTGCTACGCCGTGACCGCGCTCGCGGCATGGGCCGCGCTGTGGCTCTCGAAGCGCGCCAACGCAGCCTGACCCACGCGAGGACCGCCATCATGACCCGACTTCTCCTGATCGCATGCCTGACCCTGCTGTGCCTGCACGCCGGGGCACAGACGATACGCGTGGCGGCGCCCGCCGCCATCGCCGCCGGCGACACGCCCGCCATCGCCATCGAAGGCCTGCCGCCCCAGGCCCGCATCGGCCTGCTGGCCGAACGGGTCGTGCTCGAGCGCGGCCGCCCGGTGCGCTACCGCGCCAGCGCCGATTTCGTCGCCGGCGCCGACGGCATCGTCGACCTGGGACGCGATGCGCCGGCCGCCGGCAGCTACCACGGCGCCGACGTGCGCGGCCTGTTCTGGTCGATGGTGCCTGTCGCCGGCACCGCCGACGCGAGCGAGGCCGGCATGGCGCGCCTGACGGCCACGCTCGACGGCAAACCCGTCGCCCGCCACGAACTGCGTTTCGTGCAATCCGTCCCGCAGGTCCAGGTGGAAGACGTGGCGGCGTTTCCCGGCGCGGTCTTCGCCCGCCCGCGCGGGACCGGGCGCAAGCCCGCCGTGATTGCCCTGGGCGGGTCCGAAGGCGGCGCGAAATCGGCGCGCGAACTGGCCTTGCGGCTGGCGGCGCACGGCTTTGCAGCGGTCGGACTGCCCTATTATTCACCCGCCGCGCCGGGACGCAGCGAGCGCGAGCTGCCGGCGCTGCCAGCCAGCTTCGTCGAGATTCCGGTCGACCGCCTGAACGCGGTGCGCGACTGGCTGGCGGCGCGCGCCGATGTCGACGGCGGCCGCATCGCCCTGTACGGCGTGTCGAAGGGCGCGGAATTCGCGCTGGTCGCGGCCAGCCGGCTGGCCTGGCCGAGGGCCGTCGTCGCAATCGTTCCCAGCGACGTCGTCTGGCAGGGCTGGGGCCAGGAGGCAGACGCTGACGGGGCGGGCCGTTCCTCGTTCTCGTTTGGCGGCAAGCCGCTGCCCTTCGTGCCCAACGTGGATTTCGCGCAGGAGCTGGAAGGCTTCCGCACCGGTGCCGCCGTGCGCTACCGCCGGCCGATGCAAAAAGGCCGCGCCGCCTATCCGCAGGCGGCAGTCGCCGCGCGCATCCGCGTCGAGGATGTCAAGGGACCGGTGTTCGTCGCCGGCGGCGGCGACGACCAGATGTGGGACTCGGGCGCCATGACGCAGAACATCGCCGAACGCCGGAGCGCGGCGGGCCGCGAGACGGTGTCGCTGGTGTTCCCGGATGGCGGCCATATGCTCAACGGTACCGGCTGGGAGCCGACCACGCAGTACGATGCCGGCGCCTTCAAGCTGGGCGGCACGCCCGAGGGTAACGCCCACGCCCAGGCCGAAGTGTGGCGTCAGGCGCTGGCCTTTTTGCAGCGCACGCTGGCCCCGGATCGATCCTAGCGCTGCGCCTTCACGATCTGCAGCGCACTCGCAATCAAGCCGCTCATGTCCCCCAGGTCGGCCGGCACGATGATCGAATTATTGGTCTTGGCCAGCTTGCCGAACGCATCGACGTAATGCTCGGCCACGCGCAGGTTGACGGCATCCATGCCACCCGGGCTGCGGATCGCGTCGCCAACCTGGCGCAGCGCGGCGGCACTGGCGTCGGCCAGCGCCACGATGGCGGACGCTTCGCCCTGGGCGCGGTTGATGGCCGCCTGGCGCTCGCCTTCCGAGCGTGCGATCGCCGCCTCGCGTTCGCCTGACGCGATGTTGATCTGTTCCTGGCGCCGGCCTTCCGAGGCCGCGATCAGCGCGCGCTTCTCGCGCTCGGCAGTGATCTGGCGCTGCATCGCGTGCAGTATCTCGGCCGGCGGGGTCAGGTCCTTGATTTCGTAGCGTAGCACCTTGACGCCCCAGTTGGCGGCCGATTCGTCGATCGCGTTGACGATGGTGGTGTTGATGTGGTCGCGCTCTTCGAAGGTCTTATCCAGTTCCATCTTGCCGATCACCGAGCGCAGCGTGGTCTGGGCCAGCTGGGTGATCGCCTGGATGTAGTTCGACGAGCCGTAGGAGGCACGCATGGCGTCGGTCACCTGGAAGTACAGGATGCCGTCCACCTGCAGCTGGGTGTTGTCGCGCGTGATGCAGACCTGCGGCGGCACGTCGAGCGGGATCTCCTTCAGGCTGTGCTTGTACGCGATGCGGTCGATGAAGGGCACGACGATGTTCAGCCCCGGCGCCAGCGTCGCGTGGTATTTGCCGAGCCGCTCGACCACCCAGGCGTGCTGCTGGGGCACGACGTTGATGGTCTTGAAGACGAAGACGAGGGCGATGATGAAGATGACCAGCGCGACGGTACCGAAGGAAAATGCCATGTGCTCCCCTGATGGATGAGTATTGTTGTAGGTCGGTGTTGCGGATCACGCGTCGGCCACCACCAGCCGGCTCCCCAGCACTTCGACGATGCGGAATTCGCCGGCGTGCGGCGTCGCGCCGTGCCCCAGCTCGACGTCCCACAGCGCACCGCGGTACATCACGCGCGCGCGGCCGTTGTCCCAGGCCGGCACCGTCACGTGCTCGCCGATGTCGAGGTTGATGTTGCGGTCGCGCGTGGCCTGGCCGTCCGCGCGGCCGCGGTCGAAGCGCGAGCGGTGCAGCACGCCGGTGGCGATCACGCCGACCGCACCGGCGACGATGGCCTGCAGCGGCAGCCCGGCGCCGGTTAGCGCCACGAGTCCGCCGACCGCGAGGCCGATCGCGATCATGAGCAGATAAAAAGTCCCGGTGAACAGCTCCAGGATCACCAGCACGCCGGCCGTCACCAGCCAGCCCATCCAGTCAGCCATGGTTTTCTCCTAGCAACGCATCCAGTGTAACGAGCCGGCCGACAGAGTCAATAGTTGCATTTCAAACTTGCAATATTATGCACTCAGAATAAATATTGTTTACTTAATGTTCAATAAACACCCGATTCTGTTCCATTTTTGATACCATTTGGCAATTGCCTCATAAAACCGGGTGCTGCGCCGCCCGCCGCTATGTCCACCACCCCTTCCTCGAAGATGCGCCCATGCTGAGCGCCGTCACCCTGTTCCTGGTCATGATGGCCATGTCGGCCGTGATGATGCTGGTACTATCCTCGCAGACGCACAGCGGTGCCAGGGGCATCCGTGAATGGCTGATCGCAAATGCGATGGCTGTCGGCGCCATGCCGCTGTTCGCCGCGCGCGGCCACATTCCCGGGCTGCTGTCGATCGAACTGGGAAACGCCCTGCTGATCGGCACCTCCGTCATGATGTACGTCGGCTTCCGGCGCCATCTGGGACGCAGCGTGCCGTGGCGCGCACTGGCCCTGTTTGCGGCGGTCACCATGGCCACCGTGGTGGCGCTGCATTACTGGATCGATTCCACCCCGCTGCGGGTGGTCGTGGTCTCGCTGCAGCATGGCGGCCTGTGCATGGCGATGTGCGCCAGCGTGTGGAAGTCGCTGCCGATGGCCGCGCGCCGTTATCCGTACTGGTTCACCATCGGCGCGACCTTTGGCGTGGGAACAGGCCTGTTCCTGCGCGGGGCCGCCTATGCCGCCCGCGTCGGCGGATGGCTGCCGCACGTCGACGTGCTGACCCTGGACCTGGTGTTCTTTGCGTGCGGCATCCTGTCGATTCCGACCCTGACGCTGGGCGCGGTGATGATGGCCAACGCCGAGATCATCGCCCGCGCCACCTATGCCGCCGACCATGACCACCTGACGGGCGCGCCGTCGCGCCGCGCCTTCTTCGCGGTGGCCGAGCGCGAATGCGAGCATGCCCGGCGCAAGGCCGCGCCGCTGTCGGTGCTGCTGTTCGACGTCGACCATTTCAAGCGCATCAACGATACCCACGGCCACGCCGCCGGCGACCGCGTGCTGGTCGAGATCGTCGAGCGCACCATCGCGGTCCTGCGCAACCGCGACAGGTGCGGGCGCCTCGGCGGCGAGGAGTTTGCCGTGCTGCTGCCGGCCACCTCCACCGACACTGCACTGCAGGTGGCCGAGCGCCTGCGCGCCGCCCTGCAGCGCACGCCGCAGGATGCGGCCGCCACCGGCATCGGCTACACGGTCAGCATCGGCGTCGCCACGCTGGAGCCGGGCGAAACCATCGCCAGCCTGCTGTCGCGCGCCGACGCCGCGCTGTATGCGGCCAAGTCGGCCGGGCGCAACCGCGTGATGTCAGCAGGCGCAGGGCGCTACGGTACGGAGCGCCGGCGCGCCTGAACGGCGGCACGGACGCTTGCGGGAATGGCGCCGCGGCGCCTGCCCTCAATTCTGTTTCTTGGCATGGCGCGCCACCACCTTGCCGACGGCATCGTCTTTCGCGTCGACGGTGCAGCTGCGGGTGCAGCGCTGCCAGGCGTCGTTGCAGGCGGCGTTGCGCGTCATGCGCCGATGCTGGTAGCCGACTTTGTCCAACGAGCCATTGTCGCTGGAACGCATTTCGAGCTGGGCGGTGCGGGCGAACGGATTCTTGTCCGTCGAATTGGTCGCCAACACATTGTCCTTCGAATCGGCGACATCCACGTTGGCCAGGCACGCCTTCTTTTCCGAGCTGCACATCGATGTACAAAAGGCCGGCTCCTCGGCGAAGGCGGCGGTGGCGATTCCAAGCAAGGTCATCAACAAGGTAAAGCGTTTCATGGCGTCCTTCGGAAAAATGAAAAAACCCTCGCCACGCACGTGACGAGGGTTTCCGAAAGGATAACGCAACGACGTGTTGCGTCAAGTCATTATTACATCGCAGCCAACTTCTGCCAGGTATCGATCACCGAGTCCGGATTCAGCGACATCGACTCGATGCCCTCTTCCACAAGCCATTGCGCGAAGTCCGGGTTGTCGGACGGCCCCTGGCCACAGATGCCGACGTACTTGCCCTTCTTCAGGCAGGCCTTGATCGCCAGGCTGAGCATGGCTTTCACGGCCGGATCGCGCTCGTCGAAGTCCTTGGCCAGCAGTTCCATGCCGGAGTCGCGGTCCAGGCCCAGGGTGAGCTGGGTCAGGTCGTTGGAGCCGATCGAGAAGCCGTCGAAGTACTCCAGGAACTGCTCGGCCAGGATGGCGTTGGACGGCACTTCGCACATCATGATCACGCGCAGGCCGTTCTCGCCGCGCTTCAGGCCGTATTTCGCCAGCAGGGCGATGACCTTCTCGGCCTGGCCCAGGGTACGCACGAAGGGGATCATGATCTCGACGTTGGTCAGGCCCATCTCTTCGCGCACGCGCTTCATGGCCATGCATTCCATCTCGAAGGACTCGGCAAAGTCCTCGGCCAGGTAGCGCGCGGCGCCGCGGAAGCCCAGCATCGGGTTTTCCTCGTCCGGCTCGTAGCGCGAACCG
>Ga0308160_10001312_pt1 | contig 36014 bp, 27 predicted proteins | sample PhyFR1_FD_201036 | JGI IMG/M metagenome (GOLD analysis project Ga0308160, IMG submission 201036) | Phyllosphere microbial communities from UC Gill Tract Community Farm, Albany, California, United States - DLSLF.R1 | ecosystem: Host-associated > Plants > Phyllosphere > Unclassified | place: USA... | reverse complement strand
GGCCATGCTGCGCGTGATGCTGTTCGCCTCTTCCGTCAGCTTCAGCGTGGCCAGCAAGGCCATCGCCTCCTCCACCACGTCGGCATGCTTTGCCACCGTCTTCCAGCACACGGTGTGCAAGCCGCGCCGTTCGCAGATGGCCAGCATCACGGATTCGAGCACCGTCATGCCTGCGAACAGGGTATTGATCTGGAAGGTGCGGGTCATGCCGCGCTTGACGCGCTCGTGCTGGGCCAGTGTGGTGATGTCCTCGTTGCCGAGCCAGACCTTGCCGCTCGTCGGCGGGAAGCCGCCGGTGAGCAGATTGATGAAGGTGGTCTTGCCGGCGCCGTTCGGGCCGATCAGCGCGTGGCGCGCGCCCGGCGCGAAGGTCAGCGAGATATCGGTGTTCGCCTTGAAGCCGCCCCACCCCTTGCAGAGTGCTTCGGTACGCAGGGTCATGGTCATGGCGCCTCCCGGTAGCTGAAGCGCGCGATGATCTTTTCCGCGCCGCCGAGGATGCCGCCGCGTGCAAACAGCACGATCAGCACTAGCAGCAGGCCGAGGTAGAACTGCCAGTAGGCCGGGTCGAAACCCGAGATCCTGTCCTGCGCGATCATGAACACCGCTGCCCCGATCAGGGCGCCGTACAGACGCCCGGTGCCGCCCAGGACCAGCATGATCATCAAATCGGCCGAGCGCGGGAAGCCCAGCACGTCGAGGGCGACGAACTGGGTCGTCTGCGCCAGCACCGCCCCGGCGATGCCGGCGATCGCCGCGCCGAGCGTGAACACGGCCACCAGGCGCCGCTCGACATGCGCGCCGATGGCCGGCATGCGCCGCCCGCCTTCGCGGATGCCGCGCAGCGACAGCCCGAACGGCGAATTCACCAGCCGGCGCATGGCCACGAATAGGATGAACAGCACGCCGAAGCTGTACCAGAAGGCGGTCTTGCCGAACAGGTCGAACTCGAACACGCCGAACAGCTTGCCGGTGGCGATGCCGGACAAGCCGTCGACGCCGCCGGTGATGAAGGCCGCTTTATTCGCCGCTTCGAACAGCACCATGCCGATGCCGAGCGTGACCATCAGGCGCGTCAGGTCCTGGCCGCGCACGACCAGGAAACTCACCAGGAAGCCGGCCGCGCCGGCCACCAGCGCCGCCACCAGCAGCCCGGAAATCGGCTCGCCCCAGCCATGGACCGACAGCAGGCCGGCCGTATAGGCGCCCAGCCCGAAAAAGGCCGCGTGGCCGAGCGAGACGATGCCGGCATAGCCGAGAATCAGGTCGAGCGACAGCGCGAACAGGCCGACGATCATGATCTGGCTGGTCAGCACCAGATAGTCGGGGAACAGGAACCAGGACGCCAGCGGCAGCAGCCAGAACGCGATCTCGAGCGGCTTCCAGCGGTCGTTCGGCAGGCGTAGCCCTGCGCTGCCGACCGCGCGTGGCGGTGTGTCCACCACGGCCTGCGTCGTCTCGACGGAACGGGTATTCATGCCTTCCTCCTGACAAGACCAAGCGGGAACAGGAGCAGCAACAGCACCATCAGCGTGTAGATGACAAAGGCGCCCACCTCCGGCACATAGTATTTGCCGGCGACGTCGAACACGCCGAGGATGAGCGCCGCGATCAGCGGCCCCTTGATCGACCCGGCGCCGCCCACCGCCACCACCAGCAGGAAATAGACCATGTACTTGACCGGGAAGCTGGGGTCGAGGCCCAGCACGTCGATGCCGAGACCGCCGCCCAGGCCGGCCAGGCCCGAACCCAGGGCGAACGTGAGGCTGAAGACCCTGCTGACGTTGATGCCCAGGCCTTCGGCCGCGGTCTGGTTGTCGACCGAAGCGCGGATCTGGGCGCCGAAACGGGTGCGCTCGATCAGCAGATACAGGCCGAGCGTCACCAGCACCACCACGCCGATCAGGAACAGGCGATAGGCGCCCAGCTCCATGCCGGCCACGTGCACCTGGCCGCGCAGCCAGTCGGGCAGGACCACCGGCTGCTGGGTCGGGCCGAACAGGAAGGTGGCGCCGGCCACCGCCATGAAGGTGAGGCCGATCGAGAACAGCACCTGGTCGAGGTGGGTTGCCTTATAGAGCTGGCGGTAGAGGGTCCGTTCCAGTATCAGGCCGGCGACGGCCGCCGCCACGAAGGCGAGCGGCAGCGTGGCGAGGAAAGGCAGGCCCAGTTTACCGAGCAAGCCGACGCAGACGTAGCCGCCGACCATGGCGAACGCGCCATGGGCCAGGTTGATGAAGTTCATCAGGCCCATCGTCACCGACAGCCCGACGCTGATCAGGAATAACAGGCTGCCATAGGCGATCCCGTCGAAGAGCACGCCCATCAGGCCGCCGATCATGGCTGCCCCCGGCGTGGTGTGTGGAACTGACGCATCGCTGGCATCCGATCAGAAGTGGTGGCGCAGGCCGAGCATCACGCCGTTCTGGGTCTTGCCGGCGCCGACCGAGCCGCCCGCATCCAGCGCCACAGCCGACGCGCCGTCGTTGTCCATACGGCCAATCGCCGTGTACAGCACGGTGCGTTTCGACAGCGCATAGTTCAGGCGCGCCACCAGCATGCTGACGTCGTTGTCCGAATTTTTTGTATTGCGCGCCGCGGCCTGGACGTCGATCGTGAAGTTGTCGATCGGATGGCTGACGCCCAGGTACCACAGCAGCGATTCGCTGGCGCCGGTCGAGGCGTTCAGGTCGCGCTCGACTACGCCGCCGCCGATCTTGGTCGCGCCCAGCATGACGTAGCCGTTGACCGTGGTACGGATGTCGGTGTTCGCCGGCGTCGTCAACCCGCCGGCGGCACCGGTATTGCCGTTCATGCGGTCGTAGGATGCATTCAGGCCCCAGCCCTTGGTCTCGTAGCCGAGCAGCGCCGTGTACTGGCGGCAGGCTTTCGATTCGCCGGCCACTTCGCCGGCGCAGTTGGTGGCGGCCGGGCCGCCTGCGCTCGAGGCATCGCGACCGAAGCTGTAGGTGGCGCCCAGCACGACGCCATTGAAATTGCCCATATAGCCGATGGCGTTGTCGCTGCGCGCGTTCGGCAGGTAAGGATCGATACTGCCGATGGCGAACAGATTCGGGCCCAGCACGTCGGTCTTCAGGCCCGAGATATAGGTCATGTTGTTCTGGCGGCCCAGGGTCAGCGTGCCCCATTCGCCCTTCAGGCCCACTTGCGCCGCGCGGCCGAACAGGCGCCCGCCTTGCTGCACGGTGCCGCTGTCGACGGCCAGGCCGTTTTCCAGCACGAAGAAGGCCTGCAGGCCGCCGCCGAGGTCCTCGCTGCCCTTGAAGCCGATCCGCGACGGGAAGGAGCTGGTCAGCGACGGCACCTTGGTGGTCGAGTCGCCGGCGGCGTTCACGTTGGTCAGGTGGGCGACGCCGCTGTCGACGATGCCGTAGATCTGGACCGAGGTCTGGGCACTGGCGCAGGTGGCAGCCGAGGCGGCGGCGATCCCGCACAGCAGCGCGGCGGTGTGGCGGACGGTAGGTTTCATCTTGTCTCCTGAGGACGATTGTTGTGGGTGATGCAGTTCTTCACTCGCCATGGTCTGTCGCCATGATTGCCGTTGATGGATCGATGCTTCAGTCGCTGTCCTTTAGTCGATGTATTTGAGCCCTGCCCGTTCGAGCGCGCCGCGCATGTCGTACATGTCCAGCCCGAGCACGCCCGAAGCCAGCCTGGCGCGCTTCTCGCCTTCCAGGTCTTCGCGCTTCTGCGCCACCTGCGCCACCCGCACCGCATCCGCCGCCGGCACGATCACGATACCGTCGTCGTCGGCGACCACGGCGTCACCCGGGTTTACCAGGGCGCCGGCGCACAGCACCGGGATGTTCACCGAACCCAGGGTCGCCTTGATCGTGCCTTTGGCGCTGATCGCCTTGCTCCAGACCGGGAAGCCCATCTCCTTCAGCACGCGCACGTCGCGCACGCCCGCATCGATCACCAGCGCCCGCGCGCCGCGCGCCATGAAGCTCGTCGCCAGCAGATCGCCGAAGTAACCGTCGCTGCACTCGGCGCTGATGGCCGCGACCACGATGTCGCCCGGCTGGATCTGTTCGGCGGCCACGTGCAGCATCCAGTTGTCGCCCGGGTGTAGCAGCACCGTCACGGCGCTGCCGGCCACGCTGGCGCCGGTCCGGATCGGGCGCATATACGGTTTCAGCAGGCCGACGCGGCCCATCGCTTCGTGCACGGTGGCGCTGCCGAGGCGGCCCAAATGGTCGACGACGGCGGCATCGGCGCGCACGATGTTGCGCTTGACGACGCCGAGCTGGTTCATCAACGGAATGCTCATGGTCACAGTCCTTTTTGTTTCAAGGCGGCGTCGAGGCGCGGATACACGTGGCGCGCATTGCCCTCGAAGATGCGGAAGCGGTCTTCGTCGCCGAGGGCCGCCGCCTCGACGTAGCGCCTGGTGTCGTCGTAGTAATGGCCGGTTTCGGGGTCGATGCCGCGCACGGCGCCGATCATCTCCGAAGCGAACAGCACGTTCTTCACCGGGATGACCTTGGTGAGCAGGTCGATGCCGGGCTGGTGGTAGACGCAGGTATCGAAGAAGATGTTGTCCAGCAGGTGCTCGTGCAGCGGCGGCTTCTTCATTTCCTGGGCCAGGCCGCGGAAGCGCCCCCAGTGGTAGGGCACGGCGCCGCCACCATGCGGGATCACGAATTTCAGGGTCGGGAAATCCTTGAACAGATCGCTCGTCAGGCACTGCATGAAGGCCGTGGTGTCGGCGTTCAGGTAGTGGGCGCCGGTAGTGTGGAAGCAGGGATTGCAGCTGGTGCTCACGTGGATCATGGCCGGGATATCGTGTTCGACCATTTTTTCGTAGAGCGGATACCAGTGGCGGCTGGACAGCGGCGGCGCGGTCCAGTGCCCGCCCGAAGGGTCGGGATTCAGATTGATGCCGACCATGCCGTACTCCTTTACGCAGCGTTCCAGCTCCGCGATGCAGGTGGCCGGATCGACGCCCGGCGACTGCGGCAACATGGCCGCGCCGATGAAGCTGTCCGGGAACAGCGCCGACACCCGATAACACAGTTCGTTGCAGATGGCGGCCCAGGTGGCGCTGGTCTCGAAGTTGCCGATGTGGTGGGCCATGAAGCTGGCGCGCGGCGAAAAGATCGTCAAGTCCGACCCGCGCGCGCGCATCAGGCGCAGCTGGTTGGTTTCGATCGATTCGCGCAGTTCATCGTCGCTGATGTTCAAGTCCGACGCCTTCGGGCCGAGCGCCGGTGTGCTCAGGTTGCCGATCTGGGCCTGGCGCCACTCTTCCAGCGCCTTCGGCGCCGTGGTGTAGTGGCCGTGGCAATCGATGACCAATGGTGTACGCATGCGATGCTTCCTTCTCAGTTATTGGCCGGGCACCAGGACTTCGCCGCGCATGATCGGCCGCGCCGTGCGCAGCAGCGCGGCGCGCAGCACGCGCTGCCGGTCGTGCGCGTCGAGTTCGAGTTCGACGCTGAATTCGCCGCTCGGGTGTTCCACCGACACGGTCTGGCGCAGCCCGCCGGGCAGGACCGCGATCTCCTGCGCAACCGCGCCTTCCAGCACGCAGGCGGTGGCCACCGTGACCGCCGCCAGTACGCCGATCGCCTCGTGGCAGACATGCGGAATGAAACAGCGCGTGGCGATGCTGCCGCCGGCGGATGGCGCCGCGACCAGGCACATCTTGGGATAGCTTTTGCTCGCAACCTCGCCCAGGCCCATCAGCGGACCGCAGACCAGGCGCAGCGCTTCCAGGCGTGCACGCAGCTGCGCGTCGCCGTTCAACTGCGCCACGCTTTCGCTGCCGTTGACGCCGAAGTCGGCGGCGCGCACGATCACCATCGGCATGCCGTTGTCGATCAGGGTGGCCTGGACGCTGAACGGCGCCGGGCCGTCCACACGCACGTCGTCGCGCACGCGGCCGCTCGGCAGCAGCGCCGGGCAGACCGAACCGGCCGTATCGAGGAAGTCGATGGTGATCGGGGCGGCCGTGCCGGGCACGCCGTCGATGCGGGCATCGCCCAGGTATTGCAGGCGCCGGCCCGGGGTCGGCACCGTCACGTCGCACTGCATGCCGGTGTTCAGGGTCAGGATGCGCGCCGTGGTCGTGCCCTCGCCCGGCGCCAGCAAGCCGCGTTCCAGTGCGAACGGCAGCACGGCGGCCAGCATGTTGCCGCAGTTCGGCGTCAGGTCCACCGTGTCGCCCTCGGGCTGGAGCTGGGCGAACAGGAAATCGAGGTCGACGCCGGGCGTGCTGCTGGCGCGGACGATGCCGGCCTTGCTGGTCAGCGGATGGGCGCCGCCCAGGCCGTCGATCTGGCGCCGGTCGGGCGATCCCAGCGCGGCCAGCAGCAGGCGGTCGCGCGCCGCCGCATCGGCCGGCAGGTCAGACTCCAGGAAGAACGGTCCGCGCGAGGTACCGCCGCGCATCAGGATGCAGGGTACGGCGCAAAGATCGGAAGTGGGTGAGCTGGCCATGGTCGGTGCCGCAGGTCGGATAATGTCGGCAAGTATCCGGCCGTGCACACCGGGCATGGTTGCTTTGTAGGCCATCCAGTGTTCTAATTTTCTTATTGACTACAATATTTGCCATCCATGGACCAGATCGGCCTGCGCCACTTGCACGCTTTCCGCGCCGTCGCCGCCAGCGGCGGTATCCGGCGCTCATCGAACGCCTTGTTCCGCGCCTCGTCCGCCGTGACGCGCTCGGTGGCGATGCTGGAACAACAGCTGGACGTGCAGCTGTTCGAACGCAAGGGCAGCGGCATGCTGGCCACCGCCGCCGGAGAAACCGTGCGCCTGCGCGCGGAGCGCATCGACGCCGAGCTGCAGGCGGTGCGCGACGATGCCGTGCGCGCGCAGGAGCGCCATGGACGCAAGGTGGGCGGCATCGAAGCCCTGCTCAACGAGCGCCGCCTGCAGGCGGCCACCCTGCTGGCCGAGGTGCACCACATGCCGACCGTGGCCCAGGCGATGGGCACCTCGCAATCCGCCGTCAGCCAGGCGGTGGCGCGGCTCGAAGACATGCTGGGCCAGCCGCTGTTCCTGCGCACCGCGCACGGCATGCTGCCCACCGATGCGGGGCGCCGCTGGATCGAGCGCTTCGGGCGCGTACTGGCCGAGCTGCGCCACATCCCGGAAGACATCGCCGCGCTGGCGGGCGTGGTGCAAGGCACGGTGACCATCGGCGCCCTGCCGCTGGCGCGCACCCAGCTGCTGCCGCTGGCGATTGCCTCGGTCCTGCAGCGTCACCCGCGCCTCCAGGTCAGTTCGCTGGAAAGCCCGTACGGCGAACTGACTGCCGGCCTGCTGAGCGGGCGTATCGATTTCATCGTCGGCGCGCTGCGCAGCGCGCCGGGCGAGGCCTTCAGCGTGCACGCCCTGTTCGACGACAAGGCGGCGCTGGTGGCGCGCGCCGGCCATCCGCTGGCGGCGAAGAAAAAGCTGCGCATCGGCGACCTGGCCGGCTATCCTTGGGCGCTGTCGCGTCCCGGGGCGCCGCTGCGCGAATCGCTGAATGGCTTCTTCGAGCGCCAGGGCGTGGCGGCGCCGACGCCCACCGTGGAGACCGGCGACCTGGCCCTGCTGCGCGGCGTGCTGGTGGCAAGCGACATGCTGACCGTGCTCTCGGCCCACCAGCTGCACTTCGAGGTGGCCGGCGGCCAGCTGGCCGTGCTGCCCTTCGAGATGCCGGGGCTCGAACGCACGATCGGCGTCATGACACGCAAGGGCAGCCAGCTGGCGCCAGGCGCGCGCGCCCTGCTCGACGATATGGACGCCGTCAGCGCACGCTGGCGCGATGGCAAGTGATCGCTTTCGCTTATGCTGGCGCAGCCGAAGCAGCGCCGGGCGCCCACATTAACAATCCTTAATGTTTCGGCCATCCACAGTTTAGTTTCCAAGTGGCATAGTGCAGTGCAACACGTGCCATGCCACCCACTTCGGATACCGAACCCCATGTCTCTTCCACCTCTTGAACGCAGCAAGGGCCTGCCCGCCATCGGCAGCGCCCTTCTTTTCGCATGCCTGCTCGCCGCCTGCAGCCCCGACCCGACACCGGCCGCACCGCCGGTGCCCGAAGTGACGGTGCTGCCGGTGCAGCGCAGCGCGGTGCCGCTGGCGGTCGAACTGCCGGGCCGCACCGCCCCTTCCCTGCTGGCCGAAGTGCGGGCGCGGGTCGACGGCATCGTGCAGGAGCGCAGCTTCACCGAAGGGACCGACGTGCGCGCAGGCCAGCCGCTGTACCGCATCGATCCGGCGCCCTACCGCGCCGCCCTGGCCAGCGCCGAGGCAGCGCTGAAGCGCGCCCAGGCCAACCTGGCCAGCAGCACGGCACAATTGAAGCGCTACAAAATCCTCATCGTCAGCAACGCCATCAGCAAGCAAGACTTCGACGATGCCGAGGCGACCCAGCTGCAGGCCGCCGCCGACGTGGCCGCGGCCGAAGCGGCCGCCAGCACGGCGCGCATCAACCTGGGCTACACCAGCGTGACCGCGCCGATTGCCGGGCGCAGCAGCATTTCGCAGGTCACGAAAGGCGCCTACGTGCAGGGCGGTTCGGCCACCCTGCTCACCACCGTGCAGCAGCTGGACCCGATGTTCGTCGATCTGCAGCAATCGAGCGTCGAAGGCCTGGCCCTGCGCCGCGACATCGCCGCCGGCAAGCTGCAGGCGGGCGCCGAACGCCGGCAGGTAAAGCTGCTGCTGGAAGACGGCAGCACCTATGCCCATGCCGGCACGCTGGAAGTGAGCGGCGTCACCGTCGATCCGGCCACCGGCGCGGTCACGCTGCGCGCGCGCTTCCCGAATCCCGATCACCTGCTGTTGCCGGGCATGTTCGTGCGCGCCTCGGTGAGCCAGGGCGTGCGGCCGGACGTGGTGCAGGTGCCGGCGCCGGCCGTCACGCGCAACCAGAAAGGCGAGGCCAGCGTGATGCTGGTCGGCGCCGACAACAAGACCGTGCTGCGCCCTGTCCGCACCGGCGCCCTGGCCAACGGCCAGTGGCTGGTGGAAGACGGGTTGAAGGAAGGCGAGCGCCTGATCGTCAGCGGCATCCAGAAACTCAAGCCCGGCATGACGGTGAAGGTGCGCGCCGCTGCTGGTTCTGTCGCACCGGCGCCGGAACTGGCCTCGACGGCCGCCGCCGCCGCGCCACGCTGAGGAGCACCAAGGATGCCAAAATTCTTCATCGAGCGGCCGATCTTCGCGATCGTGATTTCGCTTCTCATCATGCTGGTCGGCGGGATCGCGCTGCACAACATGGCGGTCGAACAGTATCCGCCGGTGTCGCCGCCGGCCGTGCAGATCCGCGCCAGCTTCCCGGGCGCCTCGGCCGAGACCATGCAGAACACCGTGGTGCAAGTGATCGAGCAGCAGATGACCGGGATCGACAACATGCTGTACATGTCGTCCAGCAGCGACGAAACCGGCCAGTCGACCACCACCCTCACCTTCGCCCCCGGCACCGACCCGGACATCGCGCAAGTGCAGGTGCAGAACCAGCTGCAGGCAGCCACGCCGCGCCTGCCGCGCGAAGTGCAGAGCTCCGGCCTGCGCGTGAGTAAATCGACCAGCGACTTCCTGATGGTGGCGGCCTTTGTGTCGGACAACGACAGCATGTCGAAATTCGACATCGCCAACTACGTGGCCTCGAACGTGCAGGACCCCTTGAGCCGCATCCCCGGCGTCGGCAGCATGAACTTGTTCGGCACCCAGTACGCGATGCGCATCTGGCTCGACCCGGTGAAGCTCACCAGCTATGCGCTCACGCCGCTGGACGTGAACGCCGCCATCGAGGCCCAGAACGTGCAGGTGTCCGGTGGCCAGCTGGGCGGTCTGCCGGCCGTGGCCGGCCAGACCCTGAGCGCCACCATCAACCAGGCCAGCCTGCTGCGCACGCCGGCCCAGTTCGAGCGCATCCTGCTGAAGGTCCGCCCTGACGGTTCCAGTGTGCGCATCCAGGACGTGGCGCGGGTCGAACTCGGGCCGGAAAACTACAACGTCGACGTGCGCTACAACGGCAAGCCGGCCTCGGGCCTGGGGATCCAGATGGGCCCCGACGCGAACGCGCTCGACACCGCCGTCGCCGTGCGTGCGCGTCTGAAAGAGCTCAGCGCCTTCTTCCCCGAAGGCCTGCGCGTGGTCTACCCGAACGACATCACGCCCTTCATCGAAGTGTCGATCCACGAAGTGGTAAAGACCCTGATCGAAGGTATCGTGCTCGTGTTCCTGGTGATGTACCTGTTCCTGCAGAACTTCCGCGCCACGCTGATCCCGTCGATCACGGTGCCGGTGGTGCTGCTTGGGACCTTCGGCATCATGGCCGCCCTCGGCTTCACCATCAATACGCTGTCGATGTTCGGGCTGGTGCTGGCGATCGGCCTGCTGGTCGACGATGCGATTGTGGTGGTCGAAAACGTCGAGCGCGTGATGCACGAGGACGGCCTCGAACCGTATGAAGCGACCCAGAAGGCGATGGGCCAGATCACCAGCGCCCTGATCGGCGTGGCCCTGGTGCTGTCGGCCGTGTTCGTGCCGGTGGCGTTTTCCAGCGGCACGGTGGGCGCGATCTACCGCGAGTTCTCGCTGACGGTGGTGGCCTCGATGCTGCTGTCGGTGTTCGTGGCGCTGACCCTGACGCCGGCGCTGTGCGCCATGCTGCTCAAGCGCCCCGACCCGAATCACCATGAGAAGCGCGGTTTCTTCGGCTGGTTCAACCGCGGCTTCGAGCGCGAGCGCGACCGCTACCTGGGTAGCGTCACGGCCGTCCTCGGCCGGCGCGGCCTGTGGATGCTGGTGTACGCGGTGATGATAGCCGTGGTGCTGGCGCTGTTCCTGCGCCTGCCGGGCGGCTTCCTGCCGAAGGAAGACCAGGGCTACATGTTCGTGCAGGTGGAAACCCAGGCCGGCAGCACCGTGGAGACCACTGGCAAGGTGCTGGAACAGATCGACCATTATTTGCTGAACGACGAAAAGGCCATGGTCGACGCTACCTTCATGACCATCGGCGCCAACAACCCGGCGCGCGGCCAGAACCAGGGCCGCTTGTTCGTGCGCCTGAAGTCCTGGGACGAACGCGCGGACAAGAAGCTGAGCGTGGCCGCCCTGAGTTCGCGCATCGCGGCGCGCTTCGGCGACTACCAGGGTGCGCGCATCACGCCGGTGGAACCGCCGCCGATCCGCGGGCTGGGTTCGGCCGCCGGCTTCTCGATGCAGCTGCAGGATCGCGGCAACCTCGGCCACGAAGCCCTGGGCAAGGCGCGCGACCAGTTGCTGGCGCTGGCAGCCAAGGAACCGTCGCTGGTGCGGGTGCGCTATACCGGCCAGGCCGACAGCTCGACCTATAAAATCTCGATCGACCACGAAAAGGCGGCCGCGCTCGGCGTCGATCTGTCCAGCGTGGACGGCATCTTCTCGACCGCCTGGGGCGCGAAGTACATCAACAACTTCTTCGATACCGACAACCGCATCAAGCGCGTCTACGTCCAGGCCGATGCCCGCTTCCGCATGAACCCCGACGACATCCGTCTGCTCCATGTGAGGAATGGCGACGGCCAGATGGTGCCCTTCTCCTCGTTTGCGAAAGCCGAATGGTCGTGGGGCGCGCCGGCGATGCAGCGCTATAACGGCATCGAATCGGCCGAGATCGTCGGCCAGGCGGCGCCCGGCCACAGCAGCGGCGAAGCCATGCAGGTGATGGACCGCCTGGTGGCCCAGCTGCCGCCCGGTATCGGCTACGAGTGGAGCGGGATCTCGCTGCAGGAAGCGCAAGCCGGCGCCCAGGCGCCACTGCTGTACGGCCTGTCGATCCTGGTGGTCTTCCTCAGCCTGGCCGCGCTGTACGAAAGCTGGAGCGTGCCGGTGTCGGTAATCATGGTGGTGCCGATCGGCGTGCTGGGTGCGCTCGGCGCGGCCACCCTGTTCGGCCTGGAGAACGACGTGTTCTTCCAGGTCGGGCTGCTGACCACCATCGGTTTGTCGGCGAAAAACGCGATCCTGATCGTGGAATTCGCGCGCGAACTGCAGCAGCAGGGTTATGGCGTGCTGGAAGCCGCGCTGGAATCGGCCAAGCTGCGCCTGCGCCCGATCATCATGACCTCGATGGCCTTCGTGCTGGGCGTGCTGCCGCTGGCGATTGCCACCGGCGCCGGCGCCGCCAGCCAGAACGCGCTCGGCATCGGCGTCATCGGCGGCATGCTGACCGCGACCTTCCTCGCCACCTATCTGATTCCGCTGTTCTTCGTGCTGATCGCGCGGCCGATCCGGCGGCGCAAGGCGGCGCAAGTACACGCGACGGCGCCGGCGGCAACGGACCCGGCCACCCATGGCGCGCACTGACATGCGCGGCGAGACCCGGCACGCGCGCCCGGCCCGGTACAATGCCGGGAACGTGCCCGGCACTTGCCGCCACAGGAAGGAAACACCGTGAAACTGCTGCTGGTTGAAGACAACGAACGCGTCGCGCGCTTCGTCTGCAAGGGCTTGAGCGAGGCGGGCCACACCGTCGACCACGCCGACAATGGCCGCGACGGCATGTTCCACGCCGTCAGCGAGCCCTACGACGCCATCGTCATGGACCGCATGCTCCCGGGCGGCATCGATGGCCTGGCCATCATCGAGGCCTTGCGCCAGCAGGGCAACCGGGTGCCGATCCTGGTCCTGAGCGCGCTCGACGGCGTGGACGACCGCATCCTCGGCCTGAAGCGCGGCGGCGACGACTACCTGGTGAAGCCCTTCGCCTTCGGCGAACTACTGGCGCGCCTGGACGCCCTGCTGCGCCGTTCGCACAGCCACACGCTGGAAACCACGCTGGCGCTCGGCGATTTGAGCGTCGATCTGCTGGCGCACAAGGTCACGCGCGCCGGCACGTCCATCGCCCTGCAGCCGCGCGAATTCAAGCTGCTCGAATACCTGCTGCGCCACGCGAACCAGATAGTCACCCGCACCATGCTGCTCGAGAACGTGTGGGATTACCATTTCGACCCGCAGACCAACGTAATCGACGTCCACATCAGCAAGCTGCGCCAGAAGATCGACGCGCCGTTTACCACCCAGCTGCTGCGCACCGTGCGCAACGCCGGCTACATGCTGACCGATCGCCAGTGAACCGGCGCCGCTTCGCAGCCAGGGTCAAGCTGCCGACCTTTTCGGCCCGGACCATCGCGGTCGGCTACGGCGTGGTCAGCCTGCTGGTGCTGGCCATGTTCGCCGGACCCCTGTGGTATGCCTGGCATACCAACATCGAGCAGGTGCGCACCGAACTGCTGCGCTCCGATACCCAGCGCCTGGAAAACCTGTTCACGCGCAGCGGCGAGGCGGCGCTGGCGAACGCCATCGACAGCCAGGTGGTCGGTACCAACGACGGCGTGCGCAAGATCATGCTGCTCACAAGCCCGGATGGCAAGCGCATCGCCGGCAACTTGCCGGCCTGGCCGCAGGGACTGCCCGACCGGGACGGCCTGTGTTCGAGCACGATTCACGTCGACGGCAGCGCGCGCCGCATCGAAGCGATGCGCGTGACCCTGCCCGGCGGCTACCGCCTGCTGGTGGCGAGTAACCTGAACCGCTTCGACGAACTCGAACGCCTGTTCGTGTATGGCCTGCTGGCCTGCGCCTTGACGGTGCTGGTGGGCGCCGTGCTGGGCGGGGTGCTGATCCGGCGCGCCCTGCTCGAACGCGTGCAGGGCATCAGCCAGACCACGGCCGCCATCATCGAAGGCAAGCTGTCGCGCCGCCTGGCCGAACCGCACGACGGCGACGAACTGCGCCTGCTGACCCACACCGTGAACCGCATGCTCGACCAGATCGAGCAGCTGGTGACCGGCGTCCAGGACGTGTCGAATGCGATTGCCCACGATTTGCGCACGCCGCTGAGCGAACTGCGCGCGCGGCTCGAGGAAGTAGCGATCACCCGGCCCGATCTCGATGAAACCTATGCCGAAATCGATGCGGCGATTGGCGACATCGACCGCGTGATGAGCATCTTCCAGGCCCTGCTGCGCCTGGCCGAAATCGACAGCGGCAGCCGCCGCACCGGTTTCGTCGAGGTCGACCTGGCGCGCCTGGGCGATGACGTGGCCGAGTTCTATCTGCCGGTGGCGGAGCTCAAGGAAATCGCGCTGACCTTCGAAGCCGGCGCCGGCTTGAACGTGGTGGGGGATCCGGTGCTGATCGCGCAGGCGCTGAGCAACCTGGTCGAGAACGCGCTGAAGTATGCGCCGGAAGGCGGCGCGATTACTGTGACGGCGCGGCGCGAAGGCGAGAGGCTGGCGCTTTCGGTCGCCGACAATGGCCCCGGGATTGCCGAGGACGAGCGGCCGAAGGTGGTCGAGCGCTTCTACCGCGTGGACGGCAGCCGCGGCACGCCGGGCGTGGGACTCGGCTTGAGTGTGGTGTCGGCGGTGGCGCGCCTGCATGGGGGCACGCTGACGCTGGCGGAGAATGCGCCGGGGCTGCGGGCAACGCTGGTGTTGCCGGTGCATGCGATGGCGGCGCATGGGACGGTCGAAATGGACGGGCGCCCCCCGGCGGTGTAAGCGATGGAGCAGATGGCCCCGGCGGCCCCCCTGCGATGAAGCGGGGCGCATGGTAACATTCGTCCTTCGACATGCGCCTGAACACAGCTTGCTGCAAGCCCATGTTAACTAACTAGTTAGGTGGAAACGGTGAGCAGCGCGCATGCAGGCTGCGCTGGCCGTCCCGTTTCAATGAGAAGTTTCCTGGAGAGATTTTTGAATGACTGACAAACAAACGCCCCGCTCGGCCGGGCTGACAAGCGCGTGCATCCTGCTTGGGCTCGTGCTGCTGGCCACCGGCCTGTTCTTCGCCATCGGCGGCGCCCGGCTCGCGCTGCTGCACGGCAGCCTCTACTTCCTGCTGGCCGGCCTCGGCATCCTGGCCGCCGCCGTCCTCTTCCTGCGCCGAAAATGGTCGGCGGTGCCCGTCTACGGCGTTGTGTTCGGCGCCACCGTGGCCTGGTCCCTGTTCGATGCCGGCTTTGACTTCTGGCCGCTGGTGTCGCGCCTGATGTTCCCCACCGGCCTGATGGTGCTGGCCCTGCTGGCCTGGCCCGCATTGCGCCGCAGCGCTGGCCGCCCGGCCGCGCCGAAGCGCGCGTATGGCCTGGCCGGCCTGCTGGCGGCGGGCATGGTGGCCGCGTTTGCCGGCATGTTCCAGCCGCATCCGACCGTGCCTTTCGCCGGCACGCCCACCCCGCTGGTGCCGGTGGCCCAGGGCCAGGGGCAGAAGGACTGGCGCCACTACGGCAACAGCGCCGGCGGCAGCCGCTTCGCCGCGCTCGACCAGATTACGCGCGACAACGTGCAGGATTTGCAGGTGGCCTGGACCTTCCACACCGGCGACACGCCGGAAAGCCCCACCGGCAACGGCGCCGAAGACCAGCAAACCCCGCTCCAGATCGGCAACCGCGTCTACCTGTGCACGCCGCATAACAATGTGATCGCCGTCGACGCCGACAGCGGCAAGCAGATCTGGGAGCGCCGCATCGATGCCCAGGCCCAGGTGTGGAACCGCTGCCGCGGCCTCGGCTACTTCGATGCGACCGAGCCGCTGGCCCAGCCGACCGTCGCCGGCGCCACGCCGGTGCTGCCGGCGCAACTGCCCGCAGGCGCCGCCTGCCAGCGCCGCCTCTTGATGAACACCATCGATGCGCGCCTGGTCGCCATCGACGCCGACAACGGCGAACTGTGCGCAGGTTTCGGCAAGGGTGGCTTCGTTGATCTGAAGGCCGGCCTGGGCGAAGCCGCCGATCCGACCTACCAGCTCACCTCGGCTCCGACAATTGCCGGCACCACGGTGGTGGTGGGCGGGCGCGTGGCCGACAACGTGCAGACCGACATGCCGGGCGGCGTGCTGCGCGGCTTCGACGTCATCAGCGGCGCCATGCGCTGGGCCTTCGACCCGGGCCGCGACAACCCGAACGCGCAGCTGCAGCCAGGCCAGACCTATGCCCGCAGCACCCCGAACTCGTGGGCGCCGATGTCCTACGACGCTGCCATGAACACCGTCTTCATCCCGATGGGCAGCCCCTCGGTCGACCTCTGGGGCGGCAAGCGCACCGCGCTCGACCACCGCTACGGCGCCTCGGTACTGGCGCTGGACGCCAGCACCGGCAAGGAAAAATGGGTCTACCAGACCGTGCATAACGACCTCTGGGACTTCGACGTGCCGATGCAGCCGAGCCTGACCGATTTCCCCGGCAAGGACGGCAAGACCACGCCGGCCGTCATCTTCGGCACCAAGTCTGGCCAGATCTTCGTGCTCGACCGCCTGACCGGCAAACCGCTGACCCGCGTCGAGGAGCGTCCCGTGAAGCGCGCCGACATCAAGAACGAGCAATACGCACCCACCCAGCCGTTCTCGGTCGGCATGCCGCAGATCGGCGCGCAGACCCTGGCCGAATCCGACATGTGGGGCGCGACCCCGTTCGACCAGCTGCTGTGCCGGATCAGCTTCAAGTCCATGCGCTACGATGGCCTGTTCACCGTGCCGGGCACCGACGTCTCGCTCAGCTTCCCGGGTTCGCTCGGTGGCCTGAACTGGGGCGGGCTGTCGCTCGACCCGAACCACAAGGTCGCGTTCGTGAACGACATGCGCCTGGGCCTGTGGGTGCAGATGATCCCGCAGGACACCGATAAGGCCGCGGCCGGCAACGGCGGCGAAGCCGTGAACACCGGCATGGGCGCGGTGCCGCTGAAGGGCACGCCGTATGCGGTGAACAAGAACCGCTTCCTGTCGCCGCTCGGCATTCCCTGCCAGAAGCCGCCTTTCGGCTCGCTGTCGGCGGTCGACCTGACAACGCAGAAGGTCTTGTGGCAGGTGCCGGTGGGATCGGTGCAGGACACGGGCCCGTTTGGCGTCAAGATGCGCATGCCGATGCCGATCGGGATGCCGACCCTGGGCGGCACCCTGGCCACCCAGGGCGGGCTGGTGTTCATCGCCGGCACCCAGGATTACTACCTGCGCGCCTTTGACAGCGCTACCGGTAAAGAGGTCTGGAAAGCGCGCCTGCCGGTGGGCAGCCAGGGCGGGCCGATGAGCTATGTGTCGCCGACGACGGGCAAGCAGTACGTGCTGATTTCGGCCGGCGGCGCACGCCAGTCGCCGGACCGCGGCGACTATGTGATTGCGTATGCGCTGAAGCGCTGAAGCTGACGCGCAGCGAGAGAGCGGCGGCGGCACGAGGTGCCGGCCGCCGCTTTTTTTCAGGCTGCGCGAACGTAGCTGAGGATCATCGCTATCACGGCTTCGCGCCGCGCCGCATGCACGTCGGCGGCGCCGAGGTCGCGCTCGAAGATATGGCTGAAGGTATGGCGGTTCGAGACGTTGTAGAACGACAGCGCGCTGATCGACATGTGCAGGTCTACGGCGTCGATATCGGCGCGGAACACGCCCTCGTCGCTGCCGCGCCGGCACAGGCGTTCGAGCACCGCGATGGCCGACTGGTTCAGTTGGCGCAGTTCCGGGATGCGGCGGATGTATTCGCCCTGCTGGATGTTTTCGCCCATGACCATGCGCACGAATTCGGGATGGGCGGCGTGGAAGTCGAAGCTGGCGCCGACCAGCTGGCGCAAGGCGCGCGCCGGCGGCAGCTCGTCGATCTGGAAGTCGCTCTCGATCTGGCGAAAGCGCCGGTAGCTTTCTTCGAGCGCGGCGACGTACAGACCGTCCTTGCTACCGAAGTAGTAGTAGATCATGCCCTTGTTGCTGCCGCTTTCGGCGGCGATGGCGTCGATGCGCGCGCCGCTCAGGCCGAGGCGCGAAAACTCCTGGAGCGCGACGTTCAGGATGTTGGCGCGGGTGCTGTCGGCATCGGCGCTGGCGGCCTTCGGTTTGCTGGCTTTGGTCATCGGGCTATTGTAAACCAGGCGCCCTGCCCGGCCTGCCCCTTCAGAAGCGGTGCAGGATGCCGATCTGCAGGCCGGTCAGCTTGCGGCCGTCGACATCGGCGCCGGACAGGTTCACCGAGGGGCCGGCCGAGCCGAGGAAGCGGAACCCGCCGTTGCGCCCGTTCTGCAGCACGCTGGCGAAGCCGTACAGCGTGGTCCGCTTCGACAGTTCGTAAAAGGCGCCGACATTCCCGCCACGGGCGCCGGCATCGTTACCGCTCGTATCGCGGATCTGGCCGTACAAGGCGCCGATCTTCATCTGCGGCAGGATGCGGTAGTCGGCCGACAGCTGCCAGATGTTGAAGTAACGGCGCGCATTCGGGTCGAGGCCGGCGAAGAAGTTGTTGCGGTCGCCGATGTTGCTGAGGATGGTGCCGGCGGTCGCGCCGTTCGCGCTGTCCGTGGCGTTGTTGCTGCGCACGGCGGCTGCGTACAGCGTGCCTTTGCCATAGCGGTAATTCAGGTAAAGGTTGTGATACACGACGCGGTCCGTCACGGTCGCCGTGCTGCGGTCGGGCCGCGCCAGCAGGCCGGCATAGCCGGCGCGCCAGGGTCCGGACTGGTAATCCAGCGCGGCCTGGTACAGCGGAGAGTTACGCGCCGTACTACTGTTTTCGGCCGCCGCGGCGTGCAGCGACAGCGCCAGGCCATGCCAACGCAGGCTCTGGAAGGACACGTCGTTGTTGTAGCGGGACGGGACGCCGAAGGTGTTGATCACCGAGCCGAAGGTGGTGCGTTCGGTGTAGTCGATGGCGCCGCCGATCGAAAAGATCGCCGTGTTCTGGCGCCCGACGCGCAGCTCGCCGAGCGGCGTCGCCAGGCCGACCCAGGACTGTCGGTCGAACACGCGGCCCGTATCGGCGCCGCTGCCGTTGTCGGCGTTCAGGCCCATCTCCAGGGTGTAGGTCATGCCGTAGCCATTGCCGAGGTCTTCGCCCCCGCGCACGCCGAGCCGGCTGCGCAGGATCGCGCCGTCGTTCAGGCCCACGGCATGGGCGCCGCTGTCGCTGCGCATCCAGCCGATGTATTCGTCGAAGTTGCCGTACAAGGTGAGGCCGCTGGCGGCAGGCGTAGCCTGGGCAAAGGCAGCCACCGGAATGGCGGAAAGAAGGATGGCGCAACGGCGCGCGAGATTGCTGGACATGAGGGGCTTGCGTGAATCGGATCGTTTGACGTGCAGCGGCGTGCCGGCAATACATGGGTGGGCATCGGCCCTGCTCCCTACCTTGCCGAACCGCCGCTGCCCAGCTAATTAACTAACTGGTTAGTAAGAAACGAATGATGCCACGCGACGCCGGGATTTTCAAGCCGGCGACAGCACAACCGAGATGAAGGTCGCCCCCGAACCGTTGTAGAGCTTGAAGAGCAGCCGGTTGCGCCCCTTGTGGAGACGCACCACACGCGACGTTTCGTTCAGGTTCAGCGTCGCGATGCGCCCTGTCAGATACCTGTAATGCAGGCGGTACCACGGCTTGACCTGATTGCCGCTCTGCCAGACGAGTGCGTCGTTGATCCATAGCCTGGCATCGTCGTCGGCGCCGACCGACACGGTCACGTCGCGCTCGCGGTCCATCGCGACTTCGGTATAGCCGTAGTAGACGGCGGCTTCCGTGTACGCGACCGGCACCAGGGGATAGTCCCCGAACTGTTCGTATCGCCAGCGCAGCGGGCGGCCGTGCATGCCCGCGTAGACGGCATCGAGATCGATCAGGCTTTCCGGTGGATAGCCGTTGTCGATGCTCGCCTGGCCGACCCCGGCAAAGGGGCCGATCATGTACCAGCTGTTCAGGTAGACGCGGTTGGCGTAGGGTCCGCCGGCGCCGACAATGCGTGCGGCACCCGCGCGCATGCGGCCGGCGTCGACCCTCGGGGTGCTGATTTCGTCCTCGTAGTTGCGGTGTTCGACAACGGTGTGCGTGGAATCCGGATCATGTCCCATGCCCAGACTCATGCGCGTGGAGTGTCCGCCGCCCGCTGGCCGATTCTCGTTGGCATTCGCGGCATGCCGGGCGCCGGTAGGCTGCGCCAGCGTCACGCCGTCGCGCTGGCGGTCGCGCTCGCGCTGCCGCAACACCAGTGCCTCGCTGGCACGCTGCGTCAGCTCGTCGACCGACAACGGTTTGTTGGCACGGCGATCCAGCTTCACCTGTTCCAGCGCGGCCTGTTCCGGAATCTTCAACAGCCGCGCCAGTTCCCCGGCCCGGTCTTCCTGCAGGGTGCGTTCGATGCTCGCGGCCAGGGCCCTGGCTTTCTGCTCGGGGTCGGCGCCAGCTTCCGGCTTGTGCGCAGGTGTACCGGGCTTCCCGGCAGCGTGCCGCTCGCCGGATGCCATGCCGCCGCCGGTCTCGTCCAGCATCTGCCTGATCCGCTCCATGGTCTGGATCTGCCGTTGCAGTTTTTCCGCGCGTGCCTGCAGCATCGCCGGGCTTGGCGGCATGGGTGGCCGGGCTGCAGCGGCGTGCACCTTCCCTGCCCTGTCGGCGGCGAGCAGGCCGCCCAGCAGCACGAGGTGGCAGGCCAGCGAACTCCATGCATAAGGATGCGCGCGCAGGGATGCGGGGGGCGTCATGCCGGGCATGCTCAGTTCCGGGTACGCATCGAAATATTATTCAGGTGTTCGAACTGGCACAGGTCGAGCACATGGACAATGTTCTGGTAAGGCGTGCGGCGGTCGCCTGCGATCTGGACGGGGTGGCCGGGCGTGGCGGCGGCGACCTGCTGCAGGCGCTGGCGCAGGCTGCCCAGCGAGACCGGATCGCCGTCGAGATACAGGTCGCCGTCCTTGCCGATGCCGATGACGAGCGGCGCTTTTGCGGCCGACGCCAGGTCCAGGCTGGCCTGGGCCGCGGGCAGTTCGATGGGCTGATGCTTTTCCTGCTTTCCTTCCTGCTGCTTGAAGGAGGTCGCGACCATGAAGAACATCAGCAGGAAGAAGATGCAGTCGATCAGGGCAATCAGGCCGATATCGGGCTGCTCGTCGTCGCCGAGTTCAATCCGCATGGGCCACCGCCTGCGTGTCCGGCGTGCTTGCAAACGCCGTGTCGCGCGGCAGGAAAAGCGCGGCGATGGCCCCGTTCAGCGCCTTTTCGAGTTCGAGGCCATAGGCGGTAATCCGGTTCTTGAAGAAGTGGTAGGCCAACAGCGACGGCAGCGCCACCGACAGGCCGGCCGCCGTGTTCACCAGCGCCTTCGAAATCCCGCCGGCCAGCAGAGCCGGATCGCCCATCGCCCCGGAAAAGGCGATGGCGTGGAAGGCTTCGATCATCCCGACCACGGTGCCCAGCAGGCCTATGATCGGCGCCACGGTGGCGGTCACGGCCAGCGGATAGATGCGCTGGAGGTGCTCGCGCAGAGCAATCGATGCCAGGTCTGCGGCGTCTTCCGACACCTTCGCTTCACCGCGCTGGCGGTGCGAGACGGCATACAGAAGTACGCGCCCCAGCACGCTGGGTTCGTCGTCCAGCCTTTTCTGCGCCGCCGGAAAGTCGCCCTTGCCGAGACAGGAAGCCAGCTGTTCGGCCAGACCGCGCGGAACGATCGCGTCTTTCCGGCAGCGGCGCAGGCGTTCGATGGTGACCGCCAGCGCGAGGATCGACAGGCCGACGATGGGGAGGATCGCCAGGCCTGCGCTGCCGAGCATCTCGCTGAACCGGAGTTGCTGTGCAAAGGCGAGCGGCGGCGTCATCAGGCCGGCCATCAGCAACACCCGTTTTTTCCTCATGGTCCTCGATTCTCCGCGCGTCCGATGGTCTCAAGCCGAGCCGGAGCAGCTTCGCGCTGCCCATCCTTGCCGTCGTCCTTCGTCAGTATGGCAGATATCGAAAAGATGAGTTCACATGATAGAAAATATATTTGCCATATCATGGCATTCCAGACCTCTTGCTGCGAGCAATGACACCCTAGTTGAAGCGGCCGCCGGCGCCGCCCAGGCTGAACCGTCCCGCACCCAGCAGCGCCACCGCCAGCGCGCCGGCCAGGAACATGCCCTGCAATTCGAGCGCCCAGCCGCCGGTATCGCTCAGCGTGAAGATCTGGCCCGTATGCGCCAGCAGCACGGCGACGACCATGTTGACGGCGACGACCAGCGCGGCCGGACGGGTGAACAGGCCGACCAGGATCAGCAGCGGCGCCACCACTTCGCCGATGTAGACGCCATACCCGAAAAAGGCCGGCAAGCCCGCCGCCTGCAGCATGCCGCCGATGAAGCCGATGCCGCCGCTCAGTTTCGAGACACCGTGGAACAGCAGCAGGATGGCGAGGACGACGCGCAGCAGCAGTTTGCCGGCGTCGTCGGTGGAGGTGATGGTGGTCGATGGCGTGGTGTGCATGATGGTTCCTTGTGAGTGAGTCGATATGGGTCATGTATCGGGCGCGAACGCCCGGGATTAGTCGAACGCGTACGCATCCATGGCCAGCACGCCATGTTCGACACTGGCGTGCAGCCGGGTCGCACGCGGGTTCGGCCCGCCCGCGCCCAGCGCCACGAACAGCGGCAGCAGATGCTCGTCGGTCGGATGGTTTTCGCGCGCGTAAGGGGCAATGTTGCGGTAGTCCAGCAGCGCCGCGCTGTCGCCCGCATCCAGGCGCGATGTCATCCACGCTGCAAATTCGGCCACCCAGTGCGGCGCCGGTGCGTCGATGTCCTGCCCCCGGTATTCGTACAGATTATGCGTCAGCGAACCCGAGGCGAGGATCAGCACGCCCTCGTCGCGTAGCGGCGCCAGGGCCAGGCCGATCTGCCGGTGCAGGTCCGGGCTGGCGCCGCGCACGACCGACAGTTGGGTGACCGGAATATCGGCCTGCGCAAACATCAGGCGCAGCGGCACCCAGGCGCCGTGGTCCAGCCCACGCTGGACGCTGCGCCCGGCGGGAACCTGGGCGGCGTCGAGCAGCGCGGCGACGCGTTCGGCCAGCGCCGGCGCGCCCGGCGCCGGATAGCGCATCTCGAACAGGGCGCGCGGAAAACCGCCGAAGTCGTGGATGGTGTCGGGCTGCGGTGCCAGGCTCACGGCCGGCGCGTTGGCGGTCTCCCAGTGCGCGGAGACGACGAGGATGGACTGCGGGCGCGGCAGCGATGCCCCCAAGCCTTCGAGGAAGCGGCGCGCGGGACTGTCGCGCAGCGCGAGCATGGGCGAACCATGCGAAACAAATAAAGCGGGAAGCCTGGCCATGTTCTTACCTCATGCATTCGAAGCGGCGACGGCCGCGTCAACATGGTGCCTATTTTATTTATCTCTCCGAATGAGATAAATACGCCGTAGTGAGGAACACTGTCTCGCTAAATAAAACAATCCAGGGCGGCGCGCCTACGCGCCCCAGACCGGCTCGGCAAACGCCTCGACCAGGAAATCGATCAGCACGCGCACTTTCGGCGACACGAATTTGCGCGAGGGGTAAACCGCATACACACCGAGTTCGATCGAGCGCCAGTCGGGCATGACTTCCACAAGCCGGCCCGCCGCCAGATCCGCGCCGACAATGAAGGAAGGCTGCAGCACGATGCCCTGGTGCTGGAGCGCGGCGGCGCGGCAGGTGTCGCCGCTGTTGGTACGAAAGCGCGGCGCCACCTTGACGGTCTGCTGGCCCTGCTCGCCCGTGAAGGTCCAGCTGTCGCCGCTGGCAAACAGGCTGTAGGCGATGATGTCGTGCGCCAGCAAGTCGCCTGGCACGCCCGGTTCGCCGCGCGCCGCCACATAGGTCGGCGAAGCGCACAGCACCATGCGCGTGCCGGCCAGGCGGCGGCTGATCAGCGACGATGCCGGCAGTTGCCCGATGCGCACCGCGACATCGAATCCTTCTTCGACCAGATCGACCACGCGGTCGGACAGGGTGATGTCCAGCGCCAGCCCGGGATGGCGTTCCAGCAGCGCCGGCCACAGCTGCGACAGATGCATCAGCCCGAAGGTGACGGGGACGTTGGCTTTCAGGCGCCCGCTGGCCTCGCCCGAGCCGACACCGATTTCGGCCTCGGCATCCTCCAGGTTGCCCAGCAGTTCGCGGCAGCGCGCATGGAAAATCTCGCCTTCGCTCGTGGGCGAGAGCTTGCGCGTGGTCCGGTGCAGCAGACGCACGCCGAGCCGCTCCTCGAGTTCGGCCACGTAGCGCGACACCGCCGCCTTCGACATGGCCAGCGTGTCCGCCGCGCGCGTGAAACTGCCGGCGTCGACCACCGCCGCGAACACCTTCATTTCCAGGAACTTGTCCATTCTCTTTATGATAGAAACAAACCAGCGGATTTTACCGTGATTGTTTCCACATTCTGATGCGCTGACGGGCGTGATTGCATCACTAAATGGAACAGTGTTATCCGAAAGAATGGCTTACTGCCGCTTTGCGGAACAGATACAGTGCAGTGTCAGCGAATGATTCATCAACCAAGGAAAGCAAACCCATGACCATCAAACACCTCATCGCCGCCGCCTTTGCCGTCACCGCCGCCACCGGCGCCCTCGCCGCCGACACCTACGTGATCGAGCCGAACCACACCTACCCGAGCTTCGAAGCGGACCACATGGGCGGCCTGTCGGTCTGGCGCGGCAAGTTCACCAAGACCAGCGGCAGCATCGTGCTCGACCGCGCGAAGAAAACCGGCAGCGTCGACATCACCATCGATGCCAGCACCCTGGACTTCGGCCACGCCAAGATGAACGAGCACGCCAAAGGCCCGGACATGTTCGACGTCGCCAAATTCCCCACCGCGACCTTCAAGTCGAAGTCGATCACCTTCAAGGGCGACCAGCCGGCCAAAGTGAACGGCGAATTGACCCTGCACGGCGTGACCAAGCCGGTGAAGCTGACCATCAACCAGTTCAAGTGCATCCAGCACCCGATGTTCAAGCGCGAAGCCTGCGGCGCCGATGCCTCGGCCACCTTCAACCGCAGCGACTTCGGTATCGACTACGGCGTGCAGATGGGCTTCAACCCGACCGTCAAGCTGGCGATTCAGGTCGAAGCACTGAAGCAATAAAAACGAAGACCAGGGCATGGCGCGCCGCCACCGGCAGCCCGGCCCTGCATGACTCAGGAGAGCGTACGCAGCAGGAAAGTGTCGATCGCGCGCAAGCAGTCGGCGGACGCGCTCAGGTGCGGGTAATGGCCGATGTTGTCGACCAGTTCCAGGCTGCTGTTCGGCACATGACGGTGCAGGTAGTGGGCCACCTCGCCCGGTACGACCAGGTCTTCCCTGCTTTGCAGGATCAGGGCCGGTACGGTGGATTTGCACAAATCCGCGCGGTGGTCGGCCAGGAAGGTCACGCGGGCGAAATGCCTGGCGATGTCGGGATCGTTGCGGCTGAGGCTATCGGCGAGCTCGGCACCGAGTTCCGGCTGTTCCGGCGCGCCCATGAAGGCCGGAGCCATGGTGCTCGACCAGCCCAGGTAATTGGTTTCCAGCGTTTCCAGCAGGCCGTCGATCTCGTCGCGCGAAAAACCGCCGACGTAATCGAGGTCGTTCACATAGCAGGGCGAGGAGCCGACCAGGACTTGCGCCCTGAACCGCGTAGGCGCCTCGATCGACGCCAGCAGGCCGATCATGGCGCTCACCGAATGGCCGACGAAGATCACCGGCCCCATCTCCAGTTCATCCAGCATCTCGACCAGGTCGTCGGCATAGCCGCGCAGGCTGCCGTATTTGCGGCGGTCGTAGGCCGCCAGGTCCGAGCCGCCGCTGCCCACGAGGTCGAACACGACGGTGCGGAAGCGGTCCTCGAACAATGGCGCCAGGCGCCGCCACATCTTGCTGTCGCAACCAAAGCCATGGGCGAACACGATGGTGGCGGGACCGGCCCCGCCGATACGGACGTTGTTGCGATTCGTTGAAGGCATCGATTATTTCCTGAGCACGCCGGCACGAGGCCGGCTTGCCCTGATTTTAGCGCACCCCGGCCACCGCCAGCGCCGTCATGTTGACGATGCGGCGCACGGTCGCGCTCGGACTCAGGATGTGCACCGGCTTGGCCGCACCCAGCAGGATCGGGCCGACGGTCACGCCCTTGCCGGCCGCCACCTTCAGCACATTGAACAGGATGTTGGCCGCATCCAGCGACGGCATCACCAGCAGGTTGGCGCTACCCGCGAAGCCGCCCGCTGCCTCGCCGGCCGGCTGGTACAGGCGCCGGATCTCTTCCGACAGCGCGGCGTCGCCATGCACTTCGCCGATCAGCGCCAGTTCCGGCGCCGATTGCGCAAGCAGCTCGCGCGCTTCGCGCATCTTGCGCGCCGACGGACGTTCCGACGAACCAAAGATCGAATGCGACAGCAGCGCCGCTTTCGGCTCCAGGCCGAAGTGGCGCAGTTCGGTCGCGGCCAGGCGCGTGATGTCGGCCAGTTCCTGGGCCGACGGGTTGTCGTTGACGTAGGTGTCGGTGATGAACAGGGTCATCTTGTCGAGCACCAGCGCGTTCATCGCGGCCAGGGCGCCGGCGCCGGGGGCGGTGCCGATCACGTCGCGCACGTGGGTCAGGTGGCTGTCGTAGCTTCCCTGCATGCCGCAGATCAGCGCATCGACCGCGCCCGATTCCAGCAGGCGCGTGCCTTGCAGGGTGGCGTCGCCGCTGCCGTCGGGTTCGGCCAGTTCGTAGTCGACATCGCGCTGCAGGCGCAGGCCGGCCCCTTTGATGGCTTGCGCCACCGCGTCGGCGGCGCCGATCAGCACTGGTTTACCCAGGCCTTCGTCGACCACGGTCTGCACCGCGCGCAGCACGCGTCCGTCGGTACCTTCGGCGTAGGCCACGCGGCGCTGTTCGGCCTTGGCTTTCGCGAACACCGGCTTCATGAAGAAACCGGTGTGGTAGATCATTTCGCCCAGCTTCTGGCGGTAAGCGTCCATGTCGGCGATCGGGCGCGCGGCCACGCCCGATGCTGCGGCAGCGGCGGCAACGGCCGGCGCAATCGCCGCCATCAGGCGCGGATCGAAGGGTTTCGGGATGATGTAGTCGGGGCCGAAGCTCAGGTCCTGGCCGGCATACGCTTCGGCCACGGTGTCGTTGGCCTCGGCTTCGGCCAGGCGCGCGATGGCGCCGACGCAGGCCAGCTTCATCTCGTCGGTGATGCGGGTCGCGCCGCAATCGAGGGCCCCACGGAAGATGTAGGGGAAGCACAGCACGTTGTTCACCTGGTTCGGATAATCCGAACGGCCGGTGGCAACGATGCAGTCGGGACGCGCGGCCTTGGCCACTTCCGGGCGGATTTCCGGTTCCGGGTTGGCCAGGGCCAGGATCACCGGCTGCGCGGCCATGGTCTTGACCATCTCGGCGGTGAGCACGCCGGCGGTCGAGCAGCCGAGGAAGACGTCGGCGCCGACCATGATGTCGGCCAGGGTGCGCGCATCGGTGGCTTGCGCATAGCGCGCCTTGTTGGCTTCCATGTTGGCTTCGCGGCCCTGCCAGATCACGCCCTTCGAGTCGGTGACCCAGATGTTTTCCTGCTTCACGCCCAGGTTCACCATCATGTCGAGGCAGGCGATGGCCGCGGCGCCGGCGCCGGACGCGGCCAGCTTGACGCTGCCGATGTCCTTGCCGACCACCTTCAAGGCGTTCAGCAGGGCCGCGCTGGAGATGATCGCGGTGCCGTGCTGGTCGTCGTGGAAGACCGGGATGTTCATGCGCTCGCGCAGCTTCTTCTCGATGTAGAAGCACTCCGGCGCCTTGATGTCCTCGAGGTTGATGCCGCCCACAGTCGGCTCGAGCATGGCGATGGCGTCGACCAGTTTATCCGGGTCGTTTTCCGCCAGTTCCAGGTCGAACACGTCGACGCCGGCGAATTTCTTGAACAGGCAGCCCTTGCCTTCCATGACCGGCTTCGAGGCCAGCGGGCCGATGTTGCCCAGGCCGAGGACCGCGGTGCCGTTGGTGATCACGGCCACCAAGTTGCCGCGCGAGGTGTATTCGGCGGCGGTGGCCGGGTCGGCGGCGATTTCCTCGCAGGCGTAGGCCACACCCGGCGAATAGGCCAGGGACAGATCGCGCTGGTTGGACAGGGGTTTGGTGGCGACCACCTCGATCTTGCCCCGCACCGGCGAGCGGTGGTATTCGAGCGCGTCGGTGCGCAATTGGGTGTCGTCGGCGTCGCTGAAGTTGCTGTTGCTGCTCATGTTATTCCTTGTAATGATGTGACGGTCCGGGCCGAAAGGCCTTGCGGCTGTGGGCGGCACGCCTGCGCGCGCCTGCGGCCGGGCCGTGGAACAGATGCTAACCGATGCAGGGGCGTTGCGACCAACGGAAACGCGGCCGCGACACCCCGAATGCAAAAAGCCCCTGGTGTCAGGGGCCTGGTCGCGTCTGGCTCTGGGCAGATCTTAACAAAAATTCCGGATCGAGGCGGATGGGCGACGAGAATCGGCCCGGCGGAGCGCCCCGGCCCTAATGGCGCGCCTGCGGACGGCGCAGCCCATGCCAGGCGCCGACCGCCGCCACCGCGCCCAGGGCCAGGGCGGACAAGGCATCCCGGACGCCGTCACCCAACAGCGCGCTGACCAGGCCAATCACCGTCAGTACAGCCAGCACGACCGGCGCGGTCCAGACCGGACCAAACATCCGCATCATGCATCCTCCAGCGCGCGCTCTTCGGCCGGCCTGGCGGCGGCCGCCTTGCCGCGCTTGAGCCACAGATACAGGCCGGTAATCAGGACGACGATGGTGCCGATGTCGAGCAGCGCCCACAGCAGTTTCAGGGCCTGGCCGCCGTAGTCGCCGAAGTGCAGCGGCTGCGACACCGTCAGCGCCACCAGGTACCACGGCAGCGCGCGGCTGGCCGTCAGCACGCCGGTCTGGGCATCGATCAGTACCGGCTTGTGCAGGCGCGAGGTCAGCGGCGTGTCGCCATGCATGAAGACCACGTAGTGGTGCGGCGTGGCGAAGCGGGTGCCGGGGAAGGCGACGAAGCGCACCTTCATTCCCGGTTCGGTTTTCTCGGCGATGGCGATCACGTCGTGCATCGGCGCCAGTTTCGTCACGCGCGGCAGGCCGGCGTAGGGCGCGGTCAATTCGGCCAGTTCGGTCTTTTGCCAGACCTTCAGCAGCAATTCGGCCCAGGTATTGATGATGCCGGTCGCGCCCACCACCAGCGCCCAGGTCAGGGTGACGATGCCGAGCACATTGTGCAGATCGAGCCAGCGCACGCGGCGGCTGCGTTCGTGGCGCACCGTGCCGAAGGCGAGCTTGCGCGTGAACGGCGCATACAGCACCACACCCGACACCAGCGCCACCACCAGCAGCAGCCCCATGAAGCCGAGGAAGAGCTGGCCCCACAGGCCGGCATACAAATCGGTGTGCAGGCGGTACATCATGGCCATGAAGGGGCCGTTTCGAAGGCCAGGGCTAGGCGCGTCCTGTTGAACCCGACAGCTGAGAAACGCCATCACACGGTAAAATTGCAAACGTTCAACGAGCACCAGCATGCCTTGCCGAACCCGCACGGGCGGCTGTGTCGCTGAGGCAAACATGTATCCCGTTTCCTTGAACCAGAACCGCATCTACCGCTACCAGCACCCGATCCAAGACACCACCATCCGCCCCGCCGGGACACCGCCATGCCAACACCATCCGAGCTCATGACCGGCCTGCTCGACTATCTGGTCGAGCAAGCCAAAGACATCGATCCCGCCGCCTTTACCCTGGCCAGGACGAGCGAATTCAAAAAAACCTGGACAGACCTGGCTACCCTGCCCTGGGTCGACCTGAACGTGGCAGGCAACGACGATGCCGTCTGGCTGCGCGTGCAGCGGCTGGAACCGACGCGCGCGCCTGCGCTCTCCGAGCCGGAACTGGCGCCTTACCTGATCGTCGTCGACGATCCGTCCGCCGCGCCGCCGGCGCTGAGGGAATCCGCCCTGGCCAGCGCCCGCAACCAGGATGCCGCCGGCGCCGGCGAGGAAGAAGCGGCGCTGCGCGACCAGCAGCGGCGCCAGCGCGCGGCGCGTTTGCTGGAAGTGTATCTGCCGCACTGGCACGGCTGGGCCGCGCGCGAAAAGCCGCACCGCCAGGTCATCGCCCTGTATGGCGACCTGTTCGCGTTGAAGGCGCGCCTCGAGTCCGAAGAAGCGGTGCGTCCGCTGGAACTGGTGTGGGGACTCGGCGTCTCGTCGTGGCGCATCCCCGCGCCGAATGAAGCCGGTGCGCCGGTCGACTTTCACTATCCACTGGTCACGCAGGCACTGGAAATCGACATCGACAGCGTCACCCATGCCATCACGCTCGGCCCGCGCCAGGTGGAGGCGCGGCTCGAACTCGATGCCTTTGCCGCCTGCGAGGTGCCCGGCATCGGCCCGGTCCAGAGCGCCGCACGCACGCTGCTGGGCGAGGACGCCCGCAATATCTCGCCCTTCGATCCGGCGTCGTTCGAGCCGATCCTGAAACTGGTAGCCGGTAATCTGACGGCATCGGCGCACTACGCGCGCGACGCGGCCGGCGCACCGATTCCGGGACCGGACCTGGTCGTCACCAACAGTTGGGTCATCTTCACCCGTCCGCGCGCCAGCCACTTCCTGACCGAGGACATCGCGCGCCTGAAGGACAGCGTGGTGCACAGCGGCGGCTTGCCGGACGGGCCGCTGGCCATCGTCACCCGTCCGACGGATGCGATCGTCGAGCACCAGCCGATCGCGTTCCGCGGATTGTCGGGCCGCGCCACGGTGAAAGGTGAAGCGCGCGAACTGTACTTCCCGCTTCCCTACAACCGCGAGCAGGAGACCATCATCCAGCGGCTCGAGCGCGCGCCCGGCGTGGCGGTGCAGGGTCCGCCAGGCACCGGCAAGACCCACACCATCGCCAACATCATCAGCCACTACCTGGCCTCGGGCAAGCGCATCCTGGTCACCTCGAAGGGCGAACCGGCGCTGAAGGTCTTGCAGGAGAAGATACCCGCAGCGATCCGTCCGCTCACCGTCGCCCTGCTGGCCGGCGACAAGGAAGGCATGCGCCAGTTCCAGGTGTCGATCGAAGCCATCATCCACACCCTGACGCACCTGAACCCGGGGCAGGAAGAAGAAAAGATCGCCACCTGCCGCAGCGCGCTCGACCGCGCCCACGCGGAGATGGCGCGCATCGATGCACGCATCGACGACATCGCCCATACCCAACTGGCGGACATCGACGTCGACGGCGTGCCGATGCGCGCCCAGAAAATGGCGGCGCTGGTCATCGGCGGACGCGCCGAATTCGGCTGGTTCGACGATGCGCTGACGCTGGCGCCGGAACACGCGCCGCCGTTCGGCGACGACGAAGGCATGCGCCTGCGCGAAACGCGGCGCCGGCTTGGCGACGACCTGGTGTATTGCCAGGCCAGGACCCCGGCATCCGCCAGCCTGCCCGCGGCGACCGACATCGCCCAACTGCACGAGACCCTGCAAACGATGCGCGCCATCGAGCAGGACCAGGCCAGCGGCGCGCTGCTGCCGCTGCGCGCGGCCACGCCCGACGTATTGGATGCGGCGCGCCGGCTGCTGGCGGGCGTCGACGCGGCTGGCGCCGTGGTGCGCCAGCTCGAGGAATCCGGTTTGGAATGGGCCTTCGCGCTGCGCGAGAAATGCCGGCAGGCGCAGTACGCCACCGAGCGCCAGGCCCTCGAAGCCCTGTTCGCGGAAATGGATGCGCTGCTGCGCGCACGCGCCGAATTCATGCAACAGCCGGTGACCGTTCCGCACGAAGCCCTGGATAACCCGAAGGCGCGGGAAGCGATTGCGCGCGCGGCGGAAACGGGCAAACCTTTCGGCTTGCTTTCCTTCGGTGCCGGCGACATCAAGCCGCATATCGCAGCGATCCGCGTGTCCGGCCTGGCGCCGGCGTCGACCGGGGACTGGGCGCATGTGCAGCGCTTCGTCGTCCTCCATGTGCGCCTGGCCTCGTTTGCCGCGCGCTGGAACACCTTCGCCGATCTGCTCTCGCTGCCCACCCTGCAGGCGGACGTGAACGCGCTGAGGAGCATCGAGATGATGACCTCGGCCGCCCGCGCCGCGCATGCGCTGGCCACCACGCATGACGTGCAGTTACCAAGCCTGGCCGAACAGGTGTTCGCCCAGGCGCCGACCCAGGCGCTGCACGGCCGGCTGGCCGATCTGGCGCGCGTGCGCGAACACCTGCGCCGCCACCTGATGCGCGCGCAACTGGCGCGGGCGGCGGCCGACCTCGCGGCGCTGCAGGAACAGTTGGCCGGCACAGGCGGGCCGATTGCCGAGCGCCTGCGCACGTTCGCCGGGCGCGATCTCGGCCGGCTCGATGTCGCTGCCGAACAGATCGTCACCGTGTATGCCGCCATGCTGGCCGAATTGCGCCGCATCGAAGGCCTGGCCGGTGATCTGGACGACGTGCGCCGCCTTGGCGCCGCCATCGCGGGCCGCGGCGCCGTGCGGCTTGCCGCGCGCGTGGCGTCGGTGCCGAGTCCTGCTGCCGGTGACGACCCGGTGCTCCCGGTGCGCTGGCGCGACGCCTGGACCTGGGCGCGTCTGCGCAGCCACCTCGACAGCATCGAGAACCGTGACGAGATGCGCAGCCTGGCCGCGCGCAGGCGCGAGCTGGAAGGCGCCCTGGCGCGCCTGTACCAGGATCTGGTGGCCAGGTCGGCGTGGCTGGCGACGCGGCGCAAGGCGGGCCAGAATGTATTGAGCGCGCTCGAGATCTACCGCACCGCGATCCGCAAGTTCGGCAAGGGCACCGGCGTGAACGCGGGGCGCTACCGGCGCGACGCCCAGCAGGCCATGACCGAGGCCCACGCGGCGGTACCATGCTGGATCATGAGTCATGCACGGGTGTCGGAAACGCTGCCGGCGCAACTGGGCGCCTTCGATCTGGTGATCGTGGACGAGGCCAGCCAGTCCGATTTATGGGCCTTGCCCGCGGTCCTGCGCGGCAAGCAGATTCTGGTCGTCGGCGACGACAAGCAGGTCTCGCCCGAAGCCGGATTCGTGTCGGCGGCAAAGATCGCCGATCTGCGCCGGCGCTTCCTCGGCGGCCAGCCGTTCGAGGCGGTGCTGACGGCCGACATGTCGTTGTACGACATCGCATCCTCGGTGTTCGCGGCATCGAAGGTGATGCTGCGCGAGCACTTCCGTTGCGTGCCGCCGATCATCGCCTACAGCAACCGCGTGTTCTACAAGGACTTTATCCAGCCGGTGCGCATTCCCCGCGCTTCGGAAAGGCTCGATCCGCCGCTGGTCGACGTGTACGTGGCCAACGGTTACCGTACGGCGAAAGGCCACAATCCATCCGAGGCCGATTTCATCGTGGCCGAGATCGACGCCATCCTGCGCGACCCGGCGATGGCGCAGCGCACCCTGGGCGTGGTGTCGCTGCTCGGCCCCGAACAGGCGCAGCTGATCGACAAGCAGGTGCGCGCCCGCTTCGACGCGGTGGAACTGGCGCGGCGCCAGTTCTCCTGTGGCGATGCGCGCATCTTCCAGGGCAGCGAGCGCGATATCATCTTCCTCAGCATGGTTGCCGACAGCAAGAACCACCACGCCCTGTCGGGCGTGATGTACGACCAGCGCTTCAACGTCGCCGCCTCGCGCGCACGCGACCGGATGGTTCTGGTGCGCTCGGTGCGGCTGGACGAACTGTCGACCCTCGATTTGCGCCGCACCCTGATCGAGCACTTTGCCCGCCCGCTGGACAGCAACGACGAAGCCGCCAGCCTGGTCGAGCTGTGCGAGTCGGGCTTCGAGCGCGACGTGTACACGGAACTGTTCGGGCGCGGCTACCGGGTGGTGCCGCAAGTGCCGGCGGCCGGCTACCGCATCGACATGGTGATCGAAGGCGCGGACGACCGGCGCCTGGCGATCGAGCTCGATGGCGACGAATTCCACGGCCCCGACCGCTGGCAGGCCGACATGGCGCGCCAGCGCGTGCTGGAGCGTGCCGGCTGGACCTTCTGGCGCTGCTTCGCCTCGACCTGGTCGCTGCAGCGCGAAACGGTGCTGGCGGAATTGCTGGGGCAGCTGGACAGCATGGGGATCGCGCCGCTGGGTGCGCTGGAGCGGATTCCGTCGCTGGTCGAGTACCGGGAATGGGGGCGCGAGGCGCAGGAAATGGGCGGGGATGCGGCGAGCGATATGCTCGAAGACGCGGTGTTACAGGCCAACGCCGACGATGGCGTGACGGCGCAGAGTTAGCGATACACCCGCTGTGGCCACACTGCGCCACAGCGATTCTTCACATCGCGAACATCGGCCAACGCTTGGATTAGCCGAGCATTTCTGTTACTGCTCCGCCACCACGCTGATGGCATACCCTCCGCCCGGCGCGCAATACTGGCTCAGCTTCGTCGCACTGCTCACTTTCATCTTGCGGACGACATACGCCTTCGGGTTCGTTTCGTAATGCGCATCCTTGCGGTCCGCATAAATGGTAGCTGCATAGCGCTTGCCCGGATCGAGGAAGCCGAAATCGATCTTCGAGGTGCGCCCCTGCTCGTCGCAGGTGCTGCCCACGAACCAGCTGCTCTGGCCCTTGGCCTTGCGCGCAATCGTGATGTAGTCGCCCGGTTCGGCTTCCAGCACTTTGCTATCGTCCCAGTCGACGGCCACGTCTTCGATGAACTGGAAGGCATCCAGATACTTCTCGTAGGTCTCGGGCAGATCGGCCGCCATTTGCAGCGGCGAATACATGGTCACGTACAGGGCCAGCTGGCGCGCCAGGGTGCTGTGGACGAACGAGGTGTTCTTCGGGTTGTAGGCGCTGATGCGCGTTTCGAAAATGCCCGGCGTGTAGTCCATCGGCCCGCCGATCAGGCGCGTGAACGGCAGGATGGTCGTGTGGTCGGCGTGGTTGCCGCCGAAGGATTCGTACTCGGTGCCGCGCGCCGCCTCGTTGCCGATCAAATTCGGATAGGTGCGCGACAAGCCGGTCGGGCGCACCGCCTCGTGCGCATTCACCATGATCTTGTACTTTGCCGCTTCGGTGACGGCGTACAGGTAGTGGTTGTTCATCCACTGGCCGTAGTGGTACTCGCCGCGCGGCAGGATGTTGCCGACGTAGCCGCTTTTCACCGAGTTGTAGCCGTTATCCGCCATGAACTGGTAAGCCGCCGCCATGTGGCGCTCGTAGTTGCGCACCGCGCCGCTGGTTTCGTGGTGCATCATCATCTTGATGCCCTTGCTGGCCGCGTAGCGGTGCAGCTCCTGCACGTCGAAGTCCGGATAAGGCGTGACGAAGTCGAACACGGCATCCTTGTGCTGGCCGAACCAGTCTTCCCAGCCCACGTTCCAGCCCTCGACCAGCACCGCGTCGAGTTTATGCCTGGCGGCGAAGTCGATGTAGCGTTTCACGTTGGCGGTGTTCGCGGCGTGGGTGCCGTTCGGCTTGGCCTTGCTGTAATCGAAGCTGCCCAGCTTGATGTTGCCTTCGTCGGTGTACGACCACGAACTGCGGCCGGTGATCATTTCCCACCACACGCCCACATACTTGATCGGCTTGATCCACGAGGTGTCCTCGTACCGGGTCGGCTCGTTCAGGTTCAGCACCAGCTTCGATTCGAGGATGTCCCCTGCCCGGTCGCTGACGATGACCGTGCGCCACGGCGTGACGGCCGGCGTTTGCATGTAACCCTTGTCGCCGCGCGCGTCGGGCGTCAGGTGCGATTCCAGCACCATGTTCTTGTCGTCGAGGTCGAGCGACATCGCCGCATAATCGACCAGCGCCGCTTCGTGCAGGTTGATGTACAGGCCGTCCTGGCTCTTGAGCATGAGCGGGGTCTGCACGCCGGTCGGCGAGAAGGTGGTCTGCGAGGCGTTCGGCGTGACCGCCTGTTTCATCAGGCCGCGCACTTCCGACAGCTTCGAGGTCGTGGTGTGGTATTCCTGGGTGTCGTAGTCGCCCGGCAGCCAGAATGCCTTGTGGTCGCCCGCCAGCGCGAACTCGGTGCGCTCTTCCTTGATCACGAAATAGCCGAGGTTCGGCTGCTTCGGGAAGTCGTAGCGAAAGCCCAGACCGTCGTCGAACAGGCGGAAATGCAGCAGCATGGTGCGCTTCGTGGCCGCCTGGGTCAGCGTTACGGTGAGTTCGTTGTAGTGGTTGCGGATGGTCTTGACTTCACCCCATACCGGGTTCCAGCGCTCGTCGAAGCTGGTGGTCTTCGTGGCCGCGACGGTAAAGCCGCCAGTCAGGCCGGGGCCTTCCTTCAGGTCGAGACCGAGGC
>Ga0308160_10001310_pt1 | contig 36028 bp, 33 predicted proteins | sample PhyFR1_FD_201036 | JGI IMG/M metagenome (GOLD analysis project Ga0308160, IMG submission 201036) | Phyllosphere microbial communities from UC Gill Tract Community Farm, Albany, California, United States - DLSLF.R1 | ecosystem: Host-associated > Plants > Phyllosphere > Unclassified | place: USA... | reverse complement strand
TGACACTGCCAGGTTTGGACCTTGCCGGCGCCGCCGTCAACGTCGAGGCACTGGTTGCCGCCGGTGATGGCGATGCGGTTGTCGTCGGTGTAGTACCAGTTCTGCTGAGGAAGGCCGCTGTAGCAGGTCCAGATCTGGGCGAGGGGGGGGGGAGGAGAGGGGGCGTCGGTCACAATGTCAGTGCCGACCGCCATTGACACTGCTCTGCGGCACCGGCGCGCACCTTCATCTCGATGCCGTTGCCAGGGTCTGTTTCGGGAGAGAAGACCGTGTCAGTCGAGGGTCCCAAGAGGGGAGAGAGATGAGCTAGCCGACGCACTGGTGCCGGCGTCGAGGCAGAAGTTGGTGCCAGCGAGACGGACCGAGCCGGCTCCGCGGTTGATGACCTGCACAGCACGAGAGGCAAGCGTCAGCAAGAGAGCGGCGGCACAAGAGGAGAGCCTCAAGCAACAAACTCACCCAGTACTGAGCGGCGTCGGCTGCACCGGCGCAGTTGCTCCGGGTGACGACGTTGCCGTTGTTGAAGCCGCCCGGGCCAGGGTTGGCGGTCAGGCACTGAACGGAGCAGGTCCGGTCAGCTCGTGAGCGAGGAAGGTATCCGACGACAGGAGAGGCTGCTCACGAAGTCGGACGACTGGAAGCGGATCTTGGACGATCCGGCCTCCTGACGAGCGGTCAGGGGGGCGGCGAGCGCGAGCCCGGGAAGGAGAAGGGTAGAGAGGGCGAGGGCGAGCATCGCGAGGGGATGTGGGGGCGATGGAAGATTTGGGTGAGATGGGTGAGGAAGAGGAGGGAGAGCCGATGCCCCTCTTCGGTTGCTCTTATAGCCCGGGTCTTCGGGCCAGGGACATCGTCCAACATGGGCCGGCCACCCTCTCATCGTCAGCTGGCCTTCGGGTCCCGGACCCCTGGCTGTCACCGACGAGCGATGGGCGTCGCTTGCTCCGCCGCCGTCGTAGACTCGATCGGCCCGGTTGGGAAGGTGAGCCCAGAAGGGAAGGGGCAGATGGAGGGTGGGGGGCGTAAGTGCTCTTTTTCCTTGTCCGTGGAGTGGGGTTCACCGGGGCGTCAGCGTGCGCTCGCTCGCTAGGGCGCGCGCTGCTCGGCTTTGGATGGTCGGGCTGGCGTCCCTCGGTCGTCGTCGTTCAGCAGGATTCCGGGCGATGCGTGGCCGAGCAGCCGTGCAGCGGGCGAGCATGGCGCCGGGACCGAAGGGGGCACGCTGGCCCGGCAGGCCCGGCATCGCTCAAAAGGGCAGGCCGCGGAGGCTCGATAGGGAAACCCGGACGCGAGAGGTCGCTTTGCGCCTCCCCTTGGAGGAGAGCGGCACACATGGTGGGGTGAGCTGCTGTCAGCGCGTGGGACAGAAGCCTGTTGGTGTTGACGACGGAAGAGGATCGACAGGGTCAGCGAGGGCCAGGGTCAGCAGATCAGCAGCTGATGGAGGTCGGAGGGGCGAACCCTCTGCGGGCGCTGGCCGTTCGATCGGCCCTGCGAGACACCGAAAACGCAGCCAGCTCCCATCTCGCCCACCCCGTTCGTCACCCCCAGCGAATGCCCGAAATGGATGGGCGTGATGCTGATGAGAAGGCGCCCGCGTGCCCTACCTACCAAGCAAGGGAGGCGATCAGCAGAGCAAGGACGCGACTCAGGCCGCGGAGGCTTCCCTCGCCGCCTCACGACGACGGCCTCAGCCGCCTTTTGCCCGCCCTCCCTTGAAGGATGCCGCCTGCCAAATTGCGGGCAACGTTTGAGTTCGTTTGGGCAGGATAGGTCTCTGTCCCCGTGACGACGTGCTAGGCTGACCAGCACCGAGCCCAGCTCACGCTCAGCTCACCTCGCTCTTCGTCCGCCGCTGACGTCCTTCTCAGACGACCCCGGCGGCCGGTCCTCCTTCGCCTTCGGTCGTCCGGCCCCGACTCGGACGCGGCGACGTGCTCTCCCGGCTCGTCGTCGGGCCGAACTGTGCCTCACGGCGATGACGGCTTGTCGTCGTCGTCGGTGCTTGGGTCCGATGTGTGCGTCGGTTCTGCCGGTATGCTCCTCTCGACACAACGCCAGCCCTGGAACGACAAGCGCACCTTCGTCCGTCTGGCTCTCTCGGGACACGTTTCTCCGGTCGCTGACATGCTGAGGCCGTTACTCCTCGCTGAAGGCCGCAGCCTCTGGAGATCCATGCCACCCTTCGGTTCCGCTCCCTCGCTCATCGAGACGCGAGATGCCCTTTGGTCCGAGAGGCAGCCGGTCATGGTCATCTTGTGTGGGTCAGAAGGCGAAAAGGTGCAGAGCGGGCGAGCTCGTCAGAGGTGCCGGAAGAGGGTCGGGGGTGGGGGGCTTTCGATACAGTAAGGTGCTTTTCGAGGCAGGAGCAGCGGGCGTCGAGGAGGGAGAGAAGGAAGGAGAGGGGTTGCGAAGCGGAGCGAAGAGGGTCGAGCGAGAGTAGGGTTCGAGGCGAGCGAGAAGTGATTATCCTAAAGCGACGTCGAGCGAACGGTCCGCCGGGTTAGATGGCCTGGCCGATGACGCCCTCCCGAGGGTCGTTCCGGTCGACGCCGTCAAGGGCAGGGCCGGCAGAACGGGAACCACCGGTGGCCTTCTCGACCGCGCCGTCGAGCGTAAGCGGCCGGGCCTCCTGTCGGCGAATGCGAAGCGGCATCTGCTCGTGTCCGTTGGCGCCCGTGCAGCACGCCACGTCGTCGCCGCCTCGGAGGAGGCGCTCGAGCTCAGCCCGCTCAGCCTCGACCTTGCGGTCGCACCAGTAGTCGGCGACGATCCGGTCGGCCTTGGACCCGCCCGAGGCGGCGACGATGGCCTCAGCCGCGCGCCGGCCGATGACCTCGTAGAAGAAGCCAGGCCGGCCGGCCACGGGGAAGTAGTGGAGCTCGTGCTCCGGGTCGTTCGAGGGCTCGCGCACGAGCGGCTGGATCGTCGGCCTGACAACAAGGTGGTGTAGCTGAAGGTCAGCGTTTGAAAGCAACTGACGAGGGATCTAGGAGGGAGCGAGGTACGCACAGGATGTGCGTCTCGTGGGTCGAGCGCGCGACGACGACCTCCTGGTACGTCTGCTTCGTGTGGTGGTGGAGACGCTCGCGCAGGACCGGCTGCTCGATCGTCTCGATCCAGTCAACCGTACCCTTGCCCTCGGGGTCGCGCGGCTTGATGCCAGCCGTCGCAAAGAGCGCCTTGGCCGCCGCGTCGAACGGCCTGGACGCCGGTTGGTACTCGGCCTTGATCTTGGCGAGAAGGGCCGCATTCTGCGCCTCGTGCGAGGCGACCTGGGGCGTCGAGGGGTGACGCTCGTCGATACCGAGGTGCGAGGCCTCGTTGCCGCCAGCGGCAGGCGCCGGCGCGGTCGCGTTGCCGAGTGCGTCCGGGTTGAGCTTGGGCTCCTCGAGCGTTGCGGCAAAGAGATGGGCCCGGTCCGAGGGTTTAACCGACCGGACCGAGTGCCGACCACCCTCACCGGTCTCGCCGAGCCGGGCAGAAGCGAGCGAGGCGGTCAGGGCGTTGATGTGGGCGTCGCCCGAGGGACGAAGGCTCTTGCTGGCCGGAGCGTCGGTGGTCGTCGTCGCGGCGGTGGTGGAGCCGCCCGCGGCGTGGTCGCCGGCCGTCATGGGGACGGCGAAGCGGTCGAACGTCGGCTGGGGGAGCGAAGGCGCTGCATCCGAGGAAGACGCGCCTGGCACGGCCGGCGCCGCATGGGCCGGCGGGTGGAAGCTGTCGACCTCCGCCGGCCTGGGGACGACGACGTCGGCGAAGCCGTTTGCTGCGGCCGCTCCACCGACAGGGGCGCCGGTGCTGGGCGAACCACCAGCGGCGGCCGCCTGCCGGGCACGTCCGGCACCGTCGACGCTCCGCCTCGGCGAGGTGACGAGCGGGTTCGAGGGGACGGGAGGGACGCCCTCACGGTCGGCAAAGTGGCTGCTCGACCGGCGGCGGTCGGCGTGCGAGTCGGCCGGCGTCGTCGGCGAGGGCGGGAGAGCCTTGTCGGTCGACGAGGCGCCCGAGGCCGAGCGCTTGTGCTTGCCGAGCGAGTCGCGCGACTTGGACCGGTGGAGGATCTTGTCGAGGAGCGTCATGTCCCTTAGCGGCGAAAAGGAGGCGGAGAGGACGGACGGGGGGGTGGAGATGGGATGCTGGCTGGCTGGGAAGGAAGGCTGGGGGGACAGGGTCAAGGTTAGGCAGCGAAAGGAGCGGCGGTGGGGGCGGCGGCGGACGCAGCCATGCGTGCGCAGCAGCTGGCCCATGACGCGACGCCTCCGGATGATCCAGGCTCGAGCTCGGCCGTCGATTTCGACCGATGCGCCCGGTCAAAAGCAGCCTCGAACCCTCGAAGGGGCCTCCTTGCACATGTTTTCTGCCCAGCAGGCTCGAGGGGGAGCAGCTCAAGGAGCAAAGAGTATAAACGGCCAGTCGCGAGTGACGCGCCCTTTCAGTGGCTGTTGCCGATAGGCAGTGAAAGGCGGTCGGGTCGCCGGGTTGCGCGCCGCCCCGACGCTGCTGGTCTGACCAGCAGCCTGACCGACTGGAGACGTCAACGACGACGAGGAAGCAGCTGCCTCGGACCAACCTTTCGTGTATCCCTTTCCAGTCGAGCAGGAGCATATTGCAGATCCCGCCCTATCTGCGTGCAGTGACGAGCCTCCCCAGCCCACGAAGGGGCTGAACCAGCTCCGTTCAGCCGCTCACTCTCCCCCGCCGTCGCCCCTGCCTCCGTCGCGCCGTCGCGTCGAACGAGCTCCTCCGCCCCTCACCCCCGCCCCCCAGCCCCACCACTCCCAACGGTCGATGCTCCCGATCAACAGCAACGGCGGTGGCAGCAGCAGCAGGCCGGCGATACACCTTAGGCCGCATCCGGTCCGACCGCCGGCCTTGTTCGCCCTGCCAGCGTTTCTCAGCCGAGCGCTCGGTCGAGGCAGCACCAGCAGCGGCAGCGACGGCCGTCGGCTCCGGTTCGAGGCGTCCTTGCCAGCAGCAAGGTCGGCCGCCAGGAGGTTGCTCAGACCGCTCTCGCTCCTGGTCCTCTTGCTGCTTACTGGGCTGTATCTGCTCGGAGGGAGCCTCGGTCCCCGGCGGCCAGCGGCTGTCGCCGACCTGGCTCCCGAGGAGACGGCTCGGCTCTCAACTGTACTGACCGCTCTCCGAGCGGGCAACGTCTCCCTCGCCGAGGTGCCCGTCACCCATTCGGACACGCTCGGCCCACTGCTCGCCCATCTCGACCGCCTCTTCCAGCGTGCTTACGCCGACGAGGGTAGCTCGAGGGGCGGCAAGGCGACCGGGCTCGAGGGGCGGTCGTACCGGCCGCCCGTCTTTGCGCCTGCGCTCTCGCCGGCCCAGTACGCCCGCTTCGAGCACCTACTCACGCACACCACGAGCGACGACGCAAGCAACGGCGGGCGGGTCCTCTTTACGTCGGTCCTCCTGAACGTTGAGCCCCTCGCGGCCGACCTCTTTGGCACGCTCGTTGGCCTCGCCGACTTTCTCGGCCCGGACCGGTTCGGGCTCTCGATCGTCGAGGGTCCCTCGTCGGACGGGACGGCCCACCTCTTCCTCGAAGTCCTTGTCCCCGTCCTGCTGGCGATGGGCGTCCCGCCCTCCGCTCTCTACCTCTCGCTCGACCGGCCCTCGGCTGACTTTGCCTCGCACAACCGGATCGCCGTCCTCGCCGGCCTGAGGGAGGAGGCCGTCGCCCCGCTCCGGAGCGACCGGCCCGCTCGTTGGCGGACCGTCGTCTTCTTCAACGACGTCTGGTGGAGCTTGTCGATGGGGCTCGAGATGCTCAGCCAGCACGTCAAGCAGGGGGCTGACATGAGCTGCGCTTGGGACCTCCTCTGGGGCAACGAGTGCGTCCTCGTCCACAACCCGACTCTCGATGCGAGCGTCGCGAGTCTGACAACCCGCCTCTGCTCGCCATCTGTCCAGTTACTTTTACGACACCTGGGTCGCCCGCGATGTCCACACTGGCGACGTTCGTCCCCCTCTGGCCCCTTCCACTACTTTCTGCTGCATTCAAACTGATGAGCTTTCTCTCATCGTCATCAGCTCTATCATTCGATGGGCACCACTTGGTCGCCCTCGACCGACCTCTTCCCGACCTCGCCCATCAGCCGCAAGCGCAACGCCGCCCACCTGCCGTTCCAGGCCTATGCCTGCTGGAACGGCATCGCCGTCTTCCAGTCGTCGACCTTCCTCGGCTCGCCCGCGTCGGCCCCGTCGGCAAAGAGCGAGCCTCCGATCCACTTCCGGCGGTCCGACGCCGCGGCGGGCGAGTGTGCCCAGGCCGAGGTCAGCCTGCTCTGCAAGGATCTCTGGCGACAGAAGGCGTTTGGGCCCGAGGCGCGGGCCGCAAAACTTTTGGTCGTCCCGGGCGTCAGGGTTGCGTATGAGCGCCATGTCGCTGAGGGCGTCCGGGTGCTTGACAAGGCGACGGTCGGAGGGCTCATCGAGCCGGACGTCGGTCGCTCGGGCTGGTCTGGCCGAAGGGATCGCGAGCAGGTCTCCTGGGTCAACAAGTACGTCGTGGTGGATCGACCGACTGGATGACCCCTTGGTGGCCGCGCTGACCTCCTCATCTGCCTTGTTGCGCCAGGCCGCCAGCAAAGGTGCGCTGTCACCCGTGGCCGGAAAAGGACGGCCTCGGGGGCGTTAACGTCTGGGAGCAGGTCGCATGGATCGACCCGCTCGATGGATGAGATGTATCATGTACGAACGCCTATGTCCGTCTTTAGATGGACGAACACTTCAGATTGAGATGACCGTGGAGGTGCGACGAGACGGCGCTGCTAGAGTCGAGGGCGAGGAGTGCTGCGCGCCGCCGTTCGTGCGGTCGCGCCCCCCTTCGCGCTTCCTTCGGGCTACCTCTCCCCGACCCTCGTCCCATCGCCTCACTTCCTCAAAATCTTCCTGGCTTCTTTCTTGTCCGCGTGATGGCGGAAGCTCCGTCGTCGGCGCTCGTCGATGAGCTGCACGCGCTCCGGTCGGCGCTCCATCGGGCACAGGCCGGCGCGCATGCAACCTCACTCCAGCTGCACTCGGCCTCGCTCCAGCAGACGCTCACGCTCGACCAGCTCCGGTCGGCTGAGGCGTCGCAGGCGCAGCTCCTCGCCGAGCTTGCCGTTCTCCGAGCGAATCCGGTCCGGTCAGACGAGGCCGTCGCGCTCGAGGAGAAGCTCCAGGCGCTGTCGCTCGCCCACCGGCGCCTCTCAGCCCTCGCGGACGGGGCCGACGAGGCCGTCAAGCGAGAGACGGGCCGGCGGGTCAATGAGCAGGCCTACCGAGCGAGAGCCGAGATACGGCTCGCCAAGGCACTCGAGCAGCTGCCGACCTCTCCGCCGCCGGTCCCGCCGAAAGACGGCCGAGAGCCGCCTGATGGCCCGCTCGTTGCCGGCGACGTCGCGGCTGCTCAGCGCACGCCCCTCCTTGCCGGCGAGAAGGCGGCACAACCGACCCTCGGCAAGTCGCCTGTCGCCGGCGAGGCCGCTACGCTCCAGCAGGAGCTCGAGGTCGAGCGTGCCGCCGCGAGCGAGACGCGCGAGCGCTTGATCTCACTCGAGGTTGAGCTCGACAGGCGCCGACGCGATGACGCGGCCGCCGCGGGTGTCGTCGAGCGGTACATGTACGTGACGGCGTACAGCGATCATCATTCAATGCATCAAGCTGATCTTACCGACACGGCTCTGCTCCGTCACTCTGCCAGGTCCTTCTCGCAGTCATCATCGCTGCTCCTTCACGGCCAGCTGCACGCTCTGCGGACCCGGCACGATGCCTCGCTCGCGACGCTGCTCCAGGAGAACGACAAGCTCCGACGTGAGCTGAGCAAGGAGCGAAGAGAGGCGGAACGGACGCGTGCAAGACTCGGCCAGGTTGGCGAGGAGGCATGGATCGAGGCCGAGGGTCGCCGGCGCGAGATTGGCCTGTGCGTGCGAGGCAGATGGCCAGACGTGTGTGCGCGGCAGATTGTCAGGCTGACTGTAGTGCACCTCTTGCGACAGCCGACTTGCATCTGTAGCTCGCGAGGAGCGTCTGATGGACAGTCTGCGCCGGTGGAACACCCGGGTTCAGGCGGTCGTCTCCCAGCTGGCCGAGTCGGATGTCGCAGGCGACTTCAGCTCGGCCATGTCGACGACCGACCTGTACGCGTCGCTCATGCCGATTCTCGGTCAGGCTTCAAACATCCTCGACCTCGACACGAAGGAGCCGTCGTCCGAGATTGAGCGGCCGATACCAAGTGCGCAGGCCAGCCGCGTTTACATGGCTGAGGAGCTGCTCGCGAGCACGATGGACGACCTGCGCGTCGAGCAGAAGCGCCGGCGTGCACTTGAGGCGCGACTGGCGGAGACCGAGGCACCATCCGAAGAAGACGTCACTGGGGAGCCTCCTGTCCTGCTGGTCACCGCGTTGGACCCACTATCGTGTGCGGGCGAGTCGTCGGCAGCCCCTCTCGAGCCCGCAGCGCTGCCGGACGGCGCAGCCAACGACGACCCGTTACTCGCCTCGCTGCTTGGCCTGCCGTCTCAACATCGATTGCTCCGAATGCGCTACTCGGACCTCAACGTCGCCCTGACGACGCTCCTTGCGACCCCCTCCCCCTCGTCGGACGACCTGCCTCCCGAGCTCTCGGCGCTCCTCGTCCGAGCCATGACCCGTCTGTCGGACGTGCTCGAGGATGCGCGGGTCGAGCTCGAGATTGCCGTCGACGACGAACGCCGCGCGGTTGAATCCTTCCGCGTCTTGCTTGCCTTGGGCCACGAGGGTCAAGCGACCAAGGCGAACGAGCTCGTTCGGCGCGAGGTCGAGGACTACATCGAGGCGCGTGAGAAGGGCGAGGGCTCGCTGACGGCAGCTGGACTGCTGAAGCGGGCCGAAGACCTCGAGTGGGACTTTGCTGCGGTACGTCCTGTCCGGTTGCCTCTGCCGGTTGCCTGGATCGCAAAGCGCTGACCTCGATATCCTGATGGCCGGTTGCAGCTCAAGGCCGCATGGATCAATCCTGACAGCCTGCTCTCATCGCCGCTGCCGCCCGTCACTTCACCGACCGTCTCGCCGATCGCGACCCGGGCCTCGACGCAGCACCTCTTCCCGACGCAGCAGTTTCTCTTGCCGCCGCCGCTGCCTGCGTCAGGCACAGCAACGCCACACAACCCACTGTCCAAGCTCGGCCTTCGGACGCTCCAGGGTCTCGTCCCGCCGACGCCTGTGGCCCAGGTGCCGGCGCAGAACGGCGGCTTTCGCCGGTCATCGTTTGCCAACCTCGGCCGGATGTTCCGCGAGCAGCAGGCGCCGCCGTCGGGCCCGGCCAGGTCGTTCTCGATGCAGAGCACGACCAGCAACGGCAGCAACGACGGCGTCGGTGCCAGCGGCGGCTGGGGCATGTATCGGCATCCGGGTCTAGGCGGCGGCGCCCTCGGCCTGCACAATCAGGCCGGCGGCGGCCTGGCGAGTCCACTAGAGGCGTCCGAGACGGCGCTGCATGCCGCCGGCGCAGACGAGGACGAGGATGAGGTCGAGTGAGCAGAATGTGATGCTTTGCGCGACTCCAGAAGGGGGTACGGACAGGTGACGTCTATACCGCCCGTCCCGCGGCTGGACGACGAGAGCGGGAGGCGATCGACGACGCACGCAGCTGCGGGTTTCGGAGAGCAGCCAGCGCAAGCAGCAGGCTTTGGGCAGCTCGGCCGAGCCGTTTCCCTTTCCCCTAGTTCACCATCTCGCCTGGCCCCCGGCACCGATCTCAAGGCCCCTCACTCTCGCTCTATCTAGCCCAGAGCTCTCCGTGCTCGCCGTCGTCAGCCACCTCGAGCGACGCCGACCGCCGGCAGCTTGCCTACGCCTGCCTCGGCCCCGGCCCCTTCCTCAACCCGCAGCTCGCGTCTAGCTCAGATGCCTCCCACCCTGGCCGTCCCGCGGCCGCGGACGCTCATTCTGCTCGGCATCGCCCTCCTCACCCTGACGGCGGTCCTTCACCCTTCCTCGCCGACGCACTATGCCTCGCTCGCAGCCGGCGCAGGCGCGTTCGGCGCCGCCTCGCGCTACTCGCCCTACCCGCCCAACCTGCCCAGCCGGCAGGGCGGCGGTTTCAACGGCACGACGGCCGACCGCAGGCACGCGAACGCGACCTTTGTCGTCCTCGCCCGCAACTCGGACCTCTGGGTGCGCTCGCTCGGGGACCTCAGCTGATGCTCTCTCCGTGCTTTCGCTGACCATATTTCCCTTGGTCGATTACGGCCGCCGCAACAGGAGGTCAGCTTCCGCCACCTGCCTCAGCTCTGCCGCTCGGCGTCAATTTGCCTTGCTAACACTCTGCCTTCGCCGCCCGTACCTCCCTCTAGATCGTGCCCGCCATGCAGGTCCGTCATTCGCGCCTCGCTACGACGTTGATCGGTTACTGACGATCTGATCCACCGACCCCACTCGTGCGCGCAGCAAATGGAAGATCGCTGTTCGTCGTTCCGCCGTCCTTCTCAAGCGATGAGCTTTCCGGCTAAATGTGGTGACGCGCTCGGCTGCCTGCAGTCAACTGGTGGGCAGGTTACGACTGGGTCTTCCTAAACGACGAGCCGTTCAATGCCGACTTCAAGAAGTGCGTCTCGCGATGGTCTCGCCCGCGGCTGCGGTCTCTTTGCGCTTTCGAGCTGACTGTGCCCGCCCATCTGACCTTGCAGGTACACGAGTGAGATCGCATCTCGCTCGGTTCAGTACGGTCTCATCCCGAAGGACCAGTGGAACCAGCCCGACTGGTGCGTAAAAACCAGGCCCGAGTCATTTGCCCGCGCGAGCTGCACGCTGACCGCGCTCCGCTCCTGTCAATTCGCCAGGATCGACGAGGACAAGGCTCGCAAGTCGCGCGAAGAGATGGTTGCCCAGGTGCGTACCGCCCAGATGCCCGCATGTGTAAGTGGCTGTTGCTGACGTTACATCTTAACTGCTCCGCACCAGAACGTGTACGTCGTCCAGCCCTGCCGCCTGCGCAGACCTCAGTCTCGATCGCTGCTGACCTCTCGTCGACTCCGGTAGCATCTATGGCGGAAGCGTTCCTTACCGTGCGTGTTCACGCTCCGCTCCGCTGACCGTCGCCGACTGTGCTGACTTGCGCCTCGACGTAACGATGCTGCAGGCAACATGTGCCGGTGAGCCGCCTTCTCCGCTGTTCGGCGCTGGGTTCTGCGTGCTGACCTTACCCAAAACGACTCCCTCAGCTTCAACGTATGTGACGCGCCTCCTTCTGGTTCGTGTTCCAGGCTCAGGCTGACACGTGAGCTGCTTCCGACAGTCCGGCTTCTTTTATCGGCACCCGCTGCTCATGAAGTACCGCTACTAGTGCGTTTTTTTTCCCTTCAGATATGTGAAACTATTACGCCGAGCTTACGCTAGAGTCCCGTGCACCAGCTGGCGAGTGGAGCCGAGCGTCAAGGTGAGCAATTGCGTCGCTTGCGACCCCCTCTCTCTGACGGCTGCTGACCCGTTCTCCTTCCAGTTCTACTGCGACATCAACTACGATCCGTTCCTCGTCATGCAGGATGAGGAGCTCGTCTATGGTGGGTCCCTTATTCCTAGGCCGACGTGAACCTGCCTGCTGAACCTCGCCTGGCCATGCAGGCTTCACGCTCTCGCTCTACGAGTACACCGAGACGATCGTCACGCTCTGGGACGAGACGAAAAAGTTCCTCGGCCTCCACCCGGAGTACCTCGCCGAGGACAACTCGATGGACTTCCTCTCGGACGACGGCGGGCAGGAGTACAATCACGTGCGTCGGCGACCATCCCAGCTCCGTCCTGATTGCGCGCAGGCTGACCGACCCTCAATGCCGAGCCAGTGCCACTTCTGGAGCAACTTCGAGATCGGCGACCTTGACTTCTGGCGCGGCGAAGCCTACTCGGCCTATTTTGATCACCTCGAGGCCGCTGGCGGCTTCTACTACGAGCGCTGGGGCGACGCGCCCGTCCACTCGATTGGCGCTAGCCTGTTTGCGGTACGTCGAGTCAAGCAGTTCCCTTTCTTGAATTCCCCCGGCTCATCCCGCCCTCTCTCTCCCCTCCCCGCAGCCCAAGGACAAGATCCGTTTCTTCTCGGATATCGGGTATTATCACGGTCCCTATTCGCACTGCCCTATCGGTGAGGCCCATGCTACTGGCCGATGCTCGTGCAACGAGGCAGACAACTTCGACGACCACTGGTTCTCGTGCACTTCAAAGTGGAAGAAGATCTACCCCGGCAAGACGTGGTACGGCTCGAGCTGAAGCGCCTCGCCCTCGCCTCTTCCGTCGTCCCTCTTCCCTCCCTTCCGCATCTCATTCTTCCCTCATGTCTCCTCGTCCCGCGCCATACCATCTCCGCGCGCTCTCCCTCATAGACCATCTCGCTTCTCCCCCTCTCCCGAGGAATTCAAAGACCAGCGCTTTCTTTTCGGTTTCGAGACGGCATCGATCTCAGTCATCCCAGCCGCCCGTACCGAAAGCGCCGCCACCGACGTCAGCCGTCTCGGCGCTGGCGGCAGGCTGCTTGAAGGCCTGCTCGAGGTTGAGTCCGCCCGAGGCCGCCTTGCCGGCCTTCTTGTCGCGCCGGGCCGGTTTAACCTCAACGACCTTGAGGACCGACGTCTTTTCGGCAGCCTTGGGCGGCACCGCACCGGCTTCGTCGGGCGGCGGCGAGGCCCCTCGGGGCTTGCGCTTCCGCTTCGGCTTCTCTGCGCCCTCCGACTCCGTAGCGTCCGCAGCGGGCGCTGCGGCCGCTGGAGTCTCTGCCGGAGTAGCAACGACCGGCTTCGCTGCCTGCTTCTCGCGCCACTTGGCATCCTTTGCCGGGGCAGCAGCTGCTGGCGCCGAGTGGGGCTTGCGCTTGCGCTTCTTGACCTCGGGCTCGGCCGGCTTTGCAGGGGCAGCCTCCTCGGCGGCCTTCTTGGTCGAACGCGGCTTGACGGCCGGCGGGGCGTCTGCGGCCGACTCGAGCGCAGAATGCGGCTTGCGTTTCCGACGCTTGCCGGCCGCGTCGTCGGCAGTCGCACCCTCGGCGCTGGCTCCGGCCTCTGCCAGCCGAGCATCCTCGATGGCCTGGCGCGTGCGCTTGACCCGACGAGCCTCGCGCTCCTCCTCGCCGCCCTCTTCCTCTTCGACCTCATCGCCGTCAGCCGCCGGTCGCTTGACGCCCCACTCGCGCTTGCGGCCCTGGACGGCGATGCCGCGTTCGGCCGCCCGGGCGGCGACGGCGGCGGCGTCGATCTCTTCCTTTCCAGGGACCTTGGATGCCTGGAAGGACGTCAGAGGCTGGACGAGCGCCGGACCCTTGCGCTTGCGCTCGATCAGGCGCGTGTTGTCGAGGATCTGAAGGGCCGGCAGGAGCGCGAGGATCTGTAGGAAGGGCGCCACGCATCAGCAGCGCATCGCGCAGAGAGAAGATCGGGGCGAAGTTCGCTCGGCCACTCACCGAGTCCTTGTAGTCCCCCCGCTCGGTGACAGGGCAGCCCTTGAGACCGAGACTGCGAAGGCCTGGCATGCCCTCCCCGACGCCCGCCTGCAGACCCTTCCAGGTGATGCCGCTCCCGCCGAGCTCGACAACTTCAAGTCCGTCGCCGCGTCGGCCCTCGGCCGACTTGCTGCTGTTGAACGGCCGATCGAAGCGTGAGCCCTCAGCCGCGGGCAAGAGACCGGTCCCCCACGTCCGAAAGTGGGCTGGTAGCCGGTCGAGCTTCGGCGTGTGCGAGGCCGAGAGCATCCGCAGGTAGGGCAGGGGCGAAAGGTCGATCGACTCGAGTGCCGACGCTGGCAGAGGGGTATTGGAGAGCGACAACTTGGCCAGCGCTGTCAGAGACGGCAGGGTCGAGGGCAGGGTCTGGAGCGGGTTGTGCGACAGAACTGAGAGTATAGGAATGAGTGTTTAGTCAGGCCAAGAGTACACGCGTGCGGAATTCCAGCCAGGGCGCGAAGCTCACTAAGCGAGTTGAGCAGGGGCCATCCGGAGACGACCGGCTCGGGAATGGTCGAGAGCTCGTTGTGCGTCGCGACGAACGCCTTGAGCGAGCGCAGGCTCGCAAACTCGAGCGGGAGCTCAGTCAGGGCACAGCTCTGAAGCGTCAAGACTGCACGAACAGGTCGAAGGAAGGTGTCAGCTGTCCGAATCACCTAGGACGTCGAGTCGAGCGCTCGGTAGGAGGGGACGCACCGACGAGCCCGGTAAGCTTATCGAATCCGCGCCAGGCGCCAGGCCCAGCTTCGCCGAGACCCGAGCAATGACTCAGGTTGAGCCACGTCAATTGGGCGCCAAATGCGTCGCCGATCCAGCCGGCACCGACGCCGCTGAGCCCGCCGGCAACCTTGGAGAGGTCGAGCCGGTTCAGGTGCGGGTGCGACGCGAGCGACGGCAGCGGAGCCGGCAGCGGCAGGTTGGACAGCGAGAGCGACGCCTGCGCCTTCGTCGGGGCGGGTCCGGCAGGAGCCGACTCGTCGCCAGCGCCGTCTCCCCTGCCGGTTGAGGTCGAAGCAGCTCCTGGCCGGGCATACGGCGTCGAGCGGCCAGGCCGCTGCTGGTAGGTCGACGACCGGTCGGGTCCGCTCCCGTCCGCTCGACGACCCTCGCTTCGGCCACCATACGGCGCCGACGACGACGCCGAGCTCCCACCCCTGCCGCCGCCTCGCATGCCGCCCCGTCCTCCACGGCCACCTCCTCGGGAGGAGCTACCGCGCGAGCTCGAGCCGTCGGCCCGGTCGAAGCGTGCCGGCGGCGGCCGGGCGGCGGCCTCGTCGGCCTTGCGGGCGACCTTCTTGGTCCGAGCGGGGTCCATAAGGCTGAGCGAGTAGATTACAGCGGACGAGACTGCAGCAGAGAAGGTCTGGCAGGGGCAGAGGGAGTGAGGGCCGTCGAGGGTGCTGTCGGACGTCTTGCTGTACGCAGCGCGTCGACGAGCCGCCGGTCGAAATCCGAAGCGGTGCTCGACCCGACCGGGGCGACTAGACGCCACCCGAACTTCACCCTATGCCGCTCCTGCAACCCTCTCGCTCCGCTATCTTGCAGCTCGCCGCGAGACCTCTGTAGTTGACACCCGTAGCCGACATCTGAGAGCCGTGTCTGACCATACGGGCGTCCCTCAGGCGGGGAGTGACGTCGGCCGGGCCCATTCAGGCGAGCAGGCACGCAGGCGGCTTGCCGGCAGCGCAGCCGCGCAGACGAACCGATCATGGCCTTGCCAGACTCGCCTCGACGACTCGGGAGCGCCAGCCTGCAGCGTCGCCTTCACTTCTCCATCGGCAGATAGACTCGGGTGACCGACCGAAACCTGCGGCTCTCGACGCCTGGCGAAGGAGGCAAGGCCCAACAAGCGGCAGGGGAAGGTCGGCTCCCGGCCCGTCGATCGGCCGGTTCAGCCCAGGCAGCCGTCGACGCTTGTTCCATGACCGCAACGGGCATCTGACCTCGGTTCGCCAGCCAGCTCACTCCCGTCTCGCCTTCCCTTTCGGTGCTCCATGGATCCGGACCTCCCGAACGCTCGACAACGAGGCGCCTGCCCGACTAGGCCGTCCTGCACATCCTGGACAAGCCCCTCGCTCCTCACCGAGAGCTGCGCTGGTGGGCTGACCTCCCGCTGACCTCCTGCCCGCCTCGCCCGCCCCTCTGCTCGTCAACAGAGTCGAACGGGGCTGTCACCTCTGTGGCGCTCGTGCGCGCGAGCAGTTCGCAACCGTCGACGGGAGCCGGGATCAGCTGACGTTGCCGACGCGGTCGAAGCATGCTATAAGGGCAAGGGCGAGCTGGGCCAGCCGTCGTCTCTTGCCTTCCTCCCGCCCAAAGCACCTCCTCCTTCCAGCTGCCCACCTACCAGCCAACTCCCAACAATGCTCGCTTCTACGATCCTCGCAACGCTGCTCGCCGCGCCCGCGCTCGTCCTCGGCGCGCCGACTTACATCACCGACCCCGGATCGTCTGGCCTCTTGATCAAGCCGTCGTCCGCCTCGAGCCCGACAGTGAGCCGCGCCCTTGATCTACTCACCCCTGCCTTCCCGAGCAAACGCTAAGACCTTTTACGCCCCACTCTCGGCCAGTGCCTGACTGTTGTCCCCGGCGTGGGCGGGATCGTGGGCAACGGCAACCTCGTCGTGCCGGCGGCGTGCTCGCTCAACTCGCCCTCCTACCTGCAGGGCTGGGAGATCAACCGCGGCTCCGGCCAGGTCAAGCTCAAGAACTCAAACTTTTGCCTCGACGCCGGCACGAGTGCGTCAGCTGCCTCTAGTCTCTCCTTCAAGCTCGCCGACTGACGCCGCCGTCCTTCCCTTACAGACCCTGCCAACGGCGTTCAGATGAAGGTGCGCGCCAGCCCTGCGACCGCGTCGGGGGAGGTTAGCGCTTACACTCGGTCTGTCGACCTCTCGATGTCAGGTCTGGACTTGCTATGCCGGCCTTTCGCAGCAAACTTGGTACTACACCGACGACAACCGTTCGTTCTTGGTCCGTCTGCACCCCCTGTCGAGCACCTGACTGACCCGTCCTTGGCCTCCGCGCCAGGCATCGCCATCACCGGAGGCAGCCAGTGCCTGGACTTCGACTCCTCCCTCAGCAAAGTCCAGACTTGGGTGTGCTGTACGTCCTTCGACCCTCCACTTTCCTTCCCTGAGACCCCTAAGCTAACCTTCCTCGTGCTCTCTCCGCTTCAAGCCCCCGGCAACACCCATCAGGTCTTCTTCACTGCTGGCGGGCCGACGCCCCCGCTCCCGACGTCTACGTCGGTCGCTCCGCCGGTCCCTACTGCCGACGGCGGCATCCACCCCAACGGTGACAAGAGCCTCTGCATGACGGTCGTCACGACGTCATCCTCGCGGGCCTTCTCGCCCGCCAACGGCAATCTCGTTCAGCTGTGCGTCTTGCACGTTCGTCAGGCTGACGACCTTGAGCTGAAAGCCTTCCTTCCCCTTCGCTCCGTTCCCGTCGGTTGCCTCTCACTCGTGCAGCTTCAAGTGTGTCGCCAATGTCCCGAATCAGGCTTGGGTGTGTACTGCCTCGCCGTCACTCATCCGCAACGTACCCTTCGCTGACGCCACCCTTCTGTTTCGGATCGGCGACAGATCATCCGGCGCGGCGACAACAAGGTCTGCCTAAGCCAGGCGACCAACTTCTGTCTCGACGCCGGTCTCTACCCTTCGTCCGGAACCCCACTCAAGGTCAGCCTCCCTCGGTCGATGTTGGACCAAGGGAATAATGGTCACGCTGACACCGAGCCACCCCGGTCCGCCAGATCTGGGAGCGTGTCCTCAACGCTCCTCAGCAGCAGTGGTACTACACCCAACCCGGGGACGACCACATCGCCCTCACCGGCGGCAACCAGTGCGTCGACCTCAGGGACGGTAACAAGGCCGAAGGGTCGACCATCCAGACGTGGCTCTGCGGATCGAACCCCAACCAGGTGGGTCGCTCCTCGTCGGCTTTGCGCGCCGCACGCTGCTCATCCGCCTCTGTATCTCTCCCGCACTCGACCCTCGCACCAGGTCTGGACCCTCTAGTCGCGCCCCCCTCTCGCGCTGACGTTCTGAGCTCCGACAGCCGCACACCTCTCGACCGTCTTCTGTGCGCGTCCGAACGCTTTCACCGCCCGTTCTGCTCCCCTTTGGACACTCTCCTGCTAGCCGTCACGCCGGATACTTCCGCTTTCCCTTGTAACCGCCCTCGCAAGCTCCTGGACCTTGTTCGTCTCGCTCCGTGACCCCTTTCGGCTGTACTCCCCTCAAAGACACTGGCGACGTGAGCTGTGCTTCGCTCTGTACGATCGATGTTGTATCTGTGTCGATGCGATCAAGGGCATGTGTTTGAGCGGACAAAGTCGACGGTCATGAGCGCTCGGCAAGCCGAGGCCCAGGAGGGACTGCGCGCCGCCTTTTGGGTCGAGCCAGCCGCCCAGGGCCTCCGAGAGCGACCAGCCCCCGTCAACGATCAGCTCACCACCAGGACTTTTTTAGATGCACCGCCTTGTCGGATGTCCAACTGCGAAGCAAGATGCGACCAGCGATGGCGCTGCTGGCAACCTGGGAAGGGTGTCATCCGGCTTCGTCGACCCCGGCCCGAGCTCCGTGTCGCCGGCGCTTGCCAACCCAGCCGCCGCCCGCCCATCGCCCACCGTCCAGAACGCCTCCCGACCCTTGCCGACGTCCCTGCAGGGACTGCTCGCCGCGCCCGCCGAGGCCGAGAGAGGGCTCAAGTTTCGGTCCCGCTCTCCGTTCCACGAGCGATGCTCTCGGCTCGCCCCTCCTTCGATCCACGCTCCGTGCTCTGCCCGAGCGTTTGGCCCGCTGACGGGCCCGCCGGCGCCGCTGACCGATGCAGGCGACGACCTCGGCCGGGCTCGCCGTCGCAAAGAGGTCGATCCGGCTCGCTTTCTGAAGGCTTAGAAGTCGCTGAGCTGCGCTAGATGAGGCAGCAGGTAGAGCTGGTCAGGGGAGCGTGTCGCAGCAGGCTCCTAGGCCGCTCGCCCGAGCTCGCCGCTCCCGCCAAGGGAAGCGAGCCTAAAGCGGCAGCCGGGCCAGGGCCGGTCGGTCACTGCCATCGTCATGGAGAAGGGGGAAGGCAATGCAAGTGATCCGCTGACGCTCCCCTTGTAGAGCCGAGGCAGCCGGCGGCGGCAACACCTCAAGAAGTGCTCGGATCGGGCCCTGTGCTCGACCGGTGTCGAACCCTCTCCTCCCACTTAGGCTGCCGTCCAGCCCATCAATTGCGATCGCGCGACCAGTATGCTCGTCCCACTCCTGACTACTCTCCTCGCCGTGCCGGCCCTCGTTGCCGCCGCCCCCACCTACGTCACGGATCCCTCGAGCTCGGGCTTCCTCATCCAGCCCGAGGGCAACGAGAACGGCGTGCGTCCCTGACTCGACCACGCTTGCCGCACCTCGTGCTCTTGCAGCGCTCACCTCGTTTCATCTCGTATGCCTTCAGTGCCTCACCGTCGCTCCAGGCGCCGGCGGCGTCATCTCGAACGGCAACAGCGTCTACCTCACCCAATGTGCCACAGATTTCCCTAGCGGAGTCCAAGGATGGGAGATCGCGCGTGGCGCCGGCAAGATCAAGCTCAAGAATACGAACTGGTGTCTCGACGCAGGCGTCAACCCGTCGAACGGCGTACGGATGAAGGTACGCTGAAGTCACACTCGGGTGCGCGCTCAAAGCTCGGCTGGGTTTATGCCGACCTCTTTGCGGCTGTAAGGTCTGGTCTTGCGAGCAGGTGCCGCAGCAGAACTGGTACTACACCGACGACAACCGGATCGCCATCACCGGAGGCAGTACGTCGAGCCCGCGATCTCCAGGATGCTCCGGTGGATCCTCAGGACTGACGGGCTTGCCTGACCGCTCTCTTGTGCAGCTGTATGCCTCGACAACGACGCTTTCAACGATAAAGTTCAGACCTGGACGTGCTCGTCGGGCAACCCGAGTGCGTGCTGCTTCCCCGCTCGGGCGTCTGATTATTGGCTGACCGCGTTGACCGTTGCTCTATCGCAGATCAAGCTTGGACGATCAGGTCCGTCGACCTGCTTCTCTGACGGTCGTTAAGGGTATGCGTCTTAATGCCTGCGACACACCTCTCGCGCTCTGCAGCGGCACACCTCCGCCGAGCAGCACGCCAAACTTCCCGCCGACGCCCAGCCCGCCCCCGCCCGGCAGCGAGGGCTCGTTCAGCATCCATCCGAACGGCAACAATGGCCTCTGCATGACGATCGTTAGGGAGGGCGGCGACAGCTTTGGCTTCCGCATCTATAACGGCGACGCTGTCCGACTGTACGTCCTCTTCAACTCGGCCCTTGCTCGCCTTGCTCATGAAGGTGACGATCTATCGCGAGCGCATTCGCATAGCTTCCAATGCATCGCTGGTTCGCCTAATCAGGCCTGGCTGCTGAACCGCGGGAATGGCAAGGTCTGCCTGCGGGACGCGCAGTCATACTGCCTCGACGCAGGGAACAGCCCGGCGAACGGCATCGCCCTCAAGGTCTGGCTCGACTCGCCCGTCCCGCAGCAGCAGTGGTACTACACCGACGATGACCATATCGCCATCACCGGCGGCGATCAGTGCGTCGATCTGCGCGATGGAAATAAGAGCAACGGGGCCGTCATCCAGACCTGGCGTTGTGGATCCAACGTCAACCAGGTGACGCCCTGCCTGCTCCCCACTCGCCCAGCAAGCTCACAGAAGCTGATCCGGTTGCACCCACCTTTGCGTTCGTGGACGCAGGTCTGGACTCGCTCGGCGTCGGCCTAGCAAACCGAGTTGCTTTCTCGCCCCCCGCATGAACCCTACCGCCCCTCCTCCCTCCCTCTGGACAGTTTCCACCGTTCATCGCTTTGCCGCGCTCGCTCGGTTCGCACTCGCTTCGCTCGCGCCCATGGACCCTCCTCCGAACTCTGTCTCGCACGCCAAATGTATCCCTTGCCCCGCCTCCTCGCGCAGTCGCATGTCCTTTTTTCGCCCAACAGACTCAGTGAGAAGCGAGGCGACCTCCGAGGAGCGATACCAGTCCTAACCTTTTCGCTTCTGACGAATGCGTCGAGAGCAGGAACTCTGACGTTACATAGACGGTCTATATAGCAAGGGTCGCAGTTTTCAGTGCGGGGAAGAGTCTAGACAGCGCTTGGGATCGCGAGGGAGCTTCGGGGCGATCGGGTGGGATGGGGGCAGGGGGGAGAAACTAGGAAAGGGCAAGGGGCCGCGACCTCACGCAAAGAGCGTCCGCGCCCCTTAGCCTCGGCCGAGGACGCGCTTCATCAAGCTCCCCTTGCGTCCGAGGCCGGACGCCCCTCCGCCGCTTCCGCCGCCTGCACCACTCGAGCCAGACCCGTACGCCCCTCCCGAGCCACTGCCGCCGTCGGCGAAGCGCTGTGGGTAGAGGTTTGACTGGTCCTGGCCGGGAAGATCGATCGGTGCCGGTGGGGGGACCGGCGACCGCGTCCGTCCGATCGGCCGCGTGCTCGTCGTCGACGCTGTCGAGGGCGTCGACCGGTGCTGCTGGCGGTGTTGTTGCGCGTGCGAGTACGACGGGGCAGAGGCGTGGAGCGACCGGTCCGACGGTCGACGGGCGGGCATGGCCGGCGGCTCGGGGGCGTCTGCAAATGGATCGCTTGCGTCCTCGTCCTCGTTGGTTCCGGAGGCGGCGGAGCCAGAGCGATGGCTGATGTCGGTGGCGTCTGGCACACGGGGAAGCGACTTGTCCCTGGTCGCGGTGCTGCCGGCAGAGGGCGCGAGGACCGGGCCAAGTGTGGCGATGGAGCCGTGGCTGACGCTCGAGCTCATCAGGTCGGACCGCGAGCGCGTCCTCCCGTGCTGCTCCTGCTGCTGTTGCCGCTGGTCGCTGTGGAAGCTGTGGTTCGACGTCGGGCTCGGCCCGGCAGACGACGGGGCCGACTGATCAGACTGGGACGACATCTGTCGGCCGAAGAAGCCCCTGCGCGGGAGCTGCTGGTGCTGCTGGTGCGAGCCGAAAGTTGAGTAGGAGGCTGAGGTCGGGAGCGAGCCGCTGAGGGGCGCAGAACCCGCGCCGGGCGAGCTCGGCTTGACCTCCTGGACGATCGGGACATTGGGGCTGTCGCGCTGCAAGAGCAAGGCAGAAGCCGGGCGTCAGCTCAGACGGATCTCGAGCGATACCTGAGTGTTCGTCGGGCCGGACGGACCATGTTGCGGATGCGCTGCATGAGCGACCGCGAGCGCTTGACGGTCGCCCCACCTCCGGCGGCGGCAGGTGAGCTGCCGTAGCTGCCGCCGTTGACATCGCCCGCTAGAGAAGGAGGATGACGGTCGAGTCAGAATTAGCTGAGAAGGGCGAGGAGGAGAGGGGATCTAGGCAAGAGACGCACGCGACAGGACCTCCTCGACGGCCCCTCCGTCTTCGTCGGCAGCAGCGTACGACTCGGTCAGCGAGTACTTGCGGTCGGCTCCGGCCGCGGAGCGCGCCGGCAGGGGCGGGGGCGGCGAGGGTTGTGCCTGGGCGTGCCGCTCGTGGCCGTTCCAGATGGAGGACGAGGCCGAAGCGAGGCCGGTGTCGCCCCGAGGACCGGTCGCGGCCGCCTAAACGTCGGCGAGGGATCCAGGAGACAGCAAGAGTCAGTGCGAGCTGGAGAACGCGCCAGCGCCTCTGAGCGCGCGCGGCAAGAGAAGGTCGCACCATGACGCTAAAGTCCTCGAACGGCTCCGGGTCGGCGACGCCCCAGGCGTTGGCGAGCGCGTTCTTCTTCTCCTTTGCGCGCGCGTTGAGGTAGTCGTCTTCGTCCGGCAGCGGGACGTCCTGCCCTCGTGAGCCTCGACGCTCGCCGCCACTCCCCTCGCCACTGGCACCGCCACTGTTTTTGCGGTCGCGCGAGCGCGAGCGGATGAGCTTCAGCCCACGCGACATGGCCCCTCCGCCTCCGCCGCCGCTGCTCCCGCCGGGAGGTGTCCGGTCGTCCGAGCCGCTGTCGCCGTTGCCGGACGCTGGGACCGTTGGCAAGACGTCAAAGTAGGACTCTGCGCCCTCAGCGCCGTACGTTGGCGCGCTGTGCGGGCCTCCGGCACCGGCGCCGGGCGAACCCTTGGTGTCGTCGGCAAACTTGATGGACCCCATCTTGTCGAGCGTCCGGCTTGCGAGGGCCGAAAGACCCCGCCGGCTGGCCGTCGTCGGAGGAGGAGCCGCAGATGAGGACGAGCCGTCAAAGGCGCCCATAGGTGCCGCCCGGGATGACGTCTTGAGGTTGCGCGAAGGCGCAGCGGCGTCGTACGCCGATTCGTGGTGGAGCACTGAAGGGGACACAATTCAGAGCAACCGTCAGCTCATACGTCCGCCGAGAGGGCAGCTGTCAAGCCAGCAAAGGACTCACTGCCGCCCCAGAAGTTGCTCGGGTCGAGCTTGTCGATCGCATCGGCATGCCGGGAGCCCTTCTTCGCGCCGCCGCCGCTACTGGCGGACGTGTTCCCGCCGCCTCCCCGACTCGGCCGGCTCGCACGGTCCGAAAAGGGGTCGCGCGAGGAGCCAGCCGTCGTCGGGCCCAGCCTGGGGTGCGGGACTTGGCTTTGGCCGCCACCGGATCGGCCGGTGGGCGCGCCAGAGGTGGTCGACTGCGACGAGCCATGGAAGGCTTGCGTCGTCGCTGCATGTGACTGGTCGGATGTTGAACGCCGGGGTGCCGGCGGCGGAGAGAGCGTCGTCGAGCTACGAGAGGGGCGTCGACCGACAGGATTGGAAGTAAAAGAGGGAGAGAGCACGGCCAGACTGTCAGTCCCCTTTCAAACGATGGCTTCGGCTCCCCCTTGCTTGAGCCGACCTGGCTCGTCCTAAGGACGAGGCCCCGGCGGCAGATCCATTCGCACGCACTCCTCCCAGACGCGGGTCAGGGCGACTCCAGAGTCGCCTTGTCGCCGCCGTCTCGGTCGGTTGTGATGAGTCGAGCAAAGAGGGGGCCTAGAGGAGGTGACGTGCTCCTGCCGCCGTCGGACATCCCCCCTTCCGCTTCACCTCCTTGCGCGCGCCCTCGATGCATCCTCAACCCCGACCTAGGACGTGACGAGAAGACCGGCCAGGAATGTCTAAGCGAAGTAGCAATGGGGAGACGCACCCCTTGTCGGGCAGGCCGACGACCGTCTCCCGGACGGCGGCCAGCATCGCAGAGTCGGCCGGCATCGTGCGTTGTCTCTTCGTTGGCCAAAGTGGACGCAAAGGGGTCTGGGCTGAAAAGCGGTCCTTGCACGGCCGTCGTCGAGAGTGGATGGAACGGAAAGGCGTCCGTCGACGGAAGGGAGAGATGGTTTGAGGAGAGAGGGAGAGAGGGGGGGGCGAGCGAGCGAGCGAGAAGGCTGGCGCGGCGCGACACGGGCGGCCCGACCGGGCGGGTCGACCGAGGGCGCCGCCGTGCACAACAGCCGTCGAGGCGGGCGCGGATGCAAGCAGCATGCACGCTCATGATCAAGGCCACTGACAGGGTGGGCATTCAACCTTCATAGACGGCAGCGCTCTCGCCTGCGCCTACAACCGAGAGCAAAAGACCCCCATCCGTGCGCACTCTGTCGAGGCTGTCGGCATATCGTAATCACGCCTATCGACGTACGGCACGACCGTCAAGCGATCGCTCGGGACCGGCAAAGCCTCTCGTGCCACCCGCGAGCCAACCAGATGACGACCTCTTTTTGCGAGCACAGTCATTCTAGAGAGGAGCCAGACTAAGTGGGGAGGAGGAGAGAGCGAGAGCGCAGCGTGCGAGCGAAGGAGTCGACCGCCCGGGACGGTCACGTCGGGCGAGCGAGCGAGCGAGCGAGCGGGAAAGGACAGGACGGGAGAGGGGAGAGGGAGAGATCTGGACGACTTTCGCAGGAGGGAGAGGGGAGGTACAGTGGGCGGACGGGCAAGGAGAGATAAATCATGCGAGTGGGTTGGGTTTGGGTGGAGAGAGAGATTGAGAGAAGGAGCAAGAGTTCGTGGTCCGGATGGGCGAACGACGTAAAGGAGAGTGCAGCGATTGCTTGAGCGCGAGAGGGAGGGAAGGAGTGACAGAGAAGGAAGATCACGGGCGCGAGAGAGTCTCCCGGCGGTCTGTACAACAGAAAAGAGGTTGAACGGAGTCAGCTGCGAGGCCCGTGACAGTGGAGCCGAAAGAGAGGGCGGGTGGACACTGACAGAACCAGAAGTAGCCGACGACGATGACGAGCTGGCAGATGAGGCCGGCCCAGAAGGGTCCGGACGCCATCGGCGAGCCCTTGATGCCGTCGCTGAACGTCCAGTACGAGGCGTCGGGGAAGACGGAGCCGGGACCGATTCGGTTCGGCGCCGTCTTGCGCGCGACCATGACCGAGATGGAGCCGATGACTGGGGGGGAAGCCGAGCGAGAGGTCAGCACGGGGCAACACTCGGGAAAGCCATCTATGGGAAGGCGACGTACTCTGAGCGAGGGCGAGCGTCGCACAGACATGGAGCCGCGACAGCGTCTGGAGGAGGATCATGCCGAGTCCAATGCCCTGGATCGCGTCGAGGACTCCGAGCCAGAGCCAGAGGCCGGTGCCGAGGTAAGGTCCGACGGGGCCAGCCCACGGGATGTACACTGTCGACAAGGAAAAGCGCGTGAGCGGAATGGCCCGAGGAAGCGGGGAAGCGAGAGCGAGTAGAGAAAGGCCGGATACGCACGCGCAAGACTCGACGTGCCCCAAAGCATCTGGCACCAGCGCGGGCAGCCGAGGCCGACGGCAAAGACGCAGAGGATCCACGAGTGCGTCTTGGAGAGCCGCGTGAGGATCGCGAGGAGGACGCCCCAGACGCCGATAAAGAAGATGAGGACCATGATGAGGATGCCCCATGTCGGGATCCGCGTGTTGGACCAGAGGAAGGACCAGTTGCGGCCGTAGGGGCCCGAGAGCCAGTACGACTGGAGGATCTCGGCGCACAGGAACCTGCGAGGGTGGAGCAGCAGATTAGAAGGGGGTCAGCCGCTGAGCAAAAGAGCGGATAGATTGCGAGGGACCGCCGACGCACCAGATGACGAGCTTGCGCCGGAAGAGGGTCCGGTAGAAGTTGGGCACGGCCGGCGGGACCTGCTTGTAGTAATCGGGCAGGCCCCAGCGGAGGCAGACAAAGAAGAGGAGGCAGACGACGGCGAGCGGCCAGACGATGAGGCAGATCCACCACGGTTGGTGGACGCCCGGCGCGCTGCCCGAGAGCTTGTTGCCCCAGTACCAGAGGGCGGTCGTCCAGAGCTGCTGGAGGCCCTGGACCATGCACGCGCGGAGGGCCCAGACCTCAGTCGCGGCGCCGGCCTCCTCGCCGAAGTTGCAGCCGAAGAAGAGGAAGCCGGCGGCCGAGGCGATGGCGTAGGCCCAGCTCGCGCCGTCCGAGATGCCCGAGTTGACGCCCTGGCTGAAGTTGCAGACGGCCGGGAGGCCGATCATGAAGAAGGCGATGGCGAAGAAGATCCACGGGATCGAGAGGACGAGAACCGAGGGCTTGTACCGGAAGAGGCCGTACCAGACGAACGAGAAGAAGAGGAAGATCTGTGGGGCGGGGCGGGGCGGGGCGGGAGGACAGGAGGGCAAGTCAGTCGACAGTCACGCGCGATTTTCGAGCAGCACGCGCGGGGGGACGCACCGAGCTCAGGACGTAGAGTGCCCGGTCCTTCTGGTAGTTGGAGCCCGAGAGAAGAGTCATCTGGTACGAGGTTGCCGATAGCATCTGGCCGGCGCCGAGGATGATGCAGTAGAGCGGCCACTTGCCAATCTGGCGCTGCATCGTGATCTGGATGCGCGTCATCATGACGTCGGGCGCATACTTGTCGTGCAGGCCGCCGTCGTCGTTGGCCATCGTCGCCATGTTGCCGTCGTACTGGCCGTGAGCTTGGTGGTGGTGGTCGCTCGAGCCATAGTCGTAGCCGGCGTCAGGCGAGCCGGCCCGGTCGCCGTACGAGTTGTACGAGTAGTGGAGCGAGGGCGCCGGCGTGCCAAACGTCGAGTCGCGCGACGACGACTTGTACGAGGCCGTCGACGAGATAATCTTCTCCTTCTTGACGTTGGCAAAGTACTTGCGCTCGCTCTTGACGAGGAACTGCTCGATGCAGAGGTCGGCCTTCGAGTTGTCGGCGCTGAGCAGCTGGAGCTTCTGGATAAAGTCCTGGGCGACGTCCCCGTTGGCGTCGGTAAAGTCGACGATCGCCTTGTTGAGCGGCGAGCTCGAGCCCTTGTCGTCCATGATGGACGAGATTGACTCGACGCTCGAGACGCGCGAGTTGATGGTGAAGGGCCGGTCAGGCGTCCGGTCGCCGCCCTCGACGAATGGATCGCGGGTGCCGCGCGACTCCTTGGCGATCTGCCGGTTGGCCCGGGCGAGGAAGTCGTCGTATGTCTGGATGTCGCGCGGGCTCGACGGCTCGGCCGGCGTGATGTCCTCGAAGCCGCCGTAGATGCTGTTGGCGTCGTCGTAGCCGCCGGCGCTCGTCGCGACCGAGGTGACGGACCCACGGCGCGAGTTGTGGCCGTAGGGCTGCTGGAGCTCCTCGCTCTCCGACAGGGGCGAGCCCGGCATGCCTGGGTTGGGCGCGTGCGGGTACATGTCGGCGTACTTCTGGCTGACGCCGGTGTGCCCCTCCGAGTCGACGGCCGACCAGGCCATCTGGCCGGCGATGTCGCGGCTGATGCGGATCGACCGCCGGTGGAAGTCCTCGGTCCGCTGGCGCCACTCGACGACGGGGAAACGCTGGACGCCCGACCGAGCGCGGAGGATGGCACGCTGCTCCTCGGTCGACTTGAGCGCGAGCTTGATCGTCTTGGACAGCTGTGACAGCATGTGCTTGGTCGAGTCGGACTCGACGGGGAACCACTGCGCGGGCGAAAATGAAGGGTCGAGAAAGGGAGTCAGCAAGGGCGAGCGTCGCGACACGAGATCGCAAAGGGAGACGGCGAAGGACGGACCCATCCGGGCATGAGACCGAGACCTCCCAGCCGGGAGCCGACACCGAGCGCACCCTTGCGGCCGAACTCGACGGCGACGAGACCGAACGGCTCGTCGCGCGACGGGATCAGCGCAAAGTCGGCGCCCGAGAAGATGTAGGGCGGCAGGGCGGTGAACTCGGGCTTGGAGAAGACGCGGTCCGGGTACATCTCCATGAGCCGGGCAAGCTTCTCGGCTGCGAAGCGGCCGTAGAGGTCGATGACGGGGCCGACGCAGACGAGCTGGAGGTGCGGCCGCTTCTCGAGCAAGCTCGGCATGACGTCGGCAATCAGGTCGACGCCCTTCTGCTTGGACCAGCGCCCGACAAAGACAAAGAGGTCGGCCTTGGGGTCCTGCTTGAGACCGGCCCACTCCTGGCAGAGGCGCTTGTTCTCAGGCCGCTGCTTCTCGGCGACCTCGTCAATGACAATCTTGTCGAGCGCGATCGGCTCCTCGTCGAGGGCGGCAATGTCGGTCGGATCCGGGTTGGGGAGCGAATCGATCGCGCGCAGCGTCCAGAGCGCCGGATAGCGCGCCCACGAGCGCTTGCCGTACTTGTCGGAGACGCCGGCGACGCCGATCGAGTTCTGGTGGACGCTGATGAAAGCCGCGCCGGCGTGAAGCAGGTTGAACGTGTTGCCGAATTGGACGTACTGGGGAGACGGGAAGGAGGGGCGTCAACGAGGGAGGAAGAGCCAAGGCAGTGAGCGGATGGCGACGCGAACCTTGGTGCAGATCTCCTTGCTGATGTTGAAGGCGGCGCAGACCTCCTTCATCTCCTCCTTGGTTCGGAGCGGCCAGAGGCCCTGGAACTCGGCGTTGTGGAGCGAGAGGCAGACGGGGACGACCTTGGGCAGGAGGTAGAGCGGGGCGAGCGCGCCGTGGTAGTCGTTGATGTGGTAGATGTCGATGACGGGGTGCCGGCGGATCGTCTCGGCGATCGCCTGATTCCAGGCCGAGTAGAAGATGGCCGACGAGAGGTCGTCCATCCGGGCCGGGTACGGGTCCGACTTGGTCTGCGCCCGGAAGACGGGCGAGTCGAGGATGTAGTAGGTGATGTTGTCGACGACGTGCGACTCGACCTCGATCAGGTACGACTCGCCAAAGATGGTGACCTCGATCGGGTCGGCGTAGTCGCCGGCCGGGTACTCGAGGTCCTTGACCTTGGGGACGACCCAGACGAGGTCGACGTCGGTCATGGCCTTGCCCATCAGCGTCGACATGACGCCGAGACCGCCGATCTTAACCTTGAGCTTCCAGTCGATGATCTCGTACTCGAGCGAGGCAATGAGCACCTTGCGCCGCGGCTTCTTGGGGTCCTCGGGCCAGCCGATGACGGCGCCCGACTTGGTCGGCACGACCGCGGCCGCGAGCCCAGCGAGCCCGCCGCCAACGGCAGCCTTCTTCTCCGACAGGCCGCCCTTCTTGAGGGCGTCCATGATCGGGAAGTAGGACGTCTTCTCGGGCTTGACGCCCCACTCGTTGGTCCGGATGCCGTAGAAGCGCCACTTAAAGACGAGGCAGGCAATGATGGCGGTGAGGATCGGGATCGTGAGCAGGAGCGCAAACATGACGGCCGAGACCGTGGCCTGGCCCTGGGGCTCGAGCCGCCAGGTGCCCGTCTGGTCGTTGACGACGAGCTTCCAGGCGATGTAAGGGTGCGGCGGGGCCGACATGTTGAGGTAGTTGGGCGCGTTGGACGAGGGCGGGAGCCGGTCGAGGACGCCGTCGCCGTCGACGTCGCCAAAGAAGTAGTCATCATAGCCGAAGCTGGATGAGGGAGGGAAGCGGGCGTGGGTGTGTCAGCGGGCGGCTCGGTCTCGTCAAGGCGGCGGCGATTGGGGGAGGAGCGACTGACACGCAGAGCTGGACGATGGTCGGCCACGAGGCCGAGAGCTGGAGCGACCACTCGCCGGGAGTCTCGGTCGACTGAACCATCTGGTTCGAGACGCCCTGGTCGTAGCCCCAGTTGTTGAACGGGCCTCGGGCGAGGTAGGCCGGCACGCGGCGCTCGTGGCTGTAGCCGATGTCGGCGTGGACCGAGACGGGCTGGGCGCTCGCCGTCTCGGACCAGTATTGGACGATGACGTGGTGGCCCTGCCAGCCGTCGAGTGCAAAGACCGACTTGTCGATGACCGTCTCGGCCTCCCAGGCAAACCAGTCGGTCCAGTTCTGGCCATAGTTCCACGTGTAGCGGATGATGTCGGCGCCGATCGCCGTGTGCTGGAGCAGGAAGCCGGCGTCCGTCTCGGAGAAGATGGCGTTGTTGTAGTCGTTCTCGGGGAAGACGAGCGGGTTGTCGGCCTTGCCCTTGCGCAGCTGGAGGTGGTCGCGGACGCCGGTCGAGCCAACGCGGACGTCCTGGGCGGTGACGTTGCCGACGGTGATCTCGAGGATGCCGTCCGGAATGTTGGTGATGGTCGCCTTCATCTGCCAGGCCGACGGGTCGACGCCGTAGATGAGGCCGTCGCGCGGGCCGTTGAAGTCGTTGCACTCGACCGCCGTCAGCTGCGGGGTGCCCGTCGTCGTGTTCGAGTGCGAGAAGCTGATGGCGTTCTGGAGCGACTGGCAGTCCATCGGCGTATTATACTCGATCGTGATGTCGACCGAGGCGAGCGTGTCGTTCGAGAGGATGCGGGCGTCGTGGCCGGGCAGGAAGCGCGTCATGGCCGCCGCCTGGGGCATCCAGTCGGCGATCGGGACGTAGGCCCGGTACGAGTAGGCGTTCATCGTGATCTGCGGGAGGCAGCCGCGCCAGGGGGCCGTGCCGTTGGCAAAGTACGAGTTGCGCGAGTCCGAGAGCGTGATGTTGTCGTACGGGTAGATGATGTTGCGAATCTCGTCGCCGCCCTGGAACGGGGTCGAGATCCACTGGTCCGAGCTGCAGTCGTACTCGTACGGCTGCGTCTGGTTCTCGTTGGTGTAGAGGAGCCAGACCTGCGTGTTGCGGGGGACGTTCTCAAAGTACTCGTTCTCGATGTCGGGGATCGCCGACCGGGCGGCCGACCAGAGGCCGAGCTCCGTCTGCGTCAGGTTGGAGCCAGGCAGCTGGACGAAGTGGGTCCAGTTGCCGAACTGGACGAGGTTCATGCCGTCCTGGAGCGAAGGGTAGAGGGCGCGCAAGTGGTGGAACTGCTTGAGCTGCCGGCGGACCATCGAGGTCGGGTCAAAGTGATCGAGCGAGTTCCACGGGTCCTCACAGCCGATGAGCGACTTCTCGAGCGGCATGTTGTAGTACTGGTCCGAGCCGAGGTGGTAGCAGCCGTGGCGCTGCCAGGCGGTCGACGAGGCCATCGGCTGCCGGCCGTAGAGATAGTTGGACGCGCCGTTGTCAAAGACGTACATGCCCTGCTCGTCACCGTAGTAGGCGAGCGGGATGCCCGGCAGGAGGAGCGTCGTGATGAACGAGGCGAGCGCCGAGCGGTCGACGCCAAACTCGAGCGCGCCCCAGCGGAAGACGTCAAAGTTGCCGATGCCGTACATGTGCTTGACGTCAAACTTTCCCGTGCCCGGGTTGATGAAATCGTTGGAGAGGACCATCTGGTTGTAGGCCGAGATAAAGTTGACGTCGATGTCGTAGGCGACAGCGAGGTTGCCGTCCATGCCGAGGAAGCGCGTCAGGCCGCGGTAGATCGAGTAGTGGCAGGCGACGCCGTCGAGCGCGTTGCCGTCCGTCTGGCCGCGGATGAAGTAGACGTCGTCGGTCGTGTTGACCTTGACGGCAATGTCAAAGGTCGCCGGCTTCTGCGACGGCGTCCGGCCGCGGCCCATGTAGAGCGACGAGTAGACGTTGCCGCCAGTCACCTCGCCCGAGATGAAAAAGTTGGTCTTGCCGAGCTCGATCGCACAGTCGCGCGTGTGGCTCGCCCAGGACGAGAGGCCGCCGACCGTCACCTGGGTGGCCTTGTCGATCCGGATCGCGTCAATGTCGAGCGCCTTGATGGCCATGCACGAGAAGCGCTGGATCTTGGCCATAACGACCGGGTCCCACTCGCGCAGGCGGTCCTGGACCGACGAGAACTTGGACAGCTGCCGCTGCCAGTCGGGGTGGACACCAAAGGCCTCCATGTCGCCGTACTGGTCAAACTCGGAGGCGTAGCAGCCGGGCTGGTCGACCGTGAGCTGGTAGCCGTCCTCGCCCCAGAAGACGGGCAGCTGGCACGTGTCGTTGAACGTGTTGGCGAACTGGCAGCGGCGAGGGAGGAAAGCTTTCGTTGTCAGCGACGAGAGGCTCGGTCGGCAGCGCAAGGCAACGGCGAGGCTGAGGAGGTCGCACCTTGAAGTCCTGGTACTCGTTGATGCCCCAGGGCGCGTACGACGGGTGCTTCCAGAGCACGTCGTACTCGTTCAGGCTGAACGGCGTCGACGAGTTGAGATGGCTGCAGGCGTGGAGATGGGCCGGAGGTTAGACGAGTTGTCGCTCGGGGACGAGAGCAGCCTAGATGGAGCACGCACCCTTCGAAGGCGATGAAGTCGTTCATCGTGCCAACAGTAAAGTCGAGCATGATGTACATGCCGCGCGAGTGCATCTCGTCAATCAAGTCACGCCAGTCGTCGAGCGTGCCCCAGTGGGGGTCCGTGAGCGAAAAGTCGATGGGCGAGTACGAGTCTGCCTGCCAGGGCATGTTGACCTGATAAGGAGGGAAGGGTCGAAGGGGCAATCAGTCCGCTGCTGGATGGGGAGAGGGAAGCGAGCGCAGTGACGCGCACGCGCGCGCCGAGCGAGGGGACGCACAAAGATGGTACCGGCAATGTAAATGGCCCGGAAGCCCATGCCCTGGATGTAGTCGAGCCGGCCGCGGAGGCCCTTGACGTCGCCGCCGTAGCGGAAGTTGATCTGGAGCGAGTCCGACTCGTGCTGGGTGCCGAAAAAGTCGTTGTTGCGCGGGTCGCCATCCTGCAGAGTTAAAGAGAGCAGGCGTCAGCGAACACGCCTTTCTTACTTCGTGCTGGGCTCGGATGCGCCGCTGCTGCTGCTGCTGCTGCTCGGCTTGCTGGACGAAAAGCACAGCGAGAGACGCGCGGGCGGGCGCGCGCGGCGCGCGAGGGCGGCGCGCAGAGCCGCCACGCCAGCCCCTTCGGCCCATCGAAGAAGTCGGTGTGGACGCACGGCAAACTTGTCGAGGAAAATGTTGTAGAACGGAAGCGCGCGCCAGTTGTCCGGCGAGGGCGTGTAGGTCTGGCTGCGGCCCTGGCCGCGCTCAGAGTCGTACTTGAGGACGTCGCGCCCGGCCGCCTCGTTGACGTTGATGTTCCAGGGCGCGAGGGCCTCGGTGTACGGGTAGGCGCGGGCCGTCTCACTGACGAGCAGGAGCAGGGTGGCCAGGCCGGCGAGGACCGAGGGGAACGGTGACCGCATCGTGGAGGAGGGACCGGTCGGAGGGGAGGGAGGGAGGGGAGGGCGAAGGGGCGCGCCGCGCGCGTCGGCGAGAGCAAATGAGCGGGAGGGTGGCGGGCCGGGACGAGAGCAGCAGGCGAGGGGAGGGGGATCGACTCGAGCGCGGGAAGGAGGGGCCGAGCGGTAGCGGGGCGTGTGCTCGCTCTGCGGCAGAACGCTGGCTGACCGGCGAAAGGAGAGAGAGAGAGAAGAGGAGGACCGGGAGGAGGAGACCTTGCCGGGAGGAGGGGAGGGGGAGGGAGAGGTGAGGTTCGGAGGGAGCGCGGGCGCGGCGGGGCGGGCTGAAAGGACGCGCGAAGGCAAACCGAGCGCAGCAATTCAGCCAGCGAAGCCGGCTCCCGTCCCGCCCGCAGAGAGCATTTCCCTTTTCCCCCCCGCCTTTTGCTGGGGCAGCCGGCCGGGGCGCGGGCTGTCACGGTCGACAGCCATCGCCTGCTGCAGACACCATGGCCATCTGCTGCTCGGACTGCACGCACATCTCTTGTCGATACCCCGTCGTCTCATCAGCAGGGCTGACCGGCCGCTGGCGATCTCGCTAAGAGGAACGCGCTGCAGCGACGCGACCGTCAAAGCACCGAGCGGCGAGCGAGCGTTTCGCCGCTTTGCCAAGGCCCGAGACAAAGAGCCCGAGACGGCCGCACGCGCCGCCCCAGCACCCCCCAGATCCACGAAGACATTCACGAGAATCAATCCTGTCGACAGAACCCCTCATCGTCGGCTTGGGTTCGTCGTTGCCGGCCGGTAGTGCTCGCCGTGAGGACAAAGAAGGCTGACTACCTTAGCGGCCTGTCACCCGGGCCGGCCCACCAGTCGAGAAACGCACGACGAAGCCAAACGTCGAAAGAGACGCGCATCGAGAAAGCAGGCCAGAACCAGCCAGAGAAAGGGCCTCCGTACCCATCTCAGAGAGAAGCCAGTACAAGCTGGCCGACGGATTGGTGTACGACGGTCGGTCGGCCGCGCCGGGCGGGCGTGATGCGCAACGAGAGGCAAGAAGCAAGGCCGTCAAAGTATGCGGCGGAAGAGTATGTCTGATCGGAAAAGAAACCCGTCTAGAACTGCTGGCTCGACTTGATCTGTCGAGACGAAGGCGTGGAGACAGAGGTCAGCCCCATGGTCCAAAAGACCCGATGAGCGGGACTGCGCGGGTTTGCTCGCATCTCTCGCTCGCGAAACGACGTCGCAGCAAGCAGAGTGCGCGCAAGCCGCTGTGCCGTCCGTCCCTCGAGCAAACGGCCTGAGGGAACAGCGCAGGCCTGGAGAAAAAGGGCCAACCCACCGTCTTGCCCGTCTTGCCGATCTTCTCGGTGACCGTCTCGAACGCCGGGAGCTCGGCCTCGCCCTTGAAGATCTGGACCTGCTGCGTCTCGAGGTCAACGTTAAACTGGGCCGCTGGAGCATCACGACGTCATCAGCGAGCTTCCTAAACGTCCAAGGGGGAGCGTGACGTGGTGTGGACGAAGGGAGAAGGGGGGAGGGAGTGGGGGGTAAGGGTAGCGTGGAACGCACGCGGGAGGATGCGCGTGAGCGCGCGGGTAACGGCGCCCGAGCAGCCGCCGCAGGTCATGACGACCTCGTACTGGTACGCCTGGTCGATCATCGCCGCCGCCGCCGTCGTCGAGTTGCGTCGGTTCAAGCGCGAGCAGGCAGACGTACGGTTGTCGGAGGAGGGGGGGGCATCGAGTGCGACGGACGGCAGGCAACAGGGAGTGGGAGGAAGGGCAGCTCACTCGTCAGCCCCTGAACACGCTCTCACGCGACAGAGCTCGGTAGGCCGAGTGGACAAGGGGCAACGAACGACTTCAGGGCTCTGACGAGCAGTCCGGTCCGAGGAACATGATGCGAGAGGTCGAGGGGTGCGATGGGAGCGGCGGTCAAAGAGGAGAAGGAGGACTTCGGCTCGTCAGCAGGTGGGTTCGACGACCGGCGGGTTGGCCGAGCGCTCGGCAGGCCGTCACTTGACTCGGCAGAGCGTTGTCGGCGCCAAGGGGGGAGAGGACTGACAGACATGCTGCTTGCAAGAAAGAGACTAGGCAGGGGTAGGGAGCTGGGGTTAGGAGGGCAAGGTGATGGTCGGTGGGACAGGAGGATGACAAGACGGCGTCGACCGGCCGGCGTCGGCCGAGCGTCGACAGGCAGGCAGGCGCAGCAGTAGCAGACCGTCGTCGCTCTGCGCCGCGCCTCTTGACCCCTGACCCAGCACTTCTATGTGCAGAGAAAGGTGGAGGTCTCAGAACGGGGTGCATTCATGAAAGTAAGAGGAGATAGAGCACGAAATGAAAGGGGGGAGAGGGCGTTGCTGAAAGGGGGGGTCAGGGGCAGCGCGCGAGGGGCGCGGCGAGCGCAAGGAAATGGGAGGGGAGGCCAGAGCGAGCTGAGGGTTTGGCTACAAAGGGGGTACGGGAGGACGGGCAAAAACCGAGCGGTTTGGTGTGAGTGGGTGAAGAGGGAGGTGTGAAGGGGATGCTCAAAGGCTGGGGATCGCAACAACGGGAAGAAGAGGCGGCCAGCGATCTGAGGGACACAGGCCGACCACAGGGGGAAGGGAGGGTTTCGAGCGCGTCCTTCAGAGAGTGCCGCTCCACTCCAGCCGCTCAACATTTCCGGGCGGGAAAAGGGAAGGCCGCCGCGTGTTGTGTTTCTCACATTAGCAGCATCCCCCACCGGCCTGCTGGACGTTCTGGCCCTGGCCAACCTTGAGGTTCGACTTTCCTCCGGCCCCCGTCGGCATCGACGTCGAGCCCATCCTGTACCACGCCAGAACACGATTGGGCGTCAGCCGCTTGAGCAACGACAAGATGCCGGGAGAAAGAAGAGATAAAACGGACCGGTCCTTGATCTGCTTGGCCATCGTCAGGAAGGCCTGCTCGACGTTGGTTGCCTCCTTGGCCGACGTCTCGAGGAACGGGATGCCGAGCGAGTCGGCAAATTCCTGCAAGAAGGCGCGGGCAGGGCGCACGCACGCATCACGAGGCAAGGAATAACGTGGTCAGTCGAGGGGAGTGCGGCTTGAGGGCCGAGGAGGAGGAACGGGGGGGGGGGGACGCACCTTGGCAGCCGCGTGCTCGACCACCTTCTTGGCAACAAGGTCGTTCTTGTTGCCGACGAGCAGCTTGTTGACGCCCTCGACCGCATAGCGGTCAATCTCCTGCAGCCACTGCTTGACGTTCGTGAAGGTGTCTGCTCGCGAGCGCACCGCGCAAGCCACAACGTGTACGAAAAGGGGGGGGGGGGGGACGCGAG
>Ga0308160_10001305_pt1 | contig 36169 bp, 30 predicted proteins | sample PhyFR1_FD_201036 | JGI IMG/M metagenome (GOLD analysis project Ga0308160, IMG submission 201036) | Phyllosphere microbial communities from UC Gill Tract Community Farm, Albany, California, United States - DLSLF.R1 | ecosystem: Host-associated > Plants > Phyllosphere > Unclassified | place: USA... | reverse complement strand
TCGAGGCGATGGCCGAACCGCAGCCATAGGTCTTGAACTTCGCGTCTTCGATCAGGCCTTGCTCGTTGACCTTGATCTGCAGCTTCATCACGTCGCCGCAGGCCGGGGCGCCGACCATGCCGGTGCCGACCGACTCGTCGTCCTTGCCAAAGGCGCCGACGTTGCGCGGGTTTTCGTAGTGGTCCAGGACTTTATCGGAATATGCCATTTTGATGCTCCTTGAATGCTCTAAATTAGTGCGCTGCCCATTGGATCGAGTTCAGGTCGATGCCATCTTTAAACATATCCCACAGCGGCGACAGTTCGCGCAGCTTGCCGACCTTGGCCTTCAGCAAATCGATGGTGAAGTCGATGTCTGCCTCGGTCGTGAAGCGGCCGATGGTGAAGCGGATCGAGCTGTGCGCCAGTTCGTCGCTGCGGCCCAGGGCGCGCAGCACGTAGGACGGCTCCAGCGAGGCCGAGGTGCAGGCCGAACCCGACGACACCGCGATGTCCTTGATCGCCATGATCAGCGACTCGCCTTCGACGTAGTTGAACGAGACGTTCAGGTTATGCGGCACGCGGTGTTCCATGTCGCCGTTGATGTAGACCTCTTCGATCTCCAGCAGGCCCTTGGCCAGGCGGTCGCGCAGCGCCTTCACCTTCACCAGCTCGGCGTCCATTTCTTCCTTGGCGATGCGGAAGGCTTCGCCCATGCCGACGATCTGGTGGGTCGGCAGCGTGCCCGAACGCAGGCCGCGCTCGTGGCCGCCGCCGTGCATCTGCGCTTCCAGGCGCACGCGCGGCTTGCGGCGCACGTACAGGGCGCCCACGCCTTTCGGGCCATAGGTCTTGTGCGCGGTGAAGGTCATCAAATCGCACTTGGTCTTTTCCAGGTCGATGTGGACCTTGCCGGTCGCTTGCGCGGCGTCGCAGTGGAAGATGATGCCCTTCGAGCGGCACAGCGCGCCGATCTCGTCGATCGGCTGGATCACGCCGATCTCGTTATTCACCAGCATCACCGACACCAGGATGGTGTCCGGGCGGATCGCCGCTTCCAGCTGGGCGACCGTGATCAGGCCATTGTCCTGCGGTTCCAGGTAGGTGGCTTCGAAACCGACGCGCTCCAGCTCGCGCACCGTGTCGAGCACGGCCTTGTGCTCGGTCTTCACGGTGATGATGTGCTTGCCCTTGCTCTTGTAGAACTGGGCCGCACCCTTGATCGCCAGGTTGTTCGATTCGGTGGCGCCCGAGGTCCAGATGATCTCGCGCGGATCCGCGCCCACCAGGGCGGCCACGTTGGCGCGCGCTTCCTCGATCGCCGCTTCGGCGGTCCAGCCATACATGTGGCTGCGCGAAGCCGGATTGCCGAACTGCTCGCGCAGGAAGGGAATCATTTTATCGGCGACGCGTGGATCGATCGGCGTGGTTGCCGAGTAGTCCATGTAGATCGGGAAATGCGGCGCAGTCACGAAGCTCTGCTCGATTTTTTTGTCCAAGGGGGCGTTCATCAGTTCACTCCAGTTTGCTTTGCTTCAGTTCTGTACGGTGGCGGCGGTGCGGTGCACCACCACGACGTTTTGTTCTTTCTGCTTTTGCTGGTCGACCAGGTCTTGCAGGGAAACCGAGTCCAGGTAGTCGACCATCTTGGCATTGAGCGTGGTCCACAGCTCATGGGTCATGCAGCGCGTACCGGCGGCGGCATCCGCCCCGTGGCAATTTTCCTTGCCGCCGCACTGCGTGGCGTCGAGCGGCTCGTCGACCGCGATGATGATGTCGGCCACCGTCACTTTTTCGGCCGGGCGCGCCAGGCTGTAGCCGCCGCCGGGGCCGCGGATCGACTCGACGATCTCGTGGCGGCGCAGCTTGCCGAACAGCTGCTCCAGGTAAGACAGCGAAATCGCCTGGCGCTGGCTGATGCCCGACAGCGTGACCGGACCATTGCCCTGGCGCAGGGCAAGATCGATCATCGCAGTAACAGCAAAGCGGCCTTTGGTGGTCAGACGCATCACAACCCCGGTTAATGTTAAAATATTGCCCTTGTTCACTAAACACATCTTGTCGATGCTGCCTGACAAAGACCGGATTAGTTGAACGATTTAGTCAAGTATAGCAAATTCCCTGATGCTTGTCTCGGCGCCCCCAAAAACCGCCGCCCCTGATTGGCGCCCGCAACGTAGAGCGTGTGAAGAAATCGTCAGGGCAAGGCGCGTCGTCGAAGACAGTACGTGAGTACGGCGAGACGATGCAACGCAGCCATGGCGATTTATTCACACGCTCGTAGGGTGGACAGCTCCACCACTAACACCAGATCATCCGCTCCGTCTGCGCTGCCCACGCGGTGATACGCGACGTATGCTCGCCCCCGCCCGCACCGCCCCCCCCCAATCAACGTCTGCGCAACAACTTCATCGGCCCGAACAAGCCCTGCATCGCCTGGTTGCCGATAAACGTCAGGTTATAAGGATGCTCCGCCACCACCTGCGGCAACCGGCCCGTCTCCGGCAACTTCCTCAACTCCTCCGCAATCTTCCCCCACAACACCAGCGTCGGCGCCTGGGCCTGCTCACCCAGCACCGCCAGCACCACTTGCAGGAACGGCAACCACGCCCGCGCATCCACCACCGGCTTCACCGTCGTCCTGAACACCAGCGAGGCATTCAGTAACAGGAAACCCTCGTCGGTCAGGTTGGCCTGGAGTTCGGCCAAGGTCCGGATCGCCCCGTTCGACAAGGCCGCCGCCGCCACCGGCGCCATCGCCTCGCCGCCGGTCGCCTCGGGCTGCAATTGCCCATCCGCCACCAGCAGCATTTTCATGAAGTTGCGCAGCGAGGTCGCGCGGTTCACCGGCTTCGACAACCCGGCCGCACTCCACAGCTCGCCCACGGCGCCATCCATGAAGCAGACCCCGGTTGCGCTCTCGGCGCGCGGATACGGCCCCTCCCCCACCAGCACATAGCGCACCTTGTGCAGCGGCTGGGCGAAGGCGGCGAACAGGCGGTTTTCGGTGGGCAGGTAGGCATCGGCGGCCAGCGCCGGCAGGTAGCCCGGATTGGCGCGCGCCACCGCTTCCAGGCCGCGCAGCAGGTGCGGGCGCCAGGAGGCGTCGGCCAGGTCGAGGGCGGCGAGAATGGCGTCGGGGATGGGGGTAGCGGTCATTGTGGGCGAGGGCAAAAATGGAAGCGGATTGTAGCCCAGCATCGCGGCGAGGGGCGCGGGCGTGCGGGGCTGATGTGGAGCAGATGCTTCAGGAGATGTTGATGCGATCGGCGGCGGATTGGTCGTGGAAGCAGTGCCCGGGGTGGCGGTGCGGGTGCGGCTGGGCGTGCGGTGGCGATCACCGCGTGGGCAGCGCTGAGGGAACGGATGATCACCCTCCTCGGGTGGAGCTGCCCACCCTACGGTCACGGCCGCGGGTGGGCTCAAGCAACGGCCTTGCGCTTATTCCGCGTCGGGTTGTTTTGACGGGTGGGCGGCGTCGAAGGCGGGCAACTCGATGCAGTGGGCGTGGATGCGGGCGATGTTCGGGTAATCGCCTACCTCGATGCCGAAACGCTGGGCATTGAAGACCTGCGGCACCAGGAAGCAGTCGGCCATGGTCGGCGAGGCGCCGTGGCTGAAGGGGCCGGCGGCGGGGTCGCGCGCCAGGTGGGCTTCGAGGCCGGCCAGGCCTTCGCGGATCCAGTGGCGGATCCACTCGGTCTTGGCTTCTTCGCTCAGCTTCAGCTCGCTCACCAGGTGGCGCAGCACGCGCAGGTTGTTCAGCGGGTGGATGTCGCAGGCGATGATCTGGGCCAGCTCGCGCACGCGGGCGCGGCCCGGGGCGTCGCTCGGCATCAGCGGCACGGCCGGGAAGCGCTCGTCGAGGTATTCGATGATCGCCATCGACTGCGTCAGCGTGATGCGGTCGTCCTGGAAGGCCGGCACCAGGCCGCTCGGATTGATCTTGCGGTATTCCTCCTGGCGCTGCTCGCCGCCATCCTTGAGCAGGTGCACCGGCACCGCGTCGTAGCCCAGGCCCTTCAGGTTCAGCGCGATCCGCACCCGGTAGGCTGCCGAGCTGCGGAAATACGTGTAGAGCTTCATTCCTTCCTCCCGTGATAATGCGCGACTTCGTGGTCGATGGCGCCGAAGATGCTCGCACCGGTGACGTCCAGCATTTCGATGCGCACGCTGTCGCCGAAGCGCAGGAACGGCGTGGTCGGCGCGCCGTGTTCGATGGTTTCGTACATCCGCACTTCGGCCAGGCAGCAGTAGCCGACGCCGCCGTTGGCGATGCTCGATCCATGCAAGTTACCCTGCTTGTTCGAGACCGTGCCGGAACCGATGATGCTGCCCGCCCCCAGTTCGCGCGTCTTGGCGGCGTGGGCAACCAGCTGGGCGAAGCTGAAGGTCATGTCTTCGCCGGCGTTCGGCTTGCCGAACAATTGGTCGTTGAGGGTAACGCGCAGCGGCAGGTGCAGCTTGGAATCAATCCAGGCCTCGCCCAGCTCGTCGGGCGTGACCGCCACCGGCGAAAACGCGCTGGCCGGCTTCGACTGGTAGAAGCCGAAACCCTTGGCCAGCTCGCCCGGGATCAAATTGCGCAGCGACACGTCGTTGACCAGCATGACCAGGCGGATTGCCTTGGCTGCCTCTTCGACGCCCGTGCCCATGAGCACGTCGCCGGTGACGACCGCCACTTCGGCTTCGAGGTCGACGCCCCACTCTTCCGAGAGCACGGCGATCGGGTCGCAAGGGCCGATGAAGGCGTCGCCGCCGCCCTGGTACATCAGCGGGTCGGTGTAGAAGGAAGCCGGCACATCGGCGTTGCGCGCCTTGCGCACCAGCTCGACGTGGTTGATGTAGGCCGAGCCGTCGGCCCATTGGTAGGCGCGCGGCAGCGGCGAGTGGCATTCCATCTCGATAAAGGATTCGGCCGCGTCGGCAGTGCCGGCGTTCAGCCCCTCGTAGACGGCTTGCAGTTGCGGCGCGGCGCTCTCCCAGTCGTCGAGCGCGGCCTGCATGGTACGGGCGATATCGGGAACGGCCTGGCAAGTGACCAGGTCGCGGCTGACGACGACCAGCGTGCCGTCGCGGCCGCCGATTTTGAGTGTGGCGAGTTTCATGGCGATTTCCTCGGTTGTTGCATAGTTGCCGCCATTAAAGATGAAAACGGACTATCATACAAACAATATTTTCCGGCTCATTTATCGGATTATCTTATGAATCCCACCCTGCGCCAGATGCGCGCCTTCGTGGCGGTCGCCAAGACAGGCAACTTTACGCTGGCGGCGCAGTACATGCACGTCACGCAGTCGGCCTTGTCCGGGTTGATCAAGGAACTCGAACAAACCCTGGGCGCCCGCGTCGTCGACCGTTCCACACGCAAGATCACGCTGACCGACATCGGCCGCGAGCTGTACCCGCTATTTAGCCAGATGATCGACGACCTCGACGGTGCGCTGGCGAACGTGGCGGACCACACGCAACTGCGCAAAGGCATCGTCCGCATCACCGCACCGCAACTGATGTGCTGCACCCTGCTGCCCGAAGCCATCGCCGCCTACCGGACGCTGCAACCCGACATCGCGGTGCGCATCGCCGACAGCGAAGTCGACAACGTGATCGCACGCGTGCTCTCGGGCGAATCCGACATCGGCATCGGCCCCGAGCGCGAACCCCTGCCCCAGCTCGAGGCGCGCGAGCTGTTCGAGATGCCCTTCGCCCTGGTCTTCCCGCAAGGCCACCCGCTGGACAGCGCCGCGCGCGTGACCTGGCAAGACGTGACGCGCTTCCCCTTCATTGCCCTGCAAGGGCAATTCACCGAGCGCCTGCTGGCCGACACCCACGCCGTGCTGCGCGACGTGCCCCTGAAACCGGCCAACGAAGTGACCTTCATGACCACCGCCCTGGCCATGGTCAGCGCCGGACTCGGCATCACGGTCTGCCTGCCGTATGCCGAACCGCTGGCGCGCCTTTACCAGCTGCGCATGCGCCCGCTCGAGGAACCGGTGCTGACGCGGCGCTTCTTCGTCTACACCCGCGCCGGGCGTTCGCTGTCGCCGGCGGCGGAAAATTTCATCGATTTTCTTTTTCCGTATGTGGCGTCGAAACGTCGCCAGACCCAGGGCGACTGAGCGGCCGCCTGCTCGCACTGCGCCGCTGCGCTAGAATCAAACGCTCGTTGTCTACCAGGCTCCCCCATGTCCCACGACACCACCGCCATCAACCAGCGCATGGACAAGTTCGATAGCCACGCCAGCGTCTGGCTGTTCGGCTACGGCTCGCTGATCTATAAAGCCGACTTCCCTTTCATCGAGCGCCGCCCGGCCAGCATCGCCGGCTGGACGCGCCGCTTCTGGCAAGGCTCGCACGACCACCGCGGCACGGAAACGGCGCCGGGACGCGTGGTGACCCTGGTGCCGGATGCCGACGCGCTGTGCCACGGCATGGCCTACCTCGTCACGCCGGAGGAATTCGCCCACCTCGACCACCGCGAAAAGAACGGCTACCTGCGCCTGGCCACCAAGATCCGCTTCGAGGATGGCGGCAGCGTCGAAGGCCTGGTCTACATCGCCACCCACGAGAATGCCGCCTTCCTCGGCCCGGCCAGCGAGCAGGCGATTGCGCAGCAGATCGCCGCGTCGCGCGGGCCGAGCGGACCGAACAGCGAATACCTGCTGGAACTGGCCAAGGCGCTGCGCGAGCTCGGCAAGGACGATCCGCATGTGTTCGAGATCGAGCGGCACCTGGTGGAATTCGCCACTGTTTCGGTCAGTACCGCTGCGCGAACTTAATCCCTCCTGCCCCCTCAAAGCAGAGTAGGAAGCGCAAGCTGCAGCGGACTTATCGGGAGAACCATCATGCGTAAGGGAGTCGTTGCATTGTGCTTGCCGCTGGCCAGCTTGCCAGTCATGGCGCAACAGGGGGCCGCGCCTGGCGGCATGGACGGCATGGCCACTAGCCGGCAGCTGGAGTCCGCCGGGCGTATCCGGTTACTGGTGCCGAAAGACCTGCCCGCAGAAAATCGTGAGGAGACGAAGCGGCTGCTCAAGGAGTTGCATCAGGCCTGCCCGAGTTGTGCGGATGGCGGCACGGTCGGCACCGCCGGCGGACAGGTCATCGTCGGTCCGCGGGTTGGGTGGCCCAACAGTGCCGGCCAGGTCCTCTGGTCGAATGGCAGCGGGACGGCAGCGGGTTCCACGACGCCCTACATCACGATCCCGCGCAGCGAGTACGACAGCCTGAAACACCTGGCCAGGAAGTACGATGCTTTACTGAAAAAGCTGGGGACCGCGCCATGAGACTCGCCCATGCCTTCGCCATCCTGCTCCTCGCACCGCTCTTCTTCTGGCTGCAGCCAGCCCAGGCCCAGAATCCGTATGTGGAATATCGTGCCCGCACCTATGCCATCCAGGAAGCCTATCTGAAGCGCGTTACCGAGCACCAGGTGCGGGTGATGGAAGACTTCGAGAAAAAGCTTGAACAGCAGAAGTGGCAAACCACCGTGGTGTCCATCATGGTGGTGGTCATGGTCGCCTGCGGCGTGGCCCTGAGTGCGCTGCAGTTCTATTCCGACTTTCGCAGCCAGGGACAATCCAGCGTCACGCTGAAGATCGGATCAGGCAGTTTCGAGTTAAGCAGTACCGTCATCGGGCTTGTCATCCTGGCGATGAGCTTCTGGTTCTTCCAGACCTATATCGATCGCGTATATGCGATCAACATCACCACCCTGCAACCGCTGGACGTCACGACCTTCGGGCTGAACGGGTAGCGCAGCTGCATGAACTTTTCGCCACGAAGCTGTCCAATCCAGCTACCGGCCGCAAGCCGGCAAACTTAACGGAGGACAGCATCGGCAGGACACCAAACGATGATCGCAGCAACAGCATGAATCCAAATAACGATGCCTACCAGGACAGCCTGGATAACAGGGCAGATCAACGCAATCCAAACAACGAACGTTACCAGGGCGACAAGCTCCCTGCAGACGACGATAGCGACGAGGAGTAGCCATTGCTGCCAAAGCGGCAATGGCATGAGTTGGCACCAGTCGAGAGTCCGTGCGGCGCTGCTTCCGCCGACATGCACCGTAGCGTATCGGTGTGCGTCGCCCAATCGATACTTCGCCTAACCGACACGCGTCGCTTCCCATTGACATCGAGCGTAATCAATCGACAACTTGCGCAATGAAACCCCAGGTAGCACCTTTGGTGCCAGCGCGCACGCCCAATCAACAAGCATTATTTACCGTTGATCAATGTGCGGACCGCCTTCTCCAGCGCGCGCACTTTTTCGCGCATGGTTGACAAGTTGCGTACCAGCACAGCGTTGCGTTCCCACTCGGCGTTCCGGGCAACCGGGAAGTAACCGGTATAGCGCCCCGGCTCGGTGAGCGAATTCGGCACCATGGTCGCGGCTGTCACGTGGACGTTGTCGGCGATCTCGATGTGGCCGTTGATCATGGCCGCGCCGCCGAAGGTGCAGTGCTTGCCGATGGTGGCGCTGCCGGCCACGCCCACGCAGCCGGCCATGGCCGTGTGGGCGCCGATGCGGCAGTTGTGGCCGATCTGAATGAGGTTGTCGAGCTTGACGCCGTCTTCGATCACGGTGTCGTCCAGCGCGCCACGGTCGACCGTCGTGTTCGCGCCGATGTCGACGTCGTTGCCAATGACCACGCGCCCGGTTTGCGGGATCTTGATGTAGCTGCCGCCGTCCACCGCGAAGCCGAAGCCGTCGCCGCCGATCACGGCGCCGGAATGCACGATGCCGCGCGCACCGATGATGCAGCCGGCATGGAAGCTGACGTTGGCGAAGAAATGCGTGTCTTCGCCGACGACGGCTTCGCGCCCGATGTAGCAGCCGGCGTCGATCACCGCGCCGGCCTTGACGATTGCGCCCGCCTCGATTGTGACATGGGCGCCGATATGGGCGCTTGCGTCGATCCGGGCGCTGGGGTGTATGGCGGCGGTCGGGTGCACGCCGGGTTCAAGCGGCGGCGTGCGCAGGGCCACGAAATACTGCGCGGCCCGCGCAAACCAGGCATAGGGGTTGGCGCTGACGATGCGCGCGCCGCCATAGCTGGCCGCCACCTCGGTCTCGTCGGCCGGCGCGAGGACGAGGGCTGCGGCCTGGCTGCGTGCGGCCAGGTCGCGCAATTTACTGTTGCTCAGGAAGCTGATATCGAAGGCGCCCGCACGCTCGAGCGGCGCGATGGCCGCTACTTCGATGCCGGGGTCGCCTGCAAGCTGGCCGCCGAAACGTTCCACCAGTTCGCCCAGGCGTATTGCCAGACCGTCCGCCGCTCGCCGCATAAGCCCTCCGTGTAGCGTGTAGGGTAGGAGCGCACAGCAAACGCCGTTCACGCCCACGCTTGTCCAGGTGTGCGGGTTGGACAGCAAGCCAACCCGGCGGTTCCGCAACTGGCCAGCCATATCGCCCCGCACCAGCCTGTATCAAAATAGCCGCCGATCAGAACAAGTCCAGCTGTCCAGCTCCCTTGGCGGCAGCGCCCTTGCCCAGCGCCGCCGGCACCACCAGCGGGCGCCGGAACTGCGCGCGGTCGAGCCGGTCGAAGCGCCCGCGCATGGCGCCCAATCCAAGCTTGTCGACGGTCTTGTCGAAACGCTGGCGTATCAGGTCGGCCCACACGCCCTCGCCCTGCATGCGCTTGCTGAAGTCGGCGTCGTAGTCCTTGCCGCCGCGCATGTCGCGGATGCGGTTCATCACGCGCGCGGCGCGTTCCGGGAAGTGGGCTTCCAGCCATTGCTGGAACAGCGGGTTCACTTCCCAGGGCAGGCGCAGCACCGTGTAGTGGGCGCTGACGGCGCCGGCGTCGCGCGCCGCTTCGAGGATGCGTTCGATTTCCGGCTCGGTAACGAAGGGGATGATCGGCGCCACGCTTACGCTGACCGGGATGCCGGCATCGGTGAGCGTGCGGATGGTGCGCAGGCGCCGCGCCGGGGCCGCCGCGCGCGGCTCCAGGGTGCGCGAGATGTCGGAGTCGAGCGTGGTGAGGGTGATGGCGGCGCAGGCCAGCGAGCGTTCGGCCATTGGCGCCAGCAGGTCGATGTCGCGCTCGATCAGCGCCGACTTGGTGACCAGCCCGACCGGGTGCCGGCATTCGTGCAGCACTTCCAGCACGGCGCGCGTGAGGCGGCGCTCGCGTTCGCAGGGCTGGTAGGCATCGGTGTTCACGCCGATGGCAATGTGCTCGGGCTGGTATGCCGGGTGCGCCAGCTCGCGCCGCAGCAACGCGGCCGCGTTCACCTTGGCGAAGATGCGGGTTTCGAAATCCAGCCCCGGCGACAGGCCGAGGTAGCTGTGGGTCGGCCGGGCGAAGCAATAGATGCAGCCGTGCTCGCAGCCGCGGTAGGGATTCAGCGACACATTGAAGGGAATGTCGGGCGAGGTATTGCGCGACAGGATGGATTTCGCGGTTTCATCGGTGACCACGGTCTTGACCGGCGCCGGTGTGCCGTCTTCCACGCCGGCCCAGCCATCCTCGAAGCGCTCGCGGCCGTTCAGCTCGTAACGGCCCTGCAGGTTGGACACCGCGCCCCGCCCTTTTGTCGCGGCAAGCGGCCGCGGCAGGACGATTTCTTCCGCACTGTATTCCCTGTCAATTGTTCTCTCGATCGTCGCCATGGGGCACCCATTACTGTATATTTATACAGTATGGTACGCCGCTATTCCCGGCAGTTCAAGCGCAACGTGGCGCGCCTGGCACATACGCCGCCTGCTGTTCGACAAAGCCGTCGAAGGCGGCAAACAAGGGAGCGTAGCGCGCCGCATCGCCCTCGAGCTGGCCGAGGGCATGGGCGCCTGCTTCGAGCGTGGACAATTGGTCGGGCGCATGCGCCTTGCGAATACGGTAGCTCGATGCCGGCATCGCGCTCAGGGCCAGGCGCGGCAATTGCTGCAGCACCGGGTTCAAGTACAGCATCTTGCGGCTTTTGCGCCACGTGGCATCCAGCACGACCAGGCGCAGGCGCTCGGGCGGCGGCAGCGGCGCCGGGGCCGGGGCACCCGGCGTGTCGGGATACAGCAACACCGGCGTGCGTCCCCCACCATGCAGCAAGGCATCGAGCCCACCCGCCTCGAAGGCTTCGCCCACCGCCAGCACGCTGCCCGCCATGCTCAGATGCAGCAGGCGCGCGCTGTTCTTGGCGTTCGCTACTTCCAGCGGATGCTGCAGGATCAACAATTCGACCGGCGAGGCGAGCGGCCGCACCCAGGCGCAGATGCAGGCCGTCTGCGCGCGCAGGCAAGCGGCGCAGGTGGCGCGACGGGATTGTGAAGGCTGGTTCATCGGCGGCTCGCGGCAAACGGTACAGGGCAAAAAAGGCGCCGATTGTAGCAGCCTCGGTTTGCCGCCGTGGCGCGCAGCCTCAGTCCGCCGCCTTGGCGCGCAGTCCCGCCAGCGCCCCGCTCCAGGCCTCCACCTGGTCCAGCATCGCATGCACCGATTTCTCGTGGTGGGCAGCCGGTTTGAAGGTGGCAAAGTTCTCGAAGTCGGTGAACAGCGACAGCATCACCTGGGCGCGCACGTCGGCCACCATCAGTTCGCCCATCACCAGGCGCAAATTCTCGATGGCGCGCGCACCGCCAACGCTGCCGTAGCCGACGAAGCCGGCCGCCTTGTCGTTCCATTCCTTGTACAGGAAATCGATGGCGTTCTTCAGCGCGCCCGAGGTGGCATGGTTGTACTCGGGCGTGACGAACACAAAGCCGTCGAAGCCGCCGATTTTGGCGGCCCAGGCCAGGGTATGCGGTTTCGAATACTGGCCCATCGAGGGCGGCACCGGCTCATCGAGCAGGGGCAGCTTGAAATCCTGGATGTCGACCAGTTCGTAGTCCGCGCTGCCGCGCCCCTGCGCGATGCCCAGCACCCAGCGCGCCACGTCGGGCGCCTTGCGCCCCGGCCGGGTGCTGCCGACGATTACCGCAATCTTGACCATGTCGCTCTCCTGTCGTGTGTCCGGAATAGTCCCGCACCCATTCTAGTCAGCGGCAAGCGACAGGCGCGCCGCCTTGCAGCCGGACAAGCCAGCGGGGTTCAGCGGCGCCCGCTCAAGCGCCCCAGCAAGCCGACCACTTGCTCGACATCGTAGGGTTTGGCCAGGATCTTCACACCCGGAATCGACACGCGCCGCTCGGTGTAGCCGGTGGCCAGCACCACCGGCAGCGCCGGCCAGCGCTCGCGCACGGCGCCGGCCAGGTCAATGCCGCTGACGCTGCCGGGCATGACGATGTCGGAAAAGATGATGTCGACCGCCAGCCCGCGCTCGAGCTGGGCCAGCGCTGACTCGCCGTTCACGGCCACGTGCACCGCGAAGCCGGCCGCGGCCAGCGCCTCGACCACGGCTTCGCGCACCAGCACATCGTCTTCGACGAAGAGCACGCTAGCGCCGGCGGCCGGGCTTGCCGGCGGGTGCGCCGGCGGCGCGATCACGTCCGGGGCCGCCACGCCATGCACGGGGCCGGCAGGCGCGGCGGCGGGAGGCGTGGCCAGCCCGGCTTCGTCGGCGCGCGGAAGATAAATATGGACCAGGGTGCCCTTGCCCGGCGTGCTGTGCAGCACCAGCGTGCCCTGGGCCTGGGAGGCGAAGGCATAGGCTTGAGGCAGGCCGAGCCCGGTGCCCTGCCCCGGCGACTTGGTGGTAAAGAAAGGATCGAGGGCGCGCGCCAGCACCTCGGGCGTCATGCCGGCGCCTGTGTCCTGCACGCTCAGTTGCAGGTAGTCGCCCGGCGGCAAGCCTCCGGGCGGCTGTTCGAGGGTCACGTTGCGGGCGCTAATCACCAGTTTGCCGCCGCCGCCCATGGCGTCGCGCGCGTTGATGGCCAGGTTCAGCAGCGCCAGGTCGAACTGCAGGGGTTCGACGCGCACCGGCCACAGGCCGGGGGCGAAGTCGGTCTCGATGGCGGTGCTCTCCGCCATGGCCGGATGGATCAGCTGCAGCGCGCTGTCGAGCTGGACGGCGGCATCGACCGTCACCAGCCTGCCCTCCTGCACCCGCCCGAAGGAACCCAGTTGGCCAGTGAGCGTGGTGGCGCGCGTGACGGTGCGCTTGCAGGTGTCGATCAAACGCTGCAGGTTCGGCTCCTTGGCCTGCATCGCCGCCAGCTGCAAGGCCGTGGTCAGGGTTTGCAGCAGGTTGTTGAACTCGTGGGCAATGCCGGCCGTCAGGCGCCCCAGCGACTCGAGCTTCTGGCCGCGCAACAGCGCACCCTGGGCCTGCTCGGTGGCCAGGATGGCCTCGTTGACGCGGTGCTCGAGGTCGCGCTTCGAGCGCCGGATCTGCTTGCTGGCCTCGACCATGCGCCAGGCCACCGTGTCGATTTCTTCCAGCCCGTGCGGGCGATAGGGAATTTCCTCGCCGTCGGCCAGGCGGTCGGCGCAGCGGCCCAGGTATTCGATCGGCGCCACCGCGCGGCTGGCGAACCAGCGCCCGGCGGCGATCGCCAGCACCAGCAGCACCGCCATCATGCCCGCCAGCAGCGCGGCAGCTTCCAGCGGCACGCGGCGGATCTCGGCGCTCGGGATGGCGATCAGGACTTTCCAGCCCGAATTCGGCACCGTGGTGACCTGGGCCCGCACCGGCACGCCGGTCAGGGTATGGCTGGGGAAGACCAGGTCCTGGTCGGTGCTGGCCGCCAGCTTGCGTGTTTTTTCGCGCAGCAAGGTGCCGACGTAATGCTTGGGGTCGCTCGAACGGGCGGCGATGCGGCCATTGCGGTCGAACACGGTGGCAATCCAGGCCGGCGGGAATTGCTGGCGTTCCAGCAGCTGTTGCAGGATGCCCACATGCATGCCCAGCACCAGCAGGTAGCGCGGCTTGCCGTCGACCAGCACCGGCACCTGCATCATGAAATCGTAGCGCTGCACCGGCGGCGCATAGAACACGTCCGACACCAGGGTACGCGCGGCGCCATGGCGCTGCATCAGGGCCGGCAGGTTCGAGGGGTCGCGCCCTTCCAGCGCCAGGCCGAGCGGGCGGCGCGTGTTCAGGATCGCCCTGCCGTCGAGGTCGTACAGCACCGCCACCGCATCCACGGCGTCGGCGGCGCGCCGCGCATGCTGGTAGAACTCGCCGAAATCGCCCGCGGCCAGGGCCGGCGAGGCCGCCAGCGTGCGCAGGATGCCTTCCTGGTGGCGCATCTCGTTGTCGATCAGCAGGGCGAAGGCGCGGCCGGTTTCAGCGATGCCGCGTTCCTGGTCCTTTTGTTGCTCGACGTAGACATAGGCGACCGCCAGCGCCGCGCCGATGAACGAGGGCACGAGGATGGCGACGACAAGGATCAATAGCCGGTTCCGGAAACGCATTGGTAGTGGGGTCCTCCTGGGCCGGCTCTACGGTGGGGAAAGTGCCAATCAGACAGCACCACCCGATTATACAAGAGGCAAGCTTGCCCACCCGATCATCGATTTGGCTGTCCTTTTTTCAAGATCTTGAACGTTCGCTATTGATATACGTAAGCATCTTTACCACACACAAAAATTTACCTCGCGAATTGCGTAAACGGATATTGCTCTCTGTGTTTTCGGTGCCTAGAATCAATTCATTCCTTCCAGCAATTCTGTCGCGCCGGCAGACACTTTACAGAGTCGCCCATGTTCCGAGTTCGCACCGCCGCAGTCCGCAAGACCCTCACCGCCCTCCTCGCCGCCCTCGCCATCTTGCCGGGCGTGGCAATCGAACAAGAGCTCCAGCTCGACTACCGCATGAACGAACGCGTCGTGCAGGTGCCTGCCGGGCGCGACAACCGCGCCATGCTGGAAACCACCGTGTTCCAGCCGAACGGCCAGGGCCCCTTCCCGCTGCTGATCATCAACCACGGCAAGGACCCGGGCAGCCCGAGCGCCCAGCCGCGCGACCGCTTCTATTACATGGCGGCCTCGTTCGTGAAGCGCGGCTATGCCGTGATGGTGCCGATGCGCCAGGGCTTTGCCAACTCGACCGGCCGCTACCGCGACCGCGGCTGCGACATGACCAGCAACGGCTACCTGCAGGCCGAGGACATCCGCTCGACGGTGGACTTCGCGCGCACCCAGCCCTGGATCGACAGCGCCCACATCGTCGTGGCCGGCCAGTCCTACGGCGGCCTGGCCACCATGGCCCTCGGCACCGAGCAGTTGCCGGGCGTGCGCGGCCTGATCAACTTCGCCGGCGGCCTGCGCGACGACAGCGCCGGCTGCGGCTGGCGCTCCTCGCTGGTCTCGGCCATGGCCGAGTACGGCGCCAACAACAAGATCCCGAGCCTATGGATGTACGGCGAGAACGACTCGCTGTTCGGGCCGGACCTGGCGAACCGCATGCACGAAGCCTTCCTGGAAGCCGGCGGCAAGGGGCGCCTGGTCGAATTCCCGTCGTTCAAGCGCGATGCCCACGGCATGCTGGCCAGCCGCGATGGCGAAAAGATCTGGCTTGAAGACACCATGAACTTCCTGAAGGGCGTCGGCATGCCGACCGCGGTACTCCACGACGTGCCGCCGCCACCATCCGCGGCGCGCACCGACTACGCCAAGGTCGACGACGTCGAGGCCGTGCCCTTCCTGTCGGAAAATGGCCGCCGCGCCTACGCCGACTACCTTACCAAGATGACGCCGCGCGCCTTTGCCGTGTCGCCGAGCGGCGCCTGGACCTGGGCCGAGGAAGGCGAGGCTCCGGAAGCGCGCGCCCTGGCGACCTGCTCGGCGAAGAGCACCCAGCCCTGCAAGCTGTATTCGGTGGACGACTACGTGGTGTGGAACGGCGAGCGCATCGACGCCGCCGAGCGCGCCACCATGATGGCCTCGGCAGCGACCGCCGCCCCGGCCGATCCGAACGCGCCGGGCGCGGTGGGCAGCACGGTGCCGGCAGCGGCGCCGGCGCCCTGATCCAGCGCGAGATTCTTTTCGTCAAGCCATCCGCGCACGCTCCCGGCGCGTGGATGGCGCCGATGTCGCGCACACACGACCTGGCGCAAACCGGCGCCCGCATCCCGCTCCGACAATGTGGCAAGCATCCTCTCGGAGCCTGCCATGTTGCGCCTCACCCGGATCATCCTTGCCCTGCTGGCGCTGGCCCTGCTGCCGGCCGGCGCCGCACGCGCCGTCAACAACGATCCGGTGGTGCTGGTCCACGGCTTCCTCGGCTTCGGCCCTGAGCAATTTCCCGGCACCGGATACCTGTACTGGGGCGGCTACCACGACATCGCTTCCCACCTGCGGGTCTACAAGGGGCCGCGCATGGTGGTCACCGCCACCGTCGGCGCCATCAGCTCGAACTGGGACCGCGCCGCCGAGCTGTACGCGCAAATCAAGGGCGGCTGCGTCGACTACGGCCTGCAGCATGCCCGCCCTCCCGGGCAAGAGCAAAAGCCGGCCGGCAAATGCTGGGCCGGCGACCATGCCCACAATCCCGAAGGCTATCCGCTGGCGCTGTACCCGGCCTGGGACGCCGCGCACCCCATCCACATGGTCGGCCACAGCCAGGGCGGCACCACCATCCGCGCGCTGGTCGAGCTGCTCGAGCACGGTGCGCCCGGCGAAGGCGATGGCGAGCTCTACGCGGGCGGCAAGGTGGGATGGGTGCGCAGCGTTACCACCCTGTCCTCGCCGCACAACGGCACCACGCTGCGCGACGCCGTGCTCGACATCTTCCCGCAGCTGCGCTCGCCGCTGCGCGACTGGTTCGACGCCGACATGTGGAGCTGGGAACTGGCGCCCGACGGCGCGCGCAGCTTCAACGCCTGGGCGCGCACCTCGCCTCATGTTTACTACTTTTCAGTTGGCACCCAGGCCACCGAGGCCGGCGCCTGGTGCTGCAACGGCACCGACCGTACCATCGCGCCGGTGCAGGGCGTGAACTACCAGTATCCGCGCCTCGACATGTTCCCCTACTACAAAACCTATGCCGGCGAATGGATCGTGCCCTCGCTGCGCCAGCACGGTATGGGCGGCTACACGCAAAGCGCGCCGGGGCGGGTGCGCATCGACAGCACCTGGTTCGCCAACGACGGCGTGGTGAACACCGCCAGCATGCGCGCGCCTAGCGGCCACCCGGTGCGCGACTACGACGGCACGGCGGTGCGCGGAAGCTGGAATTACCTCGGCACCTTCCGCGGGTACGACCATTTCGATATCCTGAACTGGCCGAACAAGGGGCCGTCGGCCGATCCGATTTATGAGCGGATCAGCGATATCATTTTCGGGTTGTGACGGCGGCGGCAGGCGAGCGAATCGGGTGGCGCGAAACGGTGGGTTCTCGAGCCCACCATGACGTGCACCCTCCGGCACTTCCCATTTACGCCGCCGAGCGCAAGGCCCGCGCCAGGTCCGATAAACGATACGGCTTGTTCACGAACGCATACTCGCTCAGGTTGTTGTGCTCGAGCTTCAGCGCCGGCAAGGGATAGCCCGAGGCCAGGATGATCTTCACCGCCGGATACTGCGCGCGCGTGAAGGTGGCCAGTTCAACCCCGTTCATCCCGTTCGGCATGATCACGTCGGTGAACAGGATGTCGATGTGGCGGCTGGCCAGCAGCGCCGCCGCTTCCTGCCCGCCCGAGGCCGTCAGCACCTCGTAGCCCATGCTGATGTAGAGCGCCGCCGCCACATCCATCAGATCCGGCTCGTCCTCGACGATCAGCACCGTTTCCGTGCAGTCCTGCTGGACCGGCGCATCCTGGCCCGCCACGGCCGGTAAATAGATGGCGATGGCCGTGCCCTCCCCCGGCGCGGTGCGGATCTTCACCTCGCCGCCCGACTGCTTGATGAAGCCGTACACCTGCGACAGGCCGAGCCCGGTGCCCTTGCCCACTTCCTTGGTGGTGTAGAAGGGCTCGAAGGCGCGCCGTGCGGTTTCCGGCGACATGCCGCTGCCCGTGTCGGACACCGTCACCCGCACATAGCTGCCCGGCGCCAGGCTGTCCACCTCGCGCTCGCCCAGCTCCACATTGGCCGTGTCGATCAGGATGCTGCCGCCGTCGGGCATGGCGTCGCGCGCGTTCACGACCAAATTCAGCAGCGCCGACTCGAAGCGCGCGCTGTCGATCACGGTGGCGCGGATGGCCGGCTCCAGCCTCACCTCGAAGGCGATGGCAGCGTTCACCGCGCGCCGCAGCACCGACTCGAAACCGGACACCAGGTTGTTGACGCTGCGCGTTTCCGGCTGCAGCGGCTGCTGGCGTGCAAAGGCCAGCAGCTGCTGGGTGAGCGTGGCGCCGCGGTCGATGGCGCGGCGCATGCTGTCGAGGGTCTTGATGTCGCCGATGTCGCCGGCGCCCATGCCGTTGCGCAGGGTCAGCACTTCCAGGCCGCTGGCCAGTACCGACAGCAAATTGTTGAAGTCGTGGGCGATGCCGCCGGTCAGCTGGCCGATCGACTCCATCTTCTGGGACTGGAACAAGGCCGCGTTGGCCTCGGCCAGGGCGTCGGCCGCCGCCTTTTTCTCGGTCAGGTCGCGCGTGACCTTGGCAAAGCCGAGCAGTGCGCCCGCTTCGTCGTGGATGGCGTCGATGATCACGTGGGCCCAGAAGCTGGTGCCGTCCTTGCGCTGGCGCCAGCCCTCGGCCTCGTAGCGGCCTTCGCGCGCCGCGGTGCCGAGGGCGCGCGCCGGCAGGCCGCCGGCGCGGTCGCCGTCGGTGTAGAAGCGCGAGAAATGCTGGCCGACGATTTCCTGTTCCGAATAGCCCTTGATGCGCTGGGCACCGACGTTCCAGTTATTCACCACGCCCTCGGGCGAGAGCATGTAGATCGCATAGTCCGAGACGCCCTGCACCAGCAGGCGGAAACGCTCCTCGCTGGCGCGCAGCGCGTCCTGGGCGGCTTTCTGCTCGGTGATTTCGCGCGTGATCTTGGCGTAGCCGAGCAAGGCGCCCTGCTCGTCGTAGATCGGGTCGATGATCACGCTGGCCCAGAAGCGGGCGCCATCGCGGCGCACGCGCCAGCCCTCGGCCTCGTACTTGCCTTCGGCCAGGGCGGTGGCCAGGGCGCGCGCCGGCAGGCCGCCGGCGCGGTCCTCGGGCGTGTAGAAGCGCGAGAAATGCTGGCCCAGGATTTCCGGCGCCTCGTAGCCCTTGAAACGCCGCGCGCCGCTGTTCCAGCTGCTGACATGGCCCTCGGTGTCGAGCATGTAGATGGCGTAGTCGCGGATGCCGGAAATCAGGTACTGGAAACGCTGTTCATCGGTCAGGTCCTGCCTGATGGGGATTCGTTTGTTCATGGGCGGGTGGCGAGGGGGCGGCGCGGGAGCGGTAGCGGGAAACCGTCTTATAATAACCCTAACGCCAGGGGAGCGGCCACGCGATGTCGCCGCCTGTTCCGAGCGTCGGCGCATGCCGTCAATCACTGTTCGTCCAGAATACCTAGCCGATCGCGCCATCCTGGCGTTTCTCCCGAAACGGCGGCCCCATTTTGTCCTTCGGATGGTCATTCAGGCTAGAATGTCGCTTCCGCAACCCAGCCGTACCCAGCTCGCGCATATGACCTCAGGCCCCACCGTTCCGCTCGACCTGTCGAGCTGCGACCAGGAACCGATTCGCACGCCCGGCAGCATCCAGCCGCATGGCTTCCTGCTCACCTTGTCGCCGCAGCTCACGGTGCTGCAGGCCAGCGCCAACCTGGCGCGCTGGACCGGCCTCGACGCCGGCGCTATCATCGGCGGCCCGCTGGCCGCGGTGATCGGCGAAGCCGCCGCCACCCGCCTGGCGCCCGCCCTGCAAGACAGCAAGCTGGCGAATCGCCCCTTCTACCTGGGCACCGCCAGCGCCGGCGCCGGCCAGCATTTCGATGTCCTGGCCCATGCCTGGGACAGCGTCCTGATCGTCGAATTCGAAGCCGTCGAGCGCGACGCCCCGGCCGGTTTCCGCGAGCTGTATCCGCTGCTCGGCGACTTCCTCCTGAACGTCAACGAGCAAGCCTCGATCGAGACCCTGGCCACCCTGGCGGCCCACCATGTGCGCACGGTCACCGGCTATGGCCGCGTGATGGTCTACCAGTTCGATCCCGACGGCCATGGCCACGTGATGGCCGAGTCGAAGGAAGACGACTACGTGTCCTATATGGGCCAGCGTTTCCCGGCCTCGGACATTCCGGCCCAGGCGCGCGAGCTGTACACGCTGCAGCGCATCCGCCTGATCCAGGACGCCGACTACGTCCCCGCGCCGCTGCTGCCGGCGCTGAACCCGGTCACCGGCGCCGCCAACGACTTGTCCTTCGCCGCCCTGCGCAGCGTGTCGCCGGTGCACCTGCAATACATGCGCAACATGGGCACGCTGGCGTCGATGTCGGTCTCGCTGATCGTCAAGGGCAAGCTCTGGGGCCTGATTTCCTGCCACAACGCCGAGCCGGCGCCGATGGAATTCGAGAAGCGCACCGCCTGCGAACAGCTGGGCCAGGTGCTGGCCCTGTGCATCGAGTCGCGCGAGGACGCCAGCGAGCTGACCTTCCGCCTCGAGGTGCGGCGCATGATGGTCGAGATGATGGGCAACCTGACCAAGGGCGCCGACATCATCGACAACATGCGGGTCGTCTTCCCCGAGCTGCTGCGCTTCGCGCGCGCCGGCGGCGTGGCCATCGTCGCCAACGAGCGCGTGCTGAGCTACGGCGACACGCCGGACCAGGAAGACATCGCCGGCATCGTCGACTGGCTCGAACAGCAAGGCCACGGCGCCGACGTCTTCCATAGCGACGCGCTGTGGACCAAGTACCGCGGCGCCAGCGGCCTGAAGCGCAACGCCAGCGGCCTGCTGGCGATGTCGATCTCGCGCGTGCACACGCACTACCTGCTGTGGTTCCGTCCCGAGGTTGTGCACACCATCGAATGGGCCGGCAACCCGCGCGGCAAGCAAACGCTGGCAGCGGCGCCGGACGCCCCGACCCAGCTCAGCCCGCGCACCAGCTTCGATGCCTGGCGCGAGGAAATCCACGGCGTCAGCCTGCCCTGGCACGTAGCCGAAATCGAACTCACCGGCGAGTTCCGCAGCGCCCTGCTCGGCATTGCGCTCGAGCGCGCCGAGCAGATGGCGGAACTGGCCGAGGAACTCGGCCGCGCCAACAAGGAACTCGAAGCCTTCTCGTATTCGGTGTCGCACGACCTGCGCGCGCCGCTGCGCCACATCGTCGGCTTTTCCGACCTGCTGCTCGAGTCCAGCGGCAGCGAAGACCACACCATGCGCCAGCGCTTCCTCACCAACATCAAGGAATCGGCGCGCCTGGCCGGCAAGCTGGTCGACGATTTGCTGAGCTTCTCGCAGATGGGCCGCGCCGCCCTGCGCCCGACCGACGTCGACATGTCGCAGATGGTGCGTTCCTGCATCGAGAAGCTGAACCTGGACACGCAAGGCCGGAATATCGAATGGGACCTGGCGCCGCTGCCGCGTGTCGTGGCCGACCCCACCTTCCTGTACCAGGCGCTGATCAACCTGCTCTCGAACGCCGTGAAATTCACCGGCGCGCGCGACCCGGCCGTGATCCGCGTCTGGGCCGAGCAGGATGCTTCCGAGACCGTGTTCCACGTGGCCGACAACGGCGCCGGCTTCAACATGGACTATGTCCACAAGCTGTTCGGCGTGTTCCAGCGCCTGCACCGCATGGAAGACTTCCAGGGCACCGGCATCGGCCTGGCCAACGTGCGCCGCATCGTCGAGCGCCACGGCGGGCGCGCCTGGGCCGAGTCGAAGCAGGGCCAGGGCGCCACCTTCTCGTTCAGCATTCCACGCAAACTCGCATTACCTTGAAGACCTACCCATCATGCTAAAACCCATCCTGCTGGTCGAAGACAATCCGCACGACCTCGAACTGACCCTGGTGGCGCTGGCGAAGAGCCAGCTCGCCAACGAGGTCGTGGTGGTGCGCGATGGCGCCGAGGCGCTCGATTACCTGATGCGCCGCGGCGAATTCGCCGAGCGCGCCGAAGGCAACCCGGCCGTCACCCTGCTCGACCTGAAGCTGCCGAAGGTCGACGGCCTGGAAGTGCTGGCCGAAGTCCGCAATACCCCCAGCCTGCGCAGCATGCCGGTGGTGATGCTCACTTCCTCGAAAGAAGAGCAAGACCTGGTGCGCAGCTATGAATTGGGCGTGAATGCCTATGTGGTGAAGCCGGTCGACTTCAAGGAATTCGTGCGTGCGATCGCCGATTTGGGGATTTTCTGGGCGGTCCTGAACGAACCGCCGCCGGGTTCGCAGCGCTACGTGCGCCCGAGCTGAGCGCGGCGGTTCAGGAAGCCCGGGCCGGCTCGGTGCCGGCGCCCATTGCGCCACCAACCGGCGCGGGCTTCTTCCTCAGCAAGTGACGGATGCGCGCACTGAGCGCGTCCGGATGATACGGTTTTTGCAGCAGGTGCACCGAAGCGTTCAGCTTCCCTTCATGCGCCAGCACCCCTTCCGCATAACCCGAGGTGTACAGGATCTGCGCCTGCGGCAAGTGGCGCCGCAGCACCTCGCCCAGTTGCAAACTGCTCACCGGCCCCGGCATGATCACGTCGGTGAACACCAGGTCGATGTGGCGGCCGGTCTCGATCAGGGCCACCGCACCAGCGGCGTCGCTCGCCTCCAGCACCTCGTAGCCGAGCGCCGACAGGATGGCGCAGGTGGCGTTGCGCACGTCGGCCTCGTCTTCCACCACCAGGATGGTTTCCAGGCCGCCGCATAGCGGCTGGTGTGCCACCGGCTCGGCCGCCACCGCCTCGGTCTTGCTGCGCGGTAGGTAGATGCGCACGCTGGTGCCCTTGCCGACCTCGCTGTCCATCACGATCTCGCCGCCGGACTGCTTCACGAAGCCGTAGGCCATCGACAGGCCCAGGCCCGTGCCCTGCCCCACCGGCTTGGTGGTGAAGAAGGGCTCGAAGGCGCGCTGCAGCACCTCGGGCGGCATGCCGCGGCCGGTGTCGGCGATCTCGATCATCACGTGGTCGCCGGCCGGCACCTCGGGTGGCGCGTCACCGGCATCCACGTTCAGGGCGCGGATGGTCAGCGTGCCGCTGCCGTCCATCGCGTCGCGCGCATTGATGGCCAGGTTCAGCAGCACATTGTTCAGCTGGTTGGGGTCGGCCAGGGTACTGCCCAGCGATGCATCGATTTCCGTGACGATGCGGGCGCTGGGCCCGATCACGCGGACCATCATGTCGTCCATGTCGCGCAGCAGGTGGCCGGGATTCAGCACCACCGACTGCAGCGGCTGGCGCCGCGCAAAGGCCAGCAGGTGCGAGGACAGCTTGGCGCCCCGCTCGACGCCGGCAAGCGCCATTTCCACGCGGGTGAGGCCGGCATCGTTGAGCCCGCCCACCAGCTTGAGCAGCTGCAGGTTGCCGCCGATGATCTGCAGCACATTGTTGAAGTCGTGGGCAACGCCGCCGGTGAGCTGGCCGATCGCTTCCATCTTTTGCGCCTGGTTCAGGGCCAGCTGGCTGGCGGCCAGTTCTTCCTGGCTGCGGCGCAGTGATACAAAGGCTGCGTCGCGCTCGCGCCGCGCGATGCAGGCGGCGCTGTGGTACTGCACCCGCGCCACCAGCTCGCGCGGGTCGGGCCACTTGACCATGTAGTCGTTGGCGCCGGCGGCAAAGGCGCGCGCCTTGATCTCGGGATCGTCCTCGGACGAAAGCAGGATGACGGGAACGTGCTCGGTTTCCGGATTGGCGCGCATCAGGCGCGTGAATTCGAAGCCGTCGATCTCGGGCATGCGCAAATCAACCAGCACCACGGTGCAGCCGAGCTCGGCGGCCAGGCCGGCGGCGCGGCGCGCATCGGATTCGTAGCGCAGCACGTGCTTGGCGCAGTTGCGCAGGCCATGCTCGATGATCTGCTGGGCGAAAGGCTCGTCGTCGATCAGGAGGATGGAGCAACTACTGGTTTCGTCATCAATCATCCGCGCGACCTTATCTGCTTTCAGGAACCCCAATCGTTGTTCTTGCTTTATGGGAAGCGTTGATTTTACATCAAGGCGGCAATAGCCGCCTCATCAAAACCGACAATTGTGCGGTGAACCCTTGTATGCGGGCTTTTCGCCATCACATTGTATTTACTACGTTTTTTGCCATCGAGGAGCGCATGACAGAGCCGGTTTGCCCCCTGTGCGGACGCGCGCTGGGAACGGTCAACATCGACCGCCACCACCTCGTGCCCAAGAGCCTGAAGGGCAAGGAACAGTTTCCCATCCATAAGATCTGCCATCGGAAGATACATTCCGCCTTCACCGAGCGCGAGCTCTTGCGCAGCTACCATACCTGGGATGCGCTGCGCGGCCACGACGAGATCCGCGCCTTCATCGACTGGGTGGCGCGCAAGCCGCCTGAGTTCTATACCCGTACCTTTACATCGAACGCCAGGAAGCGCAAGTAAGAGTTGGTGTACCTATTCAAACTGACAATCAATTTGATGAATTTGTTGCGTGGTGGATAGGGCAATTGAGGAAATGTCCATGGGATTCTACTGGCGTCCCAACCGAATGGCTCGTAGGGTGGGCTCTCGAGCCCACGCGGTTTCATCGCGTGATCTACGGCGCCGTACCGCGTGGGCACGAGTGCCCACCCTACAGCAACGCTGCAATCGCGTTGCCTACTTCGACTGTGGTCGCCGCACCACCCAAATCCCCCGTCCGCGGGCCATCGCGCAATACCTGTTCGATCGCGCCGACAATCGCATCGTGCGCCTCGCGCAGCCCGGCAGGCGCATCCGGGCCATCGGCCAGGAAGCCCAGCATCATCGCCCCCGACCAGATCATCGCGATGGGATTCGCGATGCCCTTCCCCGCGATATCCGGCGCCGAGCCATGCACCGGCTCGAACAGCGAAGGGAAATGGCGTTCCGGGTTCAAATTGCCCGATGGCGCCAGGCCGATGGTGCCGGTGCAGGCCGGCCCCAGGTCCGACAGGATGTCGCCGAATAGGTTCGAGGCCACCACCACGTCGAAGCGCTGCGGCTGCAGCACGAAGCGCGCGGTGAGGATATCGATGTGCTGCTTGTCGACCGTGACCTCGGGATAGGCCGCGCCCACCGCGTCGGCGCGCCCGTCCCACCACGGCATGCTGATCGCGATGCCGTTCGACTTGGTTGCCACCGTCAGGTGCTTGCGCGCGCGCGACTGCGCCATTTCAAACGCGTACTTCAGCACGCGGTCGGCGCCGTGGCGGCTGAACACCGACTCCTGGATCACGATTTCGCGCTCGGTACCGGCGAACATGACGCCACCCAGGTTGGTGTACTCGCCCTCGGTATTCTCGCGCACCACGTAGAAATCGATGTCGCCCGGCTTGCGGTTCGCCAGCGGGCAAGGCACGCCCTCGAACAGGCGCACCGGACGCAAATTGATGTACTGGTCGAACTCGCGCCGGAATTTCAACAGCGAACCCCAGAGCGAGATATGGTCGGGCACCGTGGCCGGCCAGCCGACGGCGCCGAAATAAATCGCGTCCATGCCGGCCAATTGCGCTTTCCAGTCGGGCGGCATCATGTCGCCGGTCTTCAGGTAATAGTCGCAGCTGGCCCATTCGAACTCGGTGAATTCGAGCTGGAGGCCGAAGCGTTGTGCGGCTGCTCCCAGCACCTTCAGGCCCTCGGGCAGGACTTCCTTGCCGATACCGTCGCCGGCGATGGCGGCGATCTTGAAACTGCGTGTCATGGGCACATCCCTTCTGTCGAAAGGATGATCGTAGCCGGAAACGAAAAAGGCCGCATCTTTCGACGCGGCCTTTTTTATCACTACCATATTCTGGCTCCCCGACCTGGACTCGAACCAGGGACCTGCGGATTAACAGTCCGTCGCTCTACCAACTGAGCTATCAGGGAATTGAGGCAATATTATAGCTGGCGATTTGCAAATTAGCCAGTCTTGTACAAAAAATCGGATTTCGCACCCGACGAGCGTGTGAATAAATCGCCATGGCTGCGTTGCCTCGTCTCGCCGTACGCTCGTACTGTCTTCGACTCGGCGCCAGATGGCCGTATCCCTTGCCCTGACGATTTCTTCACACGCTCTACGCCCGGTGCTTTGCTATAGTCGCAGCACCTTTGTACTTCCCTCTACTTACCATGACCAATCCCCGCATTCTCGGCACGCCCCTTTCTTCTTCCGCCACGCGCGTCATGCTGCTCGGCTCCGGCGAGCTCGGCAAGGAAGTGATCATCGCGCTGCAACGCCTCGGCGTCGAAGTGATCGCCGTCGACCGCTACCCGAACGCACCCGGCCACCAGGTCGCGCACCGCGCCCATGTAATCGACATGACCGACGGCGCCGCCCTCGCCGCGCTGATCGCGCAGGAACAGCCCGACCTCGTGATCCCGGAAATCGAGGCGATCGCCACCGACAAGCTGGCCGAGCTGGAAGCGGCCGGCGCCATCACCTGCATCCCGACCGCGCGCGCCGCCCAGCTGACCATGAACCGCGAAGGCATCCGCCGCCTCGCCGCCGAGGAGCTGGGCCTGGCCACCTCGCCCTACCGCTTCGCCAGCAGCCTGGCCGAGCTGGAAGCGGCTTGCGCCGCCGTCGGCTTTCCTTGTGTGGTGAAGCCGGTGATGTCCTCGTCGGGCAAGGGCCAGTCGAAGCTCGACAGCGCGAGCGACGTCGGCGCCGCCTGGGACTACGCGGCGGCCGGCGGGCGCGTCGACAGCGGGCGCGTGATCGCGGAAGGCTTCATCGACTTCGACTACGAGATCACCCTGCTCACCGTGCGCTCGCTGGGCGCCGACGGGCAAGTCGAGACCGGCTTTTGCGAGCCGATCGGCCACAAGCAGGTGCAGGGGGATTACGTGGAATCCTGGCAGCCGCATCCGATGAGTGCGCTGGCCCTGGAGCGTTCGCGCGCGATCGCGGCCAAGGTCACGGGCAACCTGGGCGGGCTGGGCGTGTTCGGCGTCGAGCTGTTCGTGAAGGGCGACATGGTGTGGTTCTCGGAAGTGAGCCCGCGCCCGCACGATACCGGCATGGTAACCATGGCAACCCAAGTGCAGAGCGAGTTCGAGCTGCATGCGAAGGCGGTGCTGGGGCTGCCGGTGGACACGGCGCTGCGTGCGCCGGGTGCGTCGGCCGTCATCTATGGCCAGCTGGACGAGAAAGGGATTGCCTTCGAAGGCGTGGCGGAGGCGCTGCGCGTGCCGGGGGCGGATATTCGCTTGTTCGGCAAGCCGGAGTCGTTTGCACGGCGGCGCATGGGGGTGGCGCTGGCGACTGCAGGCGATATCGAGACGGCGCGCGCACGCGCGCTGGAAGCGGCGTCGCGCGTGAAGCCGGTGTCGGGTAAGTAAGACCACGGGCGGGCGCCCTGCCCGCCCCTTTGCTTGATCAGCGACGCCATAACGAAAAAGGCCGCATCTTTCGACGCGGCCTTCTTGTATTCTGGCTCCCCGACCTGGACTCGAACCAGGGACCTGCGGATTAACAGTCCGTCGCTCTACCAACTGAGCTATCAGGGAATTGATGGATCGAATTATAACTGCTCAGCAGCATTCCGCAAAGGGCGGCGCATCGAATCGTGCGTAGCGCCGGGCCGGAGGCGCAACCGTAGGGTGGGCCGGGCCGCGTAAGGCACTCCGTGCCCACGCGGAACGATGCGTATCGATAGCGAATGAAAACGTCGAAACCGACGCGTTACCGGAACGCTTCTGAGGCGCAGTCGAAACGCATCCCATGCAGTTCAAACATAGCCAACCCGACGCCGGCTTCCGCGTGGGCACGGAGTGCCCACCGTACGCTTACAGCCACCGGCCATGCTTCACGACGGCAATCCAAAAACAAAAAAGGAGCGCCGATTGCTCGACACTCCTTTTCAAATTCTGGCTCCCCGACCTGGACTCGAACCAGGGACCTGCGGATTAACAGTCCGTCGCTCTACCGACTGAGCTATCAGGGAATTGTGCTGCTCCTCAAATCAAACTTGCGTTCAAGTTCGAAGAGCCAAGATTTTAGAGGACTTTGGCGATTGCGTCAACGACGAGATCGATATTCTTCGAATTCAGCGCGGCAACGCAGATGCGGCCGGTGTCCACGGCGTAGATCGACTCTTCGCGCAGCTTGCCGACCTGTTCCTTGGTGAGCCCCGAATACGAGAACATGCCAACCTGCTCGCGCACGAAAACGAAGTCGCGGCCCGGCGCCTTGTCGGCCAGCTTCTGCACCAGCTCTTCGCGCATCGCCTTGATGCGCACGCGCATGCCGGCCAGCTCGTCTTCCCACAGCTGGCGCAGTTCCGGCGTGGACAGCACGGTCGCCACCACCTTGCCGCCGTGGATAGGCGGGTTCGAGTAATTGGTGCGCACCACGCGCTTCAGCTGCGACAGCAAGCGTGCCGCTTCATCGCTCGAGGACGCCACCACCGACAGCGCGCCGACGCGCTCGCCGTACAGCGAGAACGACTTCGAGAACGAGTTCGACACCAGCAGCGGGCCGCCGGCTTCCACGAAGCGGCGCACCACGGCGCCGTCTTGCGCGATGCCCGCGCCGAAGCCCTGGTAAGCCATGTCGAGGAAGGGAACCAGGCTGCCTTCGGTCACGGCGGCGATTACCTGGCCCCATTGCTCCTGGGTCAGGTCGGCGCCGGTCGGGTTATGGCAGCAGGCGTGCAGGACGACGATGGAACCGGCATCCATCTTGCGCAGCGAGGCCAGCATGCCGTCGAAATCCACGCCGTGGGTGGCCGGGTCGTAATAGGTGTAGTTGTTGACGATGAAACCGGCAGACTCGAACAGCGCGCGGTGGTTTTCCCAGCTCGGGTCGCTGATGAAGACTTCCGCATCCGGCGCGAAACGCTTGAGGAAATCGGCGCCGATTTTCAGGGCGCCGGTGCCGCCGATGGCTTGCACGGTAATCGCGCGCTTCTCTTGAATTACGGCGCTGTCGGCCCCAAATACGAGCTCTTGCACAGCCTTGTCGTACGCGGCCAGGCCGTCGATCGGCAGGTAGGTGCGCGGCGCTTGCTGCTCAATCAACTTCGCTTCCGCCTGCTGTACGCACTGCAACAGAGGCACCTTGCCATTATCGTCGTAATAGACCCCGACACCCAGGTTGATCTTGGCCGGATTGGTGTCGGCGTTGAATGCTTCGGTGATGCCCAGGATGGGGTCGCGCGGGGCCATGTCGATGGCGCCGAAAAGGCTGGCGGAGGCTGTGGAAGTCATCGTGATAAACTGAATTGTCGGTGGGTTCGCAGCAGTTGTATAGGACAGCAGCAGGGATGTTGCAGTGCCGCAGGCGGACCCCCATTCTAGCAAAGGTCGGACAACATGGCAGATATATCAGCTGTAAGCGCAGTCGAAACCGGTCCTGAGCCGACTGTAATTACCTACCCGAATTCGCCGTTCAAATTGCACCAGCCCTTCCCGCCGGCGGGCGACCAGCCCACCGCAATCGAGGGCCTGGTGGAAGGCATTGACGACGGCCTGATGTACCAGACCCTGCTCGGGGTAACGGGTTCCGGCAAGACCTACACGATGGCCAACGTGATTGCCAAGGCTGGCCGTCCGGCGATCGTGTTCGCGCCAAACAAAACCCTGGCGGCCCAGCTGTATTCGGAGTTCCGCGAATTCTTCCCGCAGAACGCGGTCGAGTATTTCGTGTCCTACTACGATTACTACCAGCCGGAAGCCTATGTGCCGCAGCGCGATCTGTTCATCGAAAAGGACTCGTCGATCAACGAGCATATCGAGCAGATGCGCCTGTCGTGCACCAAGTCGCTGATGGAACGGCGCGACGTGATCATCGTCGCCACCGTCTCGGCCATCTACGGTATCGGTAATCCGAACGAATACCACAAGATGATCCTGACGCTGCGCCACAAAGATAAAGTGGCCCAGCGCGACATCATCGCGCGCCTGATCCAGATGCAGTATTCGCGCAACGAGATGGACTTCGGCCGCGGCACCTTCCGCGTGCGCGGCGACACCATCGACATCTTCCCGGCGGAACACGCGGAACTCGCGATCCGGGTCGAGATGTTCGATGACGAAATCGAATCGCTGCAATTGTTCGACCCACTCACCGGGCGCGTGCGCCAGAAGATCCCGCGCTTTACGGTGTATCCAGGTTCGCACTACGTCACGCCGCGCAGCACGGTCTTGCGCGCGGTCGAGTCGATCAAGGCCGAGCTGAAGGACCGGCTGGAGGAATTCCGCCAGCAGAATAAACTGATCGAGGAACAGCGCCTCGAACAGCGCACCCGCTTCGACCTCGAAATGATGGCCGAGATCGGTTTTACGAAGGGCATCGAGAACTATTCGCGCCACTTGTCCGGCGCCATGCCGGGCGAGCCGCCGCCGACGCTGATCGACTACCTGCCAAAGGATGCGCTGATGTTCATGGACGAGTCGCACGTACTGGTCGGGCAATTGTCCGCCATGTACAACGGCGACCGGTCGCGTAAAACGAACCTGGTCGACTACGGCTTCCGCCTGCCTTCGGCGCTGGATAACCGGCCTTTGAAATTCGAGGAATTCGAAGGCAAGATGCGCCAGACGATTTTCGTCTCCGCCACGCCGGCCGAATACGAAAAGGCGCATGCCGACAACGTGGTCGAGCAGGTGGTGCGCCCGACCGGCCTGGTCGACCCGGTGATCATCGTGCGCCCTGCCCTGTCGCAGGTCGACGACGTGATGAGCGAGATTAACGACCGCGTCAAGAAGAACGAGCGCGTCCTGATCACCACGCTGACCAAGCGCATGGCCGAGCAGCTGACCGAGTACCTGAGCGACCACGGCATCAAGGTGCGTTACCTGCACAGCGATATCGAGACCGTCGAGCGCGTGGAGATCCTGCGCGACCTGCGCCTGGGCACCTTCGATGTGCTGATCGGAATTAACCTGCTGCGCGAGGGTCTGGACTTGCCGGAAGTGTCATTGGTTGCCGTGCTCGACGCCGACAAGGAAGGTTTCCTGCGCTCCGAGCGTTCGCTGATCCAGACCATCGGCCGCGCGGCGCGTAACCTGAACGGCGTGGCGATCCTGTACGCCGACCACGTCACCGATTCGATGCGCCGCGCCATCGACGAAACCGAACGCCGCCGCGCCAAGCAGATCGCCTTCAACGAAGCCAACGGCATCACGCCGAAGGGTGTGCAGAAGAAGATCAAGGAACTGATCGACGGCGTCTACAGCAATGCGGCGCAGAAGGCCATGCTCGAAGGCGCGCAGAACGCCGAGGATGCGGCCGCCACGGCGAAAGTCGAGTCGATGAGCGAGAAGCAGATCAGCAAGGAGATCAAGCGCCTCGAGAAGCTCATGGTCGACCACGCCAAGAACCTCGAGTTCGAGAAGGCGGCGCAGGTGCGCGACCAGCTGCATGTGCTCAAGCAGCAGGCCTTCGGGGCGCCGGGGGCGGATAACGTGGTGTCGATGTTGGGCAAGTAAAGCAAACGGCGCCGGTGGCGCCGTTTTTTTTAAGCACACGCACAAAAAACAAAAGCGGCCCGCAGGCCGCTCTTGTTCATGCACGAGGCAGGATTACTTCTGCTTGCGGCGGCGAGCAGCGCCACCCAGCATCAGGGCGCCCAGGCCCAGCAGTGCAACACTGGTCGGTTCCGGAACCAGGGTGATGTTGCCGCCGGTTGCGGTGTACAGGAAGTCCTTGTAGCCGCCCATGATGATGCCACCGAAGTAGGTGCCGAAGCTGCCTTCAGCGTAGCCCAGCGAGGTGAAGCGGCCGCTGAAGGTGTTGTTTGCAACCAGCATCAGCTCGCCGTACATCTCGACGAACGAAGGGCCGCCCGAGTCGCCGCCGCCGATGCCCGATTCGCGGTCGTTCGGCAGGACTGGGGTGCACACGCCGAACAGGTCGCAGAAGGTGTCGCGGCCGCGGCCGTCGAAGTCGGCGTAGAAGACTTCCTGGTTGCCGCCTTCGAAGCCTTGCTCGTCGTCGAGATCGATCAGGTCGACGTAGTTTTCGCCGCTGCGCTTGACCGTGAACGATGGGCTGATGTAGTAGCCGCGGACGCCATCGCCCGACGTGCCGTAACCGGCCATGGTGATGTGGGTACCGGCGTTGATCGGATTGACGGCGACCTTGTAGATCTTGGCGCTGGCCGGCGCGTCTTCTGCGAGGGTGATGACAGCGATGTCATCGTTCACGCAGCCACGCGTACCGTCAGGGCAGTTGTTGAAGCCCTGGTAGTCCTTGTGCACGGCAAAGCTGCTGGCGTTGATCAATGCATTCACATTGCCATTGCTGTTGAAGACCACGCGCACGTCGCTGCCAGGCTTGTTCAGGTCGACGTAGGAACCGTTGCCGTTGGTGTCGACGCAGTGACCGGCCGAAACCACCTGGCGCTTGCCAACCAGGGCGCCCGAGCAGATGAACGACTGGTTATCGTAACGGATGTTAATGCTGACCACACCCGAGAACTTCGAGTTCGCGGTGTTCGGATCGACGTGTGCGGCTGGCGTATCCGGCAAAGCGCCGGAAGTGATGGTTGGGGTGACGACCGAGCCAGGGGTGGCGGCGATCGAACCTGCGTGGGCCGAACCCATGCCAAACACCAGGCCGGTTGCGACGACTGCGCCAGCGATTTTTTTCAACGACAGATTCCGATTCAGCATTTTTTTTCCTTTTAGTTGACTAGATCTCTCTCACGGACAGCTCACCTACCGTGTATAAACTGTTTAGCAGAAACTATGCCAGCAGGAAAATAATGCATGATTTCAATATGTTAGCTACCTCACATAACAAAATTGTATCCTGAGTGTAAGAATTTCCGACACTCAATTACAAGTGCCGGAACGTTCGACAGGCTTACTTGCCGTCCTTGACGTCCACCAGCTCGACGTCGAACAGCAGGTTGGCGTTCGGCGGAATCGGGCCGGCGCCGCGTGCGCCATAGCCAAGCTCCGCCGGAATCACCAGGGTGCGCTTGCCGCCCACCTTCATGCCGGCCACGCCTTCGTCCCAGCCCTTGATCACTGCGCCCATGCCGAGCGGGAAGGTGAACGGTGCACCGCCCACCGAGGTGTCGAATTGCGGACCGCGGTTCTTGGGCGCCTTCGGCGAATACAGCCAGCCGGTGTACTTGACGGTGACGGTCTTGCCGGCTTCGGCGAGCTTGCCCTTGCCGATGACGGTGTCGGTCTTTTGCAGCTGCATGCGTGCCGGGGCCTCGGCCTGGGCCGGTGCGGCGGGTGCGGCGGCGACTGCGCTGCCGGCGCACAGGATCAGGGCCAGCCCGAGGGCGGAAACGTGTGATGTCATGGGAATGCCTTTGTAGGATTGTCTGCACTATTGTTTGCGCAGCCGCCTTCTTGCCTATCGGCACGGACGGCTGTGCGGGCAGTATTCCCTACTCGGCAAGTTCGCACAAGCTCAGCGGCTTGCTTGCTGTACCTGTGCAAGAATTTCCGACACCAGGTTCAGGTCGGCGGGTTTCACGAGATGGTGGTCGAAGCCGGCTTCCTCGGCCTGGCGCCGGTCTTCGGGTTGGCCATAGCCGGTCAGGGCCACCAGCACGGCGCCGTGCAGCTCGGGAATGGCGCGCAGCTGGCGTGCCAGCGCATAGCCGTCGGTATCGGGCAGGCCGATGTCGAGCAGCAGCACTTGCGGTAGTTCCGCGCGCGCCCGCTGCAAGGCGCCGCGCCCATCGTACTCGACCGTGGCGGCATGCCCCTCGGCCTGCAGCACCGCGGCCAGCAGCTCGGCAGCGTCCTGGTTGTCGTCAACCACCAGCACGCGCAGCGGCGCCCCCTTCGACGCATCGGGGTCGGCGTCGGCTGCCGCTGCGACCGGGGCCACGTCCAGGCGCGGCAGGCAGATCTCGAACTCGCTGCCGCGCCCGCCTCCGGGTGCAGCGCGCGCGTCCACCGTGCCGCCATGCAGCATGACCAGGCTCTTCACCAGCGCCAGGCCGATGCCGAGCCCGCCCTGCGAACGGTCCGGGGTGCGCTCGGCCTGGGTGAACAGGTCGAAGATATACGGCAGCACCTCGGGCTCGATGCCGATGCCGTTGTCGCCCACCGTCACCGTCACGCGCTCGCCATGGGCCGTCACGCGCAAGGCAAGCTGGCCGCCCGAGGGCGTGTACTTGGCGGCATTGTTCAGGATGTTCGACAGCACCTGCACCAGGCGCGTGCGGTCGCCCAGCACGTGCACCGGATCGCCCGACAGTTCCATCGTCAAGGCATGGCGCTTGGCCTCGATCAGCGGGCGCACCTGCTCGAGGGCGCCGGCGACCACGACGTTCACATCCAGCTCTTCCTTCTCCAGCGTCACCAGGCCCCGCGTGACGCGCGACACGTCCAGCAAGTCGTTGACCAGGCTGGTCATGTGCTCGGCCTGGCGCGCGATGATCTCGCTGGTGCTGCGCACGCCCTTGGCGTCGAGGGTGCCGGATTTCAGCAGGTGGGCGGCGGTGGCGATCGGCGCCAGCGGATTGCGCAGCTCGTGCGCCAGCATGGCCAGGAACTGGTCCTTCTGGTGATTCGCGGCGCGCAGTTCGTTCTCGATTTCCTTGCGCAGCGTGACGTCGCTGCCTTCCAGGAATACCCCGACCACGCTGCCGTAGGGATCGCGGATCGGCTGGTACACGAAATCGAGATAGCGCAACTCGAGCGGCGCGCCCGGCTCGCGCGCCACCTTCAGCGGCACCGCATGGCCGACGAAGGATTCGCCGCTACGGTAGACCTGGTCCAGCAGCTCGAAGAAGCCCTGCCCTTCGACTTCGGGCAAGGCCTGGCGCACGGTCTTGCCGATGACGTCGCGGTGGCCGATGAGTTGCAGATAACTTTTGTTTGTGATCTCAAACATATGTTCAGGACCACGCAGCACGGCGATGATGCCAGGCGCCTGCTCGAACAGCGTCATCAGGCGCTCGTTCTCTTCCCTGCGGTAGCGCTCGCCCAGCACCTGCTCGGTCGCCTCGACGCAGGCGCAATACACGCCGCCCACCGCGCCGCTGTCGTCGCGCACGGCGGAATACGAGAAGGTGAACCAGGTCTGCTCGTCGTAGCCGTGGCGGTTCATCAGCAGCGGCAGCTTTTCCCACCAGGTGCCCTCGCCCTGCAGGGCGCGCTCGACGATGGGGCCGATGTCGCCCCAGATCTCGCCCCAGATCTGCTTGAAGGGCGCGCCCAGCGAGGCCGGGTGCTTGTCGCCGAGGATCTCGATGTAGGGGTCGTTGTACAGGAAGCCGAGCTCCTCGCCCCAGGCCACGAACATCGGGAACTTGGAGTTGAGCATCAGCGCGACCACGGTGCGCAGCGCCTGCGGCCAGCCCGCGGGGTCGCCCAGCGGCGAGCGCGACCAGTCGTGCGCGCGCATCAGCGCCCCGGCCTCGCCGCCGCCGCTGAGGAACATCGGGCCGCTCTCCGGCGCGGCGTCGGTCATGGATGGCGGGCGCGGGTCGCTCATGTCAGAGGGTCTTGACGAATTCGCGTATGCCGCCGAGCAGCATCTCGACCGACATTGCCGTCAAGATCAAGCCCATCAGACGCTCGAAGGCGGTCATCACTTGCGGGCCGAGCTTTTGCTGCAGGCGCTCGGCGCTCAGGAATACCGCCAGCCAGACCACGCCGACTGCCGCCAGGGCCGCCACATGGACCATGGTTTCCGAGAGCGTGTCTGAGCTGAACAGCAGCACGGTGGCCAGCGCCGAGGGCCCTGCCAGGGCGGGAATGGCCAGCGGCACGATGAAGGGCTCGCCATGCTCGCTGCGGCCGAGCACGCCGTCCGGGTGCGGGAAGATCATGCGGATCGCGATGATCAAGAGGATCACGGCGCCGCCGATGCGCAGAGCTACCGGGCTCAGGTGCAGCGCAGCCAGGAAGTGCTGGCCGAAGAACATGAATACCAGCAGGAGCAGGAAGGCGATCGCGCATTCGCGCACAACGATGCGCGGGCGGCGGTGCAGCGGCGTGTCCTTCAGGGCGGTGGCGAACAGGGGGACGTTGCCGAAGGGGTCAGTGACGAGGATGAGCAGGATGAAGGTCTGGAAGAAGCTCTGGGTCATGGTTCTTGTTTTTTGTGACGTTCTCGCCAAGGCAATCGAAACTTTGGTAACAATCTTAACCGATCTGCACTGGTGCGTGGCTTCGATAACGTGCGGTAATGGACAGGGTAACAAAAAGGCCAGGGTAGCTCGCGTTACCCTGGCCTGTTGCGCTTGCGGCGGCCCGGAGGCCGCGTGCTGCAATTACTTCTCGAACTTCTTCATCCACGCCGACAGCTGGTGCGGACGCAGGCCGTCGTAGTCTTCGAACGGCTGGTGGATCCACGGGTTGTGCGGCAGGTCTTCCAGGTGGTAGTCCGGCTTGAAGGCCGAG